>WNGD01000022.1_pt1 | contig 111476 bp, 112 predicted proteins | sample 5400671 | NCBI WGS metagenome assembly WNGD01 (sample SAMN13153369, study PRJNA577476) | soil metagenome | isolation source: 40 cm soil or saprolite under grassland replicate 2 | place: USA:California | collected 2016-06-15 | reverse complement strand
TGTGTTCCATCTCCACCAGGGCCAGGCGTTTGAGCCCGTGCGCCTGGAGCTCGCTGTTGATGAGCGTCAGCTTTGCAACGAGTGCGGCGAGCGCTGTTGCACGGGCCTGCAGCTGAGCAGCGGCCTGGCTTGCGTCCAGATGGTGCATGAACATCAAGCCTGCAGCGAAATGCGGGTATTCCTTGCGGGGGTAGGCCACGATGTCGCTGACCACCCGAAGGAGCACCTCGCGACCTGAACCGGTGAGCCGATAAACGGTGCGCTCGGGCCGGCGCCCTTCCTTCTCGCGCTCGGTAGGAACGATCCAGCCGTTCCGCTCGAGGACGTCGACCGTGTGGTAGAGCGAGCCGAAGTTGAGGCGGATGAATTCGTCCATATGGCGGTCGCGCATGATGGAGGCCAGCTCGTACGGGTGCATGGGCCGCTCCTCCAGAAGCTGAAGGATCGACAGCGCAAGCGGAGAGATCTCGTCCTCGGTTGGGTGGTCCGGTCGGGCGGGCAACACCGGCAATCGGGGCCGGATGTGTCTTGGGGTCTGCGACATACTCCACACAGAATATACCGAACCTGATATCCGGGCTCAAGTATTCCAGCGCGAGCACCTTAACCGGCAGGGGCGCGCCAGGCCGACGGCAGCATCAAGGCACTCCCAACGGTTTCTCGAACCAGGCCACATCCCAGTAGCGGCCGAACTTGCGGCCCTGCTCGGTGTAGAGCGCGACGCGCTTGAAGCCGAGCTTCTCGTGCAGAGCGATCGACGCAGGGTTGGGGAGCGCGATTCCCGCGTAGGCGCGGTGTATGTCCTCACCTTCCAGGGCCTTGAAAAGCTCGGCGTAGAGCTTGCCCCCGGTGCCCTTGCCGACCGCGTCGGGTAACAGGTAGATGCTCGTCTCGACCGAGGTCAGGTACCCGGGCTTGGGCCGGTACCGGCTGCTCGTGGCGTAGCCGACGACCCGATCGCCCTCCACCGCCACCAGCAATCGATGCCGTCCGGCCTTCGCATAGTGGTCGAACCAATCGCGTCGCGCCTCCATCGTCATCGGATCATCGTCAAAGGTGATGTGCGACTCGACCACGTAGTGGTTGTAGATGTCGTTGACGGCCTTGAGGTCCCTCCTGGTCCCAGGCCGCACGTCAGCGCCGGCTCCGATCACGCGCCTCAGTTTATTTCCGACAATTGGCGGCATGGATCACATCGAGCTGCGGGGTATGTCGTTCCACGGCCGCCACGGCGTGCGCCAGGCGGAGAGAGACCAGACCCAGGAGTTCAGGGTCGACATCGATGTCGAGGCGGACCTGGGCGAGGCGGCCAGAAGCGACGACCTGGCCGACACAGTGGATTACACGGCCGTCCGCGCGGTCGCCAAAGAGGTGATCGAGGGTCGGTCCATGCAGCTTCTCGAGTCGCTCGCCACGGCCATCGCGGAGCGGGTGGCCGCAATGCCGCGCGTGACTTCGGTCTCGGTCCGGGTTGCCAAGCGGCCTGCCGGCATGCAGCCCATCGAGGGCGCGGCCGTACGTATTAATAGGACGCGGGCATGACCATTGCGTATTTCGACTGTTTTTCTGGGATCTCGGGCGACATGACGCTCGGTGCGCTGCTCGACTGTGGGGCGGATCGGGCGGTGCTTGACGCGGCGGTCGAAGCGCTGCGCTTGGGCGACGAGGTGACGCTAGACGTCCGGCACGAAAACCGCGGCCACACCGGGGGCACTCGCGTGGACGTTGCGTTGACCGACCGTGTGGAGCGAACGGTGCCGGCGCTGCGCCAGGTCATCGAAGAGTCGGGCGCGCCCGACCGGGTGCGGGCCCAGGCGCTCGAAGCCGTCGACCTGCTGGCCAAAGCTGAGGCCGTCGTCCACGGAGTTGTGGAGGAGCGCGTCCACCTCCACGAGCTCGGCGGCGCCGACACGCTTGTCGATCTCGTCGGAGCGTTCTGGCTGCTGTCATCGCTCGACGTCCAGCGCGTCTACGCATCGCCGCTGCCTGCCCCGCGAGGACAGAAAGCCGGCATGTCCTTGCCTGCGCCGGCAAGCCTGCGTGTGCTCGAGGGCACCGGCGCGGTATTCGAGCCAAGCGACCAGGCCCGCGAGCTGGTGACCCCGACGGGCGCCGCCATCCTGGCGACGGCCGCCACGTTCGAGCGGCCGGCCATGTCCTTGCGTCGCGTCGGCTATGGAATCGGGGCGCATCCAGCGCCAGGCAACGCGCTGGCGGTGTGGATCGGCGACGAGGTTGCGCAGGAGACCGGCGTCACGCTGGTGGAGACAAACCTCGACGACATGGCTCCGAATCTGATCGCCGCGCTGACCGAGGACCTGATGGCCGCGGGCGCCCTCGACGTGACGGTGATGCCGGCTCTGATGAAAAAGGGAAGACCGGGTCATGTGGTGACCGTGATGTCACCCCCGGAGCTGGTCGCCAAGCTCAGCGACCACCTCCTGCGCCACAGCACGACGCTCGGTGTCCGGCTCGCGCCGCTGCGGCGCGTCATCGCGGGCCGCCGGGTGGTTGAGGTCGAGACGCGATTCGGCTCGTCTCGAGTGAAGGTCAAGGAGCTCGACGGCAAGCCGGTCGACGCCGCCCCCGAGTACGAGGATTGCCGGCGCATCTCGCGCGAGACGGGCATCGACCTGCGCGAGGTCATGCGCGTGGTCGCGGAGGCGGCTCGCAGAGAGCTCGGAATCGATTGACCGCTCGCGTGCTCGACGGCAAGGCCGTCGCCAGGGAGGTCTACGACGAAGTCGCACTAGCCGTCAACGAACGCACTTCACGCGGCGGCTCGAGGCCGCGGCTGGCGACCGTCCTGGTCGGAGACGATCCGGCGTCATCGACGTATGTCGCGCTGAAGCAGCGCAACGCGCAAAGCGTCGGAATCGAGTCTGAAGACCACCGGCTTCCAGGAACGACCACCACCGAAGAGCTGCTTGCACTCGTCGACCAGCTCAGCCGCGATGACGTGGTGAGCGCCATCCTCATCCAGCAGCCGACTCCGAGGCAGATCGACATGAAGCGCGTGGCGTTTGCCCTCGATCCGATCAAGGACGTCGACGGCTTTCACCCGATCAATGCCGGCTTGATCGCGCTCGGATTCCCGGGAGGTGTCGAACCATGCACGCCCGCAGGCATCATCCTGTTGCTCGAGCGTTCGGGTGTGCAGCTCGAAGGAGCGAACGCGGTAGTTGTCGGTCGTAGCAACTTGGTCGGCAAACCCACCGCGCTCCTGCTGCTCCAGCGCCACGCCACCGTCACCGTCTGCCACACGAGGACACGCGACCTCGGCGGCCACACCCTCGAAGCTGACATCCTCGTCGCGGCGGCGGGTCGGGCCAACCTCATCGGCAAGGCGATGGTCAAGCCGGGCGCGGCCGTGGTCGACGTCAGCACCAACTGGGTTGATGGGCGCCAGGTCGGCGACCTCGGGCCGGGGGTTGATTCGGTGGCGGGATGGCTGACGCCAAATCCAGGCGGCGTCGGACCGATGACGCGAGCCATGTTGATCCGGAACACGTTTCAGGCGGAGGTCCGCCGCCGCGGCTAGGTCGAGCGGCGCAAGGTAAGGCCGAGCCAGACGTACCACGCCGGATTGACGGCGAACCCTTCAAGAGCCGCTACCGCCAGCACAAAAGGGTTGGACGCGTTCAGGATGATCAGGCGCGCCAGGTAGATCACGATCAGCAGCGCGCCTGAGATGAACCCGAGATAGCTCAGGTTCAGTGGAAAGCTTGCCTCGCGGCCCATGAGGTACGCGAAGGCGAGGATCGCGATTCCGGCCAGGCCAAAGGTGCCGAGGCCTCGTGGGTCGACGGCGCTCGGCAGGTCGGCGGGCGTCTGGCCGGGCGAGTTGATCGCATTCGCCAGGTCGTAGCCACCGTGGAGGGTCGCGCTGAATGCGCCCGCGAGGCCGAAGATGAGCGCCCAGGTCGCGTACCGACCGGCCGACGTCAGGAGACGTTCGTGCAGTCCGAGGAGCGCGCTGGCGCTGAAGATCCCGCCGAGAAGCAAGAGGGCCGCGCTCAACCCCGCTGCGAGGGCCGGCGCGGGTCGAGGCGCGAACACAAAGGTGGCCGAGTAGAGGAATCCGGCAGCTGCCGCGAGCCACGCGCTTGGGTAGGCGGTGTGTCGATACCCCAGAGTCTTCACGCGCGCATGCTAATAGCGCTTTGCTCACCCGTAACGAGGCGGCTCGAGAAGCCGTCCGGTTGCTGAACGGATATCGCGGTTATCAGCTCGTGGCCGCGTCTTGCGAGCTCAACCTTCCGGACATGGTTGCCGCTGGCCCCAAAGATGCCGCGGAGCTTGCGGCCGCGACCGGGATGCATGCCTCGTCGCTAAAGCGGGCTCTGCGGGGGCTCGTCGCGTGGGGATTTTTCACCGAGGACGCCGAGGGACGCTTCGCGGCCACTCCGGTGTCCGACATGTTTCGCTCCGACCGGCCCGGCCTCCGCAGCACGACGCTGATGCTCAGAATCGAGGGTTACCGGACCTGGGGCGAGCTTTTGTATGTGCTAAAGACGGGCCAACCGGCGTTCGAGCACATTCACGGTAAGAGCCGCTGGGAGAAGCTGGCCGAAGATCCCGAGGATTCGGCGCGATTCAACGCGGCGATGGTCGAGCTCACGACCCGCGTCGCGCAGGCGTTTGTTGCCGCGTACGACTTCACCGGGATGGACACAGTTGTCGATGTGGCCGGCGGCAACGGCGCTTTGCTTGCGGCCGTGCTGCAGTCGAACGCCGAGATGGACGGCATCCTGTTCGATCTGCCGGCAGGACTCGCGGGCGCAGTGGAAAGGATGAACGCCGCCGGACTGAGCGGTCGGGTCAGGCTCACGGAGGGAAGCTTCTTCGAATCGGTACCGTCCGGGGCCGACCTCTACATGCTCAAGTCGATCATCCACGACTGGGACGACGCGCACGCGCGGAAGATCCTCGAGACCTGCCGCGAGGCAATGCTTGGAGAGGCTCGGCTTGTGCTGGTCGAAAGGCTCGTGCCCGAACGCATCGGGGATGACGAAAACGTGCTGGCCACCGTCATGAGCGACCTGCACATGATGGTTGCGCTCGGGGGCCGCGAGCGCACTACGGCTGAGTACCGCGAACTCTTCGATGCTGCCGGACTGCGGCTGACCCGCGAGATCCCTATGGCTTCGGACTTTCATGCGATCGAGGCCGTCCGGGCCTGACCTCAAGACGTTGACCTATCAGGAGGCCCTCGACTTCATTTCGAAGCAGGGTCGCTTCGCGATGAAGCTGGGCACGCAACGGACACGAGCCATCCTCGACCGCATGGGCGCGCCTGACCGAAAGATGAAGGGCGCCCTCATCGCGGGGACGAACGGCAAGGGCTCGACCGGCGCATGCCTGACCTCGATCCTGCGGTCGGCGGGATTGCGGGTCGGCTTCATGCCCAAGCCCCATCTGCTCTCGTACACGGAGCGGATCGAGATCAACGGCAGCCCGATCACTGAGGACGAGTTCGTCAGCACGCTCGAGGACATGGTGCCGGTACTGGACGGCGTGGCGTCGGAGATGGGTCCGGCCACTGAGTTCGAGATGCTCACGGCTTTGGCGATTGCCTACCTCGCGCCGCGCATCGACGTGCTGGTCTGCGAGGTCGGGCTTGGCGGTCGCCTCGATGCCACCAACGCGCTCGACCTCGGCGTGGCGGTCATCACCAACGTCGACCTGGACCATCAGAAGTACCTCGGCAGCACGATCGGGGAGATCGCGCGCGAGAAGGCGGCGATCATCAAGCCCCGCAATCACGTGGTGACCGGCTGCGAATGCGAGGCGCTCGAGATCGTCGAGGCGCGGGCTTCGAGCGTCTCCGCCGAACTCTGGCGATTGGGCCGCGAGGTCACGGTGGAGTCGGCGTCTCGGGGATGGGGCGGTCACCTGCTGAGCGTCAAGGGACCAGGCTTCGAGCACGACGACCTGCGGCTTCCGCTCGTTGGGGACTATCAGCCTGCCAACGCGGCGGTGGCGGTGGCGACCGCGCATCGCCTCGGCGTGACTCTCGACGAGCCGATTCTGGACGGGCTGGCTTCCACGCGGTGGCCAGGGCGCCTGCAGGTGATTGCGGAGCGACCGCGGGTGATCCTGGACGGCGGCCACAACCCGGCCGCGATGATCAAGGCGGGGGCAGCGCTTCGCGGCCTGATCGGGTCGGAGAGACTGGTGGCTGTTTTCGCGATGTTGAGCGAGCGCGACCCGGTCCAGCTGCTGGCGGCGCTTCGCACCCTCAAGCCAGAGGCGGTTGTTTTCACTGAGCCGGCAAGCGCCCATGGCCACGCGATCGAGGCCGACACGCTGGACGAGCTGTACGGCCCTGGGGCGTATGTTGCAAGGCCCGCCGGCGCCGCGTTGGAGAAGGCCCGCGAGCTGGCGGGACCAGCAGGCAACGTGCTGGTGAGCGGATCGCTTTACCTCGTCGGCGAGATCCTCGCCCTCAGGGACTAGCCCGCAGGAATCGCACGCAGAGGTAAACGCTCCCGGCCGCCATGGGCAACAGCAGCGCCGAACCGAGCAAAGCCCACAGGAAGCCTCCGCTGAAGGCCAGCCCTCCCAGCAAGAATGCTGTAACCACGATCCCGCCGACGCCCAGCACGAGGTCGTTGCGCGAGCGCGGGCGCGGCACGTGCTGCGATGGAACAGGTGGGACTCGCGCGAGGCTCGGGCCGTACCTGCGCCTGGCGGCGAGCCCGTAGACCAGGAGGAGAACGCCAGCCGCGCCTGCCAGCAGCGTGATGATCTCAGCGACGAGACCCTCCCTGGTGTCGCTGACTCGAGTGACGGCCGCGAACGCCAGGGCCACGAGCGTTGTTCCTGCAAGGAGGGCAAGCCAGCGCAATCAGCCGGCGCCGGCGAGAAGGTTGAGGCGCAGCCTTCGCATGCCGCGAAGCCATCGATCGTAGTCGTCTGCCTTGCGACGAAAGTAGTCGGCGACCTCAGGATGCGGCAGGATCAGGAAGCTCTCGTCGAAGATGCCCTTCAACACGGACTCGGCGACGACTTCCGGCTCGAGCGCGCCCATGGTCAAGAAGTCGATCCCCAGCCGGCTCTGCTCGAGTGCGAGCATGTCCGTCTTCACTCCTTGCGGGCAAAGGCAGGAGACCCGGATCCCTTCGTCGCCGTGCGTGATGCTGAGCCATTCGAAGAAGGACAGGGCCGCAGCCTTGGTTACCGCATACGGCGCCGCGAAGACATGATTCAGGAGGCCGGCCGCCGACACAGTGCCGACGATGTAGCCCTCTTTGCGCGCGAGCATGCCCGGGAGAACATGACGCGCGACGAAAACGTGTGCCATCAAGTTGACGTCCCAGATCCGCTGCCAATCGCGGTTCGGAGCCTCTGGTCCGCCGCCCACCGCGATGCCGGCGTTCGAGCAAAAGATGTCGATCCGCCCATGTGCGGACTCGACCTCGCTCACCAGACGCTCGATGTCAGCCTCGCGCGAGACATCGCACGGCACTGCCATGCCACCGATGTCGCGGGCCACATTCGTGGCGCCGTCGGCGTCCAGATCGGCGACGACAACTGCCTTCGGGCGTTCGTTCGCGAAGCGCGTGGCGAGCGCGCGACCAATGCCGCGCGCGCCTCCTGTGACCACAATGACCCGGTCTTTCAGCTCCATCGCAAGCTCATTGAACGTGTCTCCCTGAACATCACCGCTTCAATCCTGGCGCTCCGTGACGTCGCGGAAACGATGCCTGATTGTGGCCGGTAGAAATTTCCTGTGGAAAACACCTGCCGGTCCCTTTCGGAGACTCTCGATAGCGCATAGAATCACTCCCCATGGTCGGAGGGGGCCTCGACTACAGCGCGCCATTTCAGCGCGCAATAGAGCTGATAGGGAAGCGGTGGACGGGGGCGGTGGTGAAGGCGCTGCTTCCCGCGCCCGCACGGTTCAACCAGCTGCTCGCAGGGATCCCGGGCATCAGCGATCGCGTCCTGACCGAGCGCCTGCGTGAGCTCGAGACGGAGGGAATCGTGGAGAGGCTCGTCGACCCAGGACCGCCGGTGCGGGTGAGCTATCGATTGACCGCGCGAGGCCGCGCGCTCGAGCCGGTGCTGGCCGCGGTTGCGGACTGGGCCGAGAGTTGGCTGGCGACGCCGGCCGCGGCGGTGGGCTGAGGCCGGCGCCCCAAACCGGCACACCTCACGTCGGGCCCTCCCTTCCTCCACCGTGCCGTCCCTCCCCCGCCAGCACACCTCCGTCGAGCTTAGGATTCGAAAAAATCAATCACAACCCGGCCTGTTAAGGATCAGAAAAGGCATGGCGAACACGACTGATAGGCTTTATCGAATGCCGATTGGCGATTTTCTCCGCCGCCGGCCCGAGGCGCAAACCTGCCAGGCATGCGGATCTCCTCTTCCTCATGGCGCAGTGTTCTGTCCATCGTGCGGTGTGAGGACCGATGACCCTCAGGCCGAGCCTCTTCACATCGTCGACCGGACCACTGGCCTCTTCAACGACCGCTTCGTGCGCCCGGTGCTGGAAGACGAGCTGGCACGCGCTCACCGCTATCAGCGCAACCTCGGTGTGCTGCTCATCGAGTCAAACGGCGCTCTGCCGGCGGAGGAGGCGCTGAAAACGATGGCCGCGGCCCTGGCAGGCACCGTCCGCGACGTCGACACGCCGGGCGTTCTCGGCCGCACGCCGCCCCAGCTCCTCGCCATCCTGCCCGACACCGACGTGGCGGGCACCGCCCATGCCGCAAACCGGGTCCTGGCGGCAGTCAACGATGCTCTCAAAGCCCAGGGCGGCCAGGCGGCTGTCGGCCTCGTCTGCGTGCGGCCCGGTCAGCGTGTACGCGCCGGCGCCGTGATCGAAAGCGCGGGCCGCTCGCTGCGCTCGGGCCGGCCCGAGATGATGGGCAAGCCCGCCTGACGCTCGAGATCTATCTCGCCCGCCACGGCGAGACAGAGTGGAGTCTCTCGGGGCAGCACACCGGCATCACCGATCTACCGCTGACCCCGCGCGGCGAGAAGAAGGCGACCGCGCTCGGTCGCAGGCTCGCCGGCATTCATTTCGACGCGGTCTACTCGAGCCCGATGCAGCGGGCCATGCGTACCGCGAAACTCGCCGGGTTCGACCATCCGCAAATCACGCCGTTGCTGAAGGAGGTCGACTACGGCCGGTACGAGGGCCTGACCTCCCACCAGATCCACGAATCGGACCCCAATTGGGAGCTCTTCAATGATGGCTCTCCAGCCGGCGAGAGCCCGGACCAGATCTACGCCAGGGCGGGGGATTTCATCGACCTCGCGACGCGGCACGCGGACGCATCGGTGCTTGCCTTCGGCCACGGCCACATCCTCAGGGCGGTCGCGGTGGCATGGATCCGCGCGGGGATCAGGATCGCCTCAGGGCTGCAGCTGGACGTGGCCACGCTCAGCATCCTGAGCGACGGTGGCCGCGGCCGGGTCATCGCGCTGTGGAACGCGCCGTGAGTACGACTACCGCTTCCGGCGCAGCGTCCACGTGCGGCTGCGCACGCCCGGCAGGCCGGCGAACACCAGGTACGCCGAGGTGGCGACCTCGGCGTGGTACATGTGCCGTTCACCGGGGTTGATCAGCAGCATCTGTCCCGCTCGTACCTCGCCCGAGCGCGTGCCGTCGTCGAACTCGAGCCGCCCGGCCGTAACGATGACGGCGACCGGGATCGCGTTGCGGTGCTCGGGCACTGTCTGGCCCGGGTCGAGTTGCAACCCGACGACTCGCATCGAACCGCAGTCAGCGATCTGCTCGAAGCCGAACGCGCGTGGTTCCACGCCGGCGTCTGGACCTGACACATGAACATCATCCACGCGACTGGCATCGAAGGTGCGCGGCAGGCACGCGGCACTGTCGTCGTGATCGACGTCCTCCGCTCGTTCACTGTCAGCGCTTACGCGCTTGCCGGCGGGGCGCGAGAGTGCCGTCTGGTCAGGACCGTCGAGGAGGCGCGCGCGCTCGAGGCGCAGACGCCCGGCGCCCTGCTGTGTGCTGAGGAGGATGCAATGCCTGTCGCCGGCATCGCGATCAGCAACTCCCCGACCCAGATCCGTGGCCTGGATCTCCAGGGACGGATTCTCATCCAGCGCTCAACCGCGGGAACGCAGGTCGCGGCGGCGGTCGAAACTGACGCCATCTTCGCCGCGAGTCTGGTCGTCGCACGCTCGACGGTACAAGCCTGCCTGTTAAGAGTGCCTGAGACCGTAACGCTTCTCGCTTCGGCCGATCACCCGGAGGATCACGCCTGTGCGCTCTACATGGAGGGCATCTTCCTGAGCCGCGAGTCCGACCTCGACGAGCTCCTCGAGCCGCTGCGTGAGAGTGAGCGCTACCAAAGAGCGCGCAGCGGGACGTGGCCAGGGTTTCCTGCCACCGACCTCGACCTGTCCCTCGCGCCTGATCTGTTCGGCTTCGCCATGCCTGTCAGCCGCGGGGAGGGCTTTCTTCGAGTGACTACGCATCCACCCATCTCGCCGGAAACTTGAAGCTCTCCGCCAAAGGACCGCGGGACGATCACCGACTGAAGGGCTGCCAGCCGTCCGCGATGCGCAAAGACTGCAATGTCGCGGCTCAGCCCGTGCTCAGCGGATCGAGAAGACGACGAGCGTGGCCAGCTCGCACAGCTCGGCGGTCGCACCGCAAACGTCCCCGGTCGCGCCGCCGATGCGGCGGCGCGCCAGGACGACAACAAGGAGCGCGGTCAGCGCAACCAGCACCACCGCGATCAGTGCCCGCCGCCAGTCGAGAAGGCACACGACGGCGGTGGCGGCCGCACCCACAGCCAGGTCGATCGCGCGGTGCTTCGAACCCCACGCCGCCGCGCCGAGGCCGGCCGACCTTACATACGGAGTGAATACCAGGACCGAAAGCGTCGCCAGCCGCGATAGAGCTCCGGCGATGACAAGTGCCGCGATGGCACGAGCGGGTGACATCGCCGACAGCGCGGCGACCTCGAGAACGAGGGCGAGGACGACGGCCGTCACGCCATACGAGCCGAGCCGCGGGTCCCGCATCACCTCGAGGCGCCGCGCGACATCCCCCCGTGCGAGCAGGCCGTCCGCAGAATCGGCCAGACCGTCCAGGTGGATCGCGCCGGTCAGAGCGCTGAGGGCGGCGACCGCCGCGGCTGCCGCCAGAAGAGGCGTCGCCACGGCGGTGGTCACGACAAACACCGCGGCCGCAGCCAGGCCGACGAGCGCCCCGATGGCCGGGAAATAAGCACGGCCAAGCCGCTCACCCGGGCTGCCGTCTGCGTTCGCCACAGGCAGGACCGTGAGGAAGGACATGGCAGCGCGCAGCGACCGCGCTTTCACGCCGGTTTCAGCTCCAGGACGCGGCCCGCGACCATCAGCACCGAGCGTTCCGCCCGCTCTACGAAGATCGAGTTGACCGCCCCGAGGGTGTCCCGGAATGCGCGCGCCAGCGCGTTCGCCGGCACGATGCCGAGACCGACCTCGTTGGTGACCACGATTCCACGACGGAGGGCGATTTCACTGGCCACCTCCCGGGCCAGCTGCCAGATCTCAGCCGCGCCGGTGCCCGACTCGAGCAGGTTGGCGACCCACAGGGTCAGGCAGTCGACGATCACGAAATCGTCGGCCGGCGTCGCCTCGACCGCGGCGAGCAGGTCGATCGGGGCCTCCACGGTGGACCACTCGCCAGGGCGCGACTCCCGATGCTGCCGAATCCGCTCGGCCATCTCCGCGTCACCGGCGGTTGCGGTGGCGATGAAGGTCACGGTTGCTGCCGATTCGCGCCCGAGGCGATCGGCGAGCGATGACTTCCCACTCCGGGCACCCCCGAGAACGAGGAGGAACCCCATCAGAAATCGATCCCCCGTATCGCCTTGACGCCGCTGTCGTACGCGTGCTTGTGATTCCGCATCTCGGTCACCGTGTCGGCGATATCGATGAGCTCTGGAGGTGCATCACGTCCTGTCGCGATCACGCTTACCGTTCGGGGTCGCGAACGGATCGCCGAGATCGCGTCCGCGATGGGAACCCAACCCCAGTTCATCGGGTACGTGATCTCGTCCAGTACGACGAGCCCGTAATCACCCGATCCTATCTTCTCTTTGGCGACGCGCCAGGCCTCCCGAGCGATGGCCTCGGTCCGCTCCATGTTGCGTGAGTCCCAGGTGAATCCGTCTCCGATGGTCCACCACTCGACACCCAGGCGGAGCGCGGCATCGCGCTCGCCGACCTTCCATTTCTCCGACTTGATGAACTGGATCACGCACACCTTCCAGCCGCGCGCGACAGCGCGCAGCACCGTGCCGAAAGCCGCCGTCGATTTGCCCTTGCCGTTTCCCGTATTCACGATCACGATCGAATCCACCTTGCGCGAAGCCCTGGGCGGCGCGTCGACCGGGACCTCGGAACGCTTCACCTTCGTACCGGCACCACCGCGTGGCCGGCCCCGTTGAGGGAGACGACTCTCACGCGAGCGCGATAGTGCTCTGAGATGGCCGGTTCGGTGAGGATCTCCGCAGGAGGTCCGATCGCGACGAGACGGCCGGCCACGAGCAGCGCCAGGCGATCGGCGTACTGGCCCGCGAGGGTCAGCTCGTGCATCGCCGCGATCACGGTCAGCCCATCCTCCGCTCGCAGCTGGTCGACCAGCTCCAGCACTTCCTGCTGGCGGCCGACGTCGAGGGACGTAGTCGGTTCGTCGATGAGGAGGACCGGCGCCTGCTGCGCCAGTGCGCGCGCGATCGCGACGCGCTGCCTTTCGCCTCCGCTCAGGTGCTCGAGCGGACGCGCTGCCATCGTATCCAGGGACAGCCTGCGCAGGATGTCCGCCACGATGCGGTGGTCGCGTGGGCTTTCTCGCGCGAGATAGCCGAGGTGGGGGCTCCGGCCCAGCAGCACGTACTGTGAGACGGTCATCCCGGACGGCATCTGCGGCTCCTGGGGCAGCATTGCGACGACTCGTGCAAGGTCCCGCGCTCCCAGCTGCATGACCGGTTGCTCGCCGAGGCGGATGTCGCCTTCGAAGGGCGTCAGCCTTGCGATCGCTCGCAGGACGGTGGTCTTGCCGGCGCCGTTGGGACCGATGAGCGACAGCCACTCTCCAGACGACACCTGCATGTCGAGGCTCTCCACGACCTTGACGCCGTCGTAGGAGACCGAGATGCCGCTGAGAGTGACGTCGCTCACAGCGCGGCCGCCCGCGTCGAGCGCATGACGACGATGAAGAAAGGTGCGCCGACGAAGGCCGTGATCACACCGATCGGCACCTCCCCCGGAGCGACGATCGTCCTCGCAACCGTGTCGGCCAGGACGAGGAACGCGGCCCCGAAAAGAAGAGATAGAGGGATCACGACTCGATAGCTTCGACCGACGAGCAGCCGGACCGTGTGCGGCACGATGATGCCCACAAACGCGATCGTCCCGCCCACCGCCACCACTGCCGCCGTCCCCAATGTGGCGGCCACCACCACGATCAGCCGAACTCGTCGCACCGATATGCCGAGGCTTGTCGTCTCGTCCTCTCCGACCATCAGCGCATCGAGCAGCCGGCGGTGCAGGAAGATCACGCCCGTGCTGAGCACGACGTACGGCAAGACGAGCAAGACGCCGTCCCACCCGGCCGTGACGAGGCGGCCGAGGATCCACGAGTAGACCTCACGTATCGAGCTGGTTTGAGACTGCTGGATGAACTCCTGGATCGAGTTGAAGAAGGCGGCGATCGCGACGCCGGCCAGGATCAATCCTGTGTTCGAGCGCAAGCCCGTGACCGTGCGACCGAGGACATAGGCTCCCGCGACCGCGGCGCCTGCGCCCGCGAAGGCGGCCAGCGGCACGACGTTGACTCCGATCACCGACGTCCCTGGGGCAACGCTGATTGCAAGCGTGGCGCCGAGGTTTGCACCCGCGGCAGCTCCCAGCAGATAGGGGTCGGCGAGCGGATTGCGGAAGACTCCCTGGTACGCAGCCCCCGCAACCGCCAGCATGCCGCCAACGAGCAAGCCGAGCACCACCCTGGGAAAACGAAGCGACCACAGGATGTTGGCCTGACCCGGATCGACGGCGCCGCCCACCATGGCCTGAAGGACAGCGCCTGGGCTGATGTGCACCGGGCCCACGAGCACGCCGATTCCGGCGCTGGCGACCACTGCAAGCAGGGCCGCCGCGCCCCATATCCACGGCAGGCTCGGCAGCCCGCTGAGGACCAACGGGCTCGCCCGGCGTTTTACACCAAGCATCAAGCGGCCTTCTCCAGCTGTTGCACGTGAGGAGCAACCGCCTTCATGAAGTCGATGATGCGCGGCCCCCAGCGCGACGCGATGTCGTCATCCACTCCGACGACCTGGCCTGATTTGACCGCTTTGATGACAGCCCATCCGGGACGAGCTGCAACGGAGTTGAGGTCTTGCTGGCAGCACCTGGTGTCGGCCAGCACGATGAGGTCGGGATTCGCGGCGACGATGTACTCCGCCGACAGCTGCGGGTAGTCGGGCGCGGCTCCCTGCGCCGCATCGGCGATGTTGCTCAAGCCAAGCAGCCTGTACACCTGCCCGATGAAGGTCGCGGACGTGACCGAGTAGTAGGTGTTGTCGAGCTCGTGGTAGACGCGGAGCTGGCGCGCCGGCTTTGAAACCGACCTGACAAACGAGTCCACATCGGATCGCATCCTGGCCACAACCGCGTCCGCCTCGGCAGGGTGGCCGGTTGCCGTCCCGAGCTGCTTCAGCTGGAGGTATGAATCGTCGAGCGTCTTCGCTGCAGCCTCGATGAGGATCGGAATGTTCAATGCCTGCATGCCGTGCACGATTCCTCCCACGTCATCCGATGCGACCACCAGGTCGGGCTGGTATGCGGCGATTGCCTCGATGTTGGGTTGAAAGCCTGAAAGCTTGGTCCTGGGCGCAGCAGCCGGGTAGTTCGACTGGTCGTCGACCGCGATCACCTGTGATCCGGCGCCGACCGCGAACAACATCTCGGTGGCCGTCGGCGACAGCGAGACGATATGGCGTGGTTGGCGGGTGATGGTCACGGTGCCGCCGTTTGACTCGGTGATGGTCACCGGGAAGTGCGCGCTGGCAGGGGGAGCCGACTGTCCCCCTCCGCAGGACGTGAGTCCGAAAAACGCAGCGACGACGACAGTTCCGAATCGGGCGGCCAGTTTCGCGCTGGCCTGCTGCTGATGCGTCCGCATGCAGCGATCCTCCCGCGGCGACGGTCCCACCGAGCAGGGGAGACCTCGCCGCAAGAGGCATCCCCACTGATCCGCGCAAGTGGGATGGCTGCTCACGGGACGGGTCTCCTGGCTTGTGGATCACAGCGTTCCGGCCACCTTCCCAAGGCGTGAGCCTCAGTGGTCGCCGGCCGGACGCTCCTCACTCACAGTTGCGCGACAGCGCCGGATTTGAACCGGCTTCCCGCGTCCGAGCGAGCTATTCGGTTGTGGGGATCATTATGGCGCGCTCCGAAACGCCGGCCTCGTCGAAGGTCGCCATCTCGTTCAAGAGGCGCAGCGCGGCGCGCACCAGCGGGAGCGCAAGTGCGGCACCGGTGCCCTCGCCAAGCCGGAGGTCGAGGTCGAGCAAGGGACGCAGCCCGAGGCGCTCGAGGACCGCGCCATGGCCGAGCTCCTGCGATCGATGGGACGCGATCATGTACCTCGTCGCCAGCGGCTCCATGGCCGCGGCCGCCAGCGCCGCGGCTCCGGAGATGAAGCCGTCGATGATGACGGGTTTGCGGTGGTGGGCCGCCTCCAGGATGACTCCGGCCAGGCCGGCGATCTCGAGTCCACCGACCGCTGCCACAGTCTCGCCGGGCCCGCGTGAGATGGCATCCCGGTTGACCTCGAGCGCCCGGCTCACCGCGGCGAGCTTTCGCGCCAGGCCCTCGTCATCCACGCCTGTGCCGCGACCGACCACCGATTCGGGAGCGAGTCCCGTCAGGGCGCAGATGACGGCCGCCGCGGCGGTCGTGTTGCCGATCCCCATGTCGCCGGTGAGCGCGATGTCGAGACCTTTGTCCTGCTCCTCGACCAGCAGGCGCCGGCCGGTCTCGAGCGCCCGCTCTGCCTCGGCGGCGGTCATGGCAGGCCCCTGCGTGAAGTTGGCCGTGCCACGCCTGACCTTGACGGCCCGCAGCTTGGGATGCCGCGGCAGCTCGCCGTCGACGCCTATGTCTGCAAACACGACCCGCGCGCCGACTTCACGTGCGAGCACGTTGATGGCCGCGCCCCCGCGCAGGAAGTTGAGCACCATCTGAGCAGTGACCTCGCTGGGGTAGGCGCTGACGCCTTCAATCGCGACGCCGTGGTCCGCGGCCAGGGTGAAGATCACCGCATGTCGCAGCGGAGGGTCGAGCGTGCCTGTCACTCCCGCGAGCTGGACCGAGAGGTCCTCGAGGCGGCCGAGGCTGCCCGCAGGTTTGGTCAGGCGCGCCTGGCGCGCGGCCGCCTGCTGCATCGCTGCCTGGTCAAGCGGCGGAATTGCGTGCGACACCTGGGAGCACCGATGCTAGCGCTGTGAGGTTCGGGGAGTTCCGGCGCCTGTGCCTCTCGATGCCGGAGGCGGAAGAGCTCGAGACGTGGGGCGAAGCCACGTTTCGCGTCCGCGGCCGAATCTTCGCGATGGGCTCATCAGAGGGTGCGTCGGTTTCGATCAAAGCGTCCCTCGACGACCAGGCCGGACTGGTCGCGATGGATCCCAGGACTTTCTCGGTCTCCGCTTACACCGGTCGTTTCGGCTGGGTCAGCGTGAGGCTCGCACGCCTCGGGCCCGAGCTTGGCCAGCGGCTGATCAAGAACGCCTGGGAGCGAACCGCCCCCAGGCGCCTGCTAGCTCAAACGGGTCAGAACGCGCGTCGCCGGTAGCTTCTACCCGCAAACAGGCGAACGACGATCAACAGGATGGCGGCCCCGATGAACGCCATGACCATCGCGCTGATGATCGGATGGCCGGCGATCGCGATGTTGAAGTGGAAGATGCCCGCCAGCACGATTCCACCGAAGAGTGCACCGAGGATGCCGACGATGATGTCCCAGATAAGTCCAAGACCGTGGCCAAGAGCCAGATGGCTGGCCAGGAAGCCGGCCACCAGCCCGACCACCATCCAGAGCAGTACCTGGTCGATGTCGAGGGTTAGCGGCGAGCCATTGACCGTGATGGTCATGCGAGTTCAGAGCCTCCTTTACAAAACTTGAACGCGTCCACCGAATAGAACGCCCTGGAGACTCAGGCCACCTTAACCACGAGCTCACCGAACGCCGCCCCGAGCACCCGGTTGAAAGCCGGGTACGGGTGGATCACGTCGGCCAGGGTTCGGATCGGCGTGCCGGCCTTGATCGCCAGGATGAGTTCGCCCAGGATCTCGCCCGCCCGCGGTGTCACCAGCGTGGCGCCCACCAGCACTCCGCGCGAGCGGTCCGCGACCAGCTTGAGCGCTCCACCGTGAAAGTCGTGGATGTATCCGCGGGCCGCCTCAGCCGGATCGGTCGTCACCACAGCGACATCGACACCGTGGTCGCGCGCGTACCGCTCCGACCAGCCGACCGCGGCGATCTCGGGGTCGGTGAACGTCACGCGAGGCACCGCGGTATGGTCCGCCCGCACGTCCTCACCACGAAGACGGCGGGCCACGATCTGGCCGTGGTAGTAGGCGAGGTGCGTGAAGCCCGCGATGCCGGTGATGTCGCCGGCGCCGTAGACGCCGTCGCGCGCCTCGAGCGTGAACGGGTCGACCTTCAACCACCCGCGCTCGGTCTGGGTGAGGCCGGTCGCGCGCCACGCCTCGAAGTTCGGCCTCCGGCCGGTGGCGACCAGCAGCCGGTCGCCCGACACGATCGCGCCCGACTTGAGGTGCAGCACGACGTCCGAAGCCTGCATCTCGACCGCCACGCACGGATCGCCGACCATGACCTCGATCCGGTCCGCTTTCAAGTGCGGCAGCAGCGCGGCGCCGGCCTCCGGCTCCTCGAGGGCGAGGAACGTCGGCATGGCCTCGACGATCGTGACTCGCGATCCGAGCCTGGCATAGCCCTGCGCCAGCTCCACGCCGACGGCCCCGCCGCCGAGCACGACCAGTCGACCCGGCAGCTCGTGGGGAACCGCCGCCTGGCGGTTGGTCCAGTACTCGACCTTGTTGAGGCCTTCGATCGGCGGAATGGCGGCCGTCCCGCCATTGGCGATGACCACCGCCTTGCGCGCCACGAGCTGCTCCCCGCCGACTTCGACCGTGCGCATGTCGGTCATCTTGCCCGCGCCGCGAAAGAGCCTGGCGCCGGTTGCCTCGAGCGCGGCCGCCGGACGCTTGTCGTCGAGGTCGCGCGCCATCCACAGCACGCGCTTGGAGACCTTGGGGAAGTCCACGTCCCACTCGACGCGCGACGCCGCAAGCGTCCGCGCACGTCCCGCCTCCTCCAGCGTCTCGGCCGAGCGGAGGAGGGTCTTCGACGGCACACAGCCCCAGTACGGACACTCCCCTCCGACGAGCTCGCGCTCGACTACGGCCAGCGACAGGCCGCTGCCCTTGAGCTCGCCTGCGATGCACTCGCCGGCAACACCGCCGCCGAGGCACACGACATCAAATTCCTGCCGCAACTTGGTCTCCTCCTTCGGCGCCGGGCCGCCGCAACGTCTCGAGCAGCGACGTTGCGGTGAACTCTCCGAGGTAACGCTCGCCGTCGAAGACCGCGACTCGCTCTGTCGGGCTGGACAGGGCTGCGGCAAACGCCTCCGTCAAGGTGCTCCCCACCTGCACCCGCGGTTCGTCGACCCCAGCCTTGTGCGACTGCTCGAGAGTGTGAGGGTCGATCGTCACCACCGACATGCGCCGGATCAATCGCTCGCGACCAAGAAACTGGGCAACGTATTCGCTCGCCGGCTGGGTAAGGATTCGCTCCGGCGTGTCGTACTGCGCAATCTCCGCCTGCATCTTCATGAGGCAGATGCGGTCTCCGACCATCACCGCTTCGTCTATGTCATGGGTCACGAACACCACGGTCTTCCGGACCGACCGCTGGATGCTGATGAACTCCTGCTGCAGCCGCTCGCGCGTGATGCGGTCGACCGCGCCGAACGGCTCGTCCATCAAAAGGATGGGCGGATCCGCGGCGAGCGCCCTGGCAAAGCCAACCCTCTGACGCTGTCCGCCGGACAGCTGGTGCGGATACCTGTCGCGATATTCGGCCGGCGCCAGGCCGACCAGGTCGAGAAGCTCATCCACCCGCTTCTCGATGCGCTTTTTGTCCCACCTCCAGAGCCTGGGCACGGTACCGACGTTCTCGCCGACCGTCATGTGCGGGAATAGACCGGTCTGCTGGATGACGTAGCCCATCTTCAGGCGCAGCGCCGCAGGGTCGACCCCGCGCGTGTCGACGCCGTCGACCAGGACACGTCCGCTGTCGGGGTCGAGGAGCCGGTTGATCATGCGCAGCGTCGTGGTCTTGCCGCATCCCGACGGCCCGATCAGGACGCAGGTCTGGCCGTCGGCGATCTCCAGCGAGAGATCGCGCACGGCGTTCGAGCCGCCCGCGAACTGCTTGCTCACGGTCTCCAGGCGGATCACGGCTCAGACCAATCTAATGAAGACACGCGGTGTCCTCCGGCCGGATATCCCTGAGCACCGGTCACTCCCAAATCGTCACCTACGTCACTCATGGCGAAGCGTCCTTTGGGGACCCCACGACGAGGTCGTGGGGCGAGGCCGCGGTCCTCAACCGCGCTTGATTACCGTATTCGAATGCGGGGCCGGCTATTCCTCGACTACGTCGACCCCTGGGTCAACTGGGACTGGGTCTCGACGCACGTTCCATACATCTGGGGCGCCCTGCAGCAGCACATCGTCCTCACCCTGATCGCGGTCGTCGCCGGCCTTGCGATCTCGCTTCCACTGGGCGTCTTCGCTTACAGGTCGCCGGCTATGCGGATTGCGCTCCTGGGCACGTTCGGCGCCTTCTACACGATCCCGTCGCTGGCGCTGTTTGCGCTGCTCGTCCCGTTCACTGGAATCGCGAACGAAACCACGGCCGAGATTCCTCTCATCGGCTACAACGTCCTGATCCTTATGCGCAACGTCGTGGTCGGGCTGGACTCGGTGCCTAGAGACGTCATCGATGCGGCGAACGGCATGGGCTACCGGCCCCTGGTGCGCCTGCTGCGGGTCGAGCTACCTCTCGCGGCGCCTGCGATCTTTGCGGGATTGCGCGTCGCGACGGTCTCCACCATCGGGCTGATCACGATCACCGCCGTGATCGGGCTCGGCGGCCTCGGTCAGCTGATCAACCAGGGTTTGCAGGAGAGCTTCCATTCGCCGCTTGTCGTTGCAACTGTGCTGTCGATTGCTCTCGCGCTCGCGGCCGACCTGCTGCTGGCAACCGGGCAGAGGCTCGCACTGCCATGGGCGAGGCAGGCATGAGCATCCTCCCCTCGGTGTGGGCCTGGTTTGCGGACGGCAGCCACTGGCAGGGTCCGGACGGCATTCCCACACGCCTCGTCGAGCACGTCCAGCTCTCGGCCGAGGCGGTCCTGCTCGGCGCCGCGATCGGGCTGCCGATCGGCATCGCGCTCGGCCATTACGGGCGCTTCGGCAACCTGGCGATCAACATCTCCAACGTCGGCCGAGCGCTTCCGTCGTTCGGCATCCTGGTCATCGCCTTTCAGGTCTTTGGCCTCGGAGATGCACCGATCGTCCTCGCCCTGACCGCGCTGGCGATCCCGCCCATAGTCACCAACAGCTACGTCGCGTTGCGCGAGGTCGATCCCGACGTCAAGGACGCAGCGCGTGGCATGGGTTATCGCGAGCTGGCCCAGCTCCTGCGAGTGGAGTTACCACTTGCGGTACCCCTGATCATGGCCGGGGTCAGGACGTCGGCGGTGCAGGTGGTCGCCACGGCGACGCTCGCGGCGCTGATCGCGGGAGGAGGTTTCGGCCGCTACATCGTCGACGGTTTCGCCCAGCTGAACTACCCGATGCTGATCGCCGGCGCCATCCTGGTCGGGCTCCTCGCGCTCGCCACCGAGCTGGGCCTGTCTGGGCTGGAACGCCTGCTCGTGCCCCGCGGGATCCGGCTCCTGATGGCTCCCGCCCTTCGACGGGCCGGCACCTTCAAGACCGCCTGAGATGGAAGAATCTGCTCACGGCTGCCGTTTGATGGGGAGAGCCCGCCAAGGCCTGGGAGGGAATTTCGATGATTCGTAAGTTCAGATCGGTCGGACTGCTGGCCACGCTGGCGGTGCTGGCCGTGGTCGTCTCGGCATGCGGCAGCACCGGGGGTGGTGGATCGACCAGCAAGGGGACCATCACGGTCGCCGGTTTTGACTTTCCCGAAAGCTCCATCCTGGCCCAGCTCTACGGCCAGACCCTCGCCCACGACGGCTACACCGTCAACTACAAGCTCCGCCTGGGCAAGCGCGAGGTAGTCGCGCCCGCGATCCAGCACGGACAGATCGACCTGTATCCGGGATACGCCGCGACCGACCTCGAGTACTACAACAAAGCCGCCGGCGAGGCGAGTGGCGACGTGAACGCGACCGTTCAGAAGCTCAACGCACGGCTGCAGCCGCTCGGGCTGGAGGCGCTCACGCCGTCGGCTGCCGTCGACCAGAACGCCTTCGCTGTCACGAAGGCGACCGCCCAGAAGTACAACCTGACGAAGCTTTCCGACCTGGCGCCGGTGGCCGGCCAGTTCGTGCTTGGTGCGGGACCCGAGTGCCCGACGCGTCCGTTCTGCCAGCCCGGGCTGGAGAAGGTCTACGGCCTGCACTTCAAGTCGTTCAAAGCCCTGGACACGGACGGGCCCGCGACGCGAGCCGCGTTCGCCAACGGCACCATCCAGGTCGGGTTGGTTTTCAGCAGTGACTCCGACCTCAACAAGCTTGGCCTGGTCGTGCTGCAGGACGACAAGCACCTCGAGAACGCCGACAACGTCGTGCCGATCATCCGCACGCAGGTCGCGACCGACGAGGTGAAGAAGGTCCTGGACAAGATCAACGCTAACCTCACCACCGACCAGCTCGTGACGCTGAACGGTCAGGTCGAGCTGCAGCACCAGGACGCCGATGCAGTCGCGAGGGCCTACCTCCAGCAGCACAACTACTTCAGCTAGTCTCGGCGTGTCGATGGAGCGGGATGCGGCTTTGTCCGACTTCGCGGCCGCCCGCCAGGAGTGGGAGGAAGCTTTCGCGCGGGTGCCCGACGAGGCGCTGAGATACCTCAAGCCTGGTGACGACTACTCGCTGGGCGGGCTGCAGGTCCACGTCAACTGGGTGCTGGCCCATTACCTGCGCGTGCTCGAGGGCCAGGTCGTGGTGGACGATCCGCCGCTCTCCGACGACGCCAGGCTTGGATTGACGACGGCCAAGCGCCGGAGTTCGCTGGCGGAGATGGCCCGGTTGCACACCGCGGTGCTGAATGCCGCCCTGCGGCGCCCGGCGTCTGAGTGGCAGCAAGCCACGCCTGTGATCTACGGCGAGGGCCAGGACCCCTACCCGACGAGCCCCGACAACGTGATCGAGTGGCTGAGGGACCACTACCGCGAGCACGTGGCCCAGTGCGCGGATCTGATCGACGACTGGAGGACGGCGGTTAAGGCAGCCGGTTGATCCAGGCCGGCGTTGCGTACTTGGCGGCGACCAGCCGCTCCGCGTCGCCGACCTCCTCTCGGGTGAGAGGGTTCTCCTCGGCCTGGAACTCGCGCACGAAAAAGGCATGCATATGAGCGGCCACCTCGTCGCACGTGAGCCTCGTGAACAACGAGAGCGGCGACACGACCTTTTCGGCGCTGCGCACGCCGCGCTCGGCAACACGCTCGCGGCCGATCCGGATGAGGTGAGGCATGAGGTCGGCGTCCATCGCGTGCGCGATGGTCGTGTGGTGCAGCACGAACCCGCGCCGGCGGGCCTGCGCCGAACCGCCGATCTTTCCTTCGGGCGAGACGATGTCGTTGATCTCCCGATAGGACGCCGGAACCCCCACCTGGTTGAACGCGTCCACCGCCCACGCGTCGAGCACCGCGTATGACTTCCGAAAGCTGATTCCCGCGACCATCGACTGCGGCAGATAAAGCGAGTAGGTGATCGTGCGGTCCGGCTCGCAGAGCATGGTGCCTCCACCGCTCATGCGCCGAGTCACGACGAAGCCGTGCTTCTTCGCCGCGGTCGGGTCGACCTCGTTGGCCACGGACTGGTGCGATCCGATCACGAGAGCGCGCTCGATCCATTTCCACAGACGCATCGTTGGAGACCGGTCGCCGCGTATCACGCGCTCCAGCAGGACCTCGTCGAGCGCCATGTGCATGTGAGCCGGGAATGGCGCAGGCGCGATCACGTCCCACGTGGCATCGCGCAGGTCGGGGCTCATCAGGGCTCTGCCAGTATTCCTGATGGACGTGGAACAACGCCGTAAGCTCTGGACTCTTTACGCGGTCAACTTCATGAACGCCGTCGGCGGTTGGGCGAGAGTGGTCGAGGAGGCGCAATGACCCGTGCTGCGCCCATCCGGATCGTTCCGCTCCGGCTGGAGGCCGCGGCGCCGGTCACGACGCCTCGGCTCACGTATCGCGGCGGTCCGCTTCTCGCGTCGGTCGAGGCGTTCCTGTTCTTCTGGGGAAGCGCCTGGCAGCAAGAGCCGCAGGCCCGGCTCATGAAGCAGATCAACGACTTCTTCGAGTTCGTCGTCAAAAGCCCGCTGATCGAGCAGCTCGGCGAATACAGCGTGCAGGACTTCTCGATCGCTCATGGCTCGCGCACCGGCGCGATCGCGCTGATCACCGATCCGCCGGCGGGCGTCCAGGACGCGAACATCCGGAAGTTCGTGCAGGACGAGATCGCCTCGGATCCAGCGGTGGCGCGGCCGGCGCCGAGCTCGCTCTACTTCGTGTTCCTCCCGCCCGGGGTCTCGGTGGGACTGGACGGCGCATCGTCGTGCGTGAGCTTCTGCGGATATCACGACCACATCGACGGCAGTCTCTTCTACGCCGTCATGCCTTACCCGGACTGTGATGGCTGCACCGACGGATCTGGCGTCCTCGACGCGTTGACCTCGACCAGCTCGCACGAGCTGTGTGAGGCGATCACCGATCCCATTCCCGGTCAGGGGTGGTACGACGACCAGAACGGTGAGATCGGAGACATGTGCGCGTGGCAGACGAAGCGGCTGGGCCAGTACACGGTCCAGCTCGAGTGGTCGAATCATCAGGGGCGTTGCGTTTGAGCACCCAACGCAGGCCCATCGAGCACGTCGTGATCATCGTCAAGGAGAACCACGGTTATGACAACTACTTCGGCCAGTTCCCCGGCGGCAATGGCGTCGCGCTGCCGGCGAGCCCCAACCCGCCGCCGAAGGATCCAGACCACCACCACGCCGCCTGGCTAACGCGCGATCAGACCGCGCCGCGAGTCGCGTTTCCCCAGAGCGAGATCCCGCACTACTGGGGCTACGCGAGCGAGTTCACCCTGTGCGACAACTACTTCACGGACGTGGCCGGTCCGTCGACGCCAAACCACCTGATGCTCATCGCGGCCGACTCGCCGCTCATCGACAACCCGTCGACGAACTACCGCAAGCAACCCGGGCCGCCGCTCTACGACATTCCCTCGCTGCCGGCGAAGCTCGATGCGGCCGGGCTGACCTGGGGAAACTACAACGGGTACGCCTTCGAGCTCATCGAGTACACGGCCGGCAAGAAGCAGGCCTGGCAGAAGTTCGCGACCGACGCCTCGGCTGGGAAGCTCCCGTCCGTCTCATGGCTGTACTCGGACGAAGCGTTGAGCGAGCACCCCGCCGACACCGCCGCGCAGCGTGCAGCCGACGAGGGGGACGTCAGCCGTGGCAGCCAATGGACCGTGAGCCAGGTGCAGGCGGTGGTCGCGGCGGGGCTCTGGCCAGGCATCGCGATCTTCCTCACGTGGGATGACTGGGGCGGATGGTGGGACCACGTGACGCCACCTGAGGTCGAGAAGTGGAGCGACGGCACGCAGTTTCGCTACGGCGGGCGGGTCGGCTGCCTGGTGCTGAGTCCGTACGCGCGCAAGGGCTACGTCTCCAGGGCCCTCCACTCGCACGTGAGCCTCATCAGGTTCTGCGAGAACAACTTCGGTCTCGGATCGCTCAACGCTCGGACGCAGGCGGCCGACGGGATGGAGGACTGCTTCGACTTCACGCAGGCGCCGCAGCCGCCACCTCAATGACGAACGGCGTCGAGCGACCTCCACCCGTACGAGACTTCCTGCAGCACCTCAGAGCCGATCGTGATCGGCTGACTGCGCACGTAGATCCCGCCCAGCCGCTCGTAGAAGCCGCGCGCGGCCGAGTTGTCGCGCAGCACCCAGACGATCATGTCGACGAAGCCCCTCTCACGCAGACCTTCGACGACTGCCCCCACCAGCCGGCGTCCAAAACCTCGGCCCTGGGCGGGTGGCTGGACGTAGATCGCGTACAGCTCACCGCCATACCGGTCCTCTCCAGCGCGCTCGCGTCCGCCGGACGCAAAGCCGACCACACCCTCGCCGCTTTCAGCGACGTAGACACGCGCCGTGGCATCGCTCAGGGTCCGCGTCCAGCGTTCCTCGTAATGCGTCTCGCTCAGCGACGCCAGGAATTCCTGGGGGAGTAGCTCGCGATATGTAGAGCGCCACGTCGCGACGTGCACCTGGGCGATCCGCCCCGCATCCTCAATCTCAGCCGGCCTGACCAGGCTGATCACGAACCAAATCTATCGCGAAACCTTCCGCAGTAATCTGACCGAGGGCGCGATGGAGTTTGCGGAGCCCGAGCCTGACTTCGATTGGTCGCCGGACCGTGGTCGCGTGCGGCGCGGTATCTCTCTGATGACCGCCTCCGTGCTCACGATCGCCATCGCGGGCCTCGCCTACTCGCGTCCCACCCTGCCGTGGTCGGGCACGACCGCGGAGGGCGCGCCGGCGGGGACTTCCGCGTACAGCGTGACCACCGTCGACTTCGTCGACCGGAGGACAGGCTGGCTGGTCGCGCTTCTCGCAACCGGTGACTACGCGGTGATGCACACGGCGAACGGCGGCCTGAGCTGGACGCACCAGCTGTCCGTGCGCGGCGACGGGCACGCGCAGTACATGAGGTTCTTCGACATGTCAGTCGGCATCTTCGCGTTGATGGGGACGCGCCCGATCTTGCACCGGACGCTGGACGGAGGTCAGTCGTGGTCGATCGTGTCCCCGACTGTGCCGGCGGGCAGCGTCGTGCTTTCGTGGTCCTTCGTCGATCCGGACAACGGCTGGATGCTCGTCGACGACCCGGAGCAGATCAAGCCATCCTCGAACAGGCTCTACCGCACGCTAGACGGAGGCAGGACGTGGCTTGACCTGGGGCCGCCTGTCCAAGCCCCGGACCGGGCCTTCCAGGTCCACTTCTCGTACCTCACCACCGGATGGCTGACCACTGCAAGCGCCGGCGCGTACGCATACAAGACATCCGATTTCGGCGCGACGTGGTCACGGGTCCCGCTGCCATCGCCGCCCGCCTTCTCTTCGCGTTTCGGCGAGTTCTTCGTGGCGGTGCACCCTACGTCGGGTTCCGGCGCGCTCGTGTCGGTCATCTATTTCTCTTCGATCCAGGGACGGAGCGGCGTGGGAGGGCGGATCCGCGGATTTCCGCCTCTGACGGTGAGCGGGTTCGACGGCGGCCGTCCCCAGACCTACACGTTCTCGACGGTGATGGACCAGGTGGCGGGAGGTCCGTTCGGCCGGGACATGCCGCCGAACGAGATGAGGCTCAGGACCGTCGACAACGGCGCCCGATGGGAGACCGTCAAACCGCCGTCACCTGGCGGCGCGATCGGCTATTTCGACGCGCGTAACTGGTGGTGGGTCGGTTCGGGCGCATGGTCGAGCAGCCGCGACGGCGGAGTCACGTGGACCGACCAGCGCGGAATCAACGCGAACATTCCGATACCCGGCTCGCTGCAGGTGCTTGACCGCGACCATGGTTGGTTTGCGGCATCGGAAGCGACCAGGCCGGTGCTCGAGGTCACCGGCGACGGCGGCAGTCACTGGCAGAAGGTGATGCTGCCGCCAATTTCAGATGCGCCGCTCTACGCACTGACGTAGGCGATCACGGCACGGGCTTCGGCGACGATCTCACCTCCCTCGCTCTCCACGATCGCCTCGCAGAACGCGAGCTTGCGTGTGCGGTGTCGCACGGTGGCGCGAGAGACCAGCCGGCCGGGGCGCGCGGGGCGCAGGAAATCGATCTTGAGATCTGCGGTCACGGTCGTCTGGCCTTCTTCGGCGACCGTGAATGCGACCGACGCGAGCGCCTCGTCGGCCAGCGTGGCGATGGCGCCGCCGTGCACGATCGGCCCACGCGATGTTGGGAAGCCGTGAGCCTCGGCTGTCATCCTTGCCTCGAGGACGAGAAGGCCGCTGCCGACCTCGACGATGCGGGTGCCGATGTTGGCGACCATTCCGGTCGCCGACCACTCCTTGTAGAGCTCCGGCAGGGCCCGCACGCCGTACGCGCTGTCTGCGCTCAAGAATCGAGCTCGCGGTGCAGCTCGATGAGCGGAGCCACCAGGCGGTAACCCATCTCCTGGTTGATGCGCAGGATCGCCGGGTTGTCGGCGTCGTTGTTCGTTCGCACCCGCGTGAAGCCTGATTCGATCGCCTGACCGATCGATTCGTACTTGAGTGCTCGCGCGATGCCACGGCCGCGGAAGGCGCGCGCCGTCCCCGTGTATGCGGTCCAGGGAACACCGCGGACGACGGGAGTGTCGAGCAATGAGATGCCTGCGACGTGGCCGTCCTGGATCGCCACCCACATGTGGTCCTCTCTGATCGCGGGGTTCGTGAACCAGAAACGCTTCCATTCCTCCGGGCTGAGGTCGCGCGAGGGAACGGTGGTGGGGATGTCCTTTTCGGACTCGATCCACATCTCGTAGAGCTTTCGGTACCTGTCGGGGTCCGCGACCTGGCTCAAAGGGAGCATCTCGATTCCCTGCTCGCGCATGCGGCGCCGCGATTCCTCGCGCGTGGCCAACATCTGGTCGCGGTTGGCGGCGAGGTCGAGCTCAGACATTCGCATCCGGCGGTCCTCGCGATAACCGAGCCGCTCGAGAGCACCAAGGTCCTCAATGATGTCTTCGCGCACCCGGACCACGGAGATGGCCGCGTCCTCGGCGCGCAGCCAATCCTCCCCGATCTCGACCAGCGACTCGAACAGATCGGTGCTCCAGACGTCGCTGCGCAGGACCGGCCTCACGACCCCGAATCGCTTGTGCTCGGAGTCCCACCGTTCGTGAGAGGCAGCGATGTACGCGATCGCCGCACCATCGCGCACGGCCACGCTGTGCATCGTCCTGTGCAGCTCCTCGCCCATCCGCCACCAGTGCCGCAGCAGGATGGGATCGCGCGGCTCCTCTGGATCGCGGAGCGACTCGAGGTCCGCGACGATCGTCGCGTCATCGAGTGTTGCCGGGCGAAGCTCGAGCTCGGCAGCTCGGCTCTCGAAATTCGTCTTCGGCATGCGTTGACTAGAAGGTTAATCTTCGCCGGGTGATTCCCAGGTGATAGCCAGGCGGATGCCTGGAACGGGAGGCCTCTGGGGGCGCCGCGCCGCTCCGATGCATCGGCTCGCGCTCTCGCCTGCGTGCTGGGGTATCAGCGAGTCGCACGACTGGGGCCACCAGATCGACGCCGACCGCGTTCTCTCCGAAGCCGCCGCGGTCGGCGAAGGCGCGATCACCGCCGGTCCGCCCGGTTTTCTGCCAGACCGAAGCGACCAGGCGCGCGGCATGCTCAAGCGGCATCGCCTGAAGGTCGTCGCGGGCCAGGTTCATGCCATCCTCCACCACCACGACATTCGAGGTCCGGAGCTCGCGCACATCGACGGCCACGCGCACTGGCTGTCTGCCATCGGCGCCACGACGCTTGTTCTTTCCGCGGTCCCGGAACGCGGTCCCGCCGCCCGCCCGGAGACGCTTTCCAACGCGCAGTGGGCGCACATGCTGCATCTCATCGGCTCGGTCGAACACGTCTGCGCGCGCCACCGCTTGAAGCTCGCGGTCCAGCCTCGTTTCGGCAGCACCATCCAGGGCCCTGCCGAGATCGAGCGGCTCCTGGTTGGATCGGAAGCCGGCGTCTGCCTCGACCTCGCCCACCTCGTGATCGCGGGCGCAGATCCGGTGGAGGTCATCGAGCTCGCCGCCCGCAGGATCCAGCACGTGCAGCTGAACGATGTCGACATCGACCTTGCGCGTCGCGTGCGCGAGCGCTCGCTCGACTTCAAGGACGCCGTCGCGCGCAACCTGTTCAAGCCCGTAGGTGAAGGTGGCGCGAACGTCGCCTGGACCCTCGAGGCGCTCCAGCGGGTCAAGTACCGCGGCTGGTACACGCTGGAACAGGAAACGCGGCTCGCATCGGCCGAGGACCGGCCGCTGGGTCGGATCAGTCGCTCACTCGAACACGTGCTGCCGCTGCTCGGCTGACGCCTGCGATTCGGTCAGATCCGCCGGCCCGCCTTCGCCCAGTAGGCGTCTCTCAGCTGGCGCTTCAGCAGCTTGCCCGCCGCGTCGCGCGGCAGCTCGCCGGCGAAATCGACGGAGCGGGGCTTCTTGTACCCCGCGAGCCGCTCACCGGAGAAAGAGATGAGCTCTTCTGCAGACACCGCGGCCCCTGGACGCAGCTGCACCACCGCTTTCACCGACTCGCCCCACTGGTCGTCAGGGACGCCGATCACGGCCGCGTCCAGCACGCCGGGGTGGGCGTGCAGCACCGCCTCGACCTCGGCCGGATAGATGTTCACGCCGCCGGAGATGATCATGTCGATGCGCCGGTCGCAGATGTAGTAGTAACCCTCATCGTCGCGGTACGCGACGTCGCCGACCGAGAAGAAACCGTCGTGAAGGCTTCTGGCAGTCGCGTCCGGGCGATTGAAGTACTCGGCCTGCCAGCTGTTGCGCACCATGAATTCGCCCGGTTCGCCGACGTCGGCTTCGGTGCCGTCGTCGCGGACAAGCCTGATCTCCTGGCCCGGCACGGCCGTCCCGCATGAGCCCGGCTTGCGGAGTTGGTCTTCCGGTCTCAGCACGGTGTTGATCCCGGTTTCGGTCGCGCCGTAAAACTCCCAGAGCACCGGGCCGAACGCCGCCTGGGCACGCTCTTTCAGCGCGTAGGGGCATGGCGCAGCGCCGAGGATCAGCGCCCGCAGCGACGACGTGTCGCGAGGACGCCTCTGCTGTGCGTCGACGAGTCGCTGCAGCAGTGTCGGCGCCATGAAGCTGGTGGTGACGCGATGACGCTGGATCAGGTCGAGCGCTTCGTCCGCATCGAACTTCGGCTGCAGGACGAGGGTCGAGCCGAGCACCTGGTGGAGGGCGGAGAAGAAAGCGACGCCGCTGTGATAGCCGGGACCGCACATCAGGTGCACGTCCGATTGGGCCAGCTCGAAGATCGAGATGACCTGCAGCACGTTGGCGATGTCCACGCCATGCGGCCGCCACGCTCCTTTCGGGTTGCCCGTGGTGCCGGAGGTGTAGATCATCGATTCACCGAGTCCGGTGCTGACGGGCTCGAACCTGTCGGACGCGTCCTGCATCAGGTCGCCGTACGAAAGCCATCCGGGGGGCACCCTTCCGCCCGCCGCGACGAATCGCACCGCACCATTAAACGCCGGCGTGGCCGCGGCCATGGCTTCGATGTGATCCGGACCGGCGGCCGAGACCTTTGCGCCCGAGTCGTCGAGGACGTACGCGATCTCGGGGCCGCGCAGCCGGTAGTTGACGGGAACGATGACGAGGCCCGCGCGGCGCAGCCCGCTGGCGATCTCAGCGCCAGTGATCGAGTTGAACGACATCCAGGCCACGCGGTCGCCTTCGATGCAGCCCAGCGAGCTGAAGGCGTTGGCGACTCGACTCGCGCGTCTGCTCAAGGAGGCGAAGTCGAGGACCTCACCGCTGCAGATGACGGCGGGTTTGTCCGGTTGCGTCTCGGCGTGGCCGGCGAGAAAGTCCACGACCATGTGCTGATGCTAGGAGTGCGACGAAGTCGGTGGCGATGACCGCGTCGGTTTGGCGTAGCACGGGGTGTTCGCAGCGAGCCCGACCGTCGTGGCGCTCGGCGCGACGCTGCCTGTGATCACGATTCGATAGCGGTAGCAGCCGCCGAGCAGCGCCCAGGTGTCGAGCGGCGCCCAGTGGTGGAACACGACCCCTGCGTTCATCGGCGCGTATTTCGCCAGCACGTCTGGCGTGGCATCGGCGATCGATTCGACGGGTGAGGGTATGGACGAGTCGAACTGCCACACGTACACCTTGGTGAGCGGGCGGTTGGCAGGGGTGTCGGCCTGGGCGGGAAGCTTCGTTGCAGCCAGCAGCGCATCGACCATCACCTGTGGAGAGGCCGCTGGTCTTACCGACGCGTACGTCTTGTTTGCGATCGGTGCGGACCACGCGACACCGCTCGCGGTCGAGCCGATCAACAGCCTCTTGGTCGGCTGGGTTCCGTCCGGAGCCGAGGCGGGATACAGCTGGATCTCTCCGCTGTAGGCAACGGCGAGCTGGCTCGCGTCCGGGCTCCAGGCCAGCCCGTCCGGGTGCATCATCCGGGAGTTGACGCGCTTGGGCGCGGTGATGCTCGGGGTTGCCTGCGGCGAGGCGCTGGATGAGGCGGCAGCGCTCGGGCTCGCCGACGCGATAGGGAGGGCGCTGTTGATCGGCTGGATCACGGCGCCGTGATCGGGAAGTGCAACCGCGGCGAGCGTTCCATCGGCGCTGATCGCGAGCGGGCCGTCGTCGGGTCCGAGCTTCAGCGGAAACGGATTCAGAACGCCCGCCTCTGCGTTCAGCCAGTACCAGGCGCCGGTGCCGACGCCGCGCACGGCGACCAGCCCGGAGTCTCCGGGCGCGGCGCCCTGGGTGAAGAAAGCGGGTTGGGACGGCGGCCGCGCCAGCACCTTGAGCGCGCCTGCGGTCTGGGTGAGGTCTAGAGCGTCCACCTCGTACGAGGCGCAGCAACCCACGGTGAGAGCGAGATAGTGCGAATTGGCCACCAGGCCGATCGGTCCTTCGCTCTGCTGGTCCAGCGAGGCCGCGACCGGCTCGATCGTTCCCAGGAACGGGTCCAGTCGAAGAAGCCAGTCATAGGGGAGGACGCCCGCGCTCGTGCGTGTTTCGGCCGGCCGGTCGTCGTGAACCGTGAAATAGAGGACCGGATGATCGAGCTTCGGGGCCGGAGCCCACACCGGTCCCGCGACGCGGAAGGTTCCGGCCTGCCACGGCGCAACCATCGTGGCCTTGCCGCTGGCAGGATCGATCACACCAACTCCCTGGTCGGAGACGAATGCGATGAGACCCTGGCTCAGCGCGCCGGTCAGGGGCGGCAAGGGCGAGTGGACCGCAGCGGCGGGCGAGGTGCTGCACGACCCGAGCAGCAAGACAGCCGCCAGGCCGACCCAAGGTTTACGCATGAGCAGCCGATCTTACCTGCACGTTGTTACCCGAACGAGGGCGGCCGCGTTTCGGTACTGGACGTGAAAACGCTGGTCCCGATGGTAGTGGCGGGCCTGATTCTGGCCGGGTGCAGCGCCTCACGAGGCTGCCAGCTGTGCACTGCACGGATCAGTCCGGCGGGCTTCGACCTCACGGCCACCGAGAAAGATCATTTGGTGACCATGCACGTCGGGCAGAAGCTCGAGGTGGTGCTGCGCGCGCCGGCCGGAACGAACGACTGGTCGCATCCCGAGTCCAGCGACACATCGATCCTGACTCCGATCGTCGATCCAGCCGCGACTGCCGCTCGTTACGTGACGCTGGCTGGGTTTGAGGCTCGCAAGCCGGGCCAGGTCGAGGTCACTTCGTACGCTTCACCGCTGTGCTCGCCCGGGCAGGCGTGCCCGATGTACGTGGCGCTCTACTCGCTTATGGTGACCATCACGCAGTAGCCGGCATGACGGCCGCCCGCAGCGCATTTGCAATCGCATCGAGCTGCGCGCGGGCGGGCGGATGCTCGTACGCGTTGGGAAACGTGAGCCCGAATCCGTCCTTCGGATAACGCGGGATCACGTGCACGTGGAAATGGGGAACGTCCTGATACGCGGCCTCACCGTCCATGACCAGGATGTTGATTCCGCTGGCGCCCAGCGTGTGGCGCGCCACTGCAGCGAGCTTGCGCGCGACGCGAAACGTGCGCATCGCTGCCGTCTCGTTGATGTCGGTCATGAGCACCGCGTGCTCACGTGGGACCACAAGCATGTGGCCCTGCGTGATCGGCTGGATGTCCATGAAGGCGACGACGGTGTCGTCCTGGTAAACCCAGCTCGCGGGAGCGGTGCCCCGCACGATCTCGCAGAACACGCACTGGTCGCCCATGAAGCGAAGAGCTTAACGATCAGGACCCGCGGACGGACCCCGTAGCGAGAGATTCGGCGATCCAGGTGGGCCGCATTGGGCGCCGAAGCTCCGCTTCGGGCGTCCGGCCCGCGGGTCCAGGGACCGGCTATTCAGCCTCCGTAGGCGATTCGACCGGAGCAGGCTCGGGAGCGCCATTTGCTTCGGCCTCGATCGGAGTCGCCAGCGGCTCTGCACCGTTGGGCGAGATCGCGGCCTCGCCGTTCGCTGTAGCTTCGGCGGGCACGCGCTGGCCGCGCCGCCGGCGGCGCATGCGCCTCTCGCCGCGATGCGGGCGCGAGAGGCGCTGGACGTGCGAGCGGATTCCGACCCGCTGGCAAGCCGTGACAACCGCGCCCACGCCGACCACGAGGCCGTCTTCCTTGCAGTGCTCGAAGAGCGGCCCGAAGAGCTCGGGCGCGCCACCGATGACTGTCTTCGAGTCGCCGACGATGACGAGCAGCTTCTTGGCGCGGGAGATCGCGACGTTGACCCGGTTCGGGTCGTTCAAGAAGCCGATCGCGGCGCGTTCGTTGGAGCGCACGAGGGAAAGGATCACGCCGTCGGACTCCCGACCTTCGAATGCGTCCACCGACTCGATGTCATCGGGCGGCACGATGCCCTTGAGCGCGCCCTGCAGCCGGTTGACCTGCGAGTTGTACATGGCGATGACTGCCAGCTTCGCTTTGCGCACGCGGCGCCGGATGATCGACGTGATGTCCTTGCAGAGCGCGACCTCGAACTCGTTCGCGACCGAACGCTGTGCGTCGCGATACTCATCCTGCGCGCCGGTGTCGACCCACACGAGCTCGCGGTCGAACGGCCAGGGCAATGGCATCCGCGGATGGGGCGCTTCGTGGATCAGCTTGCCCTCGTAGAAGAGGTCTGACACCACGCGGCCGATCGGCTCGCGCATTCGGTACTGCCGCGGAAGCATGATCCGCGAGCCGGCCGTCACCTTGTCCCATATCCAGCCGTAGAAGCTGTCGTCCCGCACGACCTCGTCGAGAGGCGTCTGGACCTTGAACGTCGACGCGGCCTCTTCCATGACTGGTGGAAGTTGGTTCAGGTCGCCGATCATCACCCAGCGCTTGGCCAGCGGCATCACTGCGAGCGCCTCGTTCGCGCGCACCTTGTTGGCCTCGTCCAGGATCAGCCAGTCGAAGACCTTGAAGCGGAGGCGCGAGTCTATGGTCAGGCGATTGACGGTGCCGGCGACGAGGTTGTACGCCTCGAGGTCGTCCCCCTCGACCAGCGTCGGGCGCAGGCGGCGGGGGACCTTGCCCGGCTCGGCGATGCGCGCCTGACGCACATGCGAGAAGCCCAGCAGCCGCTCCTGGCCGGTGTCGACGGCGTCGTTGGAGTGCGAGGAGAGAAGGATGGAAGCGTTGGGGTTGCGGCCGAGGATGCGCCGGATCGACTCGACGATGGCTGTCGTCTTGCCGGTCCCCGGGGGGCCCTGGATCAGGTAGAGCTGTCCCGGCCGCATGCCCATCACGCGGGCGACAGCCTCCGCCTGCTCCTCGTTCGGGTCGGGGAGGTGATGGGCGCGCTTGCCGTCGAGCGCGACTCGCGGAGGCGTGCCCAGCCAGCCTGTATCGACCAGCTCGGCCGCGAGCGACCCAGTCCGCGGACTGCCGATCTGAAGTTGGCGGATGCAGGATCGCTGCGCCTCGAACATCTCCACGCTCGCGGTCGGCAGCACGATGCCTTCGTCAGGCAGCGGGTCGTAGCGCCTGAAGCTCACCCACAGGTTGGAACCCTGGATTCGGTCCAGCGCCATGCCGCGGTACTCGGGGAAGCCGGCCGACCGGACCGTCAGCGAATCGATGCCGCGGTAGATGCGGCCGTCCGCGTCGTCGACCAGGTGCAGGATTGCCCGTACGTACTCGCCTCCGCGCATGTCCTCGCCGCAGTTCGGGCAGTGGATGCCGTTGGAGGTCGGAACCTCGGTCTCGCACTTCGGGCACTCGATCCATTGTTCGGTCGCCTCGTAGCGCCTGACCGCGGCCTCGGCGAGCTTCTCCCGGTAGTCGCGCAGGTGCTCGATGAAGCGCATGGTCGAGTCGAGCATGGGTTGGGACTTCGCCTGCTCCCGCAGGACGATGGCGGTGAACCCCTCCAGGTCGCCATCCCACTCCTTGACCACGTGGAGCTCCTGGAAACCGAGCCGAAGACGGTTCTTCTCCATCTCGTAGGCGCCTTCGAGCTCCTGCCAGTCGGTGATCTCCAGGGCGAGGCCCATCGGGGTCCGGCCGAGCTTGCCGGTCAGCAGGGTGGTGCTGACCTGGCCGATGAACTCGAGGGGCTTTTCGGGCTTGACGACGTTGTACGTGCCGTCGATCTGCTTCTGCTCCTCGAGGAGCTGGCGCAGCAGCTCGGCGCCGCCGTGGGCTTCCAGGGCGAGGACCTTGGCCGCCGCGGGCGTGCCGGGACGGACACGGATGCCGAGGCGTCCGGTCTGGATCTCCTCGCCGGGGATGTCAGGGTTCCAGAGCGGCAGGACGTCGCCTGGTATGGGCGTGCTCATGCGAGGCGAGCCTTGAAGGTGGTACGAGCGGGACGTTTGATGGCGATCAAGTCAAGTTAAAAGAGGGGTCCCCGGGCGGGACCTAGCGCCCCAATGGGCAACGCCTACGTTACCACACCCTCGGGCTGCATCAAGATTGAACGTGCAGTGTGGAAAAACCGGCTCCAGCCTTACGACCTGCTGTCGGTCGAGGAGGTCAACACCATCCACGAGCAGGCCATGACCATCCTCGAGGAGATCGGGATCGACTTTCTCCACGAGCGGGCGCGCGAGGTTTTCAAGCAGGCGGGGATGCGGGTTGAGGACAGCCGCGTGCGTTTCGAGCGCGCTTTCGTCCGCGAGCAGGTGGCCAAGACACCGGCCACTTTCGAGCTCCAGGCGAGGAACCAGTCGCGGGCGGTGATCCTCGGCGGCGACAACGTCGTCACCGCTCCGGTCTACGGGCCGCCGTTCGTTACCGACCTCGAGCGCGGGCGCCGCGGCGCCACGATCGAGGACTTCACCAACTTCGACAAGATGGCCCAGGCGGTGGACCAGATCCACTGCGCGGGGGGCACGACGGTTGAGCCAGAGGACCTGCCGCTGGGGACGCGGCACCTGGACATGGTCTATTCCCACATCCGTTGGACCGACAAACCTTTCATGGGCAGCGTCATCTCACCGGAGAACGCGCGAGACACGGTCGAGATGGCATCGATCGTCTTCGGTGGCCGCGAGCGCATCGAGAAGACCCCCGCGGTGATCAGCCTGATCAACGTCAACAGCCCGCTGCGCTACGACGACCGCATGCTCGGCGCGCTGCTCGAGTACTCGGAGGCCGGTCAGCCGGTCATCGTCACGCCGTTCCTGATGGCCGGGGCCATGTCGCCGATGGGGCTTGCGGGGACCGTCGCGCAGCAGACGGCCGAGGCCCTGGCGGGAATCGCGCTCGTGCAGCTGATCCGGCCGGGAACGCCCAGCGTGTACGGCTCGTTCCTCACCAACACGGACATGCAGTCGGGCAGTCCCGCATTCGGGACGCCGGAGTCTGCCATGGGAATCCTGGCCAGCGCCCAGATGGCGCGCCACTACAACCTGCCCTTCCGCGGTGGGGGCGCACTGACCTCTTCCAAAGCGCCGGACGCGCAGGCCGCGTACGAATCGATGATGTGCATGTGGCCGACGATCCTCGGGCGGGTCAACTTCGTCCTCCATGCGGCGGGATGGCTCGAGAGCGCCCTGCTCGCCTCGTACGAGAAGTTCGTCATCGACGTCGAGCAGCTGCGCATGTTCGAGTGGATCCTGGGCCACGGCCTGCCGGTCGACGACGAAGGCCTGGCGATGGACGCGCTGCGCGAGGTCGGGCCGGGCGGCCACTTCCTCGGCGCCGAGCACACCATGCGCCACTACCGGACCGGCTTCTACCGGCCCTGGATCTCGTCGACGGAGAACTTCGACCGCTGGCAGCGCTTCGGTTCACGCACGGCGGACGTCGTCGCCGCCGAGCGCTGGAAGCAGGTGCTGGCCGAGTACGCCGACCCTGGGATCGACCCCGGCGTCGACGAGCAGCTTCAGGAATTCATCACCAGACGCAAGACCGAGATTGGCGCCGATTGATCCGCGCGCTCGGGCGCGCCTTGGCTACCTGCTGAGCAAGATCGCATCAGGCGCTCCGGCGCCGGCGAGCGGGTCGGCCGCGGCGGCGGTCGTAGCGACGTCGGCCGCATTGCTTCAGAAGGTCGCGTTGCGTTCGCAGGGTCGCTGGAACGGCGCCGAAGACGCCCATCAGCGCGCCGAGGCGCTGCGCACGCGGGCTGAGGAGCTGATCGAGCTTGATTCGCTCGCTTATCTGGCGTTCGTCGAGGCGATGCGTTCAAGCCATGACGTTGAGGCGGCGCGCATGAAGACGATCGATGTGCCGCTGGAGATCGCCGCCAAGGCCGACGAGGTGGTGTTGCTCGCTCGTGTGCTCGAGAGCAAAGGCAACCCGAACTTGCGGGCAGATGCGGTCGCCGCCGCCATTCTGGCGCGGGCGGCCGCAAAAACGGCCAACATGCTGGTCGAGGTGAACGGGCCTAGCGGGTCAGCTCGCCGGCGAGGCGCTCGAGGCTCAGCAGGTGCGAGCGGTCGTGCTCCAGCGCGATCTCGAGGTAACGGTCCACCGACACGTCGCCGTACTTCTCGTGGCGCCCGCTGAGCCCGGTCCGCCGGTTCTCGTCGAGCGTCTTCACGTAACCGAGGAGCATCGTTCGAGTCGCGATCCACTCGTCCAGCGCGTCTTCGAGATGGATCCCGCCGAAGTCGGTGTCGTCGTTGGTGAAAATGTCGAACTTCGGATTCTCACCCGCCGCGATGGAGCGGATCCTCGGCACGTAGCAGTCACGCTCTGTCGCGGCGAGGTGTGCTGCGATGTCGCGCAGGTCCCACGCGCCGACCCGGGCGGAGGGATCCTCGGCCGAGATGCGCAGCATCGCGATCACGAGCTGCTGGCTGTTCACGAGCCGATCGAAGATGTCGTCGTTCATCCAGGGTTCATCAGACGTGAACGTGGGTTGGCCGCGGTCAATTCCTCGATCACGCCGGCAACGATATCCTCGGGCGCGCCATCGCGCTGCTCCACAGGCCCCCAGCGCCACCCGTCGAGGTAAGCGTCCATCTCCGTCGAACCATCCTTCATGGCGTAGGCGTCAATGGCGGCCTGGAAGTAGTCCGGCAGCATTCGCTTCGCCTCGACCCCGTCCTCCTCCCAAGCCTTGACCTGCGAGGGGATGTGCTTCCAGTACATCACCTGGTATTGCGCCAAGGTCAGGATTCCACCAACGCCGCGAGCCGGTCTTCGAGCTCTCCGAGACCCACATCTTCGATCTCGAGGGGAAGCTCCAGGTAAGCGGCTATCTCGCGCGCCTTGTCAGCCAGACGCGGGTTGGGCACCTGCCTGAGGAAAAGCACCGCCTCGTAGTTTCCGAAAAGCATTTCCTTCAACTCGGGGTGCCGGTCGAGGCCCAGCCCCCTGACCACCGCGCGGTCGAAATTGCGCACAAGCCAGTCGGTCAGGAAGAAAGTCCCCGGCCTTTTCCGAGCGACCTCTTCGAAGCGACCGGCGCCCGCGTACATCTCGTAGCAGTGCGGACCTGGAACCCGCGCCGCGCCGACCTCGTCCAGCAGCGGCTCGAGCCGGCCGGTCGTGCCGCAGTCGCCGTAGACCACGACGAGCTTCTCGTACCTGGGGCGCAACGCGTGAAGCTTTTCGCGCAGCTCTTCGACGATCCGCGACGGGTAGAGGTGCATCAGTGCAGACACCCCGTAGATGTCGACGTCCCAGCCTCGGCGGTCGGCGATCTGCTTGACGTCGCGTCCCAGCGCTCCGCAGATCACAAGGGCGATGGCACTCAACGCACGCGCTCCAGCTCTGGAAAGCCGAGGACCGAGATGAACGAGTCGTTGAAGTCCGAGCGCCCCGACAGCTCGATGTATTCGATGCGAGAGGGCAGCTCGAAGGCGACCTGCCGCTCGCGGTAGGAGAGGAGCGCGATCTTGGCCCCCTCGCCGGCCGAGTTGCCGACCGCGATGATCTTGTCGACGTCGACGGGCGGGACCAGGCCGATGATCTTCGCGCTCTCGGGGTTCAGGTATGACCCGAACGATCCGCCCAGCAGGACTTCGTCGAGGTCCGGCGCGCGCACGCCGAGGATGTCCATCAGCACCTTGATCCCGGTGGCGATCGATCCCTTGGCGAACTGCAGCTCGCGGATGTCGCGCTGGGTGAGGTACACGCCGTCGGCGAGCAAGAACGCGCGCATCCCGTCGACGTCGATGAGCCGGTCACGCAATGGGTGATCGGGCAGGTCATCGCGCGACTTGAAGCGGCCCGAATGGTCGAGCAGGCCCGCCAGCAGCAGCTGGGCGGCCGCGTCGACCAGGCCAGAGCCGCAGATGCCCTCTGCGGGCACGTCTCCGCCGATGACCTGGAGCTCGACCCGCTCGGTCAGAGTCACCCCCTCGATAGCACCGACCGTGGCCCGCATGCCGCACCGGATCTGGCTGCCCTCGAACGCCGGCCCCGCCGGCGCCGCCGTGGCGAGAGCTCGCTGCGCGCTGCCCAGCACGATCTCGCCGTTCGTGCCCACGTCGACGAACACGCGCAGCCGGTCCTCGCGGACCACGCCGGTTGCGAGCACGCCGGCAACGATGTCCGCCCCCACGTACGCGCCGAGCGCGGGGAGGGTCTGGATGTAGCCCTGCGGGTGGATCTGCAGTCCAACCTCGCGCGCCTCCACGCTCAGCTCGTCCATGAAGGCCGGAGTGAAAGGAGACATCGAGAGGTGACTTGGATCCACGCCGAGCAGCAGGTGCAGCATCGTCACGTTGCCGACGACCACCGCCTCGTAGGTCTGTTCAGGTGAGACGCCTGTCTCGCGGTAGAGCTCAACCAGGATCGTGTTCATGGTCACGACGACCGCTTCCTGCAGCTCCTTGATCGCCTCGGGCCCATTCATGCCGTGGCTGATCCGCGAGATCACATCGGCTCCGAACGGCGCCTGGCCGTTGAGGGTCGACAGGACCGAGGCGGCCATGCCGGTCCGAAGGTTCATGAGCGTGCCTACGAGGGTCGTGGTGCCGACGTCGAACGCGACGCCGTAGCAATCACCCGTCGTGTCGCCTGGCTCGACGGCGACCAGGTGCTCGCCCGCCAGCACCGCTGTGACCCGAAATCCCGCCTCGCGAAATACGTGCGGCAGCGTGCGCAGGACCGCCACGCCGGCCAACATGTCGTGCCCTTCGTCGGTCAGCGCGTCCTTGAGCCGCGCGACGTCGCTGCGCTGGTCCTCGAGCGAGGGTTCGCTCAGCTCCAGGTAGACCTTGCGTACGTTTGGGTCGAGGATGACGAGGCGGCCGAGGCCCATGGTCGCGGCCTTCGGCACCCGCAGCAGCTGCGGAACCTCGCACACCATGTCCTCGTAGATGCGCGCCTGGCACGAGAGGCGCCATCCGTCCGCGATCTCCTGCGGTCGGAGCTGTCGGTGGTCGGCGGTTTCGGCGTCGGCCAGTCCTTTGACCACCTGGACCTTGCACTTGCCGCACGTGCCCCGGCCGCCACATGTCGAATCGATGGGCAGGCCGATCCAGTGCGCGGCGCTGAACACGGTCGTGCCGGGCGGCACGCGGGTGGTGCGGTCGAATGGCAGATAGGTGACCTCGAGCTTGCGCGCGATCATGACGGGACTTTCTGTTGCTCTGCCCGAAAACTCGCGATCCAGCGCATCGCGTACTCGTCGTGGCCGAGCAAAAGGTCGCCGGCCAGGACTGCACGCCGCACCTGTGGCTCGAGCGGGTTGGTGATCGCGCAGGTCAGGCCGGCGTGCATGGCGAGCGGGAGGAACGCTGCGTTGACCGTGGCGCGGTCGGGCAGCCCGAACGAGACGTTGGACGCGCCGCACGTCATGTTGTTGCCCAGCTCGTCGCGAATGAGCCGCATCGTCTCGAGGGTGATCAGGCCGCATGTCGGGTCGGCGGCGACGGTCATCGCGATGGGGTCGATGATCACGTCCTCCTGCGGGACGCCGTGGTCCGCGGCGCGCTGGATGATCCGGCGCGCGAGCTCGAGCCTCTCCGCGGGGACCATCGAGATCCCGGTCTCGTCGTTGGCCATTCCGATCACGGCAGCACCGTGCTTTTTGACCAGCGGCAGAATCCGCTCCAGGCGCTCGTCCTCGGCAGTGACCGAGTTCACGAGCGCTTTGCCCTCGTATGCGCTGAGACCCGCTTCGAGCGCCTCGATGATCGAGGAGTCGATGCAGATCGGCGCGTCGGTCACCTCCATCACCGCTCTCATCGCGGCGACCAACAGGGCCGGCTCATCGACGGCGGGTATCCCGGCGTTGACGTCGAGCATGTGCGCGCCGGCAGCGACCTGGGCTTCGGCATCCGACCGCACCCGGTCCATCACGCCTTCCTTCATCTCCGCGGCCAGCACTTTGCGCCCGGTCGGATTGATCCGCTCGCCGATGATCACAAAGGGACGGTCACCTGCGATCACGACCTCGCGGCGGCGCGAGGAGAGGCGGGTCTCCAAACGAACTAACCCTTTCTCAGCGTCTCGTCGATCTTCATGACGGCCTGCTCGAGCGCGGCCGACCCGCCGCCCTGCGCACCTACCACTTGCTTGGCCATCCGGGTCGCGAGCGACGCGTCAGGCGCGTAGCTGTCGGCCCCCACGTGCTTCGCATACTCGAGGGTCACGGGCGCACCACCCACCGCGACGTGGACCTTGTCCCGCAGGCCGGCTTTGGTGAGGGCGTCGATGTTGGCCTTGAACATGGGCATTGTGGTCGTGAGGAACGCCGAGAAACCGACGACGTCCGGCTGGTGCTGCTGCACCGCTTCGACGAACTTCTCAGGCGGCGTGTTCACGCCGAGGTCGAACACCTCGAAGCCCGCACCCTCCAGCATGATCACGACGAGGTTCTTGCCAATGTCGTGAATGTCCCCCTTCACGGTCCCGATCACGTAGCGGCCGACCGGTTTGGCGCCGGTCTCGGCGATGAGCGGACGCAGGATGACGAGGGCGCCCTGCATCGCACGCGCCGCGATCAGCATCTCGGGGACGAAGAAGTCGCCCTTCTCGAAGCGCCGGCCAACCTCCTCCAGGGAGGGGATGAGGGCCTTGAAGAGGATGTCCATCGGGTCCATCCCGAGGCTGAGACCTTCTTCGGTGAGCGCCTTGACCTCCGGCGCGTGGCCGTAGAGCGTGTGCTCGAAAAGGCCGGCCCGGATCTCGTCTTCTCGGCTCACAGCTGCCGTCCGCCCACCTGCTACGCATCGTACGTCCCGGCGCCGTTGCGCGCAACGATAATGGTTGCGCAATGAGCAACGACCAGGGCAGGAATGCGGGCGTCCGCTCGGTCGAGCGGGCGATCTCGATCCTCGACTTGCTCGCCCAGGGCGGCTGGCGGACGGGCGCCGAGGTCGCCCGCGCCCTCCAGGTTCACCGGTCGACGGCCCTGCGCCTGCTCGGCACCCTCGAGCGGCACGCGCTTGTCGAGCGCGATCAGCGGACGGCCCGATACCGCCTCGGCCGGCGTCTGCCTCAGCTCGCCAGCGTCGTCACCGGCGAGTTCGACCTTCGCTACGTAGCGCGTCCGGTCTGCGAGCAGCTCGCCGCGGCGGCGGGCGAGACGGCGACGCTCGACGTCCTGGTCGGCGACGTGATAGTGCCCATCGAGCAGGCCACCGCCTCAACCTCGGTCGTGAGCGTCAACTGGCTCGGGCGCCGGACGCCGGTCCACTGCACCGCGAGCGGCAAAGCGATTCTCGCCTTCGGCCCTGAAGCCGTCCGCGAGCGGCTGCTGAGCGGGACGCTCGACCGGGTGACGCCGAACACGGTCACCGACCGGGGCGAGCTCGAGTTGCAGCTGGAAGCCGCCCGGAGGTCGGGCGTCGCCCACACACACGAAGAGCTCGAGGTCGGGCTGGATGCGATCGCCGCTCCCGTATTTGGGGCAGATGGGGAGGTGGTGGCGGCGCTGGACGTCTCGGGCCCGACCCATCGGCTCCGGATCGACAGCCGTCCCGATCTCGACCGGCTGACGAAAGACGGCGCGGCCGAACTGTCCCGCCGGCTCGGCTACCGGGGAAGGCGAGCTGAAATCTGAGCGTCAGACCGAATTAACCGGCGCCTAACTGAAATGAACCTCACGTTTGGACCCTGTCCTTGCAACATGGCTGGCCTAGGGCCATCATTGGCCGTGCCTTTCTGGTTGGGGAGCAACCGGGCCCGGATTCTGAGAGGGGAACGAAAAGCATGAGACTCAGGAGTCTTACGCGCCACCTCGGCGTCGCCCTGGTCGCCTTCGTCGTGGCGACGGCATGTGGCGCCAGCTCTGGCGGAGGAACGGCCAACTGCGACGCGAAGTCGGCGAAATCGGCGGCCGACTGCGGCGGCATGGACGCCCTCGTCGCGGCGGCCAAGAAGGAAGGCACTTTGAATGTCATCGCGCTGCCGCCCGACTGGGCCAACTACGGCGCGGTCATCGACGGCTTCAAGGCGAAGTACGGACTCAAGGTGAACTCCGCCAACCCGAACGGCAGCAGCCAGGAAGAGGTCGACGCGATCAAGCAGCTCTCCGGCACGGACCGGGCTCCGGACGTGGTCGACGTGGGTATGAAGGTGGCGCTGGCCAACACCAGCCTGTTCGCGCCGTACAAGGTGGCAGGCTGGGCCGACATCCTCGACGGCCAGAAGGAGGCCACCGGCGTTTGGGTGCAGGACTATGGCGGCTTCATGGGCATCGGTTACGACTCGACCAAGGTGCCCGAGATCAAGTCGGTGCAGGACCTTCTCGGGTCTCAGTTCAAGAGCAAGGTCGCGCTGGCAGGCGACCCGACCAAGTCCAACCAGGCGCTGAACGGCGTGATCCTCGCCTCGGTCGCAAATGGCGGCTCGCTCGACGACGTGAGCAAAGGCGTGGACTTCTTCCACCAGCTCAAGCTGAAGGGCAATTACGTCCCGATCATCGGCACCGCGGCCACCGTCAAGGCAGGCACCACGCCGGTCCTGTTCGAGTGGGACTACCTGTCCACCTCGCACGGCAAGGACGTGGCGACGTGGAAGATCTTCGTGCCTCAGAACGCGACCATCGGGGGCTACTACGCCCAGGCTATCAACAAGGAAGCTCCGCACCCGGCCGCCGCTCGACTCTGGGAGGAGTACCTCTACTCCAACGACGGCCAGAACCTCTGGTTGAAGGGCGGCGCGCGTCCGGTGCGCCAGGCCGCGATGGAGAAGTCGGGCAAGATCGACGCAACCGCCGCGGCGGCGCTGCCGAAGATCACGGGCACACCGCAGTTCCCGACCCAGGATCAGCAAACCAAAGCCGGCGACTACGTCGGCGCTCACTGGTCCCAGGCCACGTCTTGACCGCCGCCGGCACTGCGGCTGTAACGGCCGCCGGTCGCCCGATCGCGGGCAGCCGGCGGCTGTCCCTTTCGTGGGTCGGCCTGGTGCCGTTCTTCATCTACGTGGCTCTTTTCCTCTTCCTGCCGACGGTCATCCTCCTGGCCGGCTCGCTGGCTGACAAGGACGGAAACTTCACCCTCTCGAACCTCACGACCATCGCCGAGCCGTACCTCGTCAAATCGTTCGCCGCGAGCATGGAGATCTCCGCAGTCAGCGCCCTTGTCGGTGCTGTCGCGGGGGCTCTGCTCGCCTACGCGGTGGCGACCGGCAACCCACGCGGATTGCTCCGCCGGGCTGTGACGTCAGCCGCGGGCGTGCTGGCGCAGTTCGGTGGCGTCACGCTCGCATTTGCGTTCATCGCCACCGTCGGTGTGACCGGCTTTGTCTACGAGTTCGTGAGGGACCGCGGCGTCGACCTCTACGCCAACGGCGTCTGGCTTTACGAACTGCCGGGTCTAACCCTCATCTACACGTACTTCCAGATTCCGTTGATGGTGATCGTCTTCCTTCCCGCGGTGGACGGCATCCGGCCCCAGTGGAGAGAAGCGACCGAGAGCCTCGGCGGTGGCACGTGGCACTACTGGCGCTACGTGGCAGGGCCGCTGCTCGCTCCCTCGTTCCTTGGCTGCGCGCTGCTGCTGTTCGCGAACGCGTTCTCCGCGTACGCGACCGCGGCCGCGCTGATCACGCAGGGCGGCCTGATCGTCCCGTTGCAGATCGCAAACCTGCTCACCAGCGAGACCGGCCGGGCCCAACCCGGCCTGGCCAAGGCGCTGGCGCTGGCGATGATCGTGGTCGTGCTCCTCGTGATGGCGCTCTACACGGTCCTGCAGCGAAGGACCTCGAACTGGCTGCGGTGACGAGGTGAGCCGCGCCCGCAGGCTGAGGCTGCAAGTGTTCCGTGTCGTGGTGCTCGTGGTCATGGGCGGGTTCTTCCTCGTCCCGATCGGAGCTATGTTCGAGTTCTCGACGCGCGGCAACTCAGTGACCGCGCCGCGAAACCTGGACGCGTGGCAGAACATCGTCAAGACGCCTGACCTCACCGATGCCATCACGGCATCGCTCGAGCTGGCGGCGATCACGACCGTGGCGATGCTCGTCTTGCTGCTGCCGACCATGGTGTGGGTGCGGCTGCGATTCCAGGGCCTGAGCCGCGTCGTCGAGTTCGTGTGCCTGATCCCCTTGACGGTGCCGGCGATCGCCCTGGTGGTGGGAATGGTGCCGATCTATCGCTGGCTCAACATCAACTTCAGCTCGTCGATTCTCACACTCTCGTTTGCCTACCTGGTCCTGGTCCTGCCCTACTCCTACCGCGCGCTGGACGCGGGCCTCTCGGCGATCGACCTTAAGACCCTGTCCGAGGCTGCGCGCAGCCTCGGCGCCGGATGGAGAACGGTGATGCTTCGGATCGTGGTGCCGAACATGTCGACGGCGATCCTCAACGCGAGCCTGCTCTCGGTGGCCCTCGTGCTCGGCGAGTTCACGTTTGCGAACCTGCTCGCATACGAGAACCTGCAGGTCGCCATCGCCTACGTCGGCCTGGTCGACGCGGGGACGTCGATCGCCGTCGCGGTCGCCTCACTCCTGTTCGCGTTCATCCTGCTCATGATCCTGTCGTACTTCGGCCGCCGGCAGGCCCCGCTCGCAAAGGCCGAGGAAGCAGATTTCCAGCTCGGCCAGACCATTGGGCTGAGCGGCGGACTTATCGGGAGGGGGCGATGACCACAGGTGCTGGCGAGACCACCCACGCGGTCGAGGTCCGCCTGGAGGATCTCAGGCGCACCTACGGGACGACTGTTGCCCTCGACGGCCTGACCCTGACCCTTGCGCCCGGAGAGCTGGTGGCGCTGCTCGGCCCATCGGGCTGCGGCAAGACCACCGCGCTGCGGCTGCTGGCCGGCCTCGAGGAGGCGAACAGCGGTCGGGTCATCATCGGCGGTAAGGACGTCACCGATGTCCCCGCGAACCGGCGGGACATCGGCATGGTGTTTCAGGCCTACTCGCTGTTCCCCCACATGACCGCGCGGCAGAACGTCGAGTTCGGTCTGCAGCTGCACAAGGTCGATGTGGACGAGCGCCGACAGAGGGCGCGCGAGGTGCTCGACCTGGTCGGGCTCGCGGCCCACGCCAACAAGTTCGCGCACCAGATGTCGGGTGGGCAGCAGCAGCGCGTCGCGCTGGCCAGAGCGCTGGCGATCCGGCCCAAGGTGCTGTTGCTGGACGAGCCCCTCTCGGCGCTCGACGCCAAGGTACGGTCGCGCCTGCGCGATGAGATCCGCCGCGTCCAGCTCGAGGTCGGCATCACCACACTTTTCGTGACGCACGATCAGGAAGAAGCCCTCGCCATCGCCGACCGCGTCGGAGTCATGCAGTCGGGCCGGTTGGAGCAGCTGGGCCCGCCCACCGAGATCTACTCGAGACCGGCGACAGCCTTCGTGGCCGAGTTCGTCGGCCTGACGAATCGCATCCCCGGCGAGGTGAAGTTCGGCAGCGTCGAGGTCAGGGGCACTCAGCTGCCGCTCGTGCAGCAGGACGTGCCCTCCGGGCCGGCCGTCGCCCTTGTGCGGCCTGAGGCAGTGACCATCACCGGCGATGGCAGCATGTCGAGCGGGCCGCTGGTCGGCACGGTGATCGCCGTCGCATTCCTCGGCGCCACAAGCCGGGTCACGGTGGATCTCGGCGACATCACCATGTTGGCCCAGCTGCCGACTTCGGCCGCCGCGGAGCACCCGGCAGGAACCAAGGTCAAGCTCGCGCTGCGCCCAGATCCGGTGCTCGTAGATATTCACAACTGAGCGGCGGCTAGGCGCCGGCGACGTTCTGCGGCGAGGGTCGAAGGCCCTCTATCGCGCCGTTGCGGATCTGCCTGGCGAGCCTCACCGCGATGTCCCGCGGCCGGCGGAGGTTATCGCATGCATCGCCCACATCACCGACCTGCACGTGACGGACGCGCAGTCACCGGCGCGTTTCGAGTTCCTCAACCACGAGTGGGACGACCCGCGTTATCGCGAGCTCCTGACCATGCAGCGCCCGCAGGAGATGCTGAACACGCATGCGGTCGCGGCGATGGTCCGCGCCATCAACAGCATCGACGCCGGTCCGGTCACTCGAGCCCCGCTGCAGCTGGTCACGATGACAGGCGACGCCATCGACAACACGCAACGCAACGAGCTGGCCAATGTGCTCGCCCTGCTCAACGGCGGAGTGGTGCGTCCCGATTCGGGAGCGCCGGGCTACGACGGCGTGCAGCGCGTGGACTGGGCCGGGGACATCTTCTGGAAGCCCGACGGGCCCCCCCAGCGCGATCTCTACCAGTCCGCCTTCGGATTCCCGCAACATCCGGGGTTGCTCGAGCAGGCAGTGCAGTCTTTTCCATCGGAGGGCCTGCGCGCGCCCTGGCTGGCATCTCACGGCAACCACGAGTACGTGTGCCAGGGGGTCGGCCTGGTCAACCGGGTGCTCGCGAAAGTCATGACGGGCACGCATAAGCCGGTCGAATTGCCGCCGGGGATCGACCCCGACAACGCCGTCGAGACCTTCGTCCAGCATCCTGAGCTCTTCACGCTCGGCGCATCCACCGAGGTGGCGGCGGATGCGGACCGCCGTCCCATCCGGCGCGACGAGCTCGTGCCCGAGGCACACTACGTCCACGACGCGGATCGCGTGCGCTTTGTCACCCTCGACACGGTCTGCGACCGAGGTGGCGCCGACGGCTGCATCGACGGTGCCCAGCTGCAGTGGCTTGAACAGCGGCTGGCGGAGGCAGGCGAGCGCTACGTGGTCGTGCTTTCCCACCACGGCTCGGACACACTGGCCAATCCGCGTGGGGAGCAGAATGCGGCTGCTCTGCTCGACGTGCTGTCGCGGTCTCGCAACGTCGTGCTCTGGCTCAACGGCCACATCCACAGGAATCGAATCCGCGCGCATCGGAGCTTCTGGGAGGTGACCACCGCGTCCATCGTCGACTGGCCGTGTCAGGGTCGCGTGGTCGAGGTCTTCGAGACTGGCGACGGCCGGCTCGCGATCGCCTGCACGATGCTCGACCACGACGGGGAGGGCCTGGCGGGCCTGCACCGCGAGCTGGCCGGCAACGCCCGGATGTTCTACGGGTTCGACGCAGGCAGCGCCGGGACGCCGGCCGACCGGAACGCGATCCTTCTCCTGCCCGACCCGCTCTGATGTGTTGCGCATAGCGCGACAGTGGCGTAGAGTGCGACAGGACGGATGGTGAGGCCGCTCGACACTGGGGTGGGGCACGAGCTGGCCGGGCTGTTGCGGACGCCCCGATACGAGGTGTTCCCCACCGACGACGTGCTCGCGAGCGTGGCTTCGCTTGTGCCGCGAGAGGTGACGATCACGGTCACTGCGTCGCCCCGGCGCGGCCTCCCGGCCACCGTCCGCCTCGCGGTCGAGCTGGCACGGCTTGGCTTCCACGCGGTGCCGCACCTGTCGGCTCGCATGATCCGGGACCGGCACGAGCTGGGCCAGATTCTCGAGGCCGTGCAGGCCGCGGGCATCACCGAGGTGTTCGTGGTCGCGGGCGACGTACGCGAGCCCGCCGGACAGTTTCCGGATGCGGTCTCCCTGCTCGCGGCCCTGCCCGCCGACCATGGCCTGAAGGCGATCGGGGTGACCGGCTACCCGGAGAGTCATCCCTTCATACACGACGACATCACGATCCAGGCGATGTGGGACAAGCGCACGCTCGCGACCTACATCGTGAGCAACCTCAGCTTCGACCCGGCCACGGTGAAGCACTGGGTCGAGCGAGTCCGCCGCCGGGGCGTCCAGCTCCCCATCTATGTCGGGATGGCCGGCGTCGCCGACCCGGTCCGCCTGCTGCGCGTAACGACCAAGATCGGGGTGGCCGACGCGGCTAGATTTCTACGTGGCCATCCCAGCTGGCTGGCGCGCATGTTCCGGCCGGGCGGTTACGAGCCCGGGCGGTTCGCGAGCGGGCTCCTGCCCGAGCTGGCGCAGCCGGAACGCCGCGTGGCCGGGCTGCACATCTTTACTTTCAACGAGATCGAGCCGACGGAGAGGTGGCGCCGCGAGATGCTGGCGCGTCTGAGCTAAAGGAGGGGCTGATGGCGGCGACGACGATTCCGACAGACCTGGAGATCGCGCGCAATGCTCGGCTGCTGCCGATGCCGGACATCGCGGCCAGGATGGGCATCGGACCCAATCTGCTCGAGCCGTATGGCAACGACGTGGCGAAGATCAAGCTCGAAGCGATCGAGGACCTGAAGGACCGGCCCAAGGCGAAGTACGTCGTCGTCTCGGCGATCACCCCCACCCCATTGGGTGAGGGCAAGACGACGACGACAGTCGGCCTCGGCGACGCTCTCGGGCAGATCGGCAAACGTGCGGTCGTCGCCATCCGCCAACCCTCGATGGGCCCGACCTTCGGCATCAAGGGCGGCGCTGCCGGCGGCGGTTACAGCCAGGTCGTCCCGATGGACCGCCTCAACCTGCACCTGACCGGCGACTTTCACGCCGTCACCGCGGCGCACAACCTGCTCGCCGCGATGATCGACAACTACATCCACCACAGCCTTCGTGATTTTCCGATCGACCTCCACAGCATCACTTGGAGGCGAGTCCTGGACGTGAGCGACCGCGTGCTGCGCAACGTCGTGGTCGGACTGGGTGCGCCGGAGGACGGCGTCACGCGGCAGACAGGCTTCGACATCACCGCAGCTTCCGAGGTGATGGCGGTGCTCGCACTGTCGACATCGCTGCAGGACATGCGGCAGCGTCTCGGCCGGATGGTCATCGGCCTCGCGCGCGACGGCAGGCCCATCACCGCGGACTTCCTGCATGCCGGCGGCGCGATGACCGTGATCATGCTCGACGCGATCAAGCCCAACCTGCTGCAGACGCTCGAGAACACGCCGGTCCTGGTCCACGCGGGCCCGTTCGGCAATATCGCAAACGGGGCATCCTCTGTGCTCGCCGACATGATCGGCATCCGCGGCGGCGATTTCCTGGTCACGGAGGCCGGCTTCGGCGCGGACATGGGCGCCGAGCGGTTCTTCAACATCAAGTGCCGCACGTCCGGCCTCACCCCTGATGCAGCGGTGATCGTGGCCACGGTCCGGGCGCTCAAGGTCCACTCGGGCAAGTACCGCGTCGTGGCCGGGAGGCCGCTGCCGCCCGACCTCCTGAAAGAGAACCCTGAGGACGTGCTGGCGGGCGCAGCCAACCTGCGCAAGCAGGTCGAGAACATCCAGATCCACGGTGTGACACCAGTCGTTGCCATCAACGCGTTTCCGGGCGACCATGCTTCCGAACATCGGGCGATCCGTGAGCTCGCCGAGCACCTGGGTGTCCGGTCGGCGGTTTGCAACAACTTCGTCGACGGCGGCGCCGGTGCGACCGGGCTGGCCGAGATGGTGGCGGAAGCCGCGGACGAGCCGAGCACGTTCCAGCTCCTTTATCCCGACGCGGCCACGCTGCGCGAGAAGATCGAGGCGATTGCGCTGCGCATCTACGGCGCGCGCGCGGTCGAGTACGACCCGCCGGCGGCCAGACAGCTCGACGCGTACGAGGCGAGCGGGTTCGGCCGGCTGCCGGTGTGCATCGCAAAGACGCACCTCTCGATCTCTTCCGACCCGAAGCTCAAGGGAGCGCCGACCGGTTGGGTCCTGCCGGTGCGCGAGGTCCGCGCTTCGGTTGGCGCCGGCTTCATCTACCCGATCTGCGGCGAGATGCGAACCATGCCAGGCCTGCCCACCACACCGATCGCCGCGAGCATCGACATCGATGTGAAGGGGAACATCCTCGGCCTGAGCTGACGAATAGGCGGCGCCTTCGCGGGGTACGTATACCTCGTGCAGACGCAATCGATCGCCGCGAAGACCGGCATGGGCAAGGTCGACCTGGCCGTAACCGACGGCGATCGCGCGCTTCGTTTTTACCGCGACTACGTCGGCCTGACCCAGCTTCCTTCCGACGGCGAGCTCATCAGGATGGGCGCCGCCGGTCGAGAGCTCGTCACGCTGCACCCCGGCGCCGAGCGGCCGGTCATGCCCCGCACGTCAGGCCTGTACCACCTCGCGATCGTGATCCCCGATCGCCGCCAGCTGGCCAGGGTGATCGGGAGGCTGGCGCGCCTGCGCTGGGAGCAGTACCCGACCGACCACGTGATGACCAAGGCGAACTACCTGTGGGATCCGGACGGCAACGGGATCGAGATCTACACCGAGTCGCCCGAGGACGGCACGATGGGGTTCGCCAACGGAACCTTCGTCGCCTATGACAAGGAGGGCAACGCTCGCTCGGGGCGCGACCCGATCGACCTCGAGGAGCTGTTCAGTCACCTGCGCCCGGACGACCTGCTGGACGAGGCGATGCCGGCGGGCACCAAGATGGGCCATGTCCATCTCCACGTCGCTGACGTCGAGGACGCGCTGCGCTTCTACCACGACCTCGTCGGCTTTGACGTCATGGGGCACGTGCCCGGAACAGGATTTGTCTCAGCCGGCGGCTATCACCATCACCTCGGCCTGAACGAGTGGGCCGGAAGGGGGGCCCGGCCGGCCCCGCCGGGTCACGCCGGACTGCGGCGGTTCACGGTCGAGCTGCCGACACAGCGCGACCTCGACGACGTCACGAGCCGCCTGGAGCATGGCGATGTGCGCGTGTTCGAGGAGGCGGATGGTCTGGCGGCAGTGGACCCGTCGGCCAACCGGGTCATGTTCCGGGTCGCGACCACGGGCTAGGGAATCGACGGGTGCGGGTCAGGAGTGGGATAGGGCAGGTTGACTTCGGTTCCATTCACTGACGACGCTCCGACGCGCGCCAGCGCGCCGCCGGCCGCGACCACTGCCGCGAATGTGATCGTCGTCACCAGGACCAGGGTCGCGATCCAGCGCAGGGTGCTTCTCATCCTTCCTTCCTCCACTCCTTCGGCTCGATAGGGCCAAGGTAGGCGGGCCGAGCCGGCCTGCCATCAGGGAGCGCCCGGAATGTGGTTGCGTGTCAGCCCTCGAGCAGGGCGGCGCGGGGCAGGTGCAGGCCCTCTGTCCAAGTCGTGGAACTGGTGGGAAGATCGCCGCCATGGACCGGTGGTTGACCGGCGGGCTAGGCCTGGTGCTCCTGGCCGGGCTCGCGTCTTGCGGAGGCCCATCCTCACAGGCCACCTGCGGCATGAGCGGCGGTCACCCGCAACCGGAGATCGGAGGCGAGATCCTTTACTACTGCTGGGATCAGCCTGCGGTCAACGGGGGGATCTACCTGCTCGACGTCGCGACCGGCGCAGCGCGAGCGCTGACATCGGACATGGCGTGGAACCTGGACGGCGCCTGGTCGCCCGACGGATCGACGATCGCTTTCCAGAGCACGCGTAACGGGCGCGACGACATCTTCACGATGGACCTCAGCGGTGGCCATATCCAGCGGTTGACCGACGGTCGGGGATTCAACGAGTACCCCTCCTGGTCGCCCGACGGAAAGTGGATCCTCTTCAACAGCACCCGGGACGGAGTCGCGGATGGCGGAGGGACCGGTTACTACCGAGACCTCTACCTGATGCGGCCGGACGGCACCGACGTCCACCGCCTGACCCGGCACTTCGGGACCTTCGCCTTTGCGGCGTGGAGTCCCGACGGGCGGAACCTGGTCTTCGAGTCCGACCGGGCCGGTTCCTGGGACATCTACACGATGGGGGTGGATGGATCAGGCATTCGGCAGCTGACCCACCACGAGAAGACAGCAGGCTTCGCCGGTTTTCCGCGGTGGTCGCCGGACGGGACCCGAATCGTTTTCGGCGCATCGATGAAGGGAGAGCCGGCGTCGATTTACTGGCTCACCGTTGGCGAGGAGCTGGCCCATCGGGTCACGACCGGCGTGCCTGGCCTGCAGTGGGACGGTTACGCCGACTGGTCGCGGGACGGCCGCTGGATCGTGTTCGAGCGCAACGGCAGTGACTCTCAGCTCTTTATGGTGCGGCCCGACGGAAGCGACCTGACGCAGCTGACCCACGGACGCGGATACAAGGGGCTCCCACGATGGCGGCCGCAGTAGACGGCCACCCCACGGCCGGCCGCGCACCCGCGATCGCCGCCGCGGCGATCGCACTCGGCGGGTCGCTGGTGGCTCTTGCCGCGCTCGCGCTCACGATCCTCGATCGCCAGGCAGCGCCTGGATACACGCTGGCCGGTCTCGATGTCGGCTGGTCGCTGGCGGTCCGGACGCTGGTGGAAACAGTCGCCCTGATCACCATGTCGTTGGTCTGCGCGATCCTCGTCTGGCGCCGCCCGACCGCATTGCTGAGCTTGTTTTTCTTGCAGTGGGTCGTGTTCACCTGGCTGCAAGCGTTTGCCGCCGAGTACGCGATACACGGACTCCTGGTGGCTCCCGGCTCGCTTCCCCTCGCCGACGCTGCGGCATGGAGCGAGAAGTTTGCTCCTGGCCTGGCCCTGCTGGGTGGAGCGATGGTCGTGGTGACGTTCCCCGACGGCCGGCTCAAGTCCTCTCGATGGCGGTTCCTGGTCGTCTTCGCGATCCTCGATATCGTCGGCGACATGCTCATCGGCCTCGACGATCCGTATCCGCTGCGCATCGGCACGATCGCGCAGCAGGGGGTACCGGTCACACTGCCGCCGGCGTTGTGGCCGAGCGGAGCTTCGATCGCTTTCGCCTCGGGAGTTTTCATCTGGGCGCGGCAGCTGCTCTCGGTCGCCGTCGCCACGTACCTCGTGCTGCGACTGGTTTCAGCGTCGGGTGAGGTGCGGCTTCAGCTCAAATGGTTCGCGTTCGCCGGGACCTTCTTGATCGTGACCTTCCTGTCGCAGCAGGCTGACAACCCGCCGCCTTTCGATTGGCTTCCACCGTCAGCACGACTCACGGTGCAGCAATTCGCTGTCTCGGAAGCTGCGCACGCGGTCGCAAGCTGGTCCGGGCTCGCCTCATCGCTGGCAGGCCTGGTGCTGGTGCCGATTGCGATTGGCATCGCGATCGTGCGCTATCGGCTTTACGACATCGACCTCGTCATCAACCGGACCATCCTGTACGGCGGCCTGGCGCTCTTCGTCACCGGGTGCTACGCCGTCGTCGTCGCCGGTGTCGGCAGCGTACTCGGCCAGCGCGTCGGCCTGGACCCGCTGCTCAGCATCATCACCATTGCCCTTCTGGCCGTGCTTCTCCTTCCGGTTCGATCACGCCTTCAGGCGATCGCCAACACCGCGGTTTACGGCAAGCGTGCCAGGCCTTACGACGTGCTCTCCGACTTTGCCGGCAGCATCGGGCGGGCCGAACAGGCGGACGTCTTGCTGCCACGCATGGCCCAACTTCTGCGAGAAGGCACCGGAGCCTCGTCGACCGAGGTCTGGGTGCAGGTGGGTGACCGGTTGCGGCTCGCCGCCGCGGCGCCCGCCAGCGACGGATCTGGTCCCGCGCTGGCAAGCATCGAAGAAGTGGCGCAACTGCACGACGGTCATGCCGATCTGGAGCCTGTATTTCACGACGGCGAGCCGCTCGGCGCGCTCGTGGTCGTGAAACCTCGAGGTGAGCAGCTGACCGCGGTCGAGCGCCGGCTGTTCCATGACCTTGCTTCGCAGGCTGGTCTCGTGCTGGGTCGCTTTCGACTTGTGCAGGAGCTGCGCGAGTCGCGTTCGCGCCTCGTCGCGGCCCAGGACCTCGAGCGGCGGCGCATCGAGCGAAACCTGCACGACGGGGCCCAGCAGCGTTTCGTCAACGCACTGCTTGCGCTGGGCATAGCCGATGCCGGCGACGGCGCCACCGGCGACGGTCGCGAGCAGATCCAGGAGGCGTCGCGCGAGGTCAAGGCTGGGCTCAGTGAGCTGCGCAGCCTCGCTCGAGGTCTCCAACCGCCATTGCTGACTGAGGCGGGATTGGCGCCCGCAGTCCGGGCGCTGGCCGATCGCACATCGATTCCGACGACCGTTGTCGCCGAGACTGAACGCCGCCATCCGGAGGGGATCGAGTCGACGGCGTATTTCTTTATCGCCGAGGCCGTGTCCAACGCCGTAAAACACTCTGCCGCCGCCTCCATCGAGGTCACGATCACCGAGAGCGAGGGCAAGCTCGAGCTCGAGGTGTCAGACAACGGGGTGGGAGGAGCCGATCCGAGCCTCGGGAGTGGATTGACCGGGCTGCGTGACCGCGTCGCCGCCGCCGGTGGGCGAGTGGAGGTGATAAGTCCCCGTCGCGGTGGCACCGTGATCAGGGCCGTCCTACCGTGCGAGTAGCGATCGCCGACGATGCGGTCCTGTTCCGCGAGGGTCTGGCGCGCCTGCTGGAGGCGTCAGGCATGGACGTCGTCGGTCGGGCGGCCGACGCTCCCCAGCTGATGTCGCTCGTCGAGTCGCAAAAACCGGACATCGTCATCACCGATATCCGAATGCCGCCGTCGCACAGCACCGAGGGGTTGGTGGCGGCGGCTGAAATTCGCGAACGGCATCCCGAAGTGGCCGTGCTTCTCTTGTCGCAGTACGTCGAGACGACACACGCGCTTCGATTGCTGGAGCGCGGCGCGGGCCGGATCGGCTACCTGCTCAAAGATCGGGTTGCTGACGTGCGCGACTTCATCGATGCGGTGCGGAGAGTGGCCGGAGGCGGCTCGGCGATCGATCCGGACGTGGTTTCCGAGCTGCTCGTTCGCCGGCGCCGGCACGACCTCGTCGGTGGCCTGAGTGATCGCGAGCGCGAAGTGCTCAACCTGATGGCGGAAGGCCGCTCCAATCTCGCCATCGGACGGCTGCTTCATCTGAGCGACAAGACGGTGGAAGGGCACGTACGGAGCATCTTTTCCAAGCTCGAGCTCGAGCCGGCGCTCGAGGATCATCGCCGAGTGCTGGCGGTTCTCACCTATCTGAAGTCTTGACCTTTCCGCGTTCCACCGCGTCGGCGAGCAGCGTTGCGACGTCGAACACCTGGAGCTTCGCGCCTGTCTCACGAACGCCGTCGTCGAGCATCACGGTGCAGAACGGGCATGCGACCGCCAGCGTCTCGGCACCGGTTTCGACCGCCTGCCGCACCCGCTCTTGATTGATCGGGCGGCCGCGCTTCTCCTCCATCCACATGCGTGCGCCTCCCGCGCCGCAGCAGAAGGTTCGTTCGCGGTTGCGCTGCATCTCCACCGGCTTGCCGACCGCCGCGACCAGCTCGCGGGGCTCAGAGCGGACGTCGTTGTGCCGCGCCAGGTAACAGGAGTCGTGATAGGTGATGGTGCGCTCGCTCGCCGCGGGTGAGAGCTTGCCTTCGCGCACGAGGCCGGCCAGAAACTCAGTGTGGTGCACGACCTCGTATCGGCCTCCAAAGTCCGGGTATTCGTTGCCCAGCGTGTTGAAGCAGTGGGGACAGGTCGTGATGATCTTCTTGACGCCGGCCCCGTTCAGGGTGGCCACGTTTTCTCCGGCAAGGCGCTGGAACGTGTACTCGTCGCCCATCCGGCGTGCGGGGTCCCCTGTGCACGCCTCTCGCGGACCGAGGATCGCAAAATCGACGCCCGCCTGCTGGAGCAGCTTGGCGGTGGATGTCGCCGACTTTCGTGCGCGCTCGTCGAAGGCCGGCGCGCAGCCGACCCAGAACAGGACATCGGGAGCGGGCTCGCCCGGCTGCAACACCCGGACCCCGAGTCCATCCGCCCATTGCGTGCGGTCGGCTTGCGGCCTGCCCCACGGGTTTGACGCTCGGTCGACGTCGCGCAGCATCGTCGCCGCCTCGTCGGGAAAACGCGATTCGACCATGACCAGGTTGCGGCGCAGGTCGATCACGTGGTCGATGTGCTCGATGTTCACGGGGCACTCGCGGACGCATGCGCCGCAGGTCACGCAGTCCCACACCACGTCGTCATGGACCGCGTTCGGCACCATCGGAGCTGACGCCTGCGCCAGCAGGTTGTCGCGCATCGCCATGATCAGGAGCTTCGGCGAGAGCTCCTTGCCGGTGTTGTAGGCCGGGCACACGTCCTGGCAGCGTCCGCACTCGGTGCAGGACATCGTGTCGAGCATCTGCTTCCAGGTCATGTCTGCTGCTCGCGCGATGCCGAAGCGCACGTCTTGCTCGGGCGCCTCGAAGTTGATCGGTTCCACCCGGCCCCGCGCGCGCGTGCGTCCAAAGAACACGTTGATCGCCGCCACGAGGATGTGGAGGTGCTTGGAGTAGGGGAGGTAGACGAGGAAGGAAAGGATGATCAGCACGTGCGCCCACACCGCCACGCGCTCGGTCACCGGGGCGATCGGAGCCACCACTCGCGAAAGCGCGCTGGAGATCGGCGCCCAACTGGGAGGGTAGTCGTTGAGTCCGAGCGCGATCTGCGACGAGTGCCACACGAAGAGCGTCACCACGATTCCGGCGATGAGGGCAAGGATCAGGTCCGCCTCGCCCCGGTGGCTTCCTTTGAAACGCGCGGGCCGCTGCGCCTTGCGGATGCCGAACGCCGCGATGACGCCGATCAGGACCAGCAACGCGAATACGTCGACCAGCAGCGCGTACCAGCCCTGCGCCCCGAGCCAGGGCAACGTGGCGTGGGAGTCGACCGCGCCGATCATCGCGATGACGATAGTCGGGAAGAGCACCAGGAAACCCCAGAAGATCGCGGCGTGCATCAGTCCCGGCCCCAGGCGCTGGAGCAGCTTGCGTTGACCGAGCACGTCGGTTGCTTCCGCTCGGGAGCGGGCCGGCACATCATCGAATCGCGCAGAGGGCTTGCCGGAATGGATGAGTCGATAGAGGAACAGCACGCGTCTTCCGAACAGCGCGATGGAAATCGCGAGTGCCAGGACGAGCGCGGCTAACGCCGTCTGCGTAGCTCCGCGGAGATCGCGGGGACGATCTCCTTCAGGTCGCCGGTCACCGTGTAGTCGGCATTCAGCATCAGCGGCGCCTGCGGGTCCGAGTTGATGGCGAGGATTCGTTTCGCACCTTTCAGTCCCGCCATGTGCTGCGTCGCCCCGGAGATGCCGCAGGCGATGTAGACCTCCGGCGAGACCTTGGTGCCGGTCTGGCCGACCTGGTCGCTGTGCGGCCGCCATCCGGCGCTCGTCACCGCTCGAGAGCAGCCGACCGCCGCGCCGAGAAGCCCGGCGAGCTCCTCGATGACGGCGAAGCCTTCCTTCGAGCCCACCCCGCGACCACCGCTCACGATGACCTTGGCGTCAGCGAGCGAGACACCGCCGTTGCTCGGCGTCACCTGCTCCAAGACGTGCACGAGCCGATCCCTGTCCTCCACCGCTGCCACATCGACCGGCGCGGGCTCGGGACCTTCGTCGGCCGCAACCGCATAGGGCGCCACCGTGATGATCGGTCGCGGGCTGTGCAGCCGCGCCTCTTCGAGCAGGCTGCCGCCCCAGCGCAGGCGGGTCACGGTGACCGGATCCCCCGGCGTGACCGCGATGCAGTTGGCGGCGAAAGGCAGGCCGGCTCGGGCAGCGAGGCGAGCCATGACCTCGTTGCCGCGCTCGGTGCCCGCGGCAAAAACGGCGGCGGCGTCGAGCTCGTCGGCGGCCCGGGCCAGCGCCGCGGCGAGTGCGTCCGGCGCGAACGGCTGGAACGCGTCCATCTGAAACGCACGAGGCTCGCCGAACTGGCGCCCGAGCGTCAGCGCCTGGCGGGCGGGCTCGCTCCCATCAGTCAGCCAGAGGACCGTCACAGGACGCCCGCCAAACGCAGCATGTCGATCACCGCAGGTGCTGCCTCTGCGCCGTTGCCCAGCGACTCGGCCCGCCTGCCGTGGCCCGCCGGCAGGGCCAGCTTCACGAGCTCGAGATGCGGTGCAGGCCGCGGCGGAGTGGACATCGCCACCGGCTTGGTGCGCGCCCGCATGCGGCCCGGGACAGACGGGTAGCGCGGCAGGTTCAGGCCCTCCTTGACCGTCAGCACCGCGGGTAGAGGCACGACGTACACGTCGCGGCCGCCCTCGACCTCTTGCTCACAGCGCGCGGACGAGCCCTGCAGGGTGACCTTCTTCAAACCGGTCACACACGGCCGTCCGAGCGCATACGCGACGCGCAAACCGACCTGGAAGCCGCCGGAGTCGGCCGACTCGTTGCCGAAGAAGATGATGTCGAAGGGCCCGTTCGTGGCCTCGTCGGTCAGGATCGCCTCGAGCAAGGCGCCGGCGGTGGCTTCGGCATCCCACTCCTGGCCGTCGGTCTGGAGATGGATCGCCCGGTCGACGCCCAGCGCCATCGCGTCGCGCAGCTGCTCCACGGCTTCGGGCGGCCCGAGAGTCACCACGACCGACTCGCCCTTGTTCGCCTCGATCAGCCGCACTGCCTCCTCAACGCCGCACTCCTCGTGCGGGCTCATCGTGAAGGCGAGGTGCTGCGTGTTGATCGCGCGTCCATCGTCCATCAGCAGGATGCGTCCACCCGTGATCGGCACCCGCTTGATGCACGCGGCGATCCGCATGCCTTATGACGCCCCACGCAGCGGACTCATGGCCTGATGCGCGTGTTCTCGGGCATCGCGCCGCGAATCCGCGCGTTCTCTGGATCAAAGAGCGGCGTCGCGCCCACAACCGCGACCGAAACCGGGTAGCGCTCGCCCATGTACTCGACGAGCAGCTGGTTACCCACGACCGCTTCCTCGCGTGTGAGGTACGCCATCAGGATGTGCTTGCCGACAGACGGCCCCGCGCCAGCGCTGGTGACGTACGAGCCACGGCCGCGCCGGTCGACGATGCGGCTGCCATCGCGACGAAGGATCGGTTCGCGGCCGAGCATGTAGCGTTTCTCGCCGCTCTTCGAACGGTGGTCGTCGACGGTAAGCGTGCAGAGGATGGCGACAGGGTCTTCCTCCCTGTGTCGCAGGTGCGCGGCCTTGCCGATGAAGTCCTCTTCCTTGACGCGCGGCGCGGCCATTCCGGCTTCCACCACGTTGTACTCGGTCTCCAGCTCGTTGCCGTGCGCGCGGTAGCACTTCTCGAGGCGCCCGGTCGTGCCGTACACGCCAATGCCGCACGCGACCATGCCCTGCGGACGTCCCGCCTCCCAGAGGGTGTCCCAGAGCTTGAGACCCTGCTCGATCGGCACGTAGAGCTCCCAGCCCAGGTCGCCCACGTAGGAGATGCGTGAGGCCAGGACTCGCTGCGTTCCGATCTCGACCACGCGGCAGGTGCCGAACTTGAAGCCTTCGTTCGAGACGTCCTCGGAGGTCGTGCTTGCGATGATGTCGCGTGCTCGCGGGCCCCACAGCCCGATCGTTGTCATCGAAGAGGTGAGGTCGGCCAGCTCGGCGCCGCCGACGAGTTGGTCGCGGAACCACTTCTCGTCGGACATTCCGGCGGCGCCGCCGGTGACGACGCGAAAGTGCTCCTCCCCCAACCGCATGATGGTGAGGTCGGACTTGAAGCCGCCGTGCGGACTCAGCACAGGGGTGTACACGACTCGTCCGACCGGCACATCCATCTGACGCAATGCAGCGCACTGGACTGACGCCAGCGCGCCCGGCCCGACGATGTCGAAGATCGTGAACGCGGACAGGTCGAACAGGCCGCCCCGATCTCGCATCGCAAGGTGTTCCGCGTTGATGATCGGCGACCACCATCGCGACTCCCATTCCGCGGTGCGGCGTGTGATCCGCTCGCCGAACTCCTCGAGCAGCGGGGCGTTCGACTCGAACCAGAACGGCCGCTCCCAACCCGCGGCCTCGAAGAAGAAGGCGCCGAGCTCGCGCTCCCGGATGTGGAAGGGAGCAAGGCGGATCTCGCGATTGGACGCCCACTGCTCGCTCGGGTGGACGATGCCGTAGGTCTTGTTGAATCCCTCGGCCGCCCTCGCGCGCACGTGCGCGCGTGTCCTCTGATGCTCGTGGAACCGGGCGATGTCCGAGGAGTGAAGGTCGATCTCGGATTCGCCGTGCACCATCCACTCCGCCACCGCCTTGCCGGTGCCCGGTCCTTCCTTGACCCACACCGCCGCCGCCGCCCACAAACCCATCACGTCTGGCGACTCTCCGAGCACCGGCATTCCATCTGGAGTCAGCGACAGGATGCCGTTGATCGCGTACTTCACCCCGACCGACTCGTCACCCACGATCTCCGGCATCAGCTCGAGCGCGTGCTGCATCTGCTGCTCGAAGTCGGCCTGGGTGAAGGGAAACTCGGTCGGGGACAGGGCGGCCTGCTCGACGGGTGGCAGGTCCTCCGGGTCGTAGAGGATCGGCCTGTGCGCGTACGAGCCGATCTCGAGGTCGCCTCCCGCCTGGCGCTCGTACATGTTGGTGTCCATGTCGCGCACGATCGGATGCTCGATGTCTGAGGTGGCGCCGCGGAAGCGAGGCACCGGGCCGATGTCGATCATCTGGTGCACCGCGGGCGTGAGTGGGATCCGCGTACCCGCCATACGGGCGAGCCTGGGGCTCCATACACCGGAGGTGATGGCGACCGTCTCCGCCTCGATGTCGCCGTCCGTCGTCCGCACGCGTTTCACGCGCCCGTGCTCGACGTCGATGCCGATCACCTCAGTCTTGGGCACCACGTGCACTGCGCCCGCGGCGATCCCTTTCTCACGCATCAGCGTCCCGGCGCGCAGCGAGTCGACCACCCCCACGCCCTCGGTGTAGAAGCCGCCGAGGATCGCCTTCTCATTGATGTAGGGCACGAACTCCTTCACGTCGGCGGGCGAAAGGAGCGACATTCCGTCGATTCCCCACGAGGTCCCTGAGGCGACACGCCGAGTCAGCTCCTGCATCCGTTCCTTCGTCCGTGCGACCTCGATGCCGCCCGACCTGATGAAGACGCCGAGCTCCTGGTACTGGCGAACGCTGTCCACCGTCAGCGCGGTCATCTCCTTCGAGTGGTCGACGAGGTAGATGAAGTTCGAGGCGTGGCCGGTCGAGCCGCCCGGGTTCGGCAGCGGGCCCTTGTCGAGCAGTACGACGTCGCGCCAGCCCAGCTGGGTGAGGTGGTAGGCGAGGCTGTTGCCCGCGATCCCGCAGCCGATCACGACGCAGCGGGCGTGCGCCGGTAGGGCCATTAGAGGCTTACCTCTTCACTCGGGCTGATACGGTGAGCGCGTCTCCTCCGGCAGCTCGTACCACCGGACTCGGTCGCCCACCTGCGCGCGCAGGCGCCACTTCAGGGGTTTCGGTCCCGCTTCGACCGCGGCCCACAGCTCGTCGATGCGGCTGGTGACGAGCTCGCGGTCGACGTCGAGCTCGCCGACCGTGTGCCGGAGCTTCTCGAGGTTCAGCTGGATGGTCCGGCAGAGGCCCCAGTCTTCGCACGCGAGCCGGACGATATACGCCGCGTCGATCGCCTCGTCGTCGTTGCTCTTGATCGGATGGTCGAGGATGAGCGCGACGGTGTCGACCAGGTCCTTGCGGTTGACCTCGTAAATCTGGAGCTTGCTGAGCAGCAGGTCGGACGGACTGACGGCGGGATGCTCACGCCCGAGGCGGCCGCGGAGGTCGATCGCATGCGACATCCGGAACACGTCGATGAAGACGTCCACCTGGCGGCCGTTCTGGACGTCGTAGAAGTAGAGCCTGCGGTCGCCCTGCATTGTGTTGAACCGGTCGTTGGCCTCGTATCCCAGCTCGCGAAACAGGTCGAGCACGCCCTTGCGGTCGCGCTTGGCGATCGCGTAGTCGAGGTCGCCGTACTTGCGCTTCAGCGGAGCTTTCTGCGCGCTGGGGGAGTGGGCGTGAATACCGGCGCCGCCCAGCAGCTTGAGGCTGACCTTCTTCTTCCTGGCGGCCTCCGCGATGCGATGGGACTCCTCGATCGGGTCCTCATGCGGGGTGGTCAATCGGGCGAGATCTCGATCACGATCGTCTTGAGGTCGGTCATCTGTTCGAGCGCGAAGCGGCCCCCGACACGTCCGATGCCGCTCTTCTTGCCGGCGCGGCCGCCGAAAGGCAGGTGCGCTTCCCAGTAGTTGGTCGACTCGTTGATGTTCACCCAGCCGGTCTCGAGCCCGTCCGCAAAGCGAAGGGCGCGCGACAGGTCCCTGGTGTAGACGGCACCGAGCAATCCATACGGCGAGTCGTTGGCCAGCTCGAGCGCCTGCTTCTCGTCACGGAACTTGATGATCGGCGCGATCGGCCCGAACGTCTCCTCGCGGCTCACGCGCATGTCCGGCTCGACGCCGTCGAGGATCGTCGCGTGGTAGTAGAGGCGGGTCGGGAAGCCTTTCGCGCGCTCGCCGCCGAGCACGAGCCTGGCGCCATGCTGCAGCGCGTCGGCGACGTGCTGGTCCATCTTCGTCGCGACCCCCTCGTTGTTGAGCGGGCCGAGGGTGGTGTCGTCCGCAAATGGGTCGCCCAGGCGGAGCGCCCGCGCCGCGTCGGCCAGGCGAGCGACGAACTCGTCACGCACCGGCTCCTGGACCAGGATTCGCTCGCCTGCGGTGCAGCTCTGGCCGGCGCAGAGGTAACAGCCCACGATCGCGCCTTCCACCGCCCTGTCGATGTCCGCGTCGGCGAAGACGACCTGAGGTCCGTTGCCCCCCAGCTCGAGCATCACGTGCTTGCCGGCGGCCCGGCGCGCAACCGATGCGCCGGTCTCCGTCGATCCGACGAAGCCGACGCCGTCGACGAGCGGGTGCCCGGCCACCTCGTCGCCGACCTCGGCGCCGGGACCGGTGACCAGGTTGGCCGCACCCGCCGGGAAGTCGCCCTCTGCGATGCATTCCATCAGCGCAACCGAGATCACGCTCGTCGACGATGCCGGCGTCCAGACGACCGTGTTGCCCGCCGCCAGCGCCGGGGCGATGAGCTCCGCGGCCATCGTGAGCGGCCAGTTCCACGGGGTGATCACGCCATAGACGCCGCGCGGGTAGTGCCGGGCGAGAACGAGCTTGGTCGGGCTGGCGCTCGGCAGGATCCGACCTTCGAGTCGCTTCAGGTCCTCGGCGGCGATGCGGAAGTACTCGACCGCCTCCGCGACCTCGCCCATCGCCTCCGCCTTGAGCGGCTTGCCCTGGTCGAGGGTGAGGAGGCGTGCCAGCTCGTCGCTCCGCTTCTCGATGGTCTCGGCGATCCGGTGCAGCCTCTTCGAGCGCTCGAAACCCTTCAGCTTTGCCATCGCGCCACGAGCGCCGTGCGCCGCCACGACCGCGCGCTGGGCGTCCGCACGGGTGCCTTTCGGCACCTGCGCGATGACCTCCCCGGTCGCAGGGCTTTCCGCGTCGAAAAGCTCTCCCGACTCGGACTCGACCCACTTGCCGTCGATGAACATGCGCTTGACGGACCGGTTGACCTTCTGGGCGACGTCGATCGTCATCGCTGTGCCCCGTTCTTCGTTCCGAGGTCGAACGCCTGCTGGTAGATCTTTCGGTACGCGGCCGCGTCGACGTCGCGCGGGTTGCCGATGGTCTGAGGGTCGGCGAAGGCCTTGTCCGCCAACGTCGGGATCTCGTCTTCGCTGAAGCCAAGCTCCTGCATGCCGGGAATCTCGACGTCGCGAGTCAGCTGGTGCACATACTCGACGGCCATCTCGGCCGCGCGCCACGTCGACACGCCGCGCACGTCGAGGCCGAAGGCGGCGGCCATCCGCGCAAACCGCTCAGGCTCGCCTGAGTGGTTGTATTCCATCACCGGTCCGAGCAGGCGCGCGGTCAGGGCGCCGTGCGGCGCGTCGTGGACCCCGCCTGCGGTCTGGCTCATCGCGTGTGCGGCTCCTGCCGAGTCGGTGCCATAGGCGAGACCGGCGAGCATCGCCGCGGCGCTCATGTGGTAGCGCGCCTCGAGGTTGTTCGCCTGTGAGAAGGCCACGCGCAGGTAGCGCGCGACGTACTCCATCGCCAGGAGAGCAACCGCATCGGTGAAGGGCTGGTGGTAGCTCATCGTGAAGCACTCGACCGCGTGTGCCAGCGCGTCCATGCCTGTGCCGGCGGTGACCGCGGACGGGAGCTTGACGGTCAGCTCGGGGTCGATGACCGCGACCCAGGACGCGATGTGAGGTGTGCCGCCGACGTTGAACTTGATCTTTCGCTCGGGGTCGGTGATGACCGCCCACAGCGTGACCTCGCTGCCGGTGCCGGCGGTGGTTGGCACCGCGATCATCGGCGGGATGCGCGACCGTATGGGGCTGTGCCCCCACTCGTACTCGACGATGCTGCCGTCGTGCGCGGCGACGACACCGATCCCCTTCGCGGTGTCCATCGAGCTGCCGCCGCCGATGGCGACGAGCCCGTCGCAGCCCTGCTGGCGGTATTCGGCAGCCCCTTCGTCGACCAGCTGCACGCCGGGATTGGCGCGGACCTTGTCGAACACGACCGGCTCGACGTCGCTCTTGCGCAACGATTCCAGCGCGGTGTCCAGCAGGCCGGCGGCCTTGACGCCGGAGTCGGTGACAAGAAGCGGTCGCCGCATGCCGAGCTGCGACGCCTCGTTGCCCAGCTCCTGGATCGCGCCCAGGCGCTGCACGAGGCGGGTCGGTGACTGATAGGTCCGGAGTGTGTATTCGAGCATCGTTTAGAAGAAATGGCCGCCGGGGTTCAGCCCGGCGGCCGCTGCAATCCTACTCAACAGGGATTTCGTGGTGGATCCGGCTGAGGTCGATGCCCTGCCGGCTTCGCACATATCGCGCGACAAGGTAGATAACAAGTGCAACCACATACGTGGCCGCGAAATAGATTACCGACGGGATGCTCGCGTTAACCGCCGTGTAGTACAGGTTGGTGGGGTTGAAAGACCACTCCCAGATCAGGAAGACGAGGAAGGCGGCTGTGATGACTCCGGTGATGGTGATCAGCGGGATGCCACCAACTTTGTAGCGGGCGATCGGCGAGGCGTCGTAAATGTCTTTGCGCCGCCAGGGCAGGATGATCGCGGCGATCACCGTGCCGAGGAACGTCACTGCGATGACCGCTGTCGCGTCCAGGAAGACCGCCTGCAATTTCGTTCCGCCGAATGACCACAGTGCGCTGACGACCAGTGACGGGATGATCATCAACGCCAGCGATCCATAAGGCACGCGCCTCTTGGCCGAAATGTTGGCCGCCCAGGCGGGCAACACCCGGTCGAAAGCCGCTGCGAAGATGACCCGGGTCGACGAGAGGAAGAGAGTGCCTGCCCAGCCGAAGAACCACAGTCCCATGACCAGGATCAGCACGGCCTGGAAGAGGTGATTGCTCACCAACCAGCCGGCGTACACGACTGGATAAGGCCAGCCGGGTACGGGAGCAGTACCGGACCAATACGCGGCGTTCGCTTCGTTATAGAACTGCCAGCCGACGGTCTTGACCGTGAGCAGCACCACCAGTGCGACCAGCGCCACGGTTACCCACAGTCCCCAGAACATGCTCCAGAAGGGCTTGCGGATGTCTTTTGCCCCGCGCACTTCGCCGTACAACGTTGCCCCCCAGTTGGGCCAGAGCAAGTAGAAGGCGAGCCACGGCATCAGCAGGAAGACAGGGCCAATGGCAAAGTATCCGAAGTCGTGAGGTATGTAGCCTGCCTTGGTTCCCGCGTCGACCGTCGCCTGATAGGCGTTCCCCGTCACGCCATACAGGGAGCTCGCCTCGCGGTTGAACGCCGCTTGGAAGTCGCTTTGGCTTGAGAAAAGCAACAGGCCGCAGACGACCAGCAGCCCGACGATGCCAATCCAGAAACAGACCTTCTGAACCTTGGCGTAGAACTCCATGCCGAGCGTTACCACTACGCTTACGAATCCCAGTACGACGAGACAACTGACGAACACGCCCCACGGTTGTCCAAAGAACGTGGCAACGTTCGTCCATCCCAGCGTGTAGGCGAGCGGTGAGAAGAACTGAACGATCAGGATGTTCGCGTAGATCGGCGCCCAGAGGAACAGCGTGAACCACCATCCGGTGATCGCAAGGACGAAGCCCACGCCGCCGCCCAGGATCCGACTCTGCCATGCGTAGTCACCACCTGTACGTGGCATCACGCTGACCAGGCCGGCATAGGTGATGACGAGGAACGTGACGAGCACACCGAAGATGAGAATGCCGGCGATCAGCTGACCGTCCGGCACGGTGTAAACAAACGACATTCCATATAGGCCGAGTGTGATCAGGTTGACCGACCAGAACGAATAGAGAAACGCGTCGAACGTCGACCAGGCTTTGACCAGCCCGGTCGCGTTGCGTAAGAACAGCGCGGGCCTCGTCCCCGTCCCCATCGTGGTGTCAGCCATAGTGCTTCCTCCTTACCTCCTCATCCGTTGACGAGCTGATAGCTCTTGATGCCCTTCTTGGCATCGAGCTGGACGATCGCGCCCATGAGCATCCCCTCCTCATAGGCGCTGCCTGGGTTGATGGACAGCGTCTTGCCGATCTTGATCGCCCCCTTGCTTTCGTGGATGTGGCCGTGCAGCGAGAGCAGCGGCTGATGCCGCTCGATCGCCTCGCGGACTGCGGTCGAGCCAACAGGTCGCAGGGCGCGGCCGCCGTGGAGGAGCTTCAGATCGGCGTCGATGGCGGGCGCTTCGTCAAGGCCCGACTTGAAGGGCGGGCAGTGCAGGTTGAAGATCGCGCGCGAAGGATCAGGAACCTGGGAGGCCATCGCCTCGATGCGCTCGGCGAGCTTCTCTTCTGAGTCCTCGCGATGCGTCTTCCACGGCGTGGGATTCGACCACCCGGTCGAGATCATGGAGAACCCCTCGATGTCGACCAACCTGCCCTCGCCCAGCTCGACGAAATCCGAGCGCCTCACGACGTCGTCGACTTCCATCTCGTCGTCATTGCCCGGGCAGACGAAGCAGCGAACTCCCGAGCCACGCAGCTTTTCGGATGCCATGTTCATCCAGCGCTCGACGCCATCGAGCATCACCTCCTGGAAGCAGGCGGCTCGCTTTTCCGCGTCCCCGTCGAGCTCGTGCAACCGTTCGACGCTCATCTGGAGCGGGTAGTAGCCCTTGCGCCGGATGCTTGCCTCGACCTGGCCGACCTGGTCGGCGGTGATTGCCTGTTGCTCGCCGCCGAGAGCGTATGAGTAGTGCCCGTTCTCGGAGACGATCGGCACGATCGCCTTCCCGGTCATGTCACCGCCGCAGATCAGCACGTCGGCGCCGTAGAACCGCGCCGCGCTGAGGAACTTCTTCCAGCACGTCTCGGAACCGTGCAGGTCGGTGGCGAAAAAGATCTTCGGCATGCTTTCTACCTCTCCACCAACACCTTCCGGATCTCGTGCTCGAAGCCGATGACGTGCTTGCGCATGATCGCCTCCGCCAGCGCCCCGTCGCCGGCACGGATCGCCCGCAACAGCTCCGCGTGCTCGTCCACCGCTTCGCGAAGGCGCACCTCGCGATCGAGGACCAGGTACCAGAGGCGGAGGCTGAGGTTGAAGTAGCGCTCGAGGGTTGCCTCGAGGAAGGGGTTTCTGGCGGCGCGGTAGATCGCGCGGTGGATTCGCTGGTCGAGGTGCATCAGGTCCCGCTGGCCGGTGACCTGGCCGCGGCCCAGCAGCTGTAGGAGCTCATCGATGACCTCGCGGTCGGCGGTTGTCAGCTTCTCCGCGGCGAGCCGGGCGGCATGCGCCTCGAGCACGACGCGGACCTCGGTGATCCGGGCCAGGTCGGTGATGTTGACGTCGGTGATGAACGTGCCGCGGTGAGGGATGGAGCGGACCAGGTTCTCGCGGGCCAGTCGCTGGAGGGCTTCGCGGATGGGCGTCCGCCCGATCTTGAGCTCCTCGCGGAGCCTGGCCTCGTTGACGACCGATCCGGGTGGCATGTCCAGGCTCACGATCCGCTCGAGGAGACGCGCGTACGCCTCTTCGCTCTGCGAGCGCGTCGCGACCGGCTCGGCAACCGCCATTCCCCTCGCCCTCCCCTCAACAAATGGGCGATATGCGACCGATATACCGGCCCGGAACGTAGCACCACCGGGCCGCTACGTCAATTCGCGGCTTCCGCCATCCATCGCTGCGGGCGCTCGGAGCGAAGCACCTCGAGCGCGCGCTCCCAGCGGCCGGCGTAGTAGCCCCGAAAGTCGTAGTCGACGGCCGAGATTCTGGCCTGGATGGCGCCCCACAGCGTCCATCCGACGTCGGACATGAGCGCGAACAGGTTCATGCGCGCGAGCTGCCTCTGGTCGACCTTGCCGAAGTACGCCTCACAAAGGGCGGCGCGCATCTCCTGGTCGAATTCCGCCTCCTGGGCCGTGTTGCCGAGGTCGAAGCAAGGGTCGTTGTTGCCGCTCAGCTCGTAGTCGACGATGCGCAGGGCGACGCCGTCGTCGATGAAGTTCTCGCACAGCAGGTCGTTGTGACAGGGAGCGTTCGGCAGGGCCGCCACCGCGACGGCCCGCTCGATCTCGCGGACCGTGGGGAGCCAGTCCCGATAGTCCTCCGGGATCGCGACGCCTTTCTCTTCGACGATCCCGAGGTAGGTCTCGATGAGCCGGAACATGTCGAAGTCGTGAAGGAAGCGCGGTGCTGCGTGCAGGCGGTGGAAGGACAGCGCCATTCGGGCCGCCATCTGCCTCGACTGCAGCGTCCTCGCCGACATGGTCGGTCCATCGATGAACTCGAGCACCATGACGTCGACGCCGGCCACGTGCTCTAGCACCTTGGGGCCGATGCCGGTCGAGGCGGCCGCCTTGGTGTTGAAGACCTCGTTGGCGCGGTCAATGGACAGCAGCTCCGTCGACTGCCCGGGCACCCGCATCACGTAACGCTTGCCGTCCGACTCGACCAGGTAGTTGTCGTTGGTCAGGCCGCCCGACAGCGTTGAAATGCCGAGCTGGCGCCCCTTCCAGAGCGCGACGCGAGACGCCGCTTCCTCAGCTCGCATGCTGCGCCGTTCGCTTCGATAGGACCGCGTCCTGCGTCACAAGGGCAGGGATCATCCGGCCGAACACCTCGACCTCGACGTGCGCTCCCGGATTCAGCTCGATCGGAAGGTATGAATACGCGAGGTTCCTCTTGACCGTGAACCCGTAGGCGCAGCTGCGCAGGCGACCGACCACGCGCCCCTCGCTGTGCACCGCCTCGCCGCCGTAGATTGGGACGTACTCCTCGCCGCCGACCTCCAGGGTGCGGAGGCGGCGTGTCACCTCGCGATTGATCCCAGGCCACTTGTCGCGGTCGACGCAGAACCCAAGCCCGGCTTCGAAAGGGTTGTCGAGCAGGCCCATGTCCGTCCCGTAGTAGCGGTATCCCTTCTCCATACGCAGCGAATCGAGCACGCGGTATCCGCCCGGCCTGATGCCGAGCTCGGCGCCCGCCGCCGTCAACCGATCCCAGATCTGTCCCGCCCACGCAGGTGTGGAGTAAAGCTCCCAGCCGAGCTCGCCGACATAGGTGACGCGCTGCGCGAAGGCCGGAATGCCCGTGATCCGGATCGGGTGAGCTTGCATGAAGGGAAGGGCGGCCTCGGATACGTCGTCGTCGGTGACGCGCACGAGCGCCGCGCGTGCATCAGGCCCCCACATCCCGATCACCGAGAGCTCGTCAGACGATTCGCGAATCTGCACCGGGCCGTCGGCGTCGCGCACCTGCATGCGCAGCCAGCCGAGGTCGCTGTTGACGTATCCCGCTCCGGTGACGAGGCGGAAATGCTCGTCCGCCAGGCGCGTGATGGTCACATCTGCCGCGATCCCGCCGTCCTTCTCGAGCAGCTGCGTATAGACCACCATCCCGACCGGGCGATCGATGAGGTTGCCGGCCGCCCGCTCGAGTAGAGGCAGCGCTCCGGGGCCCTCGATCTCGATCTTGCCGAACGAGCTCATGTCGATGATTCCGACACGTTCTCGAAAGGCGCGATGCTCTTCGGCCATGAGGTCGAAGTACGGCGGACGGGTGAAGCCGAACGCACGCTGGTCTGGCCCGGCTCGCCTCCAGGCCCCACCGCGCTCGAAGTAATCGGGCCTCTCCCAGCCGTGCTTGACCCCGAACACCGCCCCGAGGTCCTGCATCCGCGTGTGGAGCGCGCTCGTGCGTTTTGGACGTCCCCATTCGTCGGAGTCGAACGGATAGCGCAGGTAGTAGTAGTACCTGTAGGCCTCGCGGGCGAGCTCGGCGACGTAGCGGTGGTCGCGGTGCACCGGTCCGAACCGCCAGGGTCGGTATGGATAGATGTCGAGCTCGCTTTCGCCCGCGGTGATCAGCTCGGCGAGGGCGCGTCCGATGCCGCCAGCGCCGCCGAATCCGTTGAGCGACAGCCCGGCCGCCATGTACAGGCCGCGCACGCCGGGCACGGGGCCGACGAGCGGACCTGCGTCCGGCGTCATCGCATCCGGGTGGCAGACGAGCTTGACGATCCCGGCGTCGTGCGCCAAGGGGAAACGGCGCGCGGCGCCCGCGAGCAACGGCTCGAACCGGGCCTGGTCTGGGGGCAGCGACGTTCCGGCGTGGCCCCACGGCACGCCGTCGATCCAGCGTGCCACGGGGTTGGCCTCGTAACCGCCGAGAACCATGCCGCCCGCCTCCGCCTTCCCGTACACGAGGTTGTCGGGATCGCGGAAGCAGGGCATGTCGTGAGGCATCTCGTGCCCCGGCACTGCGAGGAGAGCAGCGTGCTGGTGATCGACCGGAGTCGAGACGACGAACGCGCCCGCCATCGCCGCGATCTGCGGACCCCAGATGCCACCTGCCACCACGACCACATCGGTTGCGATTCTTCCCGCCTCGGTCTCCACCGCCTTGACGGTCCCCTTGTCCGAGACCTCGATGCCCGTGACCCTGCGGTGCGTGACGACACGCGCGCCGAGCCTGCGCGCCGCCGCCGCGAGTGCATGCGTCGCCGTGTGGGGGTCGAGGTGGCCGTCGCCGGGGACCCATACCGCGCCGTACAGCGAGTCGGTGCTGATCACCGGCATGAGGCGCGCGGCGTCGGCGACTGAGACGAGCTCGACCTCGAGGCCGATGCCACGCGCGCGGCTCGCGCCCCGCTGCAGCTCCAGGAGCTGATCTTTGCTCGAGGCGAAGCGGAGGCTGCCCACCGTCTCGAAGACTCCGATCTCCTCGTACAGCTGGATGCTGTACCGCCGGAATCGCATCATCGTCGGCGACGGGTTGAACTGGGTCACCAACCCCGCCGCGTGACAAGTCGAGCCGCTGGTCAGCTCGTCTTTGTCAATGAGCACGATGTCGTCCCAGCCTGCTTTGGCGAGGTGGTAAGCCACGCTGGCGCCGGTGATCCCTCCGCCGATCACCACCGCCCGAGCGCGCTCCATCTCAGCGCGGAACGTTACTCGGGAAGGGGCTGCTGTTTGGTCTCCGGCAAGAGGAAGAGAAGCATCGCCCCGACCACCGCCGCGACGCCGCCCAGCTCGATCGCGCCGCCGAGCCCCACCTTGCTCGCGAGCCTGGCCACCACCTGGAAACCCGTGATTCCACCCACGGCGATGGCGATCGCGATCGCCGCCTCCGCCGTCGCGCGCGCTCGGGTCGGAAACATCTCGCCTGACCAGGCGCCGAAAACGGGACTTGCGGCGCTGGCAAACATGCTCCACAGCACGTTGCCTGCGAAGAATCCCACCGAGCCGCCCGCATAGCTGAATGTCGTCGCCGCGGCGGTGGCGACCGTGAAAAGGATCGCCGGACCGCGGCGGCCGAGGCGGTCGGTCGCGAGCCCGCCCGCCAGGTAGGCCGCCCCGCCGGCGATGCCGGCGACGATGATCAGGAAGCTGATCGCGATCGGCATCCAGTGCAGGACGTTGCTCGCGTAGAACGTGTAGAGGAGCCCTGCGGGCTCGAGAAGAACGTTCAGCAGGATGTTCATCGCGGCGAGGATGAGCAACCTGCGCCGCCATGGCGCCTGCATCAACACGCGAAGGGCGGACTCCGTGATTCGGGCGCTCTGCCATCGCTTTCCTTCGGGAAGGAGGAGCCAGATCGGCGCGGCCGCCAGCACACCGACTCCACCGGTAGTGAAAAGCCAGCGCCAGTGCGGCGCGACGATCGGGTAGGCAAGGACGGTGAACCCAACGCCGATGACGCTGATCAGGGCGAGGACCGCAAGGGCAAGGCCGCGCCGGTCGGCCGGCGCCTCCTCGACGATCAGTGCGGTCGCCACGCCTCCGACCAGCACCTCGAAGCAGACCGCGAACATCCTCAGCAGAGCGAGAAAGGCCAGCGTCGGCGCGAGTCCGCTGACGAAATTGATGACCGAGAACCCCGCCACCCCCACCGCGATCATCCGGCGGCGGCCGAACCGGTCCGCGAGCATCGAGAGCGGGAGCGCACCGAGGGTTCCGATCGCGAGCACCGAGCCAAGGCCCGCGATATCCGAGGTCTGGGCGTGAAACTCCGATGCAATGCCGGGCAAGGCAACCACGAGGACCGAGCCCTCGAAGCCCGAAAGCAAGACCGCGAGCCCGGCCCAGATGAGCGTGACCGTCTGCCGCCGGTCGAGCGCAACCACCTAGACCAGGCTCATCTTCTTCAGCAGATACGGCCCGGGGCCCAGGAATCCGCACGTCGCCGCGATATGCGCGAGCGAGACGCCCAGGAGCGACGGCGGGCCTGGCAGGAACCAGAACCCGAGCCCGAGCGGAACGCCGACCAGCGCGGTGGCAAATGTGTCCGCCCACGTCCAGCGGCCGAGGCGGTGGTAGAGCACATACGCGCTCGTCCCGACCAGGAAGCCGATCGGCGCTCCCCACAGCGCGCCCAACCCGCCCTGCAGCAGCCCTCGAAAGAACGCCTCCTCGATTGGCCCGTTCAACACGTAGAAGCCGGCCTGGAACCAGGCGTCGTCAGCTCCCGCCGGCACGCTCAATGCGCCCCGGCGGCGCGTCAGCCACAGCCGAACCGCGGTTGCCGCGAGAAACATGAAAGGCGCGGCAATCGCCGCGAACACAAGCTGGGCTCCAACGTTGCCCGTCGCGACGCCGAGCGAGCGATCTCCCCCTGTGAAAACGAAAGCGATCGCGAAAGCGACCGAGAAGGGAAGCAACCGGAAGGCAAGGTCCGGCTTGATCCACGCCCAGCTGTCTGGAATACGCGTGAGCAGGAGTCGCGTTGAAGGTTTTTGCGTGGCAGCACCCGAACCCATCAAGTTCGACGTCTTTTTCGACTACCTGTGCCCGTACGTCTACCGGGCGGCCGGCCTGATCGATGCGGTGGCGCGATCAGGCGATCGGGAGTTGGACGTCCGCTGGCGGTACTTCTCGCTCACCCAGGTGAACTCAAAGAATGACGGCTGGACGGTATGGAATGCGCCCGCGTCCGAGCTCGTCAGGGGGCGGACCGCGTTTCGGGCCGCGGAGGCTGCGCGGCGCCAGGGCCGGTTCGACGAATTTCACCCCGTCCTGCTCGCCGCACGACACCGCGACCGGCTCGACATCGACGATCTCGACGTCGTTCTGGGAGCGGCTGCGGCCGCCGGGCTGGATGTGGACCGACTCCGGTCTGACATGAAAGACCCGGCGATCCTGGAGTCGCTTGCGGGCGACCACACGAATGGAGTCGAGGAGTACGGGGTGTTCGGCACTCCGACCTTCGTCTTCAACGGTGGAGCGGCCGCCTACATTCGTCTTGCGGACGTGACCGACGCGGACCGGGCGATCGAGGTGTTCGACCATCTCCTCTCGGTCGCGGCCGCCGAACCGCGCATCCTCGAGATCAAGCGTCCTCGGCGACCGATGCCTGCCTGAAACCGGGCGGGTGCTTCTCCGGCGTTCGGAGTTTTGAGTTCAGCAGAGTACTCAACATGCGGGAAGCCCCGAACCACACGCTTCCAGGCGCCACGAACGACAGCTGGCGGACGTGGCTGATGACGGGTGCCCGCCGGAGTCGCGTCGACCGCCGCCGGATGCGCGGCGAGCACAAGGGCCTGAAGCGGATGCTGCTCGAGGGCGTGGGAAACGGCGAGGACCGACCTCACGCGTGGAATGACTTCTCGGGCGCGATGGTGCGCCACGCGGTCGACGAGGCGATGCGGTCGCTGCCGGCTCAGGACAACCAGGTCGTGAAGCTCGCGTATTTCGGCGGGTATTCGAATCGCGAGATCGCCGACCAGGTCGGGCTCACGGAGGGCACGGTGCAGCGCCGCTTGAGGCGAGCGCTGGCGAGCATCAGCGAGCACATCCAGCACGGGCGCGCTCTTGGACGCCGGGCTGTCTACGCGCTGGCGATCTGGTTGTCGGGCAGATGGGTGACCGACAGCGCCCACCAGTTCGTTCAGGCGGCGGCTGTGGCCGCTGCGGCGACCGTGATCGTCGCCCAGCCGGCGCCGGCGCCCGTCGCGGCGGGGAGCCCTCCTGCACAGACCCAGTCGACTCCGGCCCAGCAGGTGGTTCCCCCCGTGCCCTCGCCCACGGCGCCGTCGCTGAACCTGCCGGGACAGCTCACGCTGCCCGGGGTTCGTGCCCCGGTCCTGAACCTGCCCGTCCAGACGCCGCCCATCCCAACTCTCTCCCCGAAGCTGCCCGTCTAGCCTGCCCTCTGGGGCCGCGGCGGCCCGAGATGCCGCCTCTGGGAGAATATGTGTACTTGGGCTGCGTCGGCAGTTAGACAAAGGGGGAGGTCATTGGCGGAGAGCCCTCAGACGGCGATTGCAGGCCGCACTTACGACGATGCCGGGATGCGGGGCCGGCTTCGGCTCGCCCTCGCGCTCGTCCTCACAGCGCTCGGGCTTGACGTCCTGCACCGCGAGGACTGGCGGGTTGCCGTCGACTTCCACACTTATTTCGCCGCCGCGCTGGTCGGCATCCATGAAGGCTGGTCACATCTCTACGACCAGCGCCCGATAGCGATCGAACAGAAAGACGTCGTCCCGGGGCTGTGGGCGCAGCCCTATCTCAGCCCACCTCCGGTCGCCTGGCTGGCCGCGCCGTTCACGACTCTGCCGTTCTGGGCCGCCTTCACGATCTGGGCGGTCGGCATCTTTGCCGCGCTGGCCCTCGCGTTTGCCTGGGCGAGCCCCACCAGAGGTTTGAGTCGCTGGGTCGTGGTGCTTGCGGCGCTGTCGCCCTTCTGGGTGATGCATGCGATCCGCGTGGGTCAGATCGTGCCACTCGTCGCTGCGGCGATCGTCGTCGCATGGCACTTGCTTCGCCAGAACCACGACGTCGCCGCCGGTCTCGTGCTTGGCGCCATCATGCTGAAGCCGAACACCGCATTCCTCGTCCCCATTGTTCTTTTGATCCTGGGTCGGCAACGGGCATTCGTGGCCTGGCTGGGCATGTCGGCCGGGCTGTTGGTCGTGATGGCGATCGTGGTTGGTCCGTACGGCATGAGCACGTACGCAAATGAGCTGCTCGGCCGGCTGCCACCCGGCGCCGACCGTCTGACTTTGTATGGGGCCATGGGGGCAACAGGCGTCATCGCGATTGGGCTGCGGCTCCTGATAGTCGGTGGAGTTCTGGTGACGGCCTATCGTCTCCGCGGCTCGATCGGATGGATGCTGACGGTCGCAATCGTCGGGTCACTCCTTACCGCGCCCTACCTTCATCCGGCGGACCTCTGCCTGCTCTCCGCCGCGGGATTCATCGCATGGGAAGAGCGCCCGACGCTGGCATGGCGCGCTCCGCTCGCGGCGGCGTGGCTGCTGGCCAGTCCGTTCCTGTACGAGGTGGGCCTGACTCCTGGGCTGAACCGCTGGCCGTGGTTCGAGCTCGCCTTTCTGGTCGCCGTCCTGGTCGGGGCCTGGCGGCCCTTGACAGCCTGGGCTGACTCCAGGAGACGAGCCCCCGCATAATCAGGTCGCCCGCGCCACTCCCGGAGACCTGTTGCCACTCGACATCCATGAACTCGACATCCATGAAATAACCGGACCACTTCGTGTGCTGGCTGGACCGGGCACGGGAAAGACACATGCCCTGGTCGACCTTTACGAGCAGGCAGTGCGCGAGGGCGTGGCCGGTCGCGACCAGATCCTTGTCCTGACCTTCTCGACCGGTGCGGCCGGCGAGATCGCGCGCCGCATCGACGAGCGGCTCCAGGACGACTACGGCGAAGCCTGGATCTCGACTTTCCACAGCTTCTGCGCGCGGATCCTTCGTGACTACGCTCCCGACCGCGACCGTCTCCTGATCAATGGCTTTCAGGAATGGATCGTGATGCGCAAGGTGCTGTCGGACCTCGACGAAGGGCTGCTGGGACCGCTCGCGGGTGTTCGCCATTCAGACGCCTTCACGCACGACGTCCTTGCGTTTGTCGCCCTGATGAAGCAGAACCTGGTCCATCCCTCAGCCCTCCAGCTCGCGGCGGAGGCAAGCGCCGGTGAGCGTCTGCGCGTGCTTGCCGGCGTTTACCAGGAGTACCAGCGCCGCCTGCAGTCGTCGCGCCTCGTCGATTTCCGCGACCTGATCTCCGGGACGATCGAGCTGCTGCAGTCGAGCCCTGCGCTTCGCGAACGGCTCCGCGCTCAGTTCCGCCTCGTCCTCGTCGACGAGTTCCAGGACGTCGACCCGGCCCAGTTCGAGCTCCTGCGTTTGATCGCTCCCCCCGAGTCCCGTCCCAGGCTGGTCGTCGTCGGCGACCCGGACCAGTCGATCTACGGTTTTCGCGGCACGGTGCCTCGGTTGCTCAGTCATGACTTCGTCACCGCGTACGGCGCCGCGACGCTGAGTCTCAACGAGTGCCGCCGGTGCTCGCAGTCGGCCCTGGATGCGGGCGAGCGAATCCTCTCTGCGACCCAGCCGGGGCGGCAACGCCGAGAGCTGCGGTCCATCGCACCGGCTGTGCGCCCCGCGGTGGTCGTTGCGCGGGAGGCCGATCCGGTCGACGAGGCGTTCTTTTGTGCGCGAGAGATCAAGCGGCTGCTGGCCGAGTGGCCGGAGCTGGGACTCCGCAATTTCGCGATCGTCCTCCGCAGCACGACCGCACTCGGAGGGCCGTTCGAGGAAGCTTTGCGCGCCCTCGACCTTCCTTATGAGGTGCGCGGCTGGGGCGCAACCGCGCGCAACGAGGTCGTTCGCTTCCTGATCGGCTATCTCGAGTCTCTCCGTGATCCTGACGATTCGGATGCTTTCGAGAGCGCGCTCGCGTCCAGCCTCGGCGGCGTCGGCGCCCACACGGTGAGCCGGCTACGAGCGCACGCCCGCGAACGAGGCAGGCCTTTGATCAAGGTCGTTCGCCGTCTCATGTACGTCCTCGCCGCGCGCCAGCCGCTGCTCTACCCGCTGCCCTGGGGTGGGGAGGTCCCGGGTGAAGAGCCTTCGTCACCTGACTACCTGCCCTACTTGAGCGAAGCCGAGCTCGAGAAGCTGCACTCCGCGATGGCCGTGCGCAGCCGGTTGCTGGTCCGGGCAAAGACACTGCCGCTGGCAAGCCTCGCGTACTCGGTGCTGATCGAAGACGGGGCGATGCGGCGCTTGCTCGACCTCGATCTGTCGGCAGGCCAGCGGGCGGAGGCGATCGCGGACCTCCGTGCGGCAATCGAGGGTCTCGAGTCGATCGAGGCCGTGCACGAAAGACTGCATGGATCGAAGCCGCTGCTTGCGGACATCAGCGGCTCCCTCGAGAGCCTGCTCGCAGCCGCATCGGATGACAGCGTGCCCGCTGATGGTGAGCGCGACGCCGTGCAGGTGATGACCGTGCACCAGGCCAAGGGCCTCGAGTTCGACGTGGCGTTCTGCTCCGGCTTCGCCCATGGCCTCTTTCCGCTCGAGGCGCGGCCGCATCCGCTGCTCGACGTGGATGACCGCGCGTGGCTCGAACGATTCAAGGTCGGGTTCATGCCGTCCTGGCCGTCCGACCCGGACGGTCACCTCGCAGAGGAGGCTCGTCTCGCATTCGTTGCGATGACACGCGCAAGGCGTCGCCTGTACGTCACGTATGCGGACGCGTATCTGCGACAGGCGGGCCGGTCCGTCTTTCTCGACATGGCCGAACCCGAGGCTGAGATGCGTGAGCTCACCCGCAATTCATCGCGGCTCGAACCTGCCGACGTTTTGCTCGGCCGCGAGGCGGAAGTCCTGCTCGCTTCGCACCCGGCGGCCCTTGACGCAGAAGCCCTGGCTCGGGCAGGGAACCTTGGCCTCGACGTCCCGTTTCTCACCGATGCGAATTCCGGCGAGCCGTTCGAGCCTTACGGCTCGGGCCGAAATCCAGAGTCGGTGCAGATCGGGCACTTCAGCCCGACGACTCTCAACGACTACCTGAAGTGCCCGCGCCTGTACTGGTACAACCATCATCCCGGGCTGGTCGAGGAACCGCGCTCCGTGGCGATGGAACGCGGCGGGTTCCTCCACGAGGTCCTGCAGGATTTCCACGAGCACGAAGAGGAATGGCGTCCGCTCGGAGTCGAGCAGCAGCGGCAGTGGCTCGAGGACGCGCTGCAGCGTCACCTCGACCCCTACCTGTCGCGGATGGAAGGGGTACTTGACCGCAAGCGTGAGGAAAAGCAGGTCCGCTCGGTGCTGGGCAACTACATCCGGGCCGCCACCGGATTGCAGGTCATCCGGCGGCTGCGAACGCTCGCGATCGAGAAGCGCTTCCATCTCCGCCTGGCCCTTGGCGAGGGCCTCGACGGCGCCGAGGTCGTCGGCAAGATCGACCGCGTCAACGATGTCGGCGACGGTGAGGTCGAGGTGGTCGACTACAAGACCGGCTCGGGGAAGGCGATGCGGATCGCCTATGACATGTACTTTGGGCCCGAGCTGCACGACGTCCAGCTGGCGCTCTATTACCTCGCCTGCAAAGACGGCGTCGATGACGAGGGCCAGCCGTTGGGCTTTCAGCCTCGCTTCCTCTCGCTGTGGTACCCGAAGGACTGGGTGTGGGGCGGCATGCGGCAGGACATCTTCAGTGTCGGGCGCCCGGCCGGTTTGAAGGAATATCGCGAGAAGCCGTTGACCGCGGAGGACCTCGACCGCAGCCGCGACGTTGTGGTCATGGCGATCCAGCGCATCAAGGCAGGACATTTCGAGCCGGCGCCGCGAGAGATAGCGGGCACCTGCGTGACGCGCTTCGGCACCTGCCCGCATGCGGCGGTCTGTCCGTACGGGGGAGCGCCACCCGAATGACCGCGACCCGCGTCGGAGCCCCGGTGCTGAGCGCCGAGCAGGCCGCGGCGGCGCACGCCGGCCCTCAGGGTGCGTTCTTGATCGCGGCCGGCCCCGGCACGGGCAAGACCTTCACGGCGACCGAGCGGTTCTGCTGGCTCGTGGAGCAGGGTGTCGCCCCGGACCAGATCCTGACCATGACGTTCAGCGACCGAGCAGCCGAGGAGCTGCGGGTCCGCATCACGAACGAGCTTGCGTCCCGGCGCCCTGACCTCGGTTCGCAGGCACTCGACGCCGCGTGGATCGGAACTTTCCACAGCGTCTGCGCCCGCTTGCTCGACGAGTTCGCTTACCTGATTGGTGCGCCCCGCGAGATGCGTGTGCTGGACGAGACCGGCCAGAAGCTGTTCGAGCAGGAGCTGATGGCAAAGCTGCGGAGCGGAGCTGCGGCGCCATTCGACCCGGACTCGTTCAGCGCGCTGACGGTCGACGACCTGGACGATCTGCTGCGCTCCGGCCTTCGCTTCCTGCTGAAGCTGAAAGGTCGCGGCATCAGCCCGGAGCGATTCCGGCACCGCGCTCTCGACCTGCACGCGCAACACTGGAGCGAACGGACGTCGGCCAACGGCTCCGGCGGTCCGGACCCCTCGCGCGCCGAGCTCGAGGCGATCGAAGTCCTGTTCACCATCTACAGGTCGTACGAGGACGGGCTGCACGAGCAGGACCTGCGCGATTTCGACGACCTGCTGCTCGAGGTGATCGGAGCGCTCGAGCGGGTGCCGGAATTTCGCCGGCGATGCCGAGAACGTTTTCGCTACCTGATCGTCGACGAGTTCCAGGACACCAACCGCATCCAGCTGGATTTCATGCGCCTGGCCGCGGCCGAAAACTTCGACAACGTCACCGTCGTGGGCGACGCGAAGCAGTCCATCTATGGATGGCGCGACGCCGAGATTGACAACATCCGCACTCGCTTTCCCGGTGCGCGCCTGCCCCTGACTCACAACAGGCGCTCGTACCAGGGCATCCTCGACTGCGCCACCGACTTCATCCGGCGCGACCCGGACTTCATGCCCGAACCGGAGCTGGTCGCCACGCGCGGTTCGATGCCATGGAGCGTGAGCGTGATGATGGCGCCGGATTCGCGGACCGAGGCGCGATCGGTCGCCGAGGCCATTCGGAGGCTGCACGTGAGCGGCCGCGCATTCCGCGAGATCGCCGTCCTCTCCCACTCGGTGCGCATGCTCCCTCGCGAGTTCGAAGACGAGCTGCGCCGCCAGGGCATCCCCTACGTGACCAGTGGCGGCTCGGGCTTCTTCGACCGCCAGGAGATAAAAGACGTCCTGGCCCTGCTCCGCCTCACCGAGAACCCGATGGACGACGGCGCTCTCGTGCGCATCCTGCAGGGCCCCATCGTGCGGCTGCCCGACCGGGGCATGTACAGCCTGGCCGCCCGACGCTTTGAAAAGTCGGGTATGCGACTGCGGGACTGCTTCGAGGAATCAAGGCGCCAAGGGTTTGCGGAGATGGAGCCGAAGGTCGCCGCACAGGCCGTCCACATGGTCGAGCTGACCGATCGCATCGGTCGCCTACGCGATGCGCTCACGGTGGCCGACATTCTCAATCGCCTGCTCGAAGAGAGCGGTTATCTGCGGTGGGCGGAGCTCCGTGCCCACCGAGACGGCAGCCCGCGAGCCCTTCTCAACCTGCGCAAGGTCTTTCAGCTCGCGGGTCGCTTCGAACGCGACCTGGCGCTGGCTGGGATCGGCGACTTCGTGCGCCACCTGGACCAGGTGATCGATGCCGAGCTACCCGTCGGCGAGGCCGCAGAAGAGGCTGCGGGCGCCGAAGCGGTCTCGTTGCTCACGATCCACGCGGCCAAGGGGCTGGAGTTCCCGGTGGTGTTCCTGGTCAACCTGCGGCCGCCGCGGCCGCGGGACACCGAGCGCCTTTTCTTCGACCCCGACCACCTCGGCTTTGTGATGAAGAACTGGCGCGGCGAGAAGCATCCTCGCTATGTGGACTCTTCGCCCGGGGCACCGGCGGTGGCGCTCGCCATCGGTGAGCGACGGCGAATCGTCTACGTCGGCCTCACGCGCGCCAGAGACGCCCTGTACGTGACCGCGACCCGCGAAGAGCAGTCGGCTCAGGAGGTCGGCGCCGACGGCGTCGGCGGGGCGGTCGAGCACGATCATTTCGCCGAAATCCTGGGCTGGGCGCTCGCCAACCCCGACGCCGCGACGGTCGTCGAAGCCGAGCAGCTCGAGCTGCCGGTGCCGAAGACGGCCAACGGAGAGGCCCACGACGATCCGGCCGTGGTGGCGGCCGTCCTGGACCGGTTGGAACGGATCCGCCCGTCATCCGAGCTCGCAGCGCGCGAAGAGTCTTCCCCGATCGAGTTGAGCTTCTCGCAGCTGCACGACTTCGAGGTCTGTCCGGTGCGCTTCAAGTTTGCCCAGGTCTGGCGTGTGCCGGCCCCGCCCGACGAACTGCAGCCGCGATACGTTCGCGCCGCCGGCTCGACCGAGCTGGGCGCCGCGGTGCACGAGGCGCTTGCCGCCTGGCACAACACCGGAGGGAACCTGCTCGAGCTGTATCGCGGACCCGAGGCCGGCCGCGAGATGCTCGCGCGATATGCGGAGGATCCGCTGGCGGGCGCTCGGACGCTCGCGGTGGAGGCGGGATTCAACATGGCGATCGGCGGCGCCCGCGTGCGCGGCCTGGTCGATCGCGTCTGCGAGCTCGACGGCCGGACGGTGCTGATCGACTTCAAGACCAACGCGACCCTCGACCCGGTGCTGCTCGATGCCTATTCGCTCCAGCTGCGGATCTACGGCCTGGCCGCGCATCGTGGGTTGCTGCCCGGAAGTAGCGATCCGCGGCTGGTCCTCTTCGACATGCGGCGGGGCGACCAGCACGAGATCGCGCCCGACGACGCCATGGTCGAGGATCGGGTGCTGACGGCTGCGCGTCGAATCGCGGATGGGAACTTCAGCCTCGGCCCCGAGCATGACCAGCGTCCGTGCAAGCTGTGCGCTTACCGCCCTATCTGCCCAGAGGCCCGCCGAGAGGGAGCGCCGGGCGCCAAAGATCCGGCGATCCTCTCGCGGCGGGGCTCCTAATGCGCGAAAAGTACTTTGAGCGGCGCCAGGTCAAGGAGGCGATCGCGTTCGCCGAGGCCGGCGGCATCGCGGTGCACCGGAACTTCGATTCCTATCACGGTTCGACGATCCGGGGATTCAGGCGTGAGCGACCGTTCCTCCACGTGATCGGCTTGCGCCCCGAGCTCGAGGATTGGGGCGGCCGGCACGGCCTGCGACCGGAGTGGATCCAGCCCGAGAAGAAGCGCAGGGTCGCGCATTACGACGTCTTCGGACCGCCTGCCCAGGCCCTCATCGACCGGCTGAAAGCTCCTGTTGACAGCGAATGACGCAATGCGTTATGATGCGTCATGAAAACTAGAGGTCACCGCGAAATTCGGCGGGCGGCCAAATCTGAGGAGGTTTGAGTCATGGTCACGGAATTCGCGGAAACCGCCACCGCGGTGGAGGAAGTCGCGGTGGGCGCCGCCCAGGCCGCGGCGGAGGTCGTGTCCGACCCAGTCGGGTCGGCGCGCAAGCAGGTAAAGAGCCTCGAGCGCAAGGGCACGCCGACAGTGCGCAGGATCAACCGGAGGTTGAACGCGATGCTCCCGGAAAAGGTCAAGGTGTTCGGGATCGAGATCAACGGCAAGCTGCCCGAGAAGCTGGCCATCAAGGGCTTGCAGCAGGTGAAGGTCCAGGCCCGCCGGCAGGACACCGTGGGTGACGTGGCCAAGCGCACCCTGCGGATCTTCAACGGGTCGTTCAAAACCATCGCCCGCACCGCGACCCGGCTTGAGCTGGCGAGCGACCTCACGCCGCAGCGCGTGGCCGAGCGCAAGCCGCGCCGCCGGTCAGCACGCCGCCGCGCCGCGTAAACCGATAAAAAGTTGAAGGGCGCCCTTTCGACGGGCGCCCTTTTCGTTTCCGCTAGCCTTCGGGAAAGTCCGATGGTCCTCTGCACCGGGTCGATCGCATACGACTACATCCTCACGTTCAAGGGACGTTTCAAGGACCACATCCTTCTCGACAAGACCCACATCCTGAACCTCAGCTTCCTGGTCGACGACCTGCAGAAGCGAAGGGGCGGGGTGGCCGGAAACTACGCCTACAACCTGTGCCTTCTGGGTTACCCCGCGGCCGTCCTCGCCACCGCGGGAACCGACGCGACCGAGTATCGCGATTGGCTCACGGCCCAGGGCGTCGACTGTCGCGGCCTCCGCCTTCTCGACGGCGAGATGAGCGCCACCGGGTTCACCACCACGGACATGGACGACAACCAGCTCACCGGCTACTACGGCGGGGCCATGTGGCGCGCCGCGATGCTGGGGCTCGACGACGGACCGCCGGAACCCGAGGCGGTGATCATCGGACCCAACGATCCCGGCGCGATGAAGCGGCTGGTTGGGGAGTGCCGCGATCGCGCCGTGCCTTTCGTCTTCGATCCAGCCCACCAGATGCCGCACATGACGGGAGCCGACGTGATCGACGCCACCGACGGAGCGTGGATCGTGATCGGCAACGATTACGAGCTGGAGCTGATCCAGCAGCGAGCGGAGCGGGACATCGCCGGCCTGCTGGAGCTGGCACAGATCGTGGTCACGACTCTCGGCCGTCACGGCTCGCGCATCACGACGCGCGGGGGTTCGGTCGAAATCCCGGCCGCCACGGCCGCCCGCGAGGTGGATCCGACCGGCGCCGGCGACGCATATCGCTCCGGCCTGGTGGCCGGCCTGCTGCGCGGCCTTGACATGCCGACGGCGGGCCGCGTCGCCTCCCTGGCCGCCACCTACGCGGTGGAGCAGGTGGGCACGATCGAGCACAGCTACTCACGGGAGGAGTTCGGCCGGCGCTACGGGGAGTGCTTTGACGCCGAGCTGCCTGAAGCCTTCTGGCCTAGTTGAACTTCTTGCCCTGATCGCGCCGGTAGGCCCAGAGCGCCAGCAGAAAGAACGCGACCGTGTAGCCGGCCATGTACAGCCAATCCGTCGTGATGCTCCCTCCTTCGGTGGGAGCGCCCACGGAATCCCAGACCAGCTGTGCACCCCGATAGAGCGGAAGGTACGGAGCGATCTGGTGCAGAAATCCAGGCAGGAAGCGAAGCGGAAAGAACAGGCCAGAGGCAAACGCCGTGGGCAGGTAGATGAGGTTGGTGACCGCCGGCGCGGAGTTGGGCCCGGATAGGTAGCCGAGCGCAAAACCGAGTCCTATGAACGGGATCGAACAGAGCATCGCGCGCACCGCGAGGGTCGACCACTCGGAAGCCGTGAGCTGGACTCCGGCTGCCACTGCCGCGAAGAGGCCGAGGACAGTGATCGAGATGAAAGCGACCACCAGGGCCGACAGCGCCTTGGCCGTGAAGAAGACTGGTGCGGGGAGCGGGGTTGACTTCATCAGCAGGTCCTGCTTCTGTCCACGCTCGTTGGCGAGCGAGATGCCGAAGCCGAGGACCATGACGTTGGCCACCCCGTACAGCGCCATCGAGGCGAGGAAATATGCGCCGAACGTGACGTGGGCGCCGGGGAAGAGCGGGTCCTTCGCCTGCCCCAGGCCGATGAACGCGAAGAACATGGACGGGAGCACGATGCTGGTGACGCTGAAGGCGGGGACACGGATGAGCTTCACGAACTCCGCGTAAAACTGCATCCGCAGCATCGGCAGCAGAGGCGCTGTCGTGCGGCGCACAGCGGTCGCGCTCATGCCATGGCCTCCTGGTGTGTCATGGCCACGAACGCCTCCTCCAGGTCGGCACCGGCGACCTCGAGGTCGTGCATCACGACGCCGCGACGGAAGAGCTCTCGCAACACGGTTTCCGGATCGTTGGTGAGCAGGCGGACGCGATGATCTTCGATGTGCCTCGAATTCAGCGGCAGGTTCGCGAACAGGCTGTCGGCGAGCAGCGACGTCGTCGAGAAGATGACACGCTTGCCCGCCACCCGGGACTTGATCGCCGCGGGCGAGGCGTCGGCGATCACATTTCCGTGGTTGATCACGATCACGCGCTGCGCCAGCTGGTCTGCCTCCTCCAGGTAGTGCGTGGTCAGGATGACCGTGCGCCCTCTGGCTGCCAGCTCCGCAATCTCGCGCAGGAAGCGCCGGCGACCCTCGACGTCCATGCCCACGGTCGGCTCGTCCAGAAACAGCGCGTCCGGGTTGCCGCAGACTGCTAGAGCGAGATACAAGCGCTGATGCTGGCCGCCGGACAGATCCTTGACCAGGCTGTGCGCTTTTTCCTCGAGCCCAGCCATCTGGATCGCCTCCGACCTCGGCAGCGGAGCCGGGTAGTAGGACCGAAACAGGTCGACGATCTCCTGCACCCGCAGCATTCCGGGGACGCCGGACTCCTGCAGCATCACTCCGATCCGGCTGCGAGCGCGGAAGTCTTTGGGGTCGAGCCCGAAGAGTCGAACCGACCCGGAGTTCGGGTTGCGCATGCCGAGCATCAGGCTGATCGACGTCGTCTTGCCGGCGCCGTTCGGACCGAGGATCGCCACCACCTCGCCTGACTCGACAGTCAAGCTGACGTCGTCGACCGCGCGCACCGAGCCGAACCGCTTCGACACGTTGCTCATCTGCACCGCCGGCTCGGTCATCGAGTTAAGGCTAGAGTCTTCGGAATGGCGACGATCTTCACCCAGATCATCGAAGGCCGGCTGCCTGCTCGCTTCGTCTGGAAGGACGATCTGTGCGTCGTCTTCCTCTCCAACCGGCCCTTGCGCCCCGGACATTCGCTCGTTGTGCCAAGGAAGGAGGTCGACCACTGGCTCGACCTCGACCCCTCGCTTCTGTGTCATCTCGCCGAGACCGCGCAGGTGGTCGGCCGGGCGCAGATGGCTGGATTCCGGCCGGAGCGGATAGGCGTGATGCTCGCCGGACTGGAGGTGCCGCACTGCCATTTCCACGTGGTTCCCATCCGTGGCCTGCACGACCTCGATTTCGGCAACCAGGACCCCAATCCAGACCCAAAGTTGATGGACGGTGCGGCGGAGACGATCCGAAGCGAGCTGGGCAGGCTGGGCTACGCGCAGATGAGCGCCTAGGTCGCAGCCCTCACGGATACACGACCGACTGGCTGCGATCAGCGGCCGAGCATCTTCTCCAGCTCGTCGATGTGCATCTCGAGGTGGCTGATCAAGGGGAGTCGCGCAATCTCCTCGGCAGTCATGGTGAGGTCGTCGCTGACCCGGGCCGAGCGGCGCAAGGACGCCGGCTCCGCGGTGCGCAGGGCTTTGATCGTCCGCTCGTGATCCGCCAGCGTCATGCGGAGAATCTCGCCGGGATCCCGCTGGGACATCTCCCGGCCGGCCGCATCGCGCATGTTGACCGCCTGGAGCAGGTCCATGTCCAGCAGCTTGCCGCCGGCGACCCTGTGCACCATCACCCCGTAGAACTTGGAGAGCACCGCGAGGTGAGCGAGGAGCTCGTGCGCGGTCCAGTCGGAGTCGTCGGTCACCCCCTCCGTGACGCGTGGCCCCAGCGCGGCGAGCCGGTCGGAGGCAAGCTGGAGCCGGTCGGCGAGGAGATTCCGCTCCCGGTCGGCATAAGTGTCGATGAATCCTTTGACGTCATCCATCGTGAAGGCGGGACTCTCGATCTTCATCGGGTTCCAGACTAAGCGAGAATCGGCACATGTGCTACGGAGACGATGCGCGACCACCCCTACCGGCGATCAGCGGCGCTGCCGCCGACCAGGGGGATCTGGTCCTCACCTCATCTGATGGGACGAAATTCGCCGCTTACTTCGCGCGCGCCGCGGCGTCAACCGGCGCGGGCATGGTGGTGATGCCGGATGTTCGGGGGTTGCATCAGTTCTTCAAGGAGCTCGCTCAGAGATTCGCCGAGGCGGGCGTCGATGCGGTCGCCATCGACTACTTTGCGAGGACGGCCGGCATCAGCGACCGCAGCGACGCCTTCGAATACATGCCACACGTTCAACAGACGACCGCCGAGAACATTGCCGCCGACGCGGCCGCGGCCATCGCTTACCTGAGATCGAAGGATGGCGGCCAGGCGAAGTCGGTGTTTACGGTCGGCTTCTGTTTTGGCGGATCGAATTCGTGGAATCAGTCGGCCTTGAACCCCGGCCTGAGCGGGTGCATCGGGTTCTACGGAAGGCCGATGCGCACTGAGCCCTACATCCCGAAGATGAAGGCGCCTCTGCTGGTCATGGTTGCGGGAGCCGACGGCGCCACCACCCCCGAGCAGTCACAGGAGTTCGAGCGCGAGCTGACCAGGGCCGGAGTGCCGCACGAGCAGCACATCTACGAGGGTGCGCCGCACAGCTTCTTCGACCGCACGTACGACCAGTGGCAAGAAGCGAGTGAGGACGCCTGGCACCGCATGCTCGACTTCGTGAAGCGCAACAGCTAGCCCTCACGGAGCAGCTGGCGGCTCGCCACCGCCACCATGAAGTCTCCGATCTGGTGGGAGTCGAGGGTCCAGGTCGTGCGGAGCGCGTCGTAGGTATCGAAGTCGGTCAGCAGGAACAGCAGCATTGCTGCGTCTTCCACAGTCACTCCGGTACGCAATCGACCCTGCTCCCCGAGGCGACCTGCCTGATACCGCATGCCTTCAGCCCGGTGTTGGCTGCCGAGCACGACGCCGGCCATCACCTCAGGGTCAAGCTGCGCGAGGACGCGCACCCGCCTCTCGAGCTCATGATCCAGGCCGAACATCCTGGCTCCCTCAGGCAGTGCCAGGCGGATGGCCTCGGCCGCATCGGGGAGGTTGAAAAGGTCGAGCACGCGTACGAACCCGGCGCGAACCTCTGCATCAACCATCACCGCTCCAATCAGGCCGGCGAGCGAGCCGTATGACTCGTAGAGCGTCGAACGCGCGACGCCGGCGCGCCGGGCCACATCTCTCATGCTCAGGCGCGGTGCAGGGCCGTCAAGGATCGCCGCCCGGGCCGCCTCGATCACCCTGGCCCGGGTAGCCTCTGCGGATTCTGCGCGCGCCTGCATGCGATATCGCCTGGGCATTCTCGTGATCGTACTTGACAGGACAGCGTGTCCGCCCAATAATTGACCGGACAGTAGGTCCGATCAAATCAGGAGGGCTGGTGCGATGAATGCGACGTTGACGGGAATAGCGCTGATGGACGCCAGAATTGTCGATCTGGTGACGTTCAGGAGGGACGGCACTCCGGTCCGGACGCCCGTCCTCTCGACGCCGCGTGGCGGCGATCTGTTGATTCGGACCCACCACACCGCCGGCAAGCTCAAGCGGCTGCGCCGCAACCCGGCGGTGGAAGTGACGCCGTGCGACGGTCGGGGTCGCCATCTTGGCGCGGTCGAGCGAGGAACCGCGACCATCCTCCCCGAGGTCCAAACCGCGGAGTGCCTGTCGCTCCTGCACTACCGTCACGGCCTGATCGGCCGCGGTTCGACGTTCTTGAGGCACCTGTTCGGGCGCGACGTCTTCATCGAGGTCCGGCTGGCCTGACCTCGACGCGGGGTCCAAATCCGAGCGGCGACGTATAGTCGCGTCGTATGGCCAGGCTGGCCACGAGGTCGAAATCGGCGCGAGCCGCTCCACGGCTTCCGCAGGGCCTGATCGACGAGCTCGAGCGCAGGCGTGCGGGCATGGCCAGGCACATGGCTCGGGCCGTGGTCACACTCGTCCGCTGGGACTCCTCGACCGGCGTGCCGCCCCAGCGCGACGCCATCGTCCGCGCATGCGAGGCCGGTCTGGACCTCTTCCTCGCCACCGCGAGGGAGGCTCGGCCCGCCACCCAGGAGGAGCTGCGCCGCGTCGCCCAGCTGGGCATCCTGCAGGCCCGAAGCAGCCAGTCGGTCGAGCCGATCCTGGCTGCCTACCGCATGGCGGCGCGAATCGCGTGGGACGAGATCCTGCGTGCCTGGCGGGGGCATCCGGAAGCCACGCCGGAGGCGCTCATGCTCGTCGCCAACTACGTCTTCGCCGCCCTGGACCAGGTCGCGGCGGAGGTGACGAAGACGTACCTGCACGCGCGCGAGCAGCACATGCAGCGTGGTACTCGCGCCCACGCGCGGCTGTTTCACGCCCTGATCAGCGACAACTTCGACTCCGAGCTCGAGCTGCAGCGACAGGCGCTGGCGCTCAACATGCCCCTTGCGGCGAACGGCTACATCGCGGTGGTCTGCAAGCTCGTGCTCGGCAACCGGGACGGCGAGCGCGGGGGCCAGACGCTGGCCGAGGTGGCGAGTGCGGCGGATGTCCCGCGCGGTGCGATCGTCCACGCCACCGATCCCGGCACCCTCGTGGTCCTGTGGCCGTCGGATTCGACGACCGACCTCGAGAAGGCACGCCATTTCGTCGCCCGGCTGCAGGACGAGACCGCCGAACGCGCGGGGCATATTCGCGCGCGCGTGCGCGCCGGCATCGGCGGTTATCACGCCGGGCTGCACGGGATCTCGCGGTCCTACCTCGAAGCCCAGCAGGCGATCGAAGCCGGCCGCAAGCTCAGGCCGGACTCTCTGGTCCACGGGCACGACGAGGTGATCCCGCACCTGGTCCTGGCGCAAAACCCGCTGCTCGCCGAGCGGTTCGTCACCCACAGCCTCGGCCGGCTGATGGATCCGAAGCTCCGCAACCGCACCCAGCTCCTGGAAACGCTCGAGGCCTATCTCGCGAAGGGCTCCGTGAAGGAAGCCGCGGCCGCCCTGGGACTGCACCGCCACACCGTGCTCTACCGACTGGACAGGTTGAGGGAGCTGCTCGGGGGAGACCTCGACGTTCCCGCGACGCGCCTGCGCCTCCAGCTCGCCGTGGACATGCAGAAGCTGCTCTAAGAGCGTCTTGGACGCCGAGTCCAAATTCTGAGCGTCGTTTTCCTACACGGGGAGGCTGCCGATTGGCCGCTACGTCCGTATGCTCTTACTCATGTCATCGAAAGCAAACGGTCGACGTGTGGCTGTGACCGGCATGGGCTTCATCACCCCCATCGGCAACGACGTCGAAACGGCCTGGTCGAACATGATCGAGGGGGTTTCGGGCGTGGGCCGGATCACCCGCTTCGACACCACCAACTTCGACACCAAGATCGCGGCCGAGGTCAAAACCTTCAACCCCGAGGACTACATGGACCGCAAGACCGCCCGCCACATCGGGCGTTACTGCCAGTTCGCGCTGGCCGCCTCCAAGCAAGCGCTGGCCCAGTCAGGCCTCGACCCCGCCCAGATGAAGCCAGACGACGTCGGCGTGATCGTCAGCTCGGGCATCGGCGGCATGGAGGAGATCGAGAAGAGCCACACCGCGCTGATGGAGCGCGGTCCTAAGCGAATCAGCCCGTTCACCGTGCCGATGATGATCGCGGACATGGCGGCGGGGATCGTGGCCATCCACACGCAGGCGGGTGGGCCGAACTACGCGATCGTCAGCGCCTGCGCGTCGAGTGCACACGGGATCGGCGAGGCTTCGGAGATCATCAAGCGCGGTGACGCGATCGCGATGCTCGCGGGGGGCGCGGAAGCAACCATCACGCCGCTCACCATGGGCGCGTTCTGCCAGATCAAAGCGACCAGTGAGCGAAACGACGAGCCGGAGAAAGCGTGCCGGCCCTTCGACCTCGGCCGCGACGGTTTCGTGATGGGCGAAGGCTCGGTGATGTTCGTGCTCGAGGACATGGACCACGCGAAGGCGCGCGGCGCGCACATCTGGGCCGAGATCGCGGGCTACGGCGCGAGCGCAGACATGTACCACTTCACCGCTCCGCAGCCCGAAGGCAAGGGCGCGACCCGCGCCATGCGCCACGCGCTGGAGACCAGCGGCGTCGACCCCAAAGAAGTCGGCTACGTCAACGCCCACGGCACCTCGACCAAACTTGGCGACGTCGCCGAGACCAAGGCCATCAAGGCCGTCTTCGGCGATCACGCTTACGAGCTCGCGGTCAGCTCGACCAAGTCGGTGCACGGGCACCTGCTCGGCGCGGCCGGTGCGATCGAAGCGGCCGCCTGCGTGCTGGCGCTCGACCGCGGGCTCCTGCCGCCGACGATCAACCTGGACGACCCGGACCCCGAGTGCGACCTCGACTATGTGCCCAACAAGGCGCGCAAGGCGGAAGTCAATGTCGCCATCTCGAACTCGTTTGGCTTTGGAGGCCACAACGCGACCCTCGTCATCAAGAAGAGCCCGAACGGCGCGTAACAACGAACTAGGAGGAAGGATTGCCGATGGCAAGCCAACTCAACTTCAAGGAGCTGCAGGACCTCTCGGCTGAGATCCTCGGCATCGACCCGGACCAGGTCCAGATGGACAAGAGCTTTCAGCGCGACCTGGCCGCCGACTCGCTCGACCTGGTCGAGCTGATCGCCGCGGTAGAGGACAAGTACGACGTCGAGCTGCCCGACGAGGAGCTCGAGAAGATGAAGGTCATCGCGGACCTCTGGAAGTTTCTGGAGGAGAAGACGGCCGAGCGGCTGGAGGCTTAGCGGCGATGGCCATCACGACGAATTACCGAACTCGGTCCGACGCGGTGCCGCTTCGATCGTTCAAAGCGAAGGGCCGGCCGAGCGCCATCGCAGGGATTGGCGTCCACGCGCCGGACAGGGTGCTGACCAACTCCGACCTCGAGCAGATGATTGACACGTCCGACAAGTGGATCACGGAGCGGACCGGCATCCACCGCAGGCACATCGCCGAGACGGGAACGACAACCTTCGAGCTCGCCACGAAGGCGGCGCGCTCCGCGCTGGACGCCGCCGGCATCACGGCCAAGGACCTCGACATGATCCTGGTCGGCACCTCGTCGCCGGACGGCCCGTTTCCCTCGGTCGCGTGCCGGGTGCAGAACGAGCTCGACGCTCCCGGTTCGGTGGCCTGGGACACGCTCGCCGCGTGCTCGAGCTTTGTCTACGCGCTTTCCATCGCCGACTCGTACATCGCGTCCGAGCGAGCCGACACCGTGCTGGTGATCGGTGCGGAGGTGCTTTCGCGACTGATCGACTACACAAACCGCGGCACTGCCGTCATCTTTGGCGACGGAGCCGGCGCGGCAGTCGTCCGTCCTGCCGACAGGGGCGCAGGTTTCCTGAGCTGGTGTCTCGGCTCGGACGGTCGTGGCTACGCGCAGGTGACCTGCGGCAACATCGAGAAGGGCGCGTACGCGGCCAAGGACGCGAACCCCTACATCGAGATGGTCGGCCCGGACGTCTTCAAGTTCGCGGTCGACATCTTCATCCGCCAGGCGACGGACGTATGCCAGACCGCGGGGGTGGCGCTCGACGAGATCGACCTCTGGGTTCCGCACCAGGCCAACTTCCGCATCATCGATGCCGCCGCGCGCCGCATCGGCCTTCCGCTCGACCGCGTGGCGGTCAACATCGACGAGTACGGCAACACGTCGAGCGCGTCCATCCCGCTCGCGCTCGAAGAGGCGGTCCGCAACGGACGCGTGAAGAGCGGAGACCACGTGCTGCTTGCCGGCTTTGGGTCGGGACTTACCTGGGGCGCGACGCTCCTGAAGTGGGCCTAGCGCAAATGATTTGGGAATAGCTCTTTTCATGAGAGGAAACCTCGCGGTTTCCGCTCACGGCCTCCCGCGCTTTGCGCGGGGACCCCAGAGGTATGCCGACAGGGCCTCGCGGCCGGGCAAGCGCGCCTGCTCACCTTCCCTCAGAAGGTTGGGATGGGCATAGATCTCGCCGGACCCATCGCGCTGCTCTTTCCTGGACAGGGAGTCCAGAGGCTGGGCATGGGCAAGAACCTCTATGACCGGTACGCAGCCGCCCGCCGCGTCTTCGAGCGCGCCGAAGAGGTGCTGGAGATGCCTGTCCGCAAGCTTTGCTTCGAGGGCCCGGTCGAGGAGCTGAACCGCACCGACGTCATCCAGCCGTGCGTCATGACCGTCTGCTGGGCGGCGTACGAGGTGTGGCGCGAAAGCTACGGCCTGGAAAACGTAAGCGTCACCGCGGGTCACAGCCTGGGCGAGATCGCATCGCTGGCCGCGGCGGGCGCGATTCCGTGGGAGACCGCGCTGCTGCTCGTCAAGGAACGAGGTCGCGTGATGGCGGAGGCGGCCGGGACGCACGTCGGGATGATCGCCATCGTCGGGCTGCCGGAGCCGGAGGTGGAACGGATTCGCTTGGCCTCATCACAGCTCGGCAAGCTCTGGATGGCGAACCGCAACGCGGACGTTCAGTTCGTCCTGTCGGGCGAGATGGCGGCCGTGCGGGAGGCGGAGCGGCTGGCGCTGGCGGTCGGCGCCCGGCGCGCCCTGATCCTCACGATCCCGCTGGCGGCGCATACGCCGCTGATGGAGGCCGCCGCGGCAGCTTTCCGCAAGGCCGTGGACCGGCTGCAGCTGAACGCGCCCTCGATACCGGTCCTGGCCAACGCGTCGGGCGAAGCGCTGCGCACGGTGGCGGCGCTGCGGGAGGAGCTCCGGCTGCAGATGCTGCGCCAGGTCGACTGGGCGCGGACGATGGTCTCCATGCGGGCCATGAGGGTGCGCACCGTCGTCGAGCTGGGCCCGGGGCGAGTCCTCGCCAGCCTCGCCGCCAAGCACATTCCCGGCGTCGACACCTGGAACGCGGACGAGCTCTTCGTGGAATTCGCCGGACCGACGACCGGACCGACGACCGCTTAGGTGGGCGACCTCGACGGCAAGACCGCGCTCGTGACGGGCGGCGGCAAAGGCATCGGCCGCGCCATCAGCGAAGCGCTCGCAGGAATGGGCGCGCGGGTCGTCGTGAACTACAGGTCGGACAAGGCGGCAGCCGAGGAGACCGCGGCGTCGCTGCCCAACGCGACGGCCCACCCGGCGGACGTGGGCGACCCGGTGCAGGTCGAGGCGATGGTGAAGGCGATCGGCCGCGTCGATGTGCTGGTCAACAACGCCGGCTTGGTCCGCGACAAGCTGTTGATCCAGATGTCGCCGCCAGACTGGGAGGACCTGATCCGCACCGACCTGCTCTCCGTCTTCGCCACCACCAAGGCTGCCATCATGTCGGGCATGATGCGCGCGCGATGGGGCCGCATCGTGAACATCTCGTCCATAGTCGGCATCACGGGTAACGCGGGTCAGACCAACTACGCGGCCGCGAAAGCTGGTCTCATCGGCTTCACCAAATCGGTCGCTCGCGAGTACGGCTCTCGCAACATCACGTGCAACGCGGTGGCGCCCGGCTACGTGCGAACTGAGCTGACGACCCGCTCCCTCACCGACGAGATGGTCGGTGAGCTCGTCAAGATGACTCCGATCAAGCGCGAGGCCACGGCTGAAGAGGTTGCTGCGGCGGTCGCGTTCCTGTGCTCCGCGCGCGCGGGCTTCATCACCGGGCAGGTGATCGCGGTGGACGGAGGCCTTTCCCTCTGATGGCGATCATCGAGCGGCACCGCGAAGAGGTCGCGATCCAGGGCGATGACCTGCCCGAGATCCTCCTGCCCACCAACTGTCCCGGGTGTGGCATCGGGCTCGAGAAGGAGGAGCTTCGCGCGCACAACTACGTGTGTACCCACTGCGGCCACCACTTTCGGCTGGGAGCCGACGTGTGGATCCCGCTCATCGCCGACAGCGGTTCCTGGCAGGAGCGTTGGAGCGACGTCCGCTCGCACGACCTCTTGAACTGGACAGTGCCGAAGCGCTACCAGGAAACGGTCGAAACGCTTCTGGAGGAAGGCCTGAACGAAGCGGTGCGCACCGGCACGTGCTCGCTGGCGAAGATCCCCATCTGGCTTGCGACGTTCGACTTCGGCTTCGTCGGCGGAACGCTCTCCATCGTCGCGGGCGAGCGCCTGGCCCGCGGGATGGAACAGGCTGCGTCGACGGGAACGCCATACGTCCTGGTGTCCGCGTCGGGTGGCGCGCGCATGCAGGAAGGCGTGCTCGCGCTGATGCAGCTCGCCAAGGTGAACGCGGCCGTTGGTCGCCTGCACAGCTCGGGCGTCCCTTACTTTTCAGTGTTGACCGACCCGACTTTTGGCGGCACGGCGGCGTCGCTGGCGCTGCTGGGCGACATCAACATCGCCGAGCCCGGCGCTGCGATCGGCTTCACCGGTCCGCGCGTGATCAAGCAGGCGACCTACGCGGACCTGCCTCCTGGGTTCCAGAGCGCGGAGTTTCAGCTCGCGCACGGGCAGGTCGACATGGTCGTGCCGCGGACCGAGCTAAGGCCGCTGCTGGCGCATCTGCTGGAGATGTATTCGTGAAAGCCCCAAAAAATCTGGCGATTTTCCGGGGGCCCCTGTGAGCGTCTGGGAGATCGTCGAGCTCGCGCGGCACCCTGATCGGCCCTACTCGCTCGATTACATCCGCCGCCTGGCGCCCGACTTCATCGAGCTGCACGGCGACCGGCTCTCAGCGGACGACCCGGCGCTGGCCGGCGGCGTCGGCACCTGGCACGGCCGGACGACGATGTTCCTCGGCCACCAGAAGGGGCGCAGCCTGAAGGAGCGGGTGGCGCGGAACTGGGGGATGATGCATCCCGAGGGATACCGCAAGGCGCTGCGGCTGGCGCATCACGCGGCGAAGTTCGGCTTCCCGATCGTCTCGCTCATCGACACCCCGGGGGCGTACCCCGGCGCGGGCGCGGAGGAGCGCGGCATCGCCGCCGCGATCGCGACGGCGATCATGGAGTGGTTCCGGATCCCCGTGCCGATCGTCGCCGCCGTGATCGGTGAAGGCGGCAGCGGAGGCGCCTTGGGGATGGGCGTCGCGGACCGCGTGATCATGCTCGAGAACTCGATCTATTCCGTCGCCTCGCCGGAAGCGGCCGCCTCGATCGTCTGGCGCGACAACTCGCGCAAGGTCGAGGCGGCGGAGCAACTGCAGCTGACCTCCCGCGAGATCGTCGGCATGGGCGTGGTCGAGGAGGTCGTGCCCGAGCCGAAGGGAAGCGCGAGCGCTGACTACGACGCGGCGGCGAAGGCGCTCGACGAAGCCCTGTGGCGCCATATGCGCCCGCTCCTGGACGAGCCATCCGCGCAGCTGCTGCAGCACCGCTACGACCGATTCCGCTACATCGATTCGCTCGTCCACGCTGAACCGCACTTCGGCCCGAAGATCGATTAGGTATGAGAGGAAACCCGGATGGTTTCCTCTCATCGCCCGGTCGCTTCGCGACGGGGCTGCTCTCCTTCCGGTATACGGTTGCGACTGTTTGAAAGCCTTCCACATACCGCGCCAGGCGGCGACAAGCCATAGTTGCGGCCAGGCCAAGCCCGGCCGCCAAGGGAGCGTCTGGTGAGGGTTGTAGTCCAGCGGGTCGCCTCTGGCGCGGTCAGCTGGGACGGCGGCGATGCAACCGTCGGCCACGGTTTTGTGTTGCTGGTGGGTGCGGCAGGTGATGACGACCAAACCGCGGTGCGCCGGCTCGCCGACAGGATCATCGATCTTCGCGTGTTCGCTGACGAGGCGGGGAAGATGAACCTCAGCCTGGTCGACGTCAAAGGAGCGGCGCTGATCGTTTCGCAGTTCACCCTGTTTGCCGACATGAGCCGCGGCCGCAGGCCGAGCCTCCTGAAAGCCGGCGATCCGGCACGCGCCGAGCAGCTTTACGAGACCTTCGTGGCCCAGTTTCGCGAGCGCGGAATAGAGACGCAGACGGGCAGCTTTGGTGCTGTCATGCGCGTCGGCATCGAGAACGACGGGCCGGTGACCCTCGTGCTCTCCACCGATGAGTGGAACACCCGTGTCTGAGTCGAGAAGCCCGCTGCTGCCTTACGCGGCGTTTGCCGCCCTCGCGCTGATCTGGGGTGGTTCCTTTCTCGCCATCAAGGTGACCGTCCAGGACATGAGCCCGACGGCGCTCCTGCTCTTCCGCTCCGCATCTGGATGCGTCGCCCTCGCGGTGATCGTGCTGGCCTTACGCAAGCCGCTGTTCGGTCCCGGATGGCGGGGCCGGCTGATCGGCTTCGCGATCATGGCCGTCACCAACGCGGTGATCCCGTGGGTTTCGATCGGCTGGGGCGAGGAGCGAATCTCGAGCGGCCTCGCGAGCATCCTCAACTCCACGACCACGCTCTGGACCGCCGTCCTCATTTACTGGGTCGTGCCGACCGAACGCCCCACCTTTATCAACTACGTCGGGGTGTTGATCGGGTTTGCCGGCGTCGTGGTGCTCGTCTATCCGGAGCTCGCGGCACACGGGATCTCGGGAGATGTGCTTGGCGCCCTGGCTGTCGTGCTGGCCTCGCTCTCGTATTCGGTCAACGCCCTGTACCAGCGGCGAAAGATGCGCAACGTAAGCGTCTACGAGATCAGCCTCGGCCAGATCGCGGTCAGCGCCCTGTTCGCGATTCCTCTCGCCGCGCCGTCACTGCCACACATCCACTTCCGTTTGCCGTCGATCGTCGCTGTCGTTGCGCTTGGCGCACTCGGCACGGGCGTCGCATACCTCCTCTACTACTACGTGATGAACACTCTCGGCGCCGTCCGCGCCGCCGGCGTCACCTACGTGGTGCCGATCACGGCCCTGTTCTGGGGCGCGCTGCTGCTCCACGAGACCGTGAGCTTGACGATCATGGTGGGCATGCTTGTCATCCTCGCGGGCATCCTGCTCGTGAGCCTGCGCCGCGAGCCGCGCCGCGAACCGGCGGTCGAGCGGGACTCCGCGGCCGCTTGAACGGGTTCCTCGAGGAGCACGCCGAGCGCGTTCGTGAGGCCGCGGAGAGGATTCGCTCCCACATACGCCGCACGCCGTCGCTGACCACCGACCTGGACCCCGACCTCCGCTTGAAGCCGGAGTGCTTCCAGGTCACCGGCTCGTTCAAACCTCGCGGAGCGTTCAACGCGGTGCTGGCTCTCGCGGCAGCGGCCACCCGCCCTCCGGGCGTTATCGCCGTGAGCTCCGGCAACCACGCCCAGGCGGTCGCTCTCGCGGCGGCGAAGGTCGGCCTGCCCGCCCTGATCCTGATTCCAGAAGACGCCAACCCGGCCAAGGTCGCGGCGACGCGGGCCCTTGGAGCGGAGGTGATCCAGGAAGGGATCACGTTCGCGAACCGCGAGCAGCGCCTGCGCGAGGTGATGGCGGAAAGAGGATTCGCCCTCGTCCATCCGTTCGACGATTGGGACGTGATCCACGGCCAGGGCACCGCCGCCCGCGAGCTCCTCGATGATGAGCCCGACCTGGAGGTGATCGCGGCGCCGGTCGGAGGCGGTGGATTGCTGTCGGGCACGGCGATCTCGGCCAAGAGCCACAACGCCGGCGTCAAGGTCGTCGGCGTGGAGCCGGAGGCGGCCGATGACGCGTACCGGACGTGGAGGTCGGGGAGCATCCAGACCTTGCCGACCTCGCCGCAGACTCTCGCCGACGGCGTACGCACGACCGCCATCGGCGCACGTAACTTCGAGGTCATGTTCGCCAACCGCCTCGTTGACGAGATCGTGCTGGTGTCCGAGGCCGAGATCGCGGACGCTGTTCGGACAGCGTGGACGAGGGTTCATCTGGCCCTCGAGCCGACGGGCGCCCTTACGCTTGCGGCCTACCTGGCGCGCAAGCTTCCGCAGGGACGGACCGGTCTGATCCTGAGCGGCGGCAACGCCAATCTTCAGACCGTGGCTACACTGCTCGCACGCTGATGATCCCGGTCAAAGAGGTCATGACGCGAAACGTGATCACATTTCGCGAAGACACGCCGGTCGACGAGATCGCAAAGACGCTCACGTCCAAGCACATCACCGGCGCGCCAGTGGTCGCCAACGAAGGCCACGTCGTCGGCATCGTCTCGGAAACCGACGTCTTCTCGAAGAAGGGGAAGGTTGCGCGCGACATCATGAGCCCACGCGTCATCTCCGTGACTGAGGAGACGGGGATCGACGAGGCTGCGCGGCTGCTCATCGGCGAGCGGATCCGGCGGGTGCCGGTGATCAGGGGTGGGCGTATGGTCGGTCTGCTCAGCCGTTCCGACGTTCTCGATTTCTTTGCCAAGACGCGGTGGACCTGCAACGTTTGCGGCTGGTGGGAGCGGAGCCTGGAGCGCCCGGTGCGCTGCTACTCATGCTCCAGCACCGACCTTCACCTGGAGCGTGCCGATCCCGGGCACTGAGTTGGCGATCCGCCAGTCGCTGAAGGCGCAGAGCTTCACCGAATCGGTCATCCGCGAGATGACGCGCCTCAACCTCGCCCTGCATGGGGCGGCGCAGGCGGTGAACTTCGCGCAGGGATTCCCCGACTTTGACCCGGACCCGCGGATCCTGGATGCAGCGACCCGAGCCCTGCACGGTGGCTTCAACCAGTACGCGACCACGTGGGGAGCGCCGCAGCTGCGCAATGCCGTGGCGCGCAAGCTCTCGGCGGCGTGGGGTCGCGCGGTCGACGCGGAGGCCGAGGTGACGGTCTCGTGTGGTGCGACCGAGGCGATGATCGCCGCCATGCTCGCCGCGGTCGACCCGGGCGATGAGGTGATCGTGTTCGAGCCCTTCTACGAGAACTACGGGCCGGACTGCGTGATCAGCGGCGCCGTTCCGCGCTTTGTCGCGCTGCGCCCGCCCGACTGGTCTTTCGACCCGGACCAACTTCGCGCCGCGTTCAACGCAAAGACGCGGGCGATCGTGATCAACACGCCTCACAACCCGACCGGCAAGGTCTACTCGCGTGCCGAGCTCGAGCTGATCGCGCAGCTGTGCATGGAGCACGGCGCGATCGCGATCACAGACGAGATCTACGAGCACCTCGTCTACCGCGGCCGCCACGTCAGCATCGCGACGTTGCCGGGCATGGCGGAACGAACGATCACGATCAGCGGCGCCAGCAAGACTTATTCGGTGACCGGTTGGCGCGTCGGATGGCTGATCGCGCCGCCTGCGCTCACGGCGGGGATTCGCAAGGTGCACGACTTCCTCACCGTCGGTGCAGCGCATCCGCTGCAGGTGGCGGTCGCAGAGGCGCTCGAGTTTCCCCCGTCCTTTTATATAGAGCTGCTGGGCGACTACCAAGAACGGCGCGACGCATTCGTCGCCGGGCTGCAGGAATGCGGCTTCGAGGCAGCCGCGCCCGACGGCGCCTACTACGTCATGGCCGGCATCACCTCGTTTGGCGCGGAAGATGACGTGGCCTTCGCCCGCCGGCTGATCGAGGAGGTGGCGGTCGCCACGGTGCCGGCCTCGAGCTTCTATCACGACCCCGCGCTCGGGCGAGGGCACATCAGGTTCAGCTTCCCGAAAAAGATCGAGACGATCGAGCGGGGACTCGCCGCGCTCCGGTCGCTCAAGGCTTCTTAACAGCCAGGGTTTTCAGGTCGGAATTCGACGCCTAGCCTGGCGTCATGCGCAAAGTGCTCCGTTCTCCGCTCACGTGGATGGTCGTCGTCGAGCTCGTGATCGTCAGCGCGCTGGTGGCGGTGGCGTGGACGGTGGTCGCGTCGGCGTCCAGGCCTGCGCTCGCCTCTCCTTCTCTGCCGCTGCCGGACGCGACGGGCGACGAGGGCCCTCCGCTGCCCGACATCCCCGCGGTCACACCCGGCCGGCGCGGACCGTTGCCCGGACTGAACGTCGACAGCCACTTCTGGCGCACGCGCCTGGCGGAGCTGAATCGGGACGAAGCGCTGTTCGTCCAGCTCGAATGGCGAATCGTCCACAGCGCGATGGACGCGATCAAGCGTTACGTCGAGTCCGTCGTCGTGCCGGCGATCCAGCGTGCCGAGCACGCCGGAGGTGGGACTTGAGTTAGCCCTTCTCCGACTGCATCGTGACGTTGCCGTTGAGGGTCGCGCCGTCCTCGACGGTGAGGCGGCCAACCCGGACGTCGCCGTTCAGGTGACCCGACCCGCCGAGCGTCAGACGCCGGCGCGCGGTCACGTTGCCGGTGACCTGGCCGCGGACGCTGACGTTCGAGCCTTCGACGGAGGCCTGGATGGTGGCCCCTGGGTCGATGGTCACGTCGCCGCTTGCCTTGAGCTCACCCTCTACGTTGCCGCCGACCTTGAGGTCCCCCTGGATGTCCAGGCGGCCCTGCAGGACGTCGCGCGGGCCTAGGCTAACGACGTTGTTGCCGCCGTTCTGCGTCGCGCTGGATGCCTGAACCGCGGTTTTTTCACCTTGAGCCATGGAATCCTCCATTGCATTTTCCATACTTACATCCCTAAGCGCATTGAGTCGGGATTTCAGGGAGCTAGCATCGTAACAGCCGTGCCCCCAGGCGTCGACAAAGGATAAACAGCAGCTCGTGGCCTTGATGAATCCGGACTCATCCGACGAGATGGTTGACCATCTGGTTGACTTTTTCGACCGCATCGCCCCCGTCTACGACACCTGGGCCGGCGGTCAGCACGGGCGCGTGGCGGCTCGGCTGGTCGACCTGGCCGCGCCGCAGAAGAACGAGCAGGTGCTCGACGCCGGCACTGGCACCGGTCTCGTGGCGCACCTGGTGGCGCCACGCGTCGACCCGGGCCTGGTGTTCGGGATCGACCTGTCCGAGCACATGCTGTCGATCGCGCGGAGAGAGAAGGCGAAGAACGTGCAGTTTGTCGGTATGGCCGCCGAGCACCTCGTTTTCAGGCCGGCGACATTCGACCTCGTGACGATGGGCGAGGCGCTTGCCTACATGGCCGACCCGACCACCGCGCTCGAAGAGGCCAACCGAGTCCTCCGGCCGGGCGGCCGGATCGCGGTGTCGAACCAGCGCCGGAGCCTGAACACGCGCGCCCAGGACCTTTTCTTTCAGGGCCTCGCCCCGCTGGCGAGGCGGCACTACCTCAGACTGCCACGCTTCAGCTCTGAGCGCGCGAGCTTTGGTGAGCCAAAAGTCCTTTCCGAGATGCTGGCCGATGCGGGTTTCGAGGTGATCAGAACGACCGAGATGGTCACCGGCGGTCGCACGAACGACGCGCGCGAGTGGACCGAGCTGATGTCTGGCGCCGGTCCGCTGCCCTACACGCTGATCCGCGCGCTCGGTCCGCGATACCGCAATGAGCTCGAGGCGGAGGTCGAGGCTGCGATGGCGAGCCTTGGCGATCCGGACGACGCTTTCAGGTACCACCACTCCTACGTGATGGCCGTAGCGCGAAAGCTATAACCAGCGCGGCGGCCAGGCAAACCCCGGCCGCGATCAGAAAGATTTCGCGGTACTCCTGAAGGAACGCCGCGGCGACCAGGTCCTCCAGGTGCTTGACTCGCGTCCGGAGGTCCGGGTCGGTGAGCACCGGCGTGCCGAGGATCTGGTGAAAACGGTGCAGACCGAACGCGGTCAGCGCCGACAGGCCGATGAGCATGCCCATCGTGCGGGCCAGGACGACGATACTGGTGGCGAGCCCATGGCTCTGTCCGCCCGCCAGCGCGAGCACCGCAGAAGTGAGGGGCGCGATCACCAGGCCGAAGCCCAGACCGCACAGGCCGAGCGCGATGTCGGTGGGCCGGAGCGGCCCGAAATGAAGAGAGAGCTCGTTCGCGCGCCAGCCGGACATCTGGATGAAGGCGATCGCCGACAGGACCAGGCCGAGCAGGGTGGTCGCGCGATTGCCCACCCGCCCCCCGAGCAGGCCCCCGGCCAGGGCGCCCAGCGGCACGCCAACAAGAAACTGCGTGAGCAGAAGACCTGAGCCAAGCTCGTCGAGGCCGAAGACAAGGCGGCCGAGGATGGGTACGTCGACCAGGGTGACGATCAATGCGACGCCGATCAGAAGATTCGCTGTGGTCGCGCCGACAAACGCGCGACTGCCGAGCAGGTCGCGAGGGATCAGCGGCTCGAGACTTCGCAGCTGGCGGCATGCATACCCCGCCAGCACGACCACGGCCGCCAGGGCTGCGGGTACGAAGAGTGCGTTGACGGCTCGATGCTCGGGGTCGTCGGGATACAGCGCGAGCACGAGCAAACCCAAACCCGCGCCAAGCAGCGCCGCGCTCGGCCAGTCGATCGTCGAGCCGGTCGCGGGATGAGCTTGCGGGCCGCTCCGGCCGCCAAGGATCAGCCCGGCCGTACACACCGCCGCCAGCGGCAAGTTCAGCCAGAAGACAAACCGCCAGCCGCCTGCGCCGGCGGCGGCGGCCGACACCGTGGCGCCGTAGATCGGGCCGATCACGCTGCCCGCTTCCTGCAGCGCGGCGACCGACCCGAGGGCAAAGGTGCGCATGCGGTCGCGGTAGAGGTCGGCTGCAAGCGCCAGGCTGAGCGGGACCAGGCCGCCGCCTCCGAGGCCCTGGATGAATCGACCTCCGACCATCCACGGCAGACCCGCGAAGTCCCACCTTCCGGCTGTCGCCGTTATCGCGGAGCCGGCCGCGAAGGCGGCCATGCACGCGGCGTACACCGGGATCCTGCCGCGAACGTCCGAATACGCGCCGAGCAGAGGCATCGCGACCACGTAGCCGGCGAGGAACCCGGTCACGATTGGCGTCGCCGCCTCGAAATGCTCGATCGTGAGGCCGACGTCTCCTGACATCGCGGGGAGGAGGGTTACGACCACGTAGGCGTCGAGTGCCGCTATGAACAGGCCGGCTCCCGCCAATCCCAGCAGGACTGGCGCTCGCGTCAAGGGCTCGGTGTGCCGCTCGGCGGCGGGATGCTCGGCGACGTGATGGCCACGGCGCCGTTGAATCCCGTGATGTCGACCTCCACGCTGGCGTCGGTGCCGCCGTCTCCGAAAGCGCCGCTCAGCACCGCCTTTCGAACCAGGTGGTTCGACGTATCGACCCACAACTTGGCCGCGACCGGTCCAGTCGAGTCCAGCTTGGAGAGCAGGCTTCGCACCTGCTCGGGGCTGTAGCTCGTCGCGATCTGAAACGCGCTCTGGCCGTCGACCTTGTCGGTGGAGAGGTATTTGGGATTCGAGCCTGCCGGGATCACGGCCGGCAGCCCGGTCGTGGTATCAAACAGGCGCGCCATGTCCGGGAATGCAGCGGCGTCGGCGCCTTTCACTTCCTGGAACGTTGAAAACGGCACGTGGAGAAAAACGCGGCCACCTGCGATGACGACCTCGAGCCCGATCGTCACGCCCTGCTGCTTGACCGTGTAGACGGTGTCGCTGTCCGTAGGCAGCCGGACCGCTGCCCGCGCGCTCACGAGCGTGAAGCCCTGGATGGTCATCGTTCCCTTGACGATCTTCAATGTCGCGCTGGCCGTTTTCAGCTGAGTCATCGCCGTGGCGGCGTCCCGCAGCGTTCTGGCCGCGTCGACCTGCTGATCCCCGCCGCAGGACGTGAGAAGCAAGGCGAGCGCGATCGCCACCAGGGTCCGTTTCACTGTCGGGCGCGCACGATGAGCCGCACGGGACGGTCGTAGAAGATGTACTCCCAGGCCCAGTTGACGAGGACGACGAGTCGACTGCGAAAGCTGATCACGTTGACCAGGTGGACCGCGAGCCAGAAAATCCAGCCGAAAAATCCGGACAGGTGGATCCAGCCGAGCTGTGCGACTGCTGAGTTGCGGCCGATGGTCGCCATGATGCCGGGGTCTTTGTAGTGGAAAGGGCGAGTGCCTCCATCCCCGACCATGTCGGTGATCGATGCCGCCACATGCTTGCCCGCCTGCATGGCGACGGGGATGAGCATCGGCAGGCGCGCGGTCTCATCCTTGGCGCCCGCGAGATCCCCGATGACGAAAACCACCGGGTGACCAGGCACCTGGAGCGTGGAGTCGACTGTGATCCGTGCCTGGCGCTCGAGTTGCAGCCCGGTGGCACGGCCAAGGTCCGATGCCCTTACGCCGGCGGTCCAGATCACGGTCCTTGTCTTGATCTCTTCGCCCCCGGCAAGCCTGACCGACGAGTCGGTGACGGCCTCGACCTTCACGCCGAGCATCACGTCGATGCCTTTGCGCGTGAGCGACCGATGCGCGGCCTCGCGCAACGACGGGACGAAAGCTGAAAGCACATGAGGTGCTGCCTCAATAAGCACCACCCGAACCTCGTTTATGTCGAGGTCGCGGTAGTCCTTGCGCAGAACGAGCCGGATCAGCTCCGAGATCGCGCCCGCCGTCTCGACGCCGGTCGGTCCACCGCCGACGACCACAAACGTCAGCAGCTCCCGCCGGCGATCCGGGTCGTCGGTCCAACGCGACGCTTCGAACTGGGAGAGAACGTGATTCCGAACCGCCAGGCCTTCGTCGAGGTCCTTAAGTCCCATCGTGTGCTCCGCCAGCGCAGGGTTGCCGAAGTAGTCGGTCTGCGCGCCTGTGGCCAGGACCAGGTAGTCGTAATGGATCGGTCCACGGTCAGTCACCAGACGTCGGCCAACGAAGTCCACGCCGGCGATCGAAGCCTGGCGGAAGTCGGCATTCTCCAGCGGCCGGATCAATTGGCGTACGGGACGCGCGATCTCACCGGGGTCGAGCAGCGCTGACGCGACCTGGTAGAGGAGTGGAGTGAAGAGGTGGTAGTTGTTGCGGTCGACCAGCAGCACGTCCACGGGTGCGTGCTTGAGCGCCCTCGCGCACGTCAGGCCCGCAAATCCCGCGCCCGCGATGACCACCCGCGGACGCATCTAATGACGTGTTCTCATTCCGGCGGTCTGCGCTGTCCCTTTTGCGGCGGATACCGCCCGCCGCCTCCGTGGCGCCGGGTGGCCATCTTCTCGACCGCCTCGACACCGCCCATCGCCTTGAGAAGAGATCGCGGCAGCTTCTGCTTTTTCTTGAGCACCGGCTCGAACAGGTCGCCGAGCTTGTCCACCCGCTTCAGCACCTGGTCCGAGTCGAAGACCAGCAGGCTTGGGTTCTTGGCCTTGTAACACTTTTCGACCTCATCCCACGAGACCGGCGTAGACACGGTCGGCCGGGAGCGGGCGCGCAGCGAGTAGACGTTGACGGTCGTCTTGTACTGGTCGTTCTGGCTCCAGTCGATCAGCACCCGGCCTGTGCGAAGCTCTTTCAGCTGCTTGTGCACCGCGAGGTCGGGGTGCTTTTCCTCGAAGTACTGGGCCAGTCCCTTGGACACGACCTTCGTCTGGTTGTAGTCGAGCTTTGTGTTCAACGGCAGGTAGAGCTGGAGGCCCTTGGAGCCTGAAGTCTTTGCGCAGCACTCGAGACCATGCTCGGCGAAGACATCGCGCAGCATGAGCCCGATGCGACAGCATTCCACGATCGTCGCGGGCGGCCCCGGGTCGAGGTCGAAGACCATCGTGCGTGGCTCAGGCAGGTTGTCGCAGTAAGACAGCGATGTGTGCATCTCGAGCGTGGCGAGGTTTGCCAGCCACACGACGGTAGGTAGGTCCTGCGCGAGACAGTAGTACATGTCGCGGTTGTTGCCCCCGCTCCAGACCGTCGCGGTCTGCACCCATTCCGGCCGGTGCTTGGGGCAGTTCTTCTCGTAGAAGTACTCGCCATCGACGCCGTTCGGGTACCGCTTGAGCGTCAGCGGATGGTTGTGCGTGTGGGGTAGAAGGACCGGAGCGATGCGCGTGTAGTAGTCGATGACCTGCGCCTTGGTGAATCCGGCCTCGGGATAAAGGACCTTCTCGAGGTTGGTCAGCTTGAGGGTGCGGCCCTCGATCTTGACCTCGACCGACGTTTCCTTAGCCACCTTCGCGCACCACCTCTTTGGCCGGCTTGTCGAGCCGAAATCCCTTGAACGACGGTGCGCGCAGCTGCCCGCCGCGCGTCCACTCGACAAACTCGAAATCGGCGACGACCTTGGGCTTCACGAAATGCGCCGCGCGTGGCGGAGTCGCGCCCGCGGTGAACGGGTTCTTGTCCGCGGCGAGTGGTTTCAGCTTTGCGTTCAGCTCGTCGAGCGTCCGGTCTGTGAATCCCGTTCCGACCTTGCCGGCATACACGAACCTGCCATCGTCGTAGTAACCCACGAGCAGCGCGCCCGGGTAGCCGCGCCGCTTGCCTTCGCCCTCGAGCCAGCCGCCGATGACGAGCTCCTGGCGGTTGTGGTTTTTGACCTTGACCCACGCCCCGCTGCGCCGGCCCGGCTCGTACTTCGAATCGAGCTTTTTGGCGACCACACCCTCCAGCCCTGCCCTCGAGCTCGCGGCGAGCATCGCCTGGCCGCCGCCTTTCTCGAACGGCGGGGTCTGCCACGACGCGCCCGCGAGCTTCAGCTCGGCGAGCGTCTTCCGCCGCTCGGAGTATGGCCTCTCCATCCACGAGTGTCCGTCCCGCCAGAGCAGGTCGAACACCATGTACGTGACGGGGACGTCTTTCATCTTGCGCCGGATTTCTGATTCCGCCGTCAGGCCCATGCGCTGCTGGATCTCTTCGAAGCTGGGGCGGCCCTTCGCATCCAGCGCGACGATCTCGCCGTCGAGGATCACCTCGTTCGAACCGAGCGCCCGGCCCATCGGATGGATCTCGGGATAACGCGGCGTGATGTCCTCACCGGTGCGGCTCTGCAGCCTCACGCGCCCACCTTCCACGTACGCAAGCGCGCGGATGCCGTCCCACTTGAACTCAAAGCCCCAGGCGTCCTCTGGCTTCGGGATCTTGGTGTCGAGCCTGGCCATCATCGGCACGATGTCCTTAGGCATCGGCTTGCGGTCCGGATCCTGCGGCGGATCCATGCGGTGGATCATCCAGTTCTGGCCGTTGGTCTGAAACAGCACATACCGACCCGTGAGCCGCTTGCCGTGAAAGTCGACCATGACCTCTCGGTCGGACCATTTGACCGTCTCGTATGTGCCTTCGTCCCAGATCTTCACCGCCCCCGCCCCGTACTCGCCCTTGGGGATGTCGCCGGCGAATTGGAAGTAGTCGAGCGGGTGATCCTCGACGTGCACCGCGAGGTGATTCTGCTTCGGATCGGGCGGAATGCCTTTGGGGACCGCCCACGACACGCCGACTCCGTCCTTTTCCAGCCGCAGGTCCCAGTGCAGCCGCCGCGCGTGATGCTCCTGGACCACAAAGCGAAGCGCTCGGTCCGCTTTGCGCGACACTCGGGCGCCTGGTTCAGGGCTCTTCTTGAAGTCCCTTTTCGCTTCGTATTCGGCGAGCTTCTTGGCCACGATTACAGGTTAGGCTACGGCCCCTTCCTCATCGTGGACCGACAGCGCCGGTCGCTGCGGGCCGCGGACGAAGACGGACGCCAATGCAGCGACGACCAGGATCCCGATGGGCAGGAGGAGCGTCGGGTGCATCGCGTCGACAAAGCTGTGGGTGAAGACGTAGTGCGCGATCGCGTCCACCTGCGCCGGCAGCTGCAGGCTGGTGCCGGACTGCCCGGCCCCGACCTCGAATCCGGTGTGTGCGGCATTGCTGAAACCGTTGATGAAAGGCGCTCGGTACTGCACCGGCAGCCGGCCGGACGCGGCAACCGCCTGGTCGTGTAGGGCCAGCGCCAGGCGGTTCTGCAGGAACGCCCCGACAACGGCGCTGGCAAGAACTCCGCCCAGCTCCTGGATCGTGTTGATGACGCCGGATGCGACGCCGGCCAGGTCGGGCCGTAGGTCGCGTGTCCCGATGCTGAAGACCGGCGTCCAGATGCAGCCCATCCCGAGTCCGCTGAGGATGAGGCCGGCCGCGAAGTCCCAGCGACCCGAGTCCGCGTGGGCGGCCCAGTCGATGTAGCCGCTGCCGGCGGCGAGGACGAGCAATCCCGGGATCAAGAGGTACTTGCCGTTGACCTTCTGGACCAGGCTGCTCGCGACGCCAGACGAGACGATCATGGCCAGCGGCTGCAGCGCGATCGTGAGCCCCGCGTCAATCGCGCTCAGTCCGAGCACCGACTGCAGGTAGATGGTGAGCGGGAGGTAAAGGCCCAGGATGGCGAATCCCATCGCGGCCATCACGAAGGTCATGAGGGTGAAGTTGCGGTCCTTGAAGACGGCGAACGGAAGCAGCGGCTCGGCACCTTGCCGGCGCGCCTGGTAGACGAGAAACACGGCCAGCAGGACGACGCCCGCCGCGATGATCTTCGGGATCGTGATCGATCCCGTAACCACGCCCCAGTCGTAGCGCTGGCCTTCGATCAGGCCGAAGATCACTCCCAGCAACCCGGCGGTTGCCAGGGCCACTCCGACGAGGTCGAGGCGGTGCTTGCGTCCGGGCCGCAGGTCGGGGATCAAGAGCATGGCTAGGGCAAACGTGAGGACGCCGATCGGCAGGTTGACGGTGAAGATCGAGCGCCAGCCGAAATGGGTGACGAGAAAGCCGCCGACGGTCGGCCCCGCGATGACGGCCAGGCCGGCGATCACTCCGTAGATCGCGAAGACGCCGCCTCGCTTGTCCGCGGGAAACAGGGACATCATCATGGGCAGTCCCTGCGGGGCGAGCACGGCTGCGCCCAGGCCCTGCAGGCCGCGCGAGACGATCAGCTGCGTCGGGTCCTGCGCAAGCGCGCTGAAGCCGGAAGCCACCGTGAAGATCACGACTCCGACCGCAAACAGGTTGCGTGGGCCGTGGATGTCGCCAAGCCTCGCCGAAGTGATCAACAGGACGGCGTAGAGCAGGCTGTAGGCGTTCAGGACCCACAGCACCTGGTCGAGGCTCGCGTGCAGCCCGTCGAGGATCGACGGGATGGCGATGTTGACGATCGTGAGGTCGAGCAGCGTCATGAACAGGCCGAGCACGAGCACGCCGAGCGCGGCCATAGGGTGATTGCGAATACGGGTCACGGGATTGATCTCCTTTCTGAAATTCAGCTGGATCGGTAGACGAGCCAGCCGAGCGCCACGTACCAGGCGCCGATCTCGCCGACGGCGATTCGTTCTGTGAGTCCCGCGACCCCGGTCTGAATGCCTTCGATGGTCGGCGTGAAGGTCAGGAAGTAGATGGCCATGAGGGCCAGGGTCACGGGGCCGGCGGCCATAAGCCACGTCCCAAACGCACGAGACTCGGGCTCGCGCCGGAGCAAGAAGCCGGTGACCGGGAAGCCGGCCACGGTGGCCAGCACGAGCAGAAAACCGGCGAGGTGCGGGAGCATCTGCTCGAAGGTGAAGAAGCCGTCGATCACGCTTCCAACGCCAGGGAGGCCCAGCAGAGCTGTGGCGATCCACCGGCTGCGGCGCGACAGCTCAGGCATCTGCTGAAAGATCCCGAACGCGCCGGTGATGAGCAGAAGC
>WNGD01000418.1_pt1 | contig 111901 bp, 97 predicted proteins | sample 5400671 | NCBI WGS metagenome assembly WNGD01 (sample SAMN13153369, study PRJNA577476) | soil metagenome | isolation source: 40 cm soil or saprolite under grassland replicate 2 | place: USA:California | collected 2016-06-15 | reverse complement strand
AACCATTTCGAATATGCTCGTGCCGCCCGACAAGTATTTTGTATTGGGCGACAATCGTGGTGGCAGTTCGGACTCGCGTAACTGGGGCTTTGTACCCCGTGAGAACATTATCGGTCGCGCTGCCTTGTTATATTGGCCATTGGGACAAGATAACGATGGCCTCTTGCCCAACGTTTCGGCAGTGTTTGCTAGTGTACATCAGTCCAGTACGGGCACCGGCTCTACTGGGGGCGTGTTCGATATGGATGGCCTGTTCCTGCTCATGATGCCCGGTATATTTGTACTGTTCTCTCGCAAGCGGGTAGTGGCCAAACTATCAAGGAAGCGTCGGAAGTGTAATACTGGCCGGACCTAGAGTCAAATCCATCTCCTTATCTTTGAGGTGTACCGAGAGAATAGGGTGGTTGAGCTTTTGCTGCGCCTGAGCTAAGTGGTTGTTTATCACCGGCCCGATATCATCGGGAGTGAGAATGAGGCTAGCCAAGCCGTCGACGGTGATATTGGTCAACACCAGTTTATTTTGTACTACCTGCGGTACCCCCGTTACTGTACTCGGAAAACCCCCAATTTGAAATTCCAAGCGAATATTGCTGGTCGTAATGTGTACCTGTAGATTTTTAACCAGATCGTCAGGAGCAGATCCAAGTACCAGTACGTTATTCAGAAGCTGCTCTTGCACTGCGAGCGGCCCGGCAGGAGCTGCGATGGCTTGTGGAGGTATCTGGCTGACAACATTATCCAGATTGGAATTCAGCTTACTTAGAGCCGTGTCGCGAATGTAAGGACGTACTATCGCGAACCAGGCACCTACCAGGATAGCTATTACTAAGATGAGGCTCAAAAGACTTCTGGCAAGGCAGCCAAAGCGTCGTTTACGTGGTTTCGGGGCGTCAACTCTATTTTGCATCGGTACTCCTGCATTCAGTGAATTGGGCGGATAGTATGCTGGCTGTGGTGATTGTTGCGACCATGGAGGCACTGGCTGTGTTGTTGGTTGCTGTGACCATGTTTGCGGCCTGGACTCTTGTGGTGGTAGGCGTATTTGACCAGGTGGTATCGTAGGTGCCTCTGGCTGCTGGTTAGTGGCCTGGGAAGGTGCGGCCAAGGAAATGGGTTGACCACAGTTACGACAGAAACGAGCCTGTGATTCGAGTGGAGCATTGCATCTTGGACAGTTCATAGTTCACCACCTTCTTTTTTCTGAGTATCTATCCGACTGGGTAAGGCCGCCTCTATTATATGCCGATTCCGGGCGTTCGTCTATGTGTAATACGATGAGGCTCTCCATCTTTTGAGGGTGAAAAGCAGCAGACGACACTGTAGGGACGCAATCAATCGCGTCCCTACATTAAAATTCAAAATTCCCGATTCAGAATTTCATCCATGGAGGCAATAATGCGTCTTCGCATGGCGGCATCGCTGTTGAGCGTTTGAGTGACCTGCTCGATCAATGCCTGCTCCTGCTCTGGTGGGAGGGCATAGCCATACTGTTGATGGACGGCGGCTGCCGCTGCACTCTGTATCTTTTCGTCGTCGCTCATGCGGCGTGGAGGTTGAGGATGTGTATTTCGTTCGCCAGTCGTACCAGGAGGGCTATCGCCTTTAAGAGGAGTGAGGCCATTAGCGGAAAAAGCGATATCCGTATCGATGAGATGGGCAGAATGTGGTGTGGCCCGGTCAACATGTACAGTGACGGTTTGTGTCTTAGTATCTAACTTCGTAATAGTGCCTTCAAGATAAATCACTTCCGGTGCGCCCCAGAAAACGCGCTCTCCAAGGTGGAGGATCATAAGCTCATACTCCAATTTCTGTTATACTTGCATTCATGGTTCCATATAGAATACGCAGGAAGTGGAAGGAAGTTTTGGGTGAAAGAGTGTGTTATAAAGGGTAGACGATCGTTATCCATAGATCATGGCCTGTATGTTGCCATAATGAGCTATTTTCCCTGTTTCATTCTTGCCGCAAATGTGGTATCTTACTGTTGCAATTTTTGACTGCGCTTCAGATATTTGAAAAGTCGTATGAAGATTATCAAAAAGGATTTACTAAAAAGCATATGCATGAGAAAAGTATAATAACCTTAGAGTATCCGAAAATATTGACCAAGGTAGCGAAGGAAGCTGCCTTTTCGGCCAGCAAAGAACGAGTGATGGAGTTGGAGCCAACGCCAGATTTGGAGGAGGCACGGCGACGTCTGGCCTATACAACGGAAGCCTCTCACCTGATCGACCTGCACGCCGATGCCAGTGTGCGGGGGGCACATGATATTCGACCCTTGCTTGCGCGTGCGGCCCGTGAAGGTGTACTAACGCCGGGCGATCTGTTGCAGGTGCTGGCAACGACACAGAGCGCGATCTATGTGGCTCGTCTCTTAGAGAAGCTTGATCCCGACGTGTTCCCGCTCCTGCGTCGCTTGGGAGCCGACATGCCGCAGCGACCACAGGTTGTACGACGTATTGAAGAGACCATCAGCGAAGAAGGCGAGATCTTAGATACCGCCAGCCCCACGCTACATAAGCTGCGCTTCGATATTCGCGGAGCCAATCAACGTCTGCAAGACCGCTTACGCACGCTGGTCAACGAGTTTGGTAGTGCGTTGCAAGAGCATCTGATCACTATGCGTAACGACCGCTATGTGTTACCGGTAAAGGCTGAGAGTCGCGGTCAAGTACGTGGTATTGTGCATGATCAGTCGGCCAGTGGAGCCACCGTTTTCATTGAGCCGATGGTGGTAGTAGAGCTGAACAACAAACTCAAACAGTTACAGATCGAGGAACGGCAGGAGATCGAGCGTATTCTGCGTGTCCTTTCGCTGGAAATTGGTCGTGAAGCGGAGACCTTGAAAGTAGCGGTCGAACTACTGGCCGAATTTGATCTGCACCTGGCAAAAGCTCGCTATGGCCGCATGACGCAGTCTACAGAGCCACGCCTGAATAACGAGGGGCGCATCGATCTACGTAACGCACGTCATCCCTTGTTAACCGGAAAGGTTGTGCCGATCAGCTTCCATTTAGGGCGTGACTTCTTCATGGTTGTCATCACTGGCCCCAATACTGGTGGTAAGACAGTGGCTCTAAAGACGGTGGGCCTGCTGACCTTGATGGCCCAGGCTGGTCTGCATCTTCCAGTGGAAGAAGGTTCAGAGGTAGCTGTTTTTGAGGATGTCTTTGCCGATATCGGTGATGAGCAAAGCATCGAACAGAGTCTGAGTACCTTCTCTTCGCACCTGACCCGCATCATTGAGATTTTGCGACGTATTGAGGCGGAGAAGCATAAGAGTACTCCCGATATTCGTGGCAAGTTGTCGCAAGAATTGATTGAGAGAGAGCAGAAGCGTGGCTCACAGTTGCTGGTGCTGCTTGACGAACTGGGTGCTGGTACCGATCCCAGCGAAGGTTCGGCCCTGGCACGTGCTATCCTGACCTTCTTACTGGAACGGCATGTTACTACGGTAGCTACCACGCACTATTCCGAACTCAAAGCCTTTGCCCACGAGCAGCCGGGCGTCGTCAATGCCTCGGTCGAATTTAATATTGAGACGCTTTCGCCTACCTATCGGCTGAGCATTGGCCTACCGGGGCGCAGTAATGCGCTGGCGATTGCCAACCGCTTAGGACTTGACGAGCGTGTCATCGAGCAGTCGCGAGCGTTTCTGGGTAGTGCCGGTGTGCGTATGGAGAACCTGCTGGAAGGGCTGCAAAGTGAGCGTAAGGCGGTGGAAGACGAGCGTTTCCATTTGAGTATGGAGCGTGCCGAGGCGGAATACCAGCGCAAGCAGCTTGAACAGGAGCGACATAAGCTAGAGGAGCAGCGTGTCAAAGTTATCAACGAGGCACGGGCCCAGGCCGAGCGTGAACTGAACGAGGTGAGGAAGACGCTGGCGAAGGTCAAGGTTGAGGCAAATCGTGGCACAGTCTCCCGCGAACGCCTGAATGAGGCGCGTGTACGGGTACAAGGTCTGGAAGAGAAGTTAACACCTCTGCCGCAGCCTCGCCGTTCCAGAACTGCTGAGGTGGCAGAGGATGAGAAGCTGGAAGGACCTCTCAAGGTCGGAGATACGGTGCGCGTACTTAGTTTTGGACAGAATGCTGAACTGCTGGGTCTGTCGGCAGACCGCAGTGAGGCCGATGTGCAAATGGGGCCGTTGCGTATCCGTGTCAGTGTCGATAACCTGGAACGTGTGAGCAAGCGTAAAGCCAGAGCTGAGGAAGACGAGCGCAGGGTGGTGGTACCGCGTTTAGAGGATCGCGCACCAGTTGACTTGCAACTCGATATGCGCGGCTGGCGCGTCGAGGTGGCCTTGGAAGAGTTAGAAACCTATCTCAATGATGCAGCCATGTCCGGTATGTCATCTGTACGCATTGTACATGGCAAGGGAACGGGTGCCTTGCGTGCAGCTGTGCGCCAACAGTTAGCCCATCATCCACTAGTGAAGTCGTATACCTCGGCTCCGCCACAAGAAGGTGGCGATGGTGTAACCATTGTGAAGTTGAGTGCCTGATCTGATGTAGGGGTGTGCGACTTTAGCCATATTCTGATTGTACATCGAGAAGTTAAGAATCACGCTCAGTTTTACAATTCGCTACTATGCGGGGCAGTCTCACATAGTCCGGATGTACTGGGCAGTTACTCGGAGATCTGATTGTGTGTCTCAATAAGAGTGAGGCATTCCTCTCCTTGTTTCAAAGCAAGCGTTATCCATACATCTGGTGTTTCATTTAGTGGCCTGGTTCTTTAAGGACGTCAAGCTGGTCATCCACTCACACCTGTAAACTCCGATCCGCTGTCGAGACATGATTGGGCTGTTGATGATGTATCAAGGCATGGCGAGCAGCCATAAAAAGCATCACAAGCACATAAGGAAGAATAGTGATGTCCCTACCAACAAGAGAGGCAATATTTTCTATACAACTCGTTTTGAAATACATCATGTGGATCATATTTTCGCTTCAGTGCAAAAAAGGTGTGGGCCTGAGGATAGGCGCGATAAAATTGTTCTACGGTCGCGTGTAGACGATAGGGGAGATAATAACGCCCTCCTAATGCTAAGGCAGCCTCGATGATGTGTTGTGTCATTGCTTGCATCTGTGCTTCCGCCCACTGTGTACGGGACTGGTTGAATAGCATGACCAGACCAAAAACCTCTTGATCTGCATAACGGAGCAGAGTATCCTGGTCAGGAGCTACATTTCTGATGGTTACGTTGAGCAGATCGCCTTGAAAAGCGGGGATAATACTACGAAGTTGCTCAAGGAACGCTTCTAATTGGTGGCCTGGAAGAAAATACTCCTGGAGAATATCTGTACTTTCCCTGCTCCGGTTCTGATATACTTCAACTCCTTCATTGAGAAGGTGATTGCGAGTGAAACTATTTCTCCACGTCACGTCTCCAAACAGCTTTTCTCCGTGCCAACGCAGTTCTTTTCCATATTCGTTCCCTATAGAGCCGCGAAAAATGGCTCGTCGTATGCCTGTCAATCCTGGTTTGTGGAGTGACGGGAGCTGTCCATGAGGATCGGTGCGGAACACCGTAAGAATTGCCTCACGGAGAAAATGTCTTGACCCCTGTGCTCCAACATTCAGACGACCATAGACTAACCCGATATCTGAAGCCTGATTGACCTTTTCCTCATAGCGTTCCAGATATCTTTCACTGGAGATCACCCAATATTCTCCCCGATAGCGCTTGTTGGCAACGACCCTCAGTTCCACGTCGAGAATCACCCCAAAAAGTCCATATCCTCCCAACACAAGGGAGAAAAGTTCAGCATGCTCCTGTCTGCTGCATCTGATAATGGTTCCATCTGCCAGTAATAAGCTGAGTGCTTCAACCGTCGATGCGATAGGAGGACTATTGTGCTGCCATCCATGACAGTTCACACTGAGAGAGCCACCGACACTAAATGAATTGTTTGACTGCATGACCGCGACTGAGCGTCCTCGCTCGTGTAAATAGGGAATGATATCCACCCAGCATGCTCCTGCCTGTACATGGAGAATATTGGTCTGTTCGTCCAATTCTATATTATGAAGCGAGAGCATATTCAAGATGATCCCACCTGGAGAAATGGTCTGACCACCCATTGTGTGACGCATTCCTGCAATGCTCAGGGGAAGCTTTTTGATGTTTGCTTGTTGTACAAGCATACTTACGGAGTGTTCTGGAGCAGTTGAGGTCGATGGGATATGCCAGACAGCAGTGATACGTGTTTGGTTCAGGTGACTGGCATCGTCAAGAAAGCCAGGAGGCACTGCTTCAAGTGTATCTCTGTCTTGCAGTGCTGTATGGAGGAGATGGATGAGCGGTTTCACGACACCATAGCGAGCAATGAACGTAGCAATTGAGCGGGCAATCTTGAGGGTGATTTGCAGCTTGTTGCTGATATGCATAGTGTTCCTCGACTTTGTACCTTTTCCTGGAAGCAGGTGAAGTTCGTCTCTCTAAAGAACACATTAAAGAATACACAATATTGTTTTTAGACGATAAGTGTCATTTGTCCTATTTCTTTAGAATGAGCAGGATATGTGAGAAATTAGATCATCTCTGGTTGCATATAAACATACTACATAAACAGTGCCCCCACTGTAACAACCCCAACCCCAATCAACACTGCATAATCGCTCAACCCAAATGCTGTCTCATGCAAAAATGTTTTGCGCCCATCTCCCGCATAGCCTCGTGCTTCCAGAGCGGTTGCGAGATCGGAGGCGCGACGCAGAACGCTCTGGAGCAAGGGGACAAACAGGGCGATGAAGCTTTGTATGCGCTCGCGTATACTGCCGTGTGTGTAATCTGCTCCACGTGAGGTTTGTGCTTTGTAGAGTTGTTCGATTTCCTCAATCAGGGTGGGTATAAAACGTAGTGAGATGAGTGTCATGAGAGCGAAGTCATCGACGGGCAGGCGTAGCCAGCGCAGTGGGGTGAGCAGTATAGTCATGCCTTCGATCAGAGCAATGGGTGGCGTGGTCATGGTCAGCAGCAGCGAGAAAGTATAGAGGACGACGAAGACGGTTGAGAAGCTGACCAGCAACCAGACACCCAAGTTGGTGATGACAAAGGGACCAACAGGGAAAGTATTGCTGAGAGGAATGTTGCGTGTAAACCATAGGGTAACGAGAGCCACGATTGTCAAAAGAATCAAGAGTGCTCTGACTCGCCTCAGGCGACGATGACGAAGGATGCGGCGCAGTGGAGGTAGAGGAAGGAAGAATAGCAGAATGTAGAGCGTCAGTAATACTCCATAGATGATGATGGCATAACGTACCAGGAGAAAAGAGGCCGTGAAGGGGCCAATTGGATAGAGTGGATGTGTTGTGTTGCTGTCATCAGTGGTGAAGAGGGCGGGAATGGCACCGATGAAAGCCAGCATGACCAGCCACCAGATACGTCGCCAGATTTGTTGTGGGGTGAATCCTGCGGCAGCTACACTGGCAAAAGCTAAGATAACCAGCACAACGTAGGGTGCAAAATGCCAGAAGTGATTGTTTGCCCTGATTAAAAAGATGGCGAGCCAGACCAAGAGCAAGAGTTTAGTACGAGCCTGTAGACGGTGTAACAGACTGTTACCTGGATAATATGTGCCAAGTGATATGTTCCTAAACATCATTTTTTTATTCCAATTTTATGCTGTAGAACGGCAAAAGCTTCATCGAGTGTGAAAACATCTTCTGAAATATCCAAACCTTGTTGGCGTAAAAGGCTGAGGAGTTCGCTAAGCGGTGGTTCGGCCAGGCCCCACTGATGCAAGGCGCTGTGTTGGGTGAAGACGGTACGTGGGGGACCCTGGAGTACCAGTTTGCCATTATGCAGTACGTAAAGCCAGCTGGCGAGCGTGGCTACTTCGGTCATATCGTGGGAGACGAGAATGATAGTAACGCCTTTTTTTTGTTGCACGCGGTACAGGTAGTAATAAAATTCGCTGCGTGCATCGGCATCCAGACCGGTAGTGGGCTCGTCGAGGATCAGAATCGATGGCTGCATGGCGAGGACGCCTGCCAGGGCCACACGTCGCATCTGTCCACCACTCAGTTCAAAGGGAGAGCGTGTAGCAAACTCCTGAGGGGGTAAGCCTACGGTTTCCAGAGCCTGAAGGACACGACTGCGTACCTCGTATTTGCTGAGCTTCATACGGCGGGGGCCAAAGGCGACATCGGCATAGATGGTTGACTCAAAAAGTTGGGTTTCCGGCATCTGAAACAGCATACCCACGCGCTGGCGAAGGGTGTGTAAATCCTGCCCTCGCGTAATGGGGATGCCGTCGACGATGACGCTGCCAGAGGTGGGCGTGAGCAGACCGTTGAACTGCTGGATGAGCGTCGATTTGCCGCAGCCAGTCACGCCAATGATGGCAACACAACTGCCGCGTTCGATTTCCATCGTGACATCGACCAGGGCTGCTTTTTCAACCGCTCCAAATTGATAGGTATACGAGAGATTTTTGGTGCTAATAATAGGGTCTATGACTGTCAACGTGCAATCTCCTCTGCAATCGCTTCCACTGTCAACGCTTCCTGTGAGATGGGGAAGCCAACCTGACGCAAACGGGCCGCGAGTTCGATAGGTTCGGGTATCGTTAATGTGAGTTTGCGTAGTCGCTCTAAATCAGAGAATATGGCTGTCGGCGACCCTTCCAAAACTATGCCTCCCTGCTTCATGACGATAATGCGATCGGCTTGTACAGCTTCCTCTAGCAGATGGGTAACGTGAATAATCGCTAGTCCATGCTCTCGATTAAGTTGGTGAAGGAGTGCCACGATCTCCTGGCGTGAGAGTGGATCAAGCTGTGCTGTTGCTTCGTCAGCAATGATGCATTGAGGCTGTAGTGCCAAGACGCCAGCGATGGCAAGACGTTGACGTTGTCCACCCGAAAGTTGATGCGGTGGTAACTGGCGTAGATGCGTAATGCCTACGGCCTCCATAGCAAACTCCACCCGTTCAGTGATGAGTGTGCGCGAGAAGCCACGCACGGTTAAGGCCCATGCCACGTCATCTTCGACGACGGTAGCAATAATCTGGTTATCAGGATTTTGGAAGATCATCCCCACTGTATCGCGGATGATGCGCTGTTGGCTTTTATCGCTGGTATCGTGTCCATTCACCAGAACACGTCCTTTACTGGGAACAAGCAGGGCGTTGCAGTGACGAGCCAGAGTTGATTTACCACTGCCATTATGCCCCAGCACAGCAAGGTATTCACCCTGTGCGATGTGCAGGCTGATGTCTTGCAAGACTGGCAATGTCTGTACTTCACCTTTGCCCATGCTTGTGTGAGAGGCGGGATAACTATAGCTAACCTGTTGGATGTCAATCAGTGGTGATTTCGGTATTGTCATGGTTGCGATGTCGCTTTCTGCCTGTTAAGTCCCATACTCTGGCGGCGGAATTCTTTGATCAGCATACGTACAGGCCAGAAGCGGGCAAGCCCTACTTTCAGGATGAGGCGAATACTCAGACGAAAGAACCATTGAATAAGCTTGTTAATGCGCCCATCCGGGAACGGACGAACATTATAGCCGAGCAGGCGCACCAGAAAGGTAGTGATGTAAGAGACAATAATCACGACTGGTACTAAGATGAGCCAGTTGGAGACAAAGAGTAAGAGGAGCCAGTAGCGCAAGGTCAGGTCTGCGATCTGCCGTGCGAGAGGGTAGGTGCCGTGCCACCAGGCGCCCAGACCGATCTGTGGTGTGATGACATTCAGGAAGGCGAAGAGGCCATTATAGGCCTGACGAATGCCAAACAGGAGCACGTCCACAAAGGGTTTGCCCAAGAGCAGGATATTCAAAAGCGTGAAAGAGAAAAAGAGGATCGCACTGCCAGTGGCTCCCAGAAGCGTCAGGAGCAGATAGTGCAGGCGGTACTTAAGGGTGAGACCGAGGAAGATACCCGCACCAGACTCAAGGAACAGCAACTGGATATTGCCCAGATTAGTGAGTATGCCAATGATGAAGACTGCCACGCACAGGCTTATCACGCTGGCATAGAAGCCCCGGCGCAAGACCAGGATGGTGAAGACAGTAGGAACAAGTAGTGTAAAATAAATACCGACAACAGGAAGATAGTGAACAAGCAATTGAAAAATCACAGCGATATCGGCAAGCAATGCCCCTTCCGCGATCTCTATTGCACTCAGTTTGCGAAGCATTTTGGCTCCTTTAGGATAGTGTCTCTGCTTTCTTATATTATAAAGCATTGTAACGGTTTAGTTGGAAACTCTCAAGTGGCTGGTACAGATTGAAGCACCTCCTGCTCATGTGAGCCACTACCCAAAGCGTGATAAAATACGTAGACATCTTGTAGTCTAAGTAACGAAAGGATCGACACACTATCTATGACGCAGGTCACTATTTGGAATGAGTTTCGTCATGAGCGAACAGACCCAGACGTAGCTGCACTCTATCCTCATGGCATTCATACCACGCTGGCTGAGGGACTGGCCCGAACAGGTTTGACGATAGGTACAGCAACCTTAGATGAACCGGAACAAGGTCTCCCTGATAGAGTAGTTGACACGACCGATGTGCTCCTTTGGTGGGGACATCTTGCTCATCATGAAGTCCCTGATGCGCTGGTAGACCGGGTGCATCAGCGCATTTTAGATGGGATGGGACTGATTGTGCTCCATTCAGGCCATTACTCTAAGATCTTTAAACGTCTCATGGGTACCACTTGCAGCCTGAAATGGCGCGAAGCGGATGATCGTGAACGCTTGTGGGTCACAGCCCCAGGACATCCCATTACAGAAGGCATAGGTGAGTTCATTGACATCGAGCGTGAAGAGATGTATGGCGAATATTTTGACATACCTCAACCAGATACCCTCGTTTTTGTGAGTTGGTTTACTGGCGGCGAAGTCTTTCGCAGCGGCTGCTGCTATACCCGTGGACGAGGGAGAATCTTCTACTTCCGTCCCGGACACGAGACGTTGCCGACCTACCATCACCCTGATGTCCAGCGCGTGATTGCCAATGCCGTGCGCTGGGCCGCTCCCACAAGGCTGTGATGACAAGGAGATCAAGATGGCGATTCGTCTTGTGCAGGTGGGTATGGGTAGCTGGGGACGCAATTGGGTTACCCACGTGATACAGCATAGCGAAGATGTTGAATTAGTAGCCTGTGTAGACCTGGATGCAAAGATGCTTGTGCAAGCGCAGCAACTCCTGAGCATATCACCAGAGCGTTGTTTTCAGACCCTGGAGTCAGCCCTGGCATCCGTTGAGGCCGATGCTGTACTCATCACTGGTAGTCTGCCAGCACATGTCCCAGTGGCATTGGAGGCCCTCAACGCGGGGAAACATGTGTTAGTGGAAAAGCCATTTGCCCCAACAATAGCTCAAGCGCAAGAGGTGGTCGAAACGGCTGCAAAGCGAAACCGCGTACTCATGATCAGCCAGAATTATCGTTTCTTTCCGGCTGTTCGAGCCGTTACCGCGTTGGTTCGCGAGGGGAAACTGGGATCGATTGGTTCTGTCAGTATCGACTTCCGACGCTACAGTAATACCTCTGCAGTGGAAGGCCATCCCTATTACCAGGTAAGGCAGCCCTTGCTTGTGGATATGGCCGTCCACCATTTCGACCTGATGCGTGTGGTTCTCGGTCAGGAGCCATCTCAAATCACCTGTCAGACCTGGAACCCTCCCTGGAGCAAGTTCGTCGATCCGCCTGCCGCGGCAGCCACCATTACCTTCGATGGTGGAGCAGTGGTGAGTTATCGTGGAAGCTGGGTAAGTCCCGGCTCGAAGACCTGTTGGAGCGGAGAATGGCACATAGAGTGTACCGGGGGTGAGATTGTCTGGACAAGCCGGGATGAGACGGCTCCCGATCATGTCAGCGTTCGTCCGTTAGGGAAGCGTATACGTCAAGTGCAGCTGCCTGAGATACCGCTCACGGATCGACGGGGGAGCCTCAAGGCCTTTGTGCAGGCGGTTTGGACAGGTCAAGAGCCTGAGTGCTCTGGAAGGGATAATCTCCACACGCTCGAGCTCATGCTCGCCGCGGTCAAAGCAGCGACCTCCCGTTTACCCGTCTCTATTGCTGTGAGGAAGCCGGTTTCTTAGGGACTTTCGACAGGTATTTCCTGCCAGCTATGCGGGATAGTTAATAATTCTTGAGTCCCTTAGCGGCACGTAAGTACATCTATAAAGATTAGCCCGACTGGGATATAATGCACATATGCCAGACGCAAACATTTATTACAATAATAAGCATGTTTTGAGCTAAGAAAGTGCTAAGTTGAAAAAAAGATCGACCGGTTACAGCCTTTCGATAGTCATGCCCGCCCATAATGAGGAAGTGGTAATCTCCGAGACAGTTCATCATGTCATGAACACGGTCGAAAAATGGCTGTCGGACTTTGAGATTATTGTGGTGGATGATGGGAGTAAAGACCGCACTGGCGCGATTTTAGATGATATTGCGGCAACTTATCCCCGCGTGAGGGTGATTCATCATCCGGACAATCAGGGATATGGAGCTGCATTAGTGAGCGGGTTTGAGGCTGTGACCAAAGATCTGGCTTTTTTTATGGATTCCGATGGTCAGTTTGATATCTCCGATCTGGAACGCTTCTTTCCTTTACTGGAAAAATATGATGCTGTCCTCGGCTATCGTATCAACCGCCAGGATACCTGGATGCGTAAGGTGAATGCCTGGGGATGGAAGATGTTAGTGGGGATAGTCTTCGGTGTGCATGTGCGTGATGTAGACTGTGCCTTCAAGCTCTACCCGGCCCAATTTTTCCATGAACACCCTTTAGAGACACGCGGAGCCATGATCAATGCAGAGATTTTGTATAAGTTCACGCGAGCAGGCTATACCTATACTCAGCTAGGGGTTCACCACCTGCCACGTAAGGGCGGCAAAGCCACAGGAGCGAAACCTGCAGTGATCCTTCGCGCTTTTCGTGAACTGTTCACCTATGCCTGGAAATGGCATTGTCAAGAGAAAGAAGAAGCTCGCAAAGCAATGGGCAGAGTGTAGCAAATAATCAATCCACAAGACAGGCAACCTTGAGCATTTCACTGTTGCCTGTCTCGACTCAATCAACTTTCTTTTATCCTATTTAGGTTGCATGTACAACGTTCCCTCTGCATTCGCCTCAATCTCACTACGCTCAAAGAGCATGGGGTGATGTTCGACCTTGAGCCACGACTTGATAAAATCGTCGTAGTGCTTACTGCCGGGATGGCCGGATTGGCCGGGGGAATGACCAGAGCGCGAGGCTGGCAGGTCGGCCATGTTTACAATCTGACGGTAGGAGGGAACGGTGATGACAGTTTCCGTCTGGTTGGGCAATGTGGCTCCCATGCACACTGTATCGATATCGCCGCCAAAGGGATAGGGGCCACGATTGAAGATTTTATCGAGCGGCTTGACCATGCCGAGAGGATGGCTATAGGTCACAGTGTGTATTTTACCGTATTGCCACTGTGAGACTTTGGGACTAAGCTTCTCGCATAGCTCCTCAACGGCAGCAGTAAAGGCACTGCTCAGAGCGGCATCCCAGGAGCGAGGGCCATTGGGGATGGCTGAGTCGGTGAACCAGCTATCATCGTGCTGTTCGAGTAAACGAATGAGCAGTGGCTTGCTGCGGCTGGCATAGCCGTTCTGCAGAGCGAGAATGGTAGAGCCTTGACCAAGGTAGCCCTGTAGCAAATTCTGTTCGTCACCAACCATAGCCTCGAAAACGACAATTTCCAGTTTCTGTAAGAAGGTGGTGTAGATAGAGGCTGCTATGCTGCCGGGACTCAGGATATAGTTCCAGGTACGCATCACCTCAAGGGCCACTTTCTCAAGCTGGCTCTGTGGTTGCAGGGAGAGCATATGCGGTACGATCTCGACGGCAGGCAGTGCGTATTGGTCGGCCTGGATGGAGGCCATATCCTCTGGCGAGAGCTTGCCTTTGCTGAGCAGCAGGTCGCGAATACGCTGGGCGCGATAGCCGTTGAGCCATTCATTGGTGATATAGTAAGGATACTCGTCATTGACCACGCGGTTATTGGCAGTGACGATGAAATGCTGGGCCGGATTGTATGTGTGTGGCAACTCATCAAAGGGAATAAAACCTACCCACTCATGCTCCCCCGTCCATCCCGGTGAGGGTAGCAGGTTTTGTCCTTGCGAACGAATAGGAATAGCTCCTGCCATAATGTAACCAATGTTGCCTTTTTTGTCAGCATAAATCATATTCTGTGGTGGAACATCCCAGTCACGCAGAGCCTCACGGAACTCTTCCCAGTTGCTGGCACGATTGAGCTTTTCGACTGAGGCAGTGATGTGACACTGTTCCAAACCTGTCCAGCGCAAAGCCAGGGGAAGTGTCCCTGTATCAGCATTGGTCCCATTGCTGTTTGTTGCCTGCGAGTTGTTCAGAGGAGGCATATGTGTCAAAATGGGACCGTGACGAGTGATACGCACCTCCTCGATCATGGGCGATGGTTTGCCCTTGACGAAAATTTCTTCACGCACGACCTGAGCATCTTCCCATTTGCCCTGATATTCATATTGATGAGGATTCTCTGGATTAAACTTTTCAATATAGAGGTCTTCAACATCGGAGACGGCATTGGTAATACCCCAGGCGATATGTTGATTATGTCCGATGACGACGCCAGGAGTGCCTGGGAAGCTCGCTCCGATGACGTCGATATCGCCAGCGATGAGGTGACATTCAAACCAGATGGATGGTGCGGCCTGTCCCAGATGTGGGTCGTTACAGAGGATGGGAGCACCTGTCGTACTCATGCTACCATCGACGACCCAGTTGTTGCTGGCTCCCATCATGCCAAAGCCGCTCAGCTGTTTTAGCTGTTCGTACTGTTCCAGCATACCCATGTTGATGCCCTGATATGCGACGCCGGGAGGAATAATCAGAGGATGTTGAGGATCGTAGCCTGCTTCCAGTTTGGCTGCACGTTTAGCACCCAGGCGGGCGAAGATACGAGCGCGGATCAGTTCGGTTTCCCAGTTGCCGCCCAGGTTCCAGCCCATCATCTTAGCCCATTGAATACTATCCTCAACGCGCCAGGGAGCAGGTTGAAAACGTAGTAACGTAAATTCAAGAGGCAATTTGTTTTTATAGCGATCAATGTAGGTATTGATGCCGCGTGCATAGGCATCGAGAATGCGCTTACTATGCTCAGGTAAACGGGGAACTTCGGCGATTGCAGACCGGTGGATACCTAAACGGCGGCTAAAACGGTCGGCTTCCAGGGCAACCTCACCAAATATCTCGGCCAGACGGCCAGAGCTTATGCGCCGGTTGAGTTCCATCTGCCACAGTCGTTGCGAGGCATGGACATAGCCCTGCGCGAAGTAAAGATCGTCTTCATTCTGAGCATACATGTGTGGTACACCGTAGCGGTCCGTGAGAATCTCTACCGGTTCATGGAGACCATGTAATTTGACTGTACCTTTTTGTTTGGGGAGAGGGCGATGAGTCAGAATATAGTAAATTCCTCCAGCTAGACCAGCCAAACCGGTTAGGCCAGCCGCTGTTGCCAACATTTTTTGTCTCCATGATGCCATTAGATCCTCTCCTCTTAATTTATGTAGAAGTATTTGCAGTTAGCTGCTTTGTTGTGGCCTGTTACCACCAAAACTATCCCGATCATTAAGATGAGGGAACGGTTTGCCTTTGGGTATCTCAACTTCTAGAAAAGTACACAACGGCTCCCAACCTTCTTTCACCTCATAAACCAGCAATTTTTCTCGTGGCACTCGTTGCTGCACCTCTGCGATATGCTGTTCAAAAACAGCAATGGCATGGTCTTTATCTTCATAATTGCCACCAAATGTTCTATCCCGGATGATCGCATTGATCATCCGTCCAAATTGCTCCATGTCAGGCATGCGGGCTCTCATCTGTTCGGAGATAGGAGATTGCCTGCGCATCTGAAAGATGGTGCTCATCGCACTTTCGTACCAGCTCTCAGGGTTACGCACTGTCAGTAGCACCTTTGCATCAGGATATATCTGCATAAGTTCCTTATAGAAGGCGCAACTGGGCCAGTCTACCGTAGCTTGATAGTCTGCGAAGAGAGCCTTCCAATCGATGGGGCTTCCCGTACCGGCGGCTTCCCACAGGACTGCGTCTGCCGGTCTCTCAAACACCTCAATCATATGATAACAAGGACTAAAGCCCAGTTCTTCGAGAGCAGCTTTTAGAGACATCGTGCCTGTTCGCCCGAACCCTGCGCCGATAATTTTCAGCCCTTTTCCTTTGTTTGCTGATCCTAGCTTGTCCATCATAACATACATCCTTTCTTCCTTTACTGCGTTTCTGCTCAGAGATTTGTAGAAACGACGGATGTAACGCTTCTCAGGCGGTTTTGTTGAGTATTGTACACCATTCAGCAGTCTTACACAATTTTTGTGATAAGAATGGCGAGGGGTGCGTTTCATTTGTTTGCACGGATTCAAGAAGGATGGTAGGGGCGGCATTCATGACCATTGGGATAAACTAAACTGGAAATCGAGTTGCCAAAACGGGTGAAATGAGAGAAAATCCTTTCAAAACGTGAAAACTGTAGCCGAAAGGAGTTTCTCGTATGCATTCTACCGTCAAGGAGCAAGTGCCTGCTCCCCATTGGCCGTTTGGGCATCATCATCTGTTGGCCTTCTTTGATACGTTACTGGCTCAGTTGGAAGCCACCACTCTTCCCGCCACCCCGGGGCCTGGGCAGCCCGCCCAGCTGAGCTTGCGCCACCTGTGGGTGGCCTATCTGGCTGGGGTGCTGCGCGGGGTGGACAGCTTGGCCGACGTGTGGCGCATCGTGGCGTGGGAGCAGCTGGTGGGCCATGCCGCCCTCTCCCTCACGTACATGGCTGTGCGCCAGCGGCTCTTGCGTCTGGGAACCGCCCCCTTCGCCCAGCTCTTTGTGGCCCTCTCCACCCTCTTGCTCGCTCGCCAGCCCTCCACCGGAAGCGAGCTGGCTCCTTTTGCTCGTGAGGTGGTGGTCCTGGACGAAACCTCCTTAGAACGGGTCCGTCAGCTGACCAGCGACTTGCGCCAGGAGCCTGCCGACAGTGAGCAGCGCCTAGTGGGCAAACTGGCGGGCCTCTTTGATGTGCGTCGTCAGCTGTGGCGACGCCTGGAATTGCGCCACGATGCCTTAGCCAATTGCAAGGTCAATGTCTTGCTGCTCTTGGAAGGCTTACCGACTGGCAGTCTCATCCTGGCTGACTTGGGCTATTTCAGTTTTGCTTGGTTTGATTATCTGAGCCAGCAGGGCTACTCCTGGGTCTCGCGTTTGCGCCAAGGCACCTCCTTTCACATCGAGCGCGTCTTGTCTCAGGACGGCCAGACCCTTGATGCCCTCATCTGGCTGGGCGCCCATCGGGCCGACCGCGCCGCCTCGCTGGTGCGCCTGGTCCAGTTTCGGCGCGGTGGCCACCTGCATCAGTACCTCACTAACGTGCTCGACCCTGAGCAACTCTCCCTCGCCGAGATCGTACGCCTCTATGCGCGCCGCTGGGATATTGAGTTAGCTTTCAAGGCCCTCAAGGGCATCTGTGGGCTGCACTTGTGGTGGAGTGCCGTGCCCACCCTCGTCCTCCAGCAGCTGTGGATGGCCCTCCTCCTCTTTCAACTCCTGCAAGCCCTCCGTCTGGCCGTGGCCACCCACGCCCAGGTCGACCCTGACGATGTCTCCTTGGACATCCTGGCCAAGCTCTTGGCCCAGCCTTCTTCGCAGGCGGCTCCTTTGATCCCCTTGCTCGTGGAGCGTGGCATCACCCTCAAGCTCATTCGTCCTGCCCGTCGCCGCCCCCTCATCGTTCCCGCGCTCTTGCCGGAGAACTGGCTTGCGGTTTCCCACCCGCTGCCTCCACCTCGACGCGCTCGCTATGCCCAACGCAAGTGTCGGCCTCCCTCGGTCCGCTTGACTCGTCCTCCTCGCTTCTCTCATCAACTTTTACTTTAGTTTATCCCAATGCATTCATGACGCCAGTCAGCAAACGAACTGACTGGCGTCATGAATGCCGCCCCTACCATGTCTCGCAGGTTTGATGCCAAAAAGTGAAACGCACCCACGCACCCTTCCCCATTTGGCCCCCTCCTGTATACTAGAATCAAAGCGAACAACAATCTTCCCCTTCGCTTCCCTCGTAACACACCCTCATCTCACCCCCACCCGTGAGACCCGAAAGGAGCAGATCCTGGCTCACATGACACCCAGAACTCCCCCAGACAGACAAGTCGCTCATCGCGGCTACCACAGTCGCATGCCACTCCTCAACCACACTCTCAAGGAGACAGAAAACAGATGAAAAGCCTCAAAAGAATTCTTGCGCTCAAGCGCAGAAATGCTCACCTCGTGACTCTGGCCAAGCTCATGCGTAAGCACGGGGCCAGTGACTCATCCATACGCAAAGCCCTCCCCGGACTTGAAGAGTTTGCCAGGTTCGTGGACAGAGAGCTGTCCAATCCCGCCTCTCCTCAGCCAGAGCCTCCCCAGCCTGACTCTGACCCCGACGCACAAGCACCCGGAATATTCCTCTCGCAGGTCGAAGCCCAGCCGGTTCACTGGCTCTGGGACAAACGCATCCCCCTGGGCAAAATCACCCTCCTCGACGGTGACCCTGGCATGGGCAAGTCCCTGCTCGCCCTCGATCTGGCCGCCCGCGTCTCTTCAGGACTGCCCATGCCCGACGGCACCCCCGGCCCACAAGGAGGCGTCATCTTGATCGCCCCGGAAGATGACGCAGGTGACACCCTGCGACCACGCCTGCAAGCTGCGGGAGGCGATCCTTCCCGCGTCCTGCTGCTCACCACCGTCCCCGGTTTCGATACCCACAAGATGGCTCTCGTCGATCGTCCCTTCTCCCTCTCCCATGACCTGGAGCTCTTGGAACGGGCCATTGAGCGCACCAACGCCCGCTTGGTCGTCCTGGACCCTCTCATGGCCCTGCTGGGAGGCAGCATTGACTCCTGCCGTGACCAACAGATCCGTGAGGTCTTCACTCCCCTGGCCCACCTCGCCGAGCGCACCGGCTGTGCCATCCTCCTCATCCGCCACCTCACCAAAGGTACCTCGCATAATGCCCTCTATCGTGGAGCCGGCTCCATCGGCATCCTCGCCGCCGCCCGCACCAGCTTGCTCGTCGCCCCGGACCCCTCTGACGAGACCAGGCGCATCCTGGCCACCACCAAAAACAACCTCAGCCAGCCAGCTCCAAACCTCAGCTACCAGATCGGAGCCAACCCAGCAGGGATTCCCTTTCTCCACTGGCTAGGAGAAAATCACCAGCCCGTCTCCGCCCTGCTCAGTGCCCACACCAATCTCTCCCTCGAACGCCAGCAGATCCTCCAGATCTTACATACTGCCGATGCTCCCCTGGGTCCGCAAGAAGTCGCCCAACGCACAGGCCAACCAGAGCCCTTGGTCCGCCGCACCCTCAGTCGCATGTCCGAAGCCCGCGAGGTCGCCCGCCAGTCTCGTGGCCAGTACACCACCCTCGAGCACCCCTCGCTTCTTCAGAGAAGCACCGATGCGCCTACCACCGACCCTCTAGACTCATCAGACTCATCAGACTCATTGGACCCAATTGACCTATTGGACTCATCAGACTCATTGGACTCATCAGACTCATCAGACTCATCAGACTCATCAGACCCAATTGACCTATTAGACTCATCAGACTCATCAGACCCATTGGACCCATCGGACCCAACGGACCCAACTGACCTATTAGACTCATCAGACTCATTGGACCCAAATCTCGCGAACGTCAGAACCCACAACCACCAGTCCCCACCAACTTCCTGGTTTAATGGAAGCGGGGCACATATAGGGATGCTCGATCACGCGATGAGCTTCGCCACCTGACCCCATTCATGAACTGCTGCCCCTACCATGCCTTTTGAATTCATGCAAAAAATGAAACGCACCCTATGGCAAGGCCTGGTGTCACGTTCATATTTCGTCTGCACTACGCCAGTGCAGACGAAAACCACACCAAATGGTGCTCTGGAATCGGTGATGGGCTGGAGAGAGTTTGAGTCGTCTGCACCTTTCGGACAGTGAATCTGTCGAGATACCGGATGAGTTTGGCCATGTTTTTCATCACTTTTGTGCGTATTTACTACCCAGAAGAGACATTTAGACCTGTTACAAGGCACACCAGCCATTCTCGCCTATTTGCAGACGCTGTAACAAGCTGACACTGTGAATACAAAAGTAACTTCACCTATCAAGATTTTCTATCGCTATGCACATGAGGACAAAGATCTGCACGACAGAATAGATAAGCATCTTGGTGTCTTCCCGCCTGAATGTACATTTTCCTTCTCCTATTTTCTGGCTATTCGTCCGGGAGCAGTGCTCCTCTCCATCGAGGAAGCGGCTCAGTTGGGGAAGCTGATTGCCGAATCCCCCTTCACGAGAAAGAAAGACAACCATGAGTGACTCTTTTTTTCTCTCGAAAGGAACGCGGTAGCGAGCGCCCATGGCAAAAGAGACTATTTGTGGCCAGCTCTGACCAGAGTCGGGGGAAAAATGCCGGGCCCTTCTCGTTCGCGTTCAACGTGGACGCAAGGCGCGGATAAACTCCGCGGCTATGGCGTGCCAATCGACACTGCCCGGTTGCCGGTGCCACTGCACCATCAGGCCATGGAGGGTTGCCATCAGGATGCGCGCCTGAGTTTCCACATCCATATCCGTACGGAACTCGCCTGCCTCGATGCCAGCGCGTAGCAGTTGGCTCAAGGCTGCTACACTGTGTGTTTGTTGTTGCGCTTTCCGCTCAGCCAGGACGGGGATATGATACGCAAGATTCCATCCTTCCATTAAGATGCGACAGGCATCGGCCTCCGCTTGGACGTGCTCTCCATTCACTTCGATCAGGACCTGCAGGATGGAGGCTGGCGAAAGATCAGGGGTCAATCGTGCCCGGATAGCCTCTTCCAATCCGCATCCCCATCGCTCGGAAATGGCGAGATATATGGCTTCTTTGCTGGGATAGTAGAGATAGAGCGCTCCCTGCGAGAGCCCAGTCTCCGTGACCAAGTCCTCAATCGTGGTTTCATAGTAGCCCCGCTGGGCAAAGCAGCGGACGGCGGCATCGAGAATCTGGGTACGTCGAGCCTCTTTGGCTGCCATACTTGTTTTTGGCATGGTTACTGCTCCCCCAGACCGAGAGAGTAGCGTTGCAGAAAGATCCTGCATCGTGCTTTCTCTCAGAGTACCAGATCAGCGCGATCGCTTGCTTGTTGACATAGGTCACGCTTGCGTTTACAATAAAGAACGGTCAGTCGTTTTTATTATACCCGATGTGAATGATGGAGACCAATCCTTGCACATCTGACACGAGAAGGAATAAGTCATGAAAACGGACGCTCACCTCTTTTCACGTCTTCCAGGTAGTCTGAAAGTCCGTAGCCTGCTCGCGCTCGCGGTCATTTTGCTGGCCGCCTGGCTGATCGTCGAATCACCCCTCTTCCATAAGACCGCGCCACCGGGAGTGGATTTGACGAACCTGAACTCGGTAAGCCAATTCCAGAAGTTGTTCAACGCAGAGGTAGGCACACCGCGCCTGGTGCTGATCCTCTCGCCCACCTGACCCACCTGCCATGCTGGCGCCAGTTGGGTGCGGACAGAGATTCTTGGAAAACATCCGAGCGCGAAATTGCGCGTCTATGTCATCTGGACGGTCAAACTCACCTTTGATGCACGGGACCAGTGGGATGGAGGAGGACTTTCCGACCCTCGCGTGGTTCACCTGTGGGATCCACAGGATATCATGGGAGATTGGTTTGTCGCCAATCAGCCAGACTATCAAGCAGGCGACTGGGATGCCTATCTGTTGTTTGGTCCTGGGGCGACGTGGACCAGCCAGCCACCGCCCTTGATCAGTTCGGGCGGCTCCGTCATTGGCGCGAAGGACCAGCTTGCACAGAGCATCGCTCCTTTGCTGAAGGGATAGTATCTTGCCCTTCCCTCAATTTCAACCCTCAGCAATTCGTAGGAAACTGCTGCAAAGCCTGTGCCGTAGCGGACAGGCTTATGCCAGAATACAATAGATAGTACGATTTCGCAACCCCTTGTTCCTTTTCCGAAAAGGTTGCGTGGTTATGCACTAAGAAACGTTCAGGAGGGAAATGATCATGGCTCTCACATCCCTTGGTCTGTTGTCGGCGTTTGGAGCGGGCGTCCTGTCTTTTCTCTCGCCGTGCGTCTTCCCATTGGTGCCTGGCTACCTTTCCTACCTGGCCGGGACGAGCCTCGAAGTGGCACAGAACCAACCCAGCGCACGCTGGCGGGTGAGTCTGCATGCCCTGTGTTTCGTGCTGGGCTTCGCACTGCTCTTTACGTTGCTCGGAGCAGCAGCAGCCCTCGCAGGCGTCGCTTTACGCACATACCAGCAGGTGTTGGCACGCATCGCTGGGTTGCTGCTGATCCTGTTCGGCATTGCGCTCACCGGACTTGTGCCCATCCCCTGGTTGTCAAGGGAGCACCGCGTTCAGGTGAAGCCAGGTCGATCGGCCTGGTGGCGTTCGGGACTTATTGGCATGGCCTTTGGGGCAGGATGGTCGGCCTGTACTAGCCCCATCCTGGGTTCGATCCTGGTGTTGACCGCAGCCAACGCACAACTTTTGCAAGGGGTGACCTTCCTGATGGCCTATGCTCTCGGCCTGGGTGTGCCGTTTCTGCTGGTTGGCATCCTGGTGGATCGCGCCAGCACGCTCGTGCGCCGCATCCGCCGCTACACGGGTCCCATCTCTCTCATCGGAGGTGCAATCTTGATCGTGATGGGAATGCTCATCCTCACTGGTCGTTTGGATCAACTGGCGAACGTACTCTTCCCGTTTTCCTTTTCACCCTGAAAGGGAAGACAAACAACAGGATGTGATTGAAGCGAAGCAGCTTGTCAGGGGCGTTTGCGGAATGGAATGCTCCTGCGAATAGTTACGATACATGCGGAGAAGGTTATGATGCTCGAACGCGTCTATCAGAAGGGAATCAGGGAACCATTGCGCTGGATGGCCCTGGCCGTGTTTCAGCCAGCCCGTTTCCGGGCAGCTTGTGAGCCAACCAGCTTTCGGCAACGCATTGCTATGCAGGCTCGCCTCATTGTGCCCCTGTTTGTGCTTTCGTTTCTGTTCGTCATGCTGATACGAGTCATGCCCCTTCCTGAGCGCCTGCTCGTCTGGTCGAATGAAGCCCATGGGTTGCCCTGGAGCCAGTGGCTGGTGTCGGCCATAGGGGTCACGTTCGGTCTGCTCGTAGGTTTCCTTCTCGGCGCGAGCCGGGGCGTCGCCTTCAGCATCGTCGTGAGCCTCACCGCAGGCGTGGTCTTCGGGTTACCAGGCGTCTATGCCTTGCTACACACAGCTATGCTCGGTGCGTGGCTCGTGCCGACGCTTGGTCTCGCCGCAGGGTTGGCGCTGAGTCTCAGCTTCGGCGTGGCCTGGGGCCTCGCCTTTGGCGTCATTGTCGGCCTGGCGGCCGCTGTTGGCATCGCTGGCCCAGACCTCGTCGCTGACCTGGTGATTGGCCTGGGCTTCAGTCTCGCCCTCAACATGCGAGGAGGCTTCATCGCACGCCTCGAAATCAGTCTGGTCATCGGCCTCTTCCTCGGCGTCATCGGCGGGCTCACCGCAGGACTGCCAGGCGGTCTGGTCAGTGGCCTAGCAGCAGGAATAGGGAGCATGGTGGGCTTCTTTGGGATGCCCTCGTCCCCGGTGCATGCAAAAAGCACCCTGAACGGCCAGGAACGCACAGAGGAAGACCTGATCTGACGCTCACCGTGGCCTGCTCATACACTCGACAAGCTGTTTCCGCTATGCTACTCTTCTTTCAGAACAATAATGTAGGAGAATAGTTTGGTATATGGAAACACTTACGCCGTGGGATGATACTCTGAAAACCTTCATCAATGAAAACCGCCAGGATTTTGTCTCCTGGTTACTTCCGGGAGCGCATGTTGTAGATAGTCTGCTGACTGAATTTAAGATACGTACCATTGAGGCAGATGCTCTTTTGCTGGTGATAGAGGATGGCGAGGAAATGTTGTTAGAGATCGAGCTTCAATCAACCAACGATCCTTTGATAGGTGAGCGGCTGCTGTCATATAATTTTGAGGCAAAGCGTACCCATAAACTTCCTGTCGTTTCCTGCGTAATCTATTTAAGGGATGTGGGAGACGTACCACAATCACCGTTGCACTGGGCAACACGGAAAGGCCGAGAAGTACTTCAGTTTCACTATGAAGTAATTGAGCTGGCAAAAATTCCTACTGAAGCCTTGCGAAAGACAGGCCTGGTGGGTTTATTGCCGTTGCTTATATTGACAGAAGGCGGAGCAACTCACGAAGTAATGGAAGAAACCATTACAGGACTTGAGGCGGCTGGAAAGCAAGAATTACTACCAATCACCGAACTTTTAGCATCGTTAGTTTTCATCGGTGAAGCAGAGAAAGAATGGCTCATATGGAGGTTTAGCAAAATGCAGAATATTCTACGCGATACCTGGGCATATCAGGAGATGACCAAAGAGAGCCGCGAAGAGGGAATGCGAGAGGGACTTGAAAAAGGACTTCAAGAAGGGCTTGAAAAGGGACTTGAAAAAGGACTTCAAGAAGGACTTGAAAAGGGACTTCGAGAAGGACTTGACAAAGGAAGGCGAGAAACTCTTCGTCATACACTTACCACTATTGTTCAGATACGTTTCCCTAAGTTAGCACGCATGACAAAGCTATTGGCTGATAGCACTGAAAATCCCGATGTTCTGGATAAGCTTATCCAGAAGATGGCTGCGGCTCAAAGTATTGAGGAAGCACAAACGTATCTCTTTGAGGCAGATGAGTAGGACAGCAGTTAATTGAAAAGTGGTGAAGCTGTTCAATAGACAGTTTTCTCTATGCTACTGCTTTATAAAGCAGTGTATCTTCAGGAGGATGTTCAATATGTTGCGCGATGCCTTACGTGATACCTGGGCCTATCAAGAAATGATGAAGGAGAGCCGTGAAGAGGGGTTTCGGGAAGGATTTGAAAAGGGGTTTCGAGAAGGATTAATTGACACATGGAAAGAGTACAGTTGGCGATGGCATCCGCGTACGGATGCCATCGCCAACTGTACTCTTTCCATGCCTCGCTCCTACACCAACTCCGTCCCCTTCGCCGTATCCCTCACCTCAAACCCCATACTCTTCAACCGATCTCGTAACTCATCCGATAACTTCCAATTGCGTGCCGCCCTCGCCTCATCCCTCTGCTTCACTAACGCTAGCACCTCCTCGCTCACCGCTTTTGGTGCCTTAGCCTGCACCTTATCAAGCTGCAATCCCAATACCCGATCAAAATCAAGAATGAGCCAGTACCTCTCGGCAGGCGTAAGCTTATGACTGCGTGCTACCTCACGGGTAATACTCAACGCCGTGGGCATATCCAGATCATCGTTGATGGCCGTGTGGAAGTTCTCGCGTACACGCTGCGCCTCTGGTGACCATTCGCCCGTATTCGCAGCATCCTTAGCTCCGGCAGCCAGCAGGGTGGCAATATCGTCACGCAAATTGTTCAATCCATTCTGGGCGGCACCAATCGACTCGTCGGTGAAGTTGATCTTCGAGCGATAGTGAGCCGTCAGCAACAGGTAGCGGTAGGCTATAGGTTCGATGCCCTGATCTTTGAGCGTACTCAGCAGAACGACATTGCCGACCGAGCGTGACATCTTGCTGTTGCCGAAGTCCAGGAACTCGCCATGCATCCACACTTGCACTGGCTCTTTGCCACTTACACCCTCACTCTGGGCGATCTCATCTTCGTGATGGGGGAAGCGCAGGTCAATGCCGCCTGTGTGAATATCGAATTGCTCGCCCAGGTATTTGGTTGCCATGGCCGAACATTCGATGTGCCAGCCAGGAAAGCCGATGCCCCACGGGCTTGGCCAGTTCATCTGGCGCGTTTCATCACCGTGTTTCCAGAGGGCGAAGTCTTCGGGAGCTTCTTTATCCTCGGCTATCTCCATCTGCTGGCGGCCATGCCCACCCTCGCGTAGATTTTCAAGCGTGTTGCCCGACAGCTTGCCGTACTCAGAAAAACGGCTCACATCATAATAGACATTGCTCTCAGGAGTGACATAGGCCAGACCCTTTTTGACGAGTTGTTCCGTCATCGCCAGCATTTCTGGAATGTGCTCAGTGGCTTTGGGGCTGAGATGCGGTTCCAAAATGTTCATGGCCGCCGAGTCACGTTTGTACTGCTCCGTATAGCGGGTAGCAATGTCGTAAGCGGAGTGACCGGTAGTACGCGCCTCGTGTTCTAGCTTGTCCTCGCCGCTTTCCTCCGTGTCGTTTTGCAGGTGGCCGACGTCGGTAATGTTACGTACAAGGTAGACATCATAACCGTTATATTCGAGCATACGCCGTAGCAGATCGGTCATCACAAAGGTGCGCAAATTGCCAATATGAATATCTTTATAGACGGTAGGGCCGCACGAATAGATGCCCACATGTGGTGGGTGAAGCGGCTGAAACAGGTCTTTACGGCGCGTTAAAGTGCTATACAAGTAAACAGGTTTAGGTGAAACAATCGTCATGAGCCAAACTCCTCTAATAGAGAATTTTTAATCAGCATAGGGCAAACTGATAGCTAGTATGTTGCAAGGAACGAGGTAGTAGCTCAGACAAGGGATATGCGGAGAAGGGCAACAGGCTTTGAGTCAGCAATGTTTAATGGAAGGCACACAATTACGTTCGTAGAGGGCTGAGCTACCCATAGTTCCTCTACGAACGACAAGACAGGTGCAATAGTCTGTTCTAGAATAGTTCACGATCAATTCTCTCCGCGAAGCTCAGACTTCATAGTCACTGATGTTGGAGCTAGTATAGCATACTTTTTTTATGATGTATAGCTTTATGGCTTGCTCTAAAGTTCTCTTTCTCGTGCAAGGAAACGTCCCGCCAACACGAGCCAAAGTGGTAGCAGCACTAGCGAAGGTATGAGGATAACAAAGGTGAAGGGAATGAAAGCGATGAACGAGTAAACGGCGAGGTCGAGGGCCAGGAGTAAGCCGGTAATGCGTATCGCACCCTTTATCTGCCAGGATGCCGAGGCGATCCACAGCGCCGCAGAAATATGTCCTCCGTAGCGCATGGCCAGATAGGTTGTATTGGGAACACCATTAAGTTGCATGATATCGGTTGTCATGTCAATGACAAGCCAGCCATAGCCTGCGTAGCGTGCCCAACGTGGTGCTGGCAATGCTTCGACGACCGGGAACACGAGCAGATGTTCGGCAACCGCTAGTAGAGCAAGCAGTTCGGCCACAATCGGCGAGCTTGTCGTCGTCGCATCCCGTAAGGGGGCAATAAAATAGGTGACCAGATGAATGGCGAAGAGGATGGCGGCGGCATAAGCTGCATAGATCACTGCTGTTGGCTGAGATGATGTGGTATTGTTCATAGATATCTCCCATCTTTTATGTTCTCTTGCGGTATACTTGCACTATCGCGAAGCATTGTTGATGGTGCAAGTATACCCAAATTGAGGTAAGCAGAGAACCGTCTGGAGATGGGAGAAATACCCATCTGGAGTCCTGTTTGTGCAATATGCGTACTGCGAGACACGCAGTATCATTGTACAAGAACGGTGAGCGTCATACCTGGATGAACAGTGCAGTAGATGTGATATGTTCCTACCGTGGTGAATGGACCAATCTCGATGGAGTTGCCGTTGACCGTCACATTATTGACGCTAGGTGCTCCTGGCTCTGCAACTGGCTTGGGTGTGTTATTGGCCACCCACATACCATTACGCAGAATATGTAGAAACGAGCCGTCATCAACAATCAACAGTTTTGACCCCTTAGCAACTGTCATTGAGGACTGCGTAAAGCTTCCCGGTCCCATATGAACGGTCGGTTCGCCATTGCTACTCGTCGAAGCTGCGCTGGGCTGTGCAGTGGCAGCGATCAGACTGCCAATGAGGAGAGCACCTAGAGTCATCCCTACCAGCCCACTCAGTGCAGATGTAAACCAGCGGGGTGTATATCGTCTGGTATAGTGGTAATTCTGTACTGTTGCAACGATCCCTGCTCCAACTGCAAGCAGGCCGAACGCCCAGATCAGCACACTTGCAATAAAGAAGCTGAACTCGACGGGGTGGGTCAGGTGGTAGATCATATAGGAAGTGAAAACTGTGCTGGCAACCAGAATACTTCCATTAAGAATACTGCCAAGTAACGGTGTCCAATGCAGACCGATGCCGACTATGCCTGCACCAATCATCAAACACGCTGCAATAATGAGTAACGGCATTATCGGTTCACTGGCCAGAATGCTCAAACCTACGGAACCGGCAGCGCAACCAAGTAAGCCGACTATGGTTAGTTTGCTAGGTGTTCCCAGAGGCTGACGAGCGAATATATGGGAGTTCTTTACTTCCGTGCTCATGAATTTTTCTCCTGTTCGTTTTCCAGGCGAGCAATCTCCTGATCAATCCAGGATAACTCGGCCAGGGGACTGCTCATACGGTAACTGATGGTGCGTAGGATATGCGCCCTCTGGTTTTCCGGCACATCTGCATTGGTAGTAACAAATTGTTGGCCTCCCTGTAAATAGAAGTCCACAACCTGAAGATAGCCCCGGTAGTGCCAGAGGATGGAGAGTTGCTCTTCACGCGAGATGTGATCGAAGTTGTTGAGCTTGATTGTAAAAAGTTCAGGATAGTCAGCCGTATAGTCGTCACGTTCCAGCATGAGAGTGCGGAAGCGTTCCTGACCATCCTTCGTGATGCGATAATACTTGCGCTGCTTACCGCTCGCCGCACTGCTGCACTGCTCTGCGTCAGCCTCTGCAACTGATTCGAGCAGCCCCTCACGCTCCAACTGACGAATGAGTGGATAGAGAACGCCCCAACTGATCTGGCGAAATGGTCCCAGCATTCTGCTGAGAATCTCGCGCAGTCCATAACCGTGATGTGGCCCATCCATAAGCTCCCCAAGTACGAAAAGCTTATAAGACTCATTTTTGTGAGCAGAGGTTGTATTGTGTTCATTGGACATCATTCGTGTGCTCTCATCGTTTGCTCCTATTAGGAGTAAGTTGCTCATCTAACATGGCATCTCTCCAAGTTTTTATATCTTTTCGATATATAGGTAATATATATCGAAAAGATATATTTGTCAAGGGGACAAGGTCGAGAAGTTTCAAAATTTTGTAGAGACTATTAAGTATGCTATCATTGACCAGAGGAAACCATTTAAACGAAGCCCTGGCGCAGAAGACGACAATGTCTGCTTACAGAAAGGAAGCTAACATGAGTGCTGTGCTTACCGAACGAAAAGAGACTACCTTCATAGTCACTATCAACCGACCCGAAGTACGCAACGCCATTGACGCACCCACCGCTGCTGAACTGGCCCAGGCTTTCCGTGCATTTGACGCGGATGAAAGCCTCTCGGTAGCCGTACTCACCGGAGCAGGCGGAGTATTTTGTGCCGGAGCCGATCTTGCCACTGTAGCTACAGGTGAGCGTATCCCGCGTGTGAAGGAAGACGGCGACGCACCACTGGGAGTATCGCGCATGCTCCTGAGCAAACCGGTGATTGCTGCAGTTGAAGGATATGCGGTCGCTGGTGGCCTTGAGCTGGCTCTCTGGTGCGATCTGCGTGTGGCAGCCGAGGATGCGATCTTTGGCGTGTTTTGTCGTCGCTGGGGTGTGCCGCTCGCCGATGGCGGAACGGTGCGCCTGCCACGCCTCATCGGGCATAGTCATGCACTGGACCTGATCCTCACTGGGCGAGGCGTTTCTGGGCAGGAGGCCCTGATGATGGGACTTGCCAACCGGCTTGTGCCACATGGAGAGTCACTCAATGCTGCCCTGGCACTCGCCAGCGAACTCGCTCGTTTCCCTCAGCACTGTTTACGCTCTGACCGGCTTGCTTCCTACGAACAATGGGCATTGTCATACGAGGATGCCTTACGCAACGAGGCACGCCGTGCCCGGCAGGTACTGCAATCAGGAGAAGCGGCTGCCGGAGCAAGCCGCTTCGTCGTCGGTCACGGGCGGCATGGGAATATGCAGGATATCTAGTATGCGGTTGATCAGTGTGGCAAACCAGACCCCGGTCTGGTAAAGTAGACCAGGCAGTATGCTACGACATTTTAACTGCCTCAGCCATCGGCGTACGCACCGCAAAATACACTGCCTGTGGATGGTGTACCACAATGGCAGCCGTGGATTGCTCCGGCACTAACTGGTAAGCCTCGGTCAGCTCTACCCCGATCATATCTTTAACGGGCAGTAACTTGAAGACCTTTTTATGATCTTCCAGGTCTGGGATAGCCGGATAGCCCCAGCTATAGCGGCGACCTCGTTGCGTATCCAGACCTAGCTCCTGGCGAAACACACGGTTGGTGTACTCGGCTAAGCCTTCGGCCATTTCAACGGCCAGACCGTGTACAAAGTAGGCTTCCGCATAGTTCCCTTCCTGTTGTAGATGCTGCACAGCCTCACTGACCGCTTGTCCCATCGTCACTACCTGCAGAGCCACTACATCGACCTTGCCACTTTGCACTGAGGCAAAATAGTCGGCGAGGCAGAGGCGTTCGCGTTCGGCCTGACGTGGAAAGTAGAAACGAGTCTCTTCGCGTAGGGTGCCGTTTTGTGAGTAAACTCCTGGATCGTAGATGATCAGCTCGTTGCCGCTTGACTGGCAAGGGAAATAGCCATAAACGACCTTGGGTTGCAGGTAGCGCTGTTGGCGTGCCTCAACAAGCATGCGCTTGAGGCGTGGACGGAACTCCATTTCTACCAGTCGCGTAAATTCAGGGCCATGGGCTTTGCCTCCCCAGTGAAGGCGGAAGAGCGTGTTCAAATCCATGCAGGATGCGATATCTTCAAGACCGATGCGGTCGAGGACACGTGGTCCCCAGAACGGCGGCTGAGGAATAGACTGAGTCGGTGAAATGCTGCTGGAAGGCTTTGTAATCTCTGCTTGCGGCATTGTCTTTGCAGGGGTTGCTGTCGTTTTCTTCAATCGTTCTCGTAGGGCCTCTTCTTTGATGCGCTCAATGAACTTGGCTCGCTCCTCCGGCGTGCTAGTCAGTCGGTCGATGATTTCCAATCCTTCAAAGGCATCGCGGGCGTAGAAGACGCCATGCTCGTAGGGAACGGGTGTGGCATCCGGCGTTTGTTCATCGACAAAGAGAATGCGTCGTCCATAGGAGCGATTAATGGCAGCACCACCCACAATGACCGGAAAGTTCAGACCGCGTTTGTACAGCTCTTTGACGCAGAGCGGCATTTGCTTGGACGTGCTAACCAGCAAGGCCGAGAGGCCGATGGCATCAGCGTTGACTTCAATAGCTTTGTCCAGAATGGTGTTAAGTGGCACCTGCTTACCCAGATCGTAGACCGTATAGCCGTTGTTGCTCAGAATGGTGTTGACAAGATTTTTGCCGATATCGTGGACGTCACCAAAGACAGTTGCCAGCACAACCTTGCCTTTCGTATAGCCTTCTTTTTTCTCCAGGTAATTTTCCAGGTGTGCCACTGCCCGTTTCATCACTTCGGCGGATTGCAGTACAAAGGGCAGGATAAGCTCACCGGCCCCGAAGCGATCACCTACATCTTTCATAGCTGGCAGCAAAATGGTGTTGAGGACATTGACCGCTGCCTCACTCTGCGGAACACTTAACTCTTGGGAGCGTTCTTCGATGACCTGTGTAATCAGGGGTTCAATGCCTTCCTTACGACGATGCAGGATTTGCCAGGAGATGCGTTCGGCAGTTGACATGCCTTCTGTAGGATCGACTTTGGCATTGCTACTATCCTGTTGAGGGGTATGTTCCTCGAAGTAGGCGATGTAGTGCGGCAGGGCCTCAGCACGGTTGTAGATCAAGTCTTCGGCCAGTTGGCGTTGCTCCTGGTCAATTTCCGCATAGGGCGTGATGTGCAAGGGGTTGACGATAGCCATATCCAGGCCAGCTTTGACGGCATGATAGAGAAAAACACTGTTGAGGACAGCACGTGCATGTGGTTGCAATCCAAAGGAGACATTGCTGACACCCAGGATGGTCAGCACACCAGGGAGTTCGGCTTTGACGCGAGTAATGGCGTTTAGCGTTTCGAGGGCGGCAGTCTGAAGCTCTTCCTGACCCGTTGTAATTGGGAATGTCAGCACGTCAAAGATCAGCGCGTTTGGAGCCAATCCGTATTCATGAACACAGATATCGTAGATTTTGTGGGCAATTTCGACTTTGCGCTCTGTTGTTTTGCCCATGCTGATCTCATCAATGGTCAGCGCGACTACCGCGGAACCATGTTCGAGTGCCATAGGCAACACACTATCAATACGCTGTCGGCCTGTCTCCATATTGATCGAATTGATGATCGCTCGTCCGGGGTAGGTCTCCAGAGCCGCTTGAATCACATCTGGCTCTGTAGAATCGATTTCCAATGGTGCCTCAACACCCATGGAGAGCTTTTTAACGGTCTTTGCCATCTGTTGTGCCTCGTCGGTGCGTTCCGTGAGGGCTACACAAACATCTAGCACATGTGCGCTACCTTCAACCTGCTCACGGCCGATAGCTAGCAATGTATCGTAATCATCGCTCAAGAGAGCTCGTTTGGCTTTACGGCTACCCTGGCTGTTGACGCGCTCACCGACCAGCAGCGGGGGTGGGTCTTGTTGCATAGCCGTAGCACGTATGCCGCCCGTTACGAATGAGGGTGTGATAGTGGCAAAATTTTTATGTGCAATATTACTATCCGCCAGAGGGCGAGGACGGCGCGGTGCATGACGGCAGGCTTGCACAATGGCGCGTAGATGCTCATGACTGCTCCCACAGCAACCACCGACAATATTGACGCCCAATTCGGTGATGAAATCTCGCAAGGCGGCAGCCATTGGCTCCGGTTCCATAGGATAGACAGCCTGACCATTGACATTGAGCGGGATACCGGCGTTAGGAATGGTTGAGATAGGCAAAGGACACTGTTCCGAGAGGAAGCGTACCGGTTCACGCATATATTCTGGGCCTGTCGAGCAGTTGAGCCCTACAATATCGACGCGCAAGGCTACCAGCGTATTCATCACGGCGGCGATATCGGTGCCGAGCAGCATACGCCCACTGGTATCAAGGGAGACCTGGGCCTGAATGGCAACAGTGCGGCCAGCCTGTTGCATGGCTCGACGAATGCCGGTAATAGTAGCACGTACCTCTAAAATATCCTGGCTAGTTTCGATGAGTAGAACATCTACACCCCCTTCTAAGAGGGCGGCAGCCTGCTCACGAAAAACCTCAACCAGTTGCTGATAGGTGATATTACTCAACAGTGGATCGTCCGATGAAGGTAGCATGCCGGTGGGGCCGATTGAGCCTGCCACGAAACGTAGTTGCTGTGGCGTGCTGTATTCATTGGCAAGACGACGCGCCAATCTTGCAGCTGTCAGGTTAATTTCATGGGTCAGTTTGCCCAGGCCATATTCGTCAAGTTTAAGGCGACTGGCGGTGAAAGAGTCAGTTTCCAACACATCACAGCCCGCTTCAAGAAAGCCTCTGTGAATCTCTTCAATGATGGATGGCTTAGTGAGTACCAGGTATTCATTGCAACCCTCGGTAGCTGAACCGCCATAGTCCTCGGCGGTCGGTTGGTAGCGTTGTATGTTTGTACCCATAGCTCCGTCGTAGATTAGGACGTGCTGAGCCAGAGCATCAAGAAATCGACTCATGAAATAACCCCTTTTATCGTCTTTATTTTTCTGCGAGAGCAGCCACTAATTCGCGGCAGAAGGCTGGTATGTCCTCAACGACTCTTCCCCAGACCATATTGTCTTCGCGGAAAGCTGCTTCATCAACCCAGATACCACCGGCGTTGGTAATATCATCTTTAATCCCTGTCGAGCCAGTAGCTTTGCGCCCATGCATAATACCTGCGGAGATGGGAACCCAACCACCATGACAGATGGTGGCTACAATTTTATGCTGGGCATGGACATCACGGACCAGTTGCAACAACTTCTGATTACGGCGTAATTTATCCGGTGCCCACCCACCAGGGATGACCAACGCATCTAGCTGATCGGCTTGAGGAGCTTCTTCAATGCTGACATCGGGCGTCATCTCTAAACCATGTTTGCCATGTACCGTCTGCGTTGACAAGCCAATCACGATAACTTTGGCACCCTCTTCGCGTAAACGCATAACAGGTACCCAAAATTCTAGATCTTCCACTTCTTGTGCGACAAAGATACCAACTGTTTTTCCCTGTAGACGCATCATATATATTGCTCCTTTCCAAGTACAGGTTCATGAGACATTATATCATGTCCTCAAACGAAAAAGCCCGATACCTTACAAAAGGGGTGCGCGTGCGATTTGTGCGAAGCATGATAACCGCCCCTCCCATGATGACCACCCCGCTCATGATGACCGCAAGGGTCATCACTACTATACACATATGCTTCGGCCTGTGAAGGCGTTGTATAGTAGTGATGACCCTTGCGGTCATCATGCTTCTGTTCACACTCTACACATTACTGCTCCATGGGAGGCAGTTCTTGTGGGTACTCAGCCTGTGGCTGCTCCTCGTAGCGTGACTGAGCTTGTGGAGGCTGATATGGCGCGTTCGCTTCTGGATACTTCACCGGCTCTGGCGGCTGGTATCCCTGTTCATAGGGTTGATATTCCTGCTGGTATGGTTGGTATTGTTGTTGATACGGCTGATTGGATGGCTGGTAATATGGTGTATATTGCTGCTGTGGCGGCTGGTAATAGGTTTGTGCGGTGGGTGGCATATTAGAGCTGCCAGCACGGAACAGTGCCGCTAGCAAGATACTGACTGCGATAGCAACAGCGATGCCTACCAAAAAAGCTACAAAGGAGTGACCAGCGAAAAGAATGATAAAAAACAGGATGAAAGGGAAGCCCCTAAACCCCCGTCTACGCCAACGACGTTGATATGGATAACCTCTGTACGACATGTATATTGCTCCTCTAGGGATGAATGACATTCTCTACTTACTAATGAGTATACGTTTATCTTTGTCTCAGGTTGTCTTTTCTTGATGCTTATAGCTATCTGCTATATTAATAATAGCCTATAGCTGCTGGTTTGTCAAGAGTGTTCACATAAAACAATATGAGTCGGTAGGCTAAACACTCCTACCACGAGATAGCAGGCCGCGACTCATCCACAATAGAACTATCCGGCCTCACCCCAAAATACTCCTCAAGCCCACGACTCAATGCCCCCACCACCTGCTCCGCCACCTCGCTCCCCAATTCACCCAACACCTCAGAGACCAAAAAGACCGACCGTGTGTCCCTCGTAATCAACCCCATTTTAGCTTGCCTCCACACAAAATGGCGTGTCAGGATTGTATGGCCATCAGCATAGGCCACCTCTCCTGCTGGCACGGTCTGCGCTATATCCTCGTCTAACGCTGCAAATGTATCGCCACTGCGGGTAAGTCGTAATTCTAGAGGCCCATGCAGTTGAGCAAGATCAAAGCCACCTGCTGGAACAATATATTGCAGCGAAACAGTATTATAGAAATCCACCAATGGATTGATAGAAAAAGGCGCATTGCTCCTGAGTGCGCGTCGCAACACTGCCTCAATAGAACTCGGGAACTGCTTCCCTGGAACCCCTTGCGCCGAAAATCGCTCTCGCCAGGGCTTAACACGAGGATGAGACTGTGCATTACCAGATATAGCAGCCGCCTTACCTGTTTCGGCCCAAACCTCCTGCCAACGATCCGCTATCTCTGGCCTTTCGGCCTGATTGTCTATACCACGAGCTACTGCTACAGCTAGGCGCATATTGGGAAAGCGTTTGAAGATTTCTGGCTGGACAATAAATTGCATCTAGTGCTCCTTCATCTACTGTTATCTACTGTTTAGTGCTGTTTTGAAGTCAAAACGAGACTTCAATTCTTGTTTTGTTCCCGTATCATAAATCAGAGCAATATTATTGGTGGGAATTTCCCAAGTAAAGCTGCGCTCACTGAGAAAACGGACAATGTGACCAAGCTTGTCCTTACTCATATCACCAAAACCTATGGTGATATGAGGCATCCACTGCTCAGGTGAATAGTATTCTACTATGCCAGAAGCGGCCTGGGAAATTTCAGGCCATAATGTCTCATGAAATCGGGTTAGCTCTGGGCTGCGTACAACTGGAATATACAGTACAGGAGAAGTTCCTGTAAAGATACCCAATCCACTAGTTCTGATAGAAAAGGGCCTGCTGTTTGATGCGATGCGGTGAAGGATAGGTTCGACTTGTTCAATGTTGTAATCTGGGGCAATCTGGTAGGAGAAGTGTGGGTACGGCGTGATGTACACACCGCGAACTGAGTATTCACGTTCCAGTTCAGCCCACAAGTCTTCGATAAGCTGATAATGGTGGTTGTCGAGGAGGGAGACGATGCCATGCATAGTTTGGTTTTATACGTCCTTTCTAATTGTTTAGCAGGTCTATTTGGCTGAGGTTATTTATTATTATCTGGGCTATTGTGATATTGTTAGCTTGGGCGATAGTATCAGAATGTGTACATTGATGCGTTGTGATGCAAATGGCAACCAATAGAAAAAGCTTGGATTGACTGTGATCTGAACACTGACGCTTTTGTTTCTGAGCATTTCTCCCTGAAAACGATGAAGCATGATAGGAACAGTACGACGAACTTGCCCTTGTCATGCCCCTAACAAATATGCCTTCACAACCACCGCCCCCTCATACGCCCCCAACTCCACCATCACCATTCCCTTCTCCACTCTATACACCCTCCCACTCAATTCATCTTTCACAGTCGTTCCATCAGCCCAACAAGCTTGTTCACCTCGTTGCGCTATCAGTAGGGGAATCTCTATATAATGAGGCTCCTCACTATTATTCAGGACCACCAGCACTACCTCATCGCTCGGCTGTGCATTGCCCATCGCTAGCTCGCCGCGCAAATAGGCATAGACGCTGGTTTCATCTTGGGCGAGACATGTCCATACGCCATCAGTTCTCAAGGCAGCATATTGATGACGCAGACTAATCAAGCTGCGGTAGTGAGCCAGCAAATCCTGATCTTGTTGTTCTGGTTCCCAGACCATGGGGCGGCGGTTATCGGGATCGGGACCACCTTCCATGCCGATTTCGTCACCATAGTAGAGCATGGGGGTACCGGTATAGGTAAGTAGGAAGGTGGCGGCGAGTCGTTCCTTGCGTTTCTCACCACCACACCATGTCAGGTAGCGGGGTGTATCATGGTTTGAAAGTGCTGTGAGCAAGGCTGAGAATACGGGCGTAGGATACCAACTGCGGATATGACCTAGACGCTGATCAAAGGTGGTGGCGTTCCACTTGTCGGATGAACTTGTGCCGAACTGAGGTGCGTTTTCGTCTGCTGCAAAGAAGTTGAGCGTGGCACGGTAGAGGGGATAATGTTGGACCCCATCGAACAGATCACCGAGTGTCCAGCGTGTTGCTTCATGGTCGATCTCGCCGACGATGTAGATATCAGGGTTAATAGCACGCATCTCGCGACGGAAGGCTCGCCAGAGGCTGGGATCGACCTCACCAGCCACATCCAGACGCCAGCCATCAATTCCCATGCGTGTCCATTTGGTGGCAGCGTCGATCAGGTAGCGTTGAACTTCTGGATTGTATGTGTTCAGTTTTGGCATATGACTGTGATGGCCGAACATGCGGTAGTTGCGCTTGCGCCAATCGGCGGGGAACTCATGGACATGAAACCAATCGACATAGGGCGAGTCTGCTCCTTTTTCTAGCACATCACGCCATGCGAAGAACTCAGTACTAGAGTGGTTATACACGGCGTCCAGCACGACATGGATACCGTATGCATGACAGGCTGTGAGCAACTCTCGAAACGTTTCCTCAGTACCGAAGTAAGGATCAATTTTCTTATAGTCGATAATATCGTATTTGTGGTTGGATGGTGACTCGAAGATGGGAGTCAGCCAGACTGCGTTGATACCCAGTTGCTGGAGATAGGGCAAGTGTTGCATAATGCCCACCAGATCGCCACCCCAGAAGTTGTTAAATAATTTTGGCTGGTCTGACCACTCGGCAACAAGGGGATGATTGAAGGCGGGATTGCCGTTAGCGAAGCGTTCAGGAAATATCTGGTAAAAGACCGCGTCACGCACCCAGACAGGTACGTCGATGCGCTGTGACTCGTAGAGATAGGGCCAGGTGAAGAGGCCACTCAACCATTTCTTTGTCGATGGCAAGATGGAGCTGTAGCCCTCTTCACTGTACCAAAGGGTCTCCGAGCCTTCACGAATTTCAAAGTAGTAGCACAGACGACGATGCGCTTCGTGCAGCTCGGCTTCCCAGTAGGTAAAGGGGCCATCGCTGGCAATCCACGTCATGGGAGTTGTACTCTCCTGGCAATCGGCTGAGTCATAACGGTCACGCCAGTGGACAAAACACTTGATATGTCTATCGCGGGAACTTGTGCGTAAGCGGACGCGCATAGTATCTGGCCCGTTTGTATAGGCATAGGCTCCATGGGGAGAATGGTAGATGGCTTCGATGTTCAAAGTAGACTCCTTTCCCACGCGAAAGTATGCGACCTCGCACAACACCGTGACAAGTCTTTTGCATAAGATATCACAAGAATCCCTCAACCGTCCTGCAAAAGTGTGCGATCTCCTCCTCAGTGTTGTAGTAATGTACTGAAGCCCGTACCATGCTTTGCAGCCCTCGTGCCTCCATATCCAGCAGCGTGCTACTACGCTCGGATACAGAGACATTAATATTGTCTTTGCTAAGCGCGAGGCGTATCTCTTCCGGGTCTTTGTCCTCGATGCTGAAAGTGACGATGCCGCATTGGGTGACGCCCCGATCATGGACAATCACTCCAGGCAGTGGACTGAGTTGTGTACGCAGCTTATAAGCCAGTGCCTTGATACGCCTCCACGTGACATTGATATCCCATTGCAAAGCATAGTCAACGGCCCCGCCCAGACCAATTTTACCCGCATAGTTAGTCTCCCAATTCTCGAAACGCCGTGCATCAGGTCGTATCTCATATCTATCTTTAGCTACCCATTCCGCTGCATGCAGATCAAGAAAGGGTGGTTCAAGATGTTCGAGAATGCTTTGACGGACATAGAGAAAGCCCGTGCCGCGTGGACCGCGCAGGTATTTGCGCCCTGTAGCTGAGAGCATATCACAGCCAATCTGCTCAACATCAATCGGCATTTGCCCGATGGATTGGCAGGCATCCAGCAAATACAGTATCCCGTGCCGACGTGCAATCTTGCCCACCTCAGCCGCCGGATTAACCAACCCCCCATTCGTGGGAACGTGCGTCATAGCGATCAGTTTGACGCGCTCGTCAATAGCTTTCTCTAATGCTTCAACCGAGATTTGACCATACGCATCATTGGGAATGACCTCCACCGTGGCCCCTGTTTTTTGAGCAATTTGCAGATAAGCGATATAGTTGCTGGCATACTCAGCCATCACCGTCAGGATACGGTCTCCCGGTTTGAAGGGGATAGAGTAGAAGGCCATATCCCATGCACGGGTAGCATTCTCGATGATGGCTACTTCATCGCGAGAGCAATTGATAAGGGTCCCGACGGCATCATACGTATGCTCAATAGCGTCATGGGCACGATCAGCAGCTTCATAACCGCCGATTTGGGCTTCGAGTTGCAGGTGAGCAATGGTGGCATCAAGAACAGGGCGCGGCATGAGCGATGCGCCTGCATTGTTGAAATGGAGGACATGTTCGCAGCCCGGAGTGTCCTGGCGAGCACGTTGCAGGTCGAAAGGCATCAGAGTTGCTCCTTGTTGTGCTTTGAAAAGTGATTTTAGGTGGTGGAGTACTCTTCGAGCAAGCGAACCCAGGAAATTTGCGGTTTTACAGACCTCCACATACGTGTATCAGTGGTCCAAAAATCGCATCCTTCACGCTCTGCTAGTGCCAGATAGTATGCATCGTATGTTGCTAGCAAACTGAAGTTTTGGGCGAGTTCTAATGCTCTTAGACCAAGAGTAGGGTCTTGTAAAAAGTCAAATTGCAATCCTGTAAGTATTACTTGTGTAAGTCCTTCCTTAGCTGTATCGAAAGTAATTTTGCCACCACGAACTTTCTGATATAGAGCGTTCGTAGCCTCATAAGCAAGTAATACTGGCGCAAGCATTACTATTTTCTTACGCTTCCACTCAGCAAGTAAAGCTAAAGCCGTGTTCGAGTCCAGCTCATTTAGGACCCATTTAATGGCTATACTTGTATCTACAACTACAACATTTTTCATTCTTCCCCCATAAGTTCGCGTGTACGTTCTTCGCGCATTTGTCGGATCAGTTCGGTGGAGTCTTCAAAAAGCTCTCCTTTGGAATCTTGTATGACTCGTTCACGGACTCGATAAACTCGCTCTAAAAAATCGTCGGGTATAGGATGCCATTTTCTTTCTACTGTACTCGTTTCTTCAGGAACAGCCTCTTCAAGAATACGACTAACATACTCACCAACTGAGAGATTATCCTGCAATGCCGCCAATTTAATCCTGCGCCGTAATTCAGGACTGACATCAAAAGTAATACGGGAACGCTTCTTAGTTTTGTCTGTTTGCTGAGCATTGGGAGCAATATCTTCTTTGCGTAGAGCCATTGTTTTACCTGTCTTTCTTTTGTGCACGAGTAATAACTCTATTACAACATAGTAGTGACAGCTTGTCAACTATGCATCTTGTGTGATATGGCGACAAGTAGGCATGGCGACAAGTTGACAAGGTTGCTAACCCTTAAGAAGAATGATAACGTATCGAAAAAGTACTGCTACTTGGGAGGAGGATTCACAGACTTCACTGCCCATACTTGCACTGTCTTATCCCATGAGCCTGATGCAATGCGCTTGCCATGTGGTGACCACGAGAGGGGGCCGACCCAATCTGTATGACCGGTGTACATGAAGAGTATGGTGCCGGTGAGGGCATTCCAGACGTGGACGGTTTCGTCGAGGCTGCTGGAGGCGATGGACATGCCATTGGGAGACCAGACGGCGGAGCTAGCACCAGCGGTATGATCTTTATAGATCAAGACCTTGCGTCCTGTAGAACTATCCCAGACCTGTACAGTCGTATCGTCGCTGGCTGAGGCGATGAGGGTATTGCCTGGGGAATAGGTGACGGCATTCACTTTGTCGCGGTGTCCATAGAAGATGGCGATGCTGCTGCCCGTAGTGGCGTCCCAGGCCTGCGCTGTCTTGTCCTCACTCGCGGAGGCGATGCGCCTGCTATCTGGCGACCAAGCCACGTTTGTCACGGGCGCGGAGTGGCCACGATAAATGAAAATGACACGCCCTGTAGATACGTCCCAGATGTGGATGGTCTTATCTTCGCTGGCAGAGGCGAGGCAACGACCATCAGGTGACCATGCGAGAGATAGTATACTTTCTGTATGACCAGTATAAGTAGGGTGTTTGGCGGAGATACGCCCTGTGGAGATGTCCCATATCTGAATGGTTTCGCACGAAAGGCCGCTGGTGAGGGCGAGCAAGGTGCTATCCGGTGACCATGTGAGTACCTGTGGCTGGAGTGAGCTACTACGGATTGTAAAGATCGTTGTACCTGTGAGGGCATCCCAGATTTGGATCGTTTCATCCAGACTACTTGAAGCGATGTATTTGCTGTCGGGGGACCATGCCAGCATGTGTATTTTATCGCTATGGCCCTGATAGGTCAGCAGAGGAGCTTCTGTTGGAGGAAGATCTAGTTTTTCCTCTATGGTGAGCGATAGTGGTGTTGGTAATGGTGTGAGTGGCTGGCCTATACGGTAGCTTGTTTGTTCTAAGCGGCTGGCTCGTTCCAGTGCTTTGGCAAAAGCCTGGATACTCTCGAAGCGTTCGTAGGGATCTTTGGCGAGAGCTTTAAGGACAACTTGTTCTACAGCAAGAGGCAAGGTTGGCACTTTCTGACTTAATGGTGCTGGCAGGGCAAGGGTATGCTGGTTGGCTATTTCCTCGACCGTACCATAGAAGGGCCAACTGCCGGTCAGCCATTCGTAGATGACGATGCCTAAAGCATACTGATCACTAGAGATACGTGGCTTGCCGCGTATCTGTTCGGGAGCGGCATAGAGGATGGTGCCCTCAAACTCCTGAATTTTTTGGCGGCGGTAGCCCATGCTTTCTGCGACGACAGAAGTCCCGAAGTCGCTAAGCATAATCTGGTGCTGTGGGCCGATCAACATATTATGTGGTTTGATATCGCGATGGATAAAGCCAAGCTCGTGAACATATTGGAGGGCATCGGCGAGAGGTTTAACATAGGCGACGACTGTAGAGAGTGGGAGCTGCGTACCTTTGGGGTGGCGTTGGCGCAAAGTGCCATAAGGGGCGTAGTCCATAACGAGGAAGGGCATATGCTGTTCCATGCCAAAATCGAGGATGCGTACAATATGGGGATGATTGAGATGTGATAGCGTTTGTGCTTGCTCTAGAAACTTCTTGATCTCTTCATAGGTCAAGTTCTCATGCAGTACTTTAATCGCTACCTGGCTCTTGCCCGAGATGCGTTGTCCCATATACACATCAGCAAAGCCACCTTGCCCAATATGGTGGATAAGCTGGTAGCTGCCAATTTGTTGCCCGATGCGCTCCATCATTAGATCCGCTCTCCCTCAAAGCTTAGTGATAGGGGCTATCAGTGCCTCTACTAGCGTGCTACAGAGGCGTATTTCCCTTCCCTGCTACATTAGCCCTGTAGAAATAGAAAAAGCTTCGCCAAAAAGGTTACCTAAAGTTCATAATAAGTTGATTGTAAAAGATGGGGCGGGGCATGTCAAGAAATGGGTAATTTGGGCCATCAATCCTGGTAGCCAGGATAGGCGAACCTCTCTTGTTGGTTCCATCGCGCAGGCGCGAGAGTGACTTGTTCCATATATCTGATCTGAGTTTGTTGTCTGACTAGCATGATGGTGTTCCTTCCAAAGACGGGAGTGTTCTAAGCGTTCTCGATGATACCACTCCTCTGATAAGCTAGACGACCGCGAATCCAGGTGTGCTGCACATATCCCAGAGTGTCGAGAGCTATCAGATCCGCATCCGCTCCAGGAATTATCCTTCCCTTGCGTGATGCGACGCCACCAATTCTGGCTGGTGTAGCAGTTGCCATGCGAATGGCCTCAGACCATCCACATCCGGTAAAAGCGACAACGTTCCTCACTGCCTGATCGAGCGTCAATATGCTACCAGCCAGCGTCCCATTGGGTAGTCGTACCGCCCCTTCACGGACGAGGACTTTGCGTCCCACGAATTCATACTCTCCTTCGGGCAATCCTGCTGGAGCAACTGCATCGGTGATCAAGGCAACATGATGAGAGCCGCGAGCCGCAAGAGCCAACTGGAGCAGGGCTGGATGGATATGGATGCCATCAGCAATGATCTCGACCGTGGCCCTTTGATCAGTCAACAAGGCTCCTGGAACTCCCGGCATACGGTGCTCTAGTGCCGACATAGCATTGAAGAGATGCGTGGAGTGGCGTACTCCTCCATCAATAGCCCGTATTGCCTGCTCGTAGGTTGCGGCTGTATGACCGATGCATGCGAGAAGACCGAGCCGGACAACGCTTTCCAGGAAAGCAGTTTGCTTATCCTCCTCCGGAGCGTAGTCAACAATACGAATCCAGCCCTGGCCTGCTACTACCAGTGCCTCCATTTCAGAGGGATCAGGTGAGCGAATCCCCGGCTCATATTGTGCGCCTTTTTTGATGCGACTGATAAAGGGGCCTTCCAGACGCAGGCCCAGAATTTCCGCGGCGAGCATCTGTTTCAGCTTCTCTGCAGCACCCACTCCCCGACGTACTTGCTGAAAGGTATCTTCTCGCTCAAGCGTGGCAATAGTGGGAAAGAATGATGTCACGCCGGTACGAGGCAGCTCACAAGCCATGGCCTCTATGTCCTCTTGTAGGCCTGTCGTTATGTCATGTCCTACAAAGCCGTGAGTATGCAGATCAATATAGCCAGGAGCCAGACTCCATGAGCCAAGATCGGTGACGTGTATGGGAGTGTCTGGCATGTGTTCGGCCAGGTAGCCTCTGACAGCAGTAGCGTCCATCCCTCTCCAGATATCGCGGATCGTTGCACCTTGGAGTACGACTACAACTGGTCCCGCTATCTCTTCTGGAGCATAGAGCTTTTTTGCTACCAGTACATGCATTGACTTTTCTCCTCGTTGTTCAGCAAAGCAATAACATACTGACGCTTGTTAGCATATGGCACTGATGGGGCAATGTCAATGCGTTGCAGATAACAAGAACCTCTCACCTCTATGCCTGATGTTTGATACATCTGTGACAATAGAGACCATGAGTTGCCTCTACTCAAACGTTGCTTTCGGCTCCGTCGTTACTGTTACAGCCATAACACCTGAAACACCTGAAACACTGGAAACAGTGAGTCGATGCCACTCAAACTTTATACATAAATATGTTATTATGTACCAACGTATGTCTCTGTTTGACATGCATAAGGAAAGGTATAAATCTTGAAAAGAAAATTTGCTGACCGTTCAGGTTGGGGGCGTATCCTCAGAAGGCGGTTTGCTATGCAGTATCTAGACACAGAAGAATTTATTGGCTATGTGACGCTCCTCTCTATGGATGAGGTAGAGAAACCCTTATGGTTGGAATTTCCCGATGAGCGCATTTGTGTAGTGGACAAGGGTTTTACTTGGCTACAGCAATTTCCACTGGGGACAAAGCATACAGTGACAACTATTTTTGATACTCAGGGCAAGATTGTTGAGTGGTATATCGATATTTGCAAGCAGCACGGGGTTACCGAGATGGGGATACCCTGGTACGATGACTTGTACTTAGATGTTACCACGTTTCCTTCAGGCCATATTCATGTTCTGGATGCCGAGGAGCTTGATGAGGCTTTACAGCAAGGTGTGATTTCATCAACTGACCATGAACTGGCATGGCGCGAGGCGCAACGCATTATGCAAGAGGTGCAACAAGGGACGTTCAGGTTATTGCAACTAGGTGAGAAGCATAGAGAGTTGCTACTACGTCAGATATGACCTTCAGTCTTTTGAAAGATACAATGACGAGATGTAGTGACCTCCCTTGTGGAGGTCAGGACTCAATTTGTACAGAATCAGTACCGATTTTTGACAGACTCATGAGAATAGTGTAAAGTAGACACGTACAAGTGTTTCAATTCAAAACAGGCATCCCCTTTTCTTAAAAAAGAGGAGTTCAGATCACATTCTATAAACGAGAGTAATTGACTTATGACATCGCCCGCTCGCAGGCAGTACCTGCGTATTAAAAGCCAGTATCCCGACGCCATCCTCATGTATCAGGTGGGAGATTTCTATGAGACATTTGATGAGGATGCGCAGATCGCTTCTCGTGAGCTCCAGATCGTATTGACTTCCCGTGCTTATGGAGAGGATGAGCGCGTACCCCTGGCAGGTATACCCCTCCATGCTCTGGAAAACTATGTTGGTAAACTTATCGCACGTGGGTACAAAGTTGCGATCTGTGATCAGATAAGTGAAGCTACCGGTAAAGGTGTAGTCGAGCGAGCGGTGACACGTATTTTGACGGCAGGCACGCTTTCCGAGCCGAGCTTGCTACCTACGCGCCAGAATAACTATCTAGCGGCTATTGCTCCTGGACACGCACAGACTGGTCTCGCTGCGATTGATGTCAGCACAGGCGAATTTACGGTGACATGGTTTGCTCCTCATGAACTGCCGACAGCGTTAGAAGCGGAATTGCAGCGATTAATGCCGGTAGAGTGCTTACTGGTAGAAGGAAGTTGCTCTGATGCCTACCAGTTTCCATCTCAAACGATGACTGTTACTCCTTGCCCACCCTATTTTTTTGAATACGAGGCGGCACACACGCGTCTGTGCCGACTGTTTGGCGTGCAATCGTTAGAGGCATATGGCTGTGCCGATGCTCCTCAAGCTATTTGTGCGGCGGGAGCGATTGCAGCCTATCTGGAGAAGATGAATGTGGCTCTGCTCTCGCTCTTGACCGGCCTGCGCTCATATCGCACGACGAACTATATGGTGCTGGATGCCCATACACAGCGTAACCTCGATCTATTACAAGGCTCGCGTACTGGCTCCGTGCAAGGTAGCCTGCTTAACGTCTTAGACCGCACGATTACACCGATGGGAGCGCGTCAATTGCGACGCCTACTGACACAGCCATCGTTAGATTTGCAGCAGTTGGAGCAACGCCTGGAGAGTGTAGAAGAGCTGTACGAAAGTCCAGCCCTGCGCAGTCGTTTCGCCATGTGCTTGCAGAGTCTGGGAGATATGGAGCGCATTGCCGGGCGCATACGCCAGGGAACGGCTGTGCCCAATGAGGTGGTCTCTCTGCGTAACTTCCTGGGAATCATTCCACGAGTGCGTGAACTTGTGCTTGGTTGTAACTCGCAGCTTTTAACCCAGCTTGCCGAAGAGCTTGATCCATGTCCCCATGTTGTGGACTTAATTGGCAAAGCTCTGGCTCGCGCACGCGGTAAAGATGATGATATTGATGAGCGACTGATTCGTGAAGGCTTTCATGCTGAACTGGATGAGCTAATTGCCTCCATTCACGATTCGCGCCGTTGGATTGTCTCGCTGGAGGCTCGTGAGCGGGAACGCACAGGCATCAAATCGCTCAGAACTGGTTTTAACAAGGTTTTTGGCTACTATATCGAGGTCAGAAATACGCATCTGAAACTGGTTCCCGCTGACTACATTCGCAAGCAAACGCTGGTCAATGCTGAACGGTTTATCACGCCAGAACTGAAAGAACACGAGGCGCGTATTCTAAGCGCGACAGAGCGTATCGAGGAGATGGAGCGCAGTATCTATGCCGACGTGTTGCGCCAACTGAGCGTCTTCTGTCCCCAATTACTCACGACAGCAACAGCCATTGCTCGCATTGATGTGCTATTGAGCTTGGCGGAAGTAGCTGCTCACCAGGGCTATGTACGGCCTACATTGGAGCATGGTACTGGCTTAGAAATTGTTGCTGGACGCCATCCGGTGGTCGAGTATACTCTGGATGGCGATGTCTTTATTCCCAACGATACCCAGCTTGAGGCCAATCAGGGCACCCGCATTGTATTGTTGACGGGGCCAAACATGGCTGGTAAGTCAACCTATCTACGGCAGGTAGCCTTGATTGCCCTCCTCGCGCAGATTGGCAGCTTTGTTCCTGCTCGTAGCGCACGGCTGGGTTTAGTGGATCGCATCTTTACCCGTGTAGGGGCCGAGGATGACATTGCATCGGGCAAAAGTACCTTTATGATAGAGATGGAGGAGACGGCCACCATTTTACATCATGCCACTAGGCACAGTTTGATTATTCTGGACGAAATTGGCAGAGGTACCAGTACCTATGACGGATTGGCGATTGCACGTGCAGTTGTAGAACACCTGCATAATGTAACCCAGGCTCGTACCCTTTTTGCAACCCATTATCATGAACTGGCCTCTATGGCCGATGAGTTGGCACACCTGCATGTCTACACCATGCAAATTACCGATGATGAGCAAGGGGAAATTGTCTTCTTACACCGTGTTGCACCTGGAAGTATTGGGCGTAGCTATGGCGTGCATGTGGCTAAACTGGCCGGTATGCCACCCAGCATTGTCCATCGTGCCAACGAGGTGCTCAAGCAACTGGAAACAGGCAAGCACGCTCATGTTGCTCTCAGCATCAACGGCACCCAGAAAAAGGTAGCAGAGTACAATGGACACTACAATGTGGATGGGCATACTGTAGGGGAGCAATTCATTGCTCCCTCTTCTCGCACCCACAACTACGAATGGCAAAGTGAAGCCGCCCGTCTAGTGGCCCAGTCGCTGCAAAACGATAACGACCAAGAACCAGACCTGGATGATATTGACGTATGTGCGATTACACCGCTTGATGCGCTGAATTTATTGTTTTTGCTACAAAAGAAGCGAAGTAAAGTTAGGTGAGATATAACTTATGTCGATGGTCCATACACGTAATCCTATTCTTGTTTTACCGGCGGATGTTGCCGAGCGTATTGCAGCGGGCGAGGTCATTGAACGCCCAGTCTCAGTGGTCAAAGAACTGGTGGAGAACGCTCTGGATGCGGGAGCGCACGAAGTTCGCGTCGAGGTACGTGGTGGTGGCTTGCGCCTGATGCGGGTCACCGATGATGGCTATGGTATTCCAGAAGATGAGTTAGAGCGTGCTTGTGCCAGGCATACGACCAGTAAAATTAGCACGGTTGAAGACTTGAACTCATTGCACACCCTGGGTTTTCGAGGTGAAGCCCTGGCAAGTATCGCGGCTGTATCGGAATTGACATTGGTGAGCCGTCCTATTGAGACAGAGGGCTTGGAGGAGGAAGCGGCGGCGGCCTCATTGACGTTACGTGGAGGCGAGGTGACACAACGGAGCAGGCGAGCGCGTCTACACGGTACAACCGTCACAGTACGTGACCTCTTTTACAACGTGCCAGCGCGTCTCAAGTTTATGCGTGGAGCACGCACTGAAACCGGGCATATTCTGCAACTGATGCGCCGCTACGCGGTAGGCTATCCAGGTGTGCGCTTCAACCTCACGCTTGAAGAGACGACAGCTTTACAGACAAGCGGTACGGGCGATGTAGCGACAACACTGGCTGAACTCTATCATCTGCCATTGTCTGAGATGCTGCATCCAGTGGCAGTTGAGGTCGCTGGGCAGTATCGGATACAAGGCTATGTTGGCAATCGTGCATTGGCACAAAGTAGTCGTCAGCACATTATGCTCTTTATCAATGGACGTTGGGTGCAATCCCGTGTACTCCAAGATGCACTTGAGGCGGGTTACCGTGGGCTACTACCTAAAGGCAAGCATCCCTTACTAGTCTTTTCCCTGCAACTTCCAACTGAAGATGTGGATGTAAATGTACATCCCGCCAAAACAGAGGTCAAGTTACTGCATGAAGCAGAGATTGTAGCGGCTTTGACACAGGCAGTGCAATCAGTATTAGAGCGCAGTCCAGCCTTGCCCACCTCGACAGATTTCCCTGGCCCTGAGCTAGTCTATCAACGCCGCTTGCCCGGTCCTCATCGACGTGGTCTGCATGTAGCAGAGTCGGCCGAGGGCTATAAAGCGGAGAAGGCACCTCCAGCAGCTGCCGAGGTGATCGCCACGTTGCGCCCACTGGCACAGTTGCAGCAGGCTGTCATTCTGGCCGAGGCTCCTGATGGCAGCCTGTATTTGATCGATCAGCATCGTGCCCATGAGCGGGTAATTTACGAACATTTGCGTAGCAAGCATATCGGTGTGCTTGCAGATGAGAGCGAAGAGGGAATGGACTCGCACCTGTTGTTGGAGCCAGTGATCATCGAAATGAAACGTTATCAGGCAGAACTCTTAGAACAGCGTTTGCCTATGCTCCGTGATCTGGGCTTAGAATGTGAACGCTTTGGCGGGCGCAGCTTTCTAATACGCTCCGTGCCAGCCGGTGAGGGCCAGGAACAATTGGCAGGACATATACATGAACTGGCAGAAATTGCTGCCGAGGACAGCGAAGATTGGGAGGATCATTTGCTGATCGGTCTGGCATGTCGTTCAGCCATGCGACGTGGTCGTGTGCTGGGCATCGCTGAGCAACAGACATTGATTACTGCATTGGCGAATGTGTCAGCTCCAGCGGTGTGTCCTCATGGAAGTCCGATTTTGTTGCATTACAGCCGGAATTTTTTGATTGAGAAGTTTGATTGGTAGCAGGCAATACTGTTTGGGAAAAGTCAATGTCGCTTCAAAGTTATATACAAGCTGCTCCAAAGGCAGAACTACATATACACCTGGAAGGCCCTTTTCACCTACAACTATCCTGACTCTCACTAAACGCAATAAGGTAACGAGTGTAGCTATCAGATAAATATTGTTGTTTGAAACGTTGATCATTAGGTCAAAAGTTGTAGCTTCTTAACGTACAGTTTTCAAGTTGGGTATAGCTCACTTGCTAGAAGCGAGAGATAGAATTGGAAGAACAGCAAAGCGGTGATATACGTGCAACACTGGCACTTAGTTATGCTGAGGCACTAAACGGTACCACTCGCACACTTATTCTACCAGGAGGACGCGAGATCACGGTATCTGTACCAGCAGGCACGCACGATGGACAGGAGCTTCGTCTTGCAGGCCGGGGAGCCTCTTCTGCTCATGGTGGTTTCCCAGGCACACTAATCCTCACCATCACTGTTGCACCAGCAGATTACCTGGGCGATCCAGCCTATGTTCCCATCGGCACTGACTATTCGACAGAGATGATAGCACCTCCTCCACCTCCTGCCTCATCATTTCCCAGGTACCCGCCAATAGCATCAGAAGGGGCTTTCACAAACTACCCTCCTCAAGGAGTTGGCGGTAACGATCCATATTCATCACCATCGGCATCTCCCCGGCTATCGTCCTATGCTAGGCTCCGACATCGCAGTCTCGCAGTGGCCTTGGCAATCCTACTGCTTCTCCTTGTGCTAGGGGGAAGTGGGCTCCTTTACTATACAACTATAGCTCGCCCTGCTCAAATCCATGCTCAACCCAGTGCTAGCACACAGACAAACATACAAGGAACAACGCAGGTTCAGGCTAACATGACCGCTACGGCTGTCGCTCAAGCCACTGCCCAGGTAACAACCACTGCCACAGCCTACCGCCAGATCTACACCCAGGCAACCAGTGGCACTCCTGCTTTTAGCGACCCGCTAAGTCATCAAGACAGCCACAACTGGGACGAATCAGCCAACTGTGCCTTTATCGGAGATGCTTATCACGCCATCTCGGCACAGACGGACAACTTTTTTAGTTGTACTCCGAATGCCCAGTCTCCTAATATTGGCAACTTTGCTTTGCAGGTGCAAATGACGATTATCAAGGGCGACTACGGTGGAGTTTTCTTTCGCGCCGATAGTACAGGCGTCAACTACTACCTTTGGAGTATAGACCAGACCGGCTCATACGCTCTCGAAGTCTACAAAAACGATAGCCTGCTCAACACCTTGAGCAGTAGCTCCACTTCAGCCTTCAAAACCGGCCTGCATCAATTCAACCTGATCACCGTTGTGGCACAGGGCAGCAACTTCTATCTCTACGTCAACGGCCAATTTGTGATCAACGTGAATGATACCAACTACACTTCCGGCCAATTTGGTATGGTTGCTGGCGATACCACAAACGCAACAGAAGTGGCATTCAGCAACCTGAAAATATGGCAGGTATAAGTAAACGACGTATAGAGGCCTCGAGTTTGCCATCAAGCCTGTGAATACTCGGCAGGCGCAAAGAAAACCAGAATAGTCAAATCCTCTGTAATCGTATGAAAGCGATGCTCAACTTTGGCTGCCACAAACACGACGCTTCCGGCTTCGACAGGGCGGTTTTCGTCGGCTACCTGAATGAGTGCGCGACCTTGGATGATGTAGTAGACCTCATCTTCAGTGTGTGGTTGCTGGTGGTCGGTAGCTCCAGCTGAGAGCATGTAGATACCAATGCTCATAGAGGATTTGCGAATAAATTCGAGGTATGGGCTGTTTGACTGGTTTTGTTGGGTGACGAGTTGGGCAAGTTCAAAAGCTTCCATACGAAATACCTCTGCTTTCAGCCTCGGACGACTCGGGCCAATAAATCGGCGATGATGAGAAAGGCAAGGTCCAAGGCGAGCAGGATGAGTAAGGCAAAATCGATATGAGTGGCGATGGATGAAGTGACGAGCAAGGTGGCATTGTTAAAAACGAGCATTTTGGTGGCCCAGAGGAGGGTCAGCACAAGAGTGGTGAGCAGAAGGATGCCCACGACAAACCAGCGTGCGCCACGCCAGTCCTGACGACTGGGCCAGAGTTCGGAGGTAACAGTGAGGATGAGGTAGGGGGCGAAGAGGAGTGTCCACCACGGCCAGCCGGGGCGCAGGAGTTGGAGCCGGATATCCCACAGATTGTAGCCAGTAGCAACCCAATAGAGGAAGGCTAGGGCAGCAATACCGCCGAAAAGGGGAGCTATAGCACTGAGACCATCACCGATATAAGTGACCAGTTTGCCTTGTGGCCGCACATATTGTACTTCGCCGAGTTGCAATGATTGGCGGCCACCGCTGCGCATGATACGCCCGTTGGGGCCACGTTGCTCCATGGGTTTGATGCGAAAGAGAGCGATGCTGGTAATGCGAAAGCCGAAAGGGTGAAAGAGTAAGACAATGAAGGCATGGCTGAGTTCATGCAGGATGACGCCGGGAGCATTGAGCCAAAACCAGGTCAGTAGTCCCTTTTCGCGGAACAGGCGATAGCCAATCTTATCAACGCGTTGACGCAAGTTCCGGCGGGTGACTCGTAAGAGGATGAAGAGAACAAAGACGCCTGCTATGATGAGCCAGGGTTCATATGGTGTAAGTTGTGCTGATAATGTTGGGTCCATAGCGTTCCTTGCCGATTGTTATTCTATGTTGTCGTCTTTACAACTATTGTAGATGTAATATGTATCGTCGTCAATGAGTTTTTACCATTTCATGTAGTGGCACAAGTCACTGTGTGCTACATTATCTACGAACCTTACTTTAGTTCGGTTAATTCGGCCTCTTTTCCCTCTCCTTTTTTGGCGTCGATAACGGATAGTATTTGCGGATGCTTGTGTTCGTAATAGACTCCCCAAAAGCCGAACGAAAGCTCACAGATTGACATAAGATAAAGAACGCGATCAATGCCAAAGAGATCAGAGACAGCTCCGATGAAGAGGATGATGGGGATAGAGCAAGCATTGTAGAGCATGAGTTGGAGAGCCAGGACGCGACCTTTAATCCAATCAGGAGTAAGCTCCTGAATGGCGGTTTGAGCAGGGATGTTGATGAAATCGAGGGAGATACCGGCTAGAAACATAATAAGGGCAATGATGCCAAGTAGCAGTGGGTTGGTGTTCCAGCCGTTGGGTTGCAGGAAGCGTGCCAGAATAGTGGAAAGTGGCAAAAGTAAGGTTGCCAGAGTAAGGGCTATGCAGCCGATGAGGATAGCGCGAGATTTACCCAGGCGACGGCTAATACGCGGCATGAAAAGCGAGCCGATCACCAGACCGATGCCTGCCGGAGCAAAAACAAAGGCCATGGCGTTTGGCAAGAGGTGCAGCAACTGGGTAACGATAGGCGTGGCGAGTTCACCAATAACCAGGAGCAGAACTCCCGCAAAGGAAAGTTGAACGACAGCTAAAAAGAGTGATTTGTTACGACGAACAAAGCTCCACCCCTGGTACATCTCACGCCAAATATTGTTGACCACCTCAAGGTTTTGTGTGTTGACACGCTTGGGCTCGGTGACAGGCTGTGAGAAGTCCGAGGCTGGAATGGAGGCAATGAGTATGGCGCAGACGCCATAGAGGAGGGCGATCAGGGCATACAAGCTCTCAGCCGGGCGAATGACGAGCTTCAAGACGGTGAAGGTAGGCAGGAGAGTCAGGATAATGGGAGCTAGCAGGATAAAGCCCAATGCTTGCGAGAGCATAAAGGTGATATTGAAGAGGGAGAGAGCAGGCATGAGTTCTTCCTCGCTGACAAGCATAGGTATGGCTGAGCCTTCGGCGGGAGTGAAAAATTGGCCTATGCTGGAAATGAGGAAGGTGAGCAGATAGACGGGGATAAGTTGGTGGCGATTCAGCAGGAGTGAGAGGACGAAGAGGAAGGTGGCAATCGCTCGTAGGCAGTTACTTGCCCATAGGACGCGCCGTTTGTTCATACGGTCAACATAGACGCCAGCAGGTGCACCAAGAAGCAGGGCAGGCAGGCTAAAACAGATGATTGCCAGTCCAACGAGCGTTGTAGAGCCGGTCACTTCCTCAATCAGAACGAGCAAGGCGTAGTTAGAGGCATTAAAGATGGTCATGGAGATGAGTTGCGCCAACCAGAGGCGCAAAAAGTTTTTCTTTTTAAGCAGGGTTAGAAACCCTTCATGTGGCACAGTTACAGCCATCCTGACTCCTCTTAATAACTATGGTTCAGCATCCTCATCAACATCTGTCTTGGGCAGACGCGGCAGGATTTGTTTGGTACGGCGTTCAACTTCCGAACGCGGCAGGAGAACGCGGCGACCACATTTTTCACAGCACAAGCCGATGTCACCTCCCAGGCGTACTACGACCCAGTCGTAGTTGCCACAGGGATGTGGTTTGCGTAGCCTCAGCCGATCTCCTATCTCAAATTGCATGGGTGCCATGTCTGTTGTTGCTTTCTCTACTTTGGCGATCTAGGCGGGCGGCCACAAGGGCCCTCCCCCCGCATCTCTACCACTCCCGCCCCTACGCGAGGGGTATCTAGCTCTCAGGGGTAGGTTTTTTCCTTGGCCGAACAAGCATGCCCCAGCAACGGGCGGCCACAAGGGCCCCAACCCCACATCCACGCCGCCCCCGCCCCTACGCGGACCAGCCTTGCAAGCCATTTCCCCAAAAAACCTACCGGTGAGAGGGGGTATCTAGGCGGGTGGCCACAAGGGCCCCTAACCTGTCTCCCAGACAGGATGCTCCGCATCCTGCCCGCTCCCGCCCCTACGCGAGGGGTATCTAGGCGGGCGGCCACAAGGGCCCCCACTCCGCATCCTGCCCGCTCCCGCCCCTACGCGATAGGGTTTTGCGGTACAGGCCATGTTGGGCGATGTACTGCTCAACTGCTTCTGGGAGCTGATACTTAATAGGTCGTTCTTCAGCGACACGCTGTCGCAGGTCTGTGGCGGAAATATCCAGTTGTGGGGCAGCCATGGTGAGCAGGCGATGCCGGATGGCAGGGAGCCGCTCCTCCAGGCGTTGCCGGTAGCCGGATACTTCTTGATAACCAGGACGATGAATGGCAACAAGGGCAGTCAGTTGTACTAGCACACCCGTTGGATCGTACCAGGTATGCAATTCTTCTAAACTATCCCACCCGACGACAAAGTACAATGCCGTTTCCTCTCCCCACTGCTGCCGGAGCAGCCGCAATGTGTCCACAGTATACGATGGACCTACCCGATCCACATCGACTCGTGAAAATGAGAAGTATGGATTTGAGGCTAGAGCTAGCTTCAACATCGCTATACGGTGTTCTACTGCTGTGATGGCAGCTTCTGGTTTGTGAGGCGGCTGTCCAGCAGGCACGAAGACCATCTCTGCAAGATTCAGTGTAGTGCGCACCTCTTCGGCCACGACCAGATGGCCGTAATGAACCGGATCAAAGGTGCCGCCCATTATGCCGATGCACCGTATCTCTTGTGAAGGTCTATATTCTTTCAACGTTTATGGCTTTCTTAAAAGGAACAGTTTGGTACTCTTGATTTGCACTATTAGATGTTGCCAGCGGCTTCAATGACAGCCAGATCAGTATTGGGTAAGACTGTACGCAGAGTATACATTACGTCTGAGACAGTAGCAAGCTGACGATTTGCAATCCAGAAACGCAAGGTAAGTGTGAGTGAGGGACCGTTGTAGCCACTAATGTGAATGCTGGGTTCGGGTTTGACCATCACAGTATCGATCTCTTTTAAGGCATCTAGAATCTGTGTAGGCGTTTCTTCGCGTAGAAACTCTTCCTGTTTAAGGGTAACAGTAATGGTGGCGCGTCTCTCTCCATAGTACGTATTGTTGACAACGATACCGCCAAAGACCATAGCGTTAGGAATGGTAATCTGTTCCCCACTGACCAGACGGAGTTTGGTAGCCCGTATCTCAATGTTTTCTACCTGACCGGTATACATGGCGGTACTGATCTCATCACCGATGTGAAAGGGCCGTTCCATCAGAATGTAGAAACCGGCCACCAGGTCTTTGATGATATCCTGAATAGCGAAGGCCATAGACACAGTGAGAATACTGATCACTGCTACAGGGACGGCTATGGAAATGTTCCATATAGAAAGAGTCCAAAAGATGGTGATAGTAATAACGAGAATATTAAGCATGCGTTCGAGCAACGTGCGGAGATTGATATCAATATGGCCTTGACGCTGCAAAAGCCGCACTGTGGTGCGTGCAATACCAATACCGATGAAGAGAATCAGTAATCCTTGAATAAAACCCCAGATCACGCTGGTAACGTCTGGTATAGGAAGCTGCTGCGTAAATTTTTCCCAGAATAGCTGTAGATAGGTGCTGTCTAAGATGATGAATAGTATAGCGATGCCTGCCAGGATAATCGGTAACAGGGCGATAACAACGCCGAGTGTTTGAATGAGCCAATTGTCCATAACCGTTTTTTTGAGGCGATGGACGAGCAAGCGGCGAAACAGCAGGCCAAGAGCAATGGCGAACAGTGCGATGAAGACAACGAGAAAGATACGAAATGGTGACATGTGCTATGTTCTCCCCTTTATATCCGACAACGTTCAGACCATAGACAGCCTCCATGCTGGCGTCCTGCTGTGCCGGGTTGTACATCAAACTCCGCTAACAGGCGAACCAGTACACAGAGTGGTAGGCCGACAACGTTGAGGTAGCAGCCGTTGATACGAGCGGTCGGTTGAAAGTTTGGATGTTGAATTCCGTAGGCCCCGGCTTTGTCCAGTGGATCACCGGTAGCAATGTAGGTAGCGATCTCTTCCTCACTGTAGGGACGCATGAGTACCGGCGTGGTGCAGCTGGCACTGCGTAGCTCCGGTTGAGCATTATGCAGATGAGCAACGGAGATGCCAGTGACGACATGGTGCCAGCGTCCACGTAGTGAAAGCAAGAGTTCGTGGGCATGAGTTGTATCGCGTGGTTTGCCCAGTACCATGCCATCAAGGATGACGGTCGTATCGGCAGTGATCACCAGGGCATGCTCTGCCTCTGGAAGAGTGAGGGCACTGATCGCTTTCTGTTCAGCCAGCCACTGAGCCAGCCCTTCGCTTGGGCCCGTATAACACTGCTGAATAGCATCTTCATTGACGGGTGCAACCGCAACGGTATATGGTAGGCCTAGCCGGGCCAGCAATTGGCGCCGTCTCGGCGAAGCTGAGGCGAGTATCAAGGGTATAGTCATACACTATTGCGCTCCAGAACGGCGACACACTCGATATGAGCCGTTTGCGGGAACATATCGAGAGGTTGCACCGAGTGTAGAGAATAAGTTGGAGAAAGATGACAGAGTATGTTCAGGTCCCGTGCCAGAGTTGATGGGTCGCACGAGACATACACAATTCTGGCAACCGGATGCTGCACCAGCGTGTCAAGCACTGTTTGCTGGCAACCAGCACGTGGTGGGTCGATGACCAGTCCGTCGATCACCGTTGTCAGCGAGGGCAGGAGTTCTTCCACTTTGCCCTTGAGAAGCTCAACATTGCTAACCTCGCGCAGATTCCAGCGAGCGTCTTGAATGGCACTGGGGGATTCCTCGATAGCAATGACCTTGCCAACATGGTGTGCTAGGAACAAGGCAAACGTACCCACGCCGCAATAGGCATCGACAATAGTGAGCGGGTGCGTATGGTCTTCTTCCAGTAAGCCATTGAGAACCATCTGGGCCATTTTTTCAGCCTGGGCGGTGTTGGTTTGAAAAAAGGAACTGGGACGAATACGGAAAGTTTCGCCTGCCAGGTGTTCTTCCATCGTATCGGTGTGAATATCCAGGCCAACGGCTGTCAGCTGCTCGATAACCTCTGGTTGAGGATATGGCTGAACGAGCATTTGATGGGTGACAGTACCAGAGCGTATCAACAATTGAGGTCGCTCATTGAGTTGCTGGCTGAAGATGTGCAATGCGCGGTTAATGTCATCATGGGCAATGGGACAGGATGTCAGAGGCAGGACACGGTGTGTGCCTCTAGCGGTAAGTCCCACCTGTCCATAACGGTTGACGGAGAAGCGCATATGGTTACGGTAGTGCCATGGGTCATCACAAGGGACTGTTTCCCGCAGTGGTGGATTGTCAAAGCCGCCGATCTCCTGTAAGAGTTGAGCAACGATCTCACGTTTCCAGGCCAATTGTGCAGCATAGTGCATGTGCTGAAGTTGGCAGCCGCCACAGGTGCCGAAGACAGGGCAGGGGGCCTGAACACGAAGGGGCGAAGCTTCGTGAATATCGCTGATCTCGACACGTGGAGGGCGTGGTTTCCACCTGCGGCTACGCTTGCCCGAACGCGGCTGAGGTGGAGCTTCAACGGCAAGAGTGACACGTTCTCCCGGCAGGCCAGCCGGAACGCATAGCGAGCGCGTCTGCAAGGTGCCATCGGTACCTTGTTCGGTAATGTCGACAAGCGTGTCACCCTCGCGAGTCATAGGGCCGAGGGTGACGGTATGGTATGTGACGATTGTTTCGCTTGAAACTTGCTTGTGTTCGATCATCTTTTCTTACGTTTTTTCCCGCGTATTTGTTTACCGGTAGCGTGTTTTTGTCTTTCTTCCTCAAAGATCTGGCGATAAAGCTGTACCAGGAGGGAGTCCGGTTCGATACGTTCGGCTTCTGACAAAAGTTCATCGGCACGGCGATGATCGCTATCAAAGTAAGTTGAGGCAAGAAGTGTGAGTAGTGGAGCTGATTCTGGCTCTCTTGCCAGCCCTTCCTCTAGGAGGGTACGTGCTTCTAAGATCCTGCCAGAACGTATATAGTGCGTAACCAGCTCGCCGTACGCCTCGAAGTCATCGGGATCAACGTCGATAGCACGTTTGTAACTCTCGATCTCCTTTTCACTTTCTTCTAACAGGGAGTAGGTTTTGCCGATGTTGTACCAACCGTGCGGATGATCTGGCTGAATCTCTACGACGCGCTGGTAGTGACTGAGCGCCTGTTCATATTCATCGCGCTCTTCGGCAATGAGGCCAAAATCGGTTTCAATCATGGCTTGGTGAGTTGTGTCACTTGTTAAGGCTCGAGCCTGGTTCAGGTGCGTCTCTGCCTCAAGCAGGCTCTCATCATCTTCACCGTACTCTAGCGAGAGTTCGGCCAAGGTGAGATGTGCCAGAGCATTATCCTCCATGCTCAACGATTCCCGAAGGGCTGCTTCTGCTTGCTCGCGGAGATGTTCGCTGCGCTCTTCGCTTTCCTCATCATCCTCTGTATCAAATTGTTCGCTGAGTTGTATTTGTAGACCGGCTAGGTGTCGTAGGGACTGGGCCTTTTGTTCTGGAACGTTTGCCACCAGACGCTCTGCGTAAACGATGCTACGCTCAAGGTCTTCGAAAACTACTGCACGAGCCATGGCGTCCAGATACAGGTCGCTGTTATGCGGTTCTTGTAGCTGTAATGCATCATAGTAGAACAGATTTTGTGTTGTGTAGCGTACTATTTCAATAAGATATTGAAGAGCATCGGGATCATTGGGGCTATGTTCTGTGGTGATCCGTTCAACGTGATGATTGTTTTCCTCGATACGCCGACGTAATTCAGCAGCAGGAAGTGCCAGCGCGTTGGTGGCTTCGTCGGTCATGCTTTGGATGAGCCAGCCATCTTGCTCTTGGAGCAGCGTATAGGTAACCCAGAACCAGCGTCGTCCGGTTTCCTTATAGATAGTTGTTGTCTGTGGTAGCTCCGGTAATGGTTCAGTTGTATCGGTAAGTTCAATTGACCAGATCGCCTCAACTTCTTTTTTCGTAGGAGAGTTCGGTCGAATGAAGGGATTAGGTAGCCAGAGGCCAGATTTATGTGGTTCGAGCTCATGGGCGAAAGTAGGCTCCATATTGAACGGCTCCGCTGTCTCGGCCCAAGCTTCGCGACGGGTTGCCCATTCCTCCTGTGATAGTCCTTCACGAAGGCTGCTTTGCTCAGCGAGGAGGCGGTAAGCGTACTCATAATCACCATCAGCCCAGGCATCGACAAAGCTGGTGACCACCTGTTCTGGCTCCAGGTCAGTAAGGCTCTCCTCGTCTACCTCGTCTTCTTCCTCTTCATCGCTGATATCAGGAGCTTGCAGCACCAGTTCATTGATCAATGCAAGGTGGCGTTGGTAGCCGCTGTGAGGCCGTGTACCATATTTTTTGTTGGTGTCCAGAGCCTCCTGGAGGAGCTTGCGACCTTTCGATAGGCTACAGTCAAGGATGGGAACTTGTGCCTGAGTCTCGGCAATCAGCTTTTCAACGGTGTTTTTACTGTTGACTTGCACAAAGCAATCTTTGATGCCATCATGCCAAAATTCGAGGAGGAAACCAAGCACGCGTACTTCTCGATAGGCTGGCCCCTGTTCCCACAGCAGCATCAACTGTACTTCGCCTGCATCACGGGTGTCGGTGACCATGCCTTTCCAGAAGCGTGCAGGAGTATTTAACGTCTGTAATTCCTGTTCTTGCATGAATTGGTCTACAACGGAGGTATGTGGCAGTGGCGACTGCCACTGTGGATAGATGTCCGCCTCTTCGAGCCGAAGTTGGGAGCGACGTGCCTCTTTGCGGACACCTTTAAGAGGGCTGAGTTCGTAAAGGGCCAGGACGATATCGGCTGCGTCGGTGTTTGCCTCTTTTGAGAGCGTCTTGAGCAGGGCTATCTGGGCCGCTTCCGAGGTGCTGGTAATGGGCTGAAGAGCCGTTTCAGCTTCATGCTGATTGGTGCTCCCATGGAGGGCCTGGGCAATCTGATGGGTTTTTCCCAGGAGAGCCTGTAACTGGGTGATATCTACCTGGGTAATGGATACTTTCTGGTCTTTTTTCTTTGTCATAATGGACTCCTCTTATTTTTTCTTGCGCCTGTTGATCTCTTCACGCATGGCCTGTACAAGCTCTAGTTGTGGATTGATGCGCTCTGCTTCCTCTAAGACTGCCTGGGCGTGACGCATGTCGCCACTTTCGAGGTAGACCGATGAGAGGAGGGCAAGTAGATGGGCTGATTTAGGATTACTGCGTAGTCCTCGCTCCAGAGTCTCGCGTGCCTGGGTGGGCTGTTTTTGATTCATATACATGGCGGCAAGCTCGCTATAGGGAAGGATGAAGTGTGGCTCCGTTTCGATAGCACGCTCGTAGGAAGCTTTGGCATCCTGCAATTGATTGAGAGTGACCTGTGTGATACCGATCTTGAACCAGATATTTTCGAAGTTGGGATCAAGGCTTGCCGCTTGCTGGTAGTGAGAGAGAGCCTCCTGGGGTTGATCGCGCTGGATAGCGATGGTAGCAAGAGAATTTTCGAGCATGGCTTCTTCTTTCGGTGCAGGGACCATGGCTTTAGCTTGCAGCAATTCGGCCTCTGCTTCATCGAGCTTGTCCTGCTGTTGAATAAGCAAATCTGCCAGAATGGCGTGTCCAGCTATGGTGTTTTCCACGTTCAAGGACTCGTGTAAAGAGGCTTCGGCCAGTTGGGAGAAGCGTTGCGCTCGCTCATGCATATGGCGTTCTTGATAGAATTCGCTGAGTGATGCCTGGGTAACACCTAGTTGCCGCAGGACGGCACCACGCCCTTGAGCAAAGCCCCGGGCCATGCGCTCCAAGTAGACGATAGTTCGTTCAAGTGCGCCGATGCCCATAGCACGGTTAAAGGCATCACCGTAAAGAGCTTGATCTAACGGAAGCTGTACGATCAGAGCATCATCATAGTGTAATGTCTGAATGATACGCCAGATGATCTCTTCGCTGACTGTTTTGGCTTCGGGCGTGCCAGGCGTATACTGCTGCATAAGCTCGTTCATGCGGTCATCGGACTCTTTGATGCGTTTCTGTAGCTCGGCAATGGGTAAGCCCTGTGCCTTGGCTCCTTCGTCGGTCATATTCTGGATGCGCCATCCTTCGTGTTCCTGCACCACTGTATAGCTGGTCCAGAACCAGTGGCGACCGGTTTCTTTGTAGACCCCCGTTCCCATAGGCATCTCAGGGAGTGTGCCACTGAGCGGTGTATCACTGAGTTCGAGTGACCATGCCATCTCAAGCTCTTTGCGTGAGCTCAGATTTCTGCCACCAAATGTGCTGGGTAGCCACAATGTTGATGAGGTATTGGGCTCGCGTTCGTGTATAAAGCCAAACTCAAAGCGGGTCGGATGTGCTTCGTTGGACCATTGACGGCGTTGGGTAATCCATTCCTCGCGTTCCAAGCCATCGCGTAAGGAGCTATTGTTAGCCAGCAGGTCATAGGCCAGATCGTAGTCGCCCAGGCACCAGCCAGCGACCCAGGTCGCGACAAGCTCGTCGGGTTCCAACTTGGGATTGATAAAAGTCAAGCCGCGATCCTCGCCGACGTCTTTCGCATCAAGGATAAGCTGTTTGACGGTGGGCAGGTGATGGCGATACTCTTTGTGAGGCTGGGTGCCGCGCCAGGCGTTGACGGCGAGAGCTTCTTCGATAAAGCGGCGTGCCTCAGCAAGGGTACATTCAGCCATGGTAACGTCTGGCAGCTGCGAGCGAATTTTCTGAATCTGAGCATCAACATTGCGCTTGTTTGTGTTGTCAAGGATAAACTCCTTGAGTCCTTGTTCCCAAAAGTCGAGCAACAAGATCATCATACGGACTTCGTTATATTCAAAGCCGTGTTCCCAGCAAAGAATAAGTTGAATTTCGCCCTCTTCACGGCAGGCAGTGACGTAGCCTTTCCAGAAGCGCGGTGGATTGGCCACAGGGAGTTGGATAGCCGCTGTACGCGTTACGGGTGGATCCCAGGTCGGATAAATTTTGGTTCCTTCCAGACGTATGAGCGAGCGGCGTGCCTCTTTACGTACCTGTTTGTTGTTGGCCAGTGTGTTGAGGGCCAGAAGGAGGTCGGCAGCGTCGGTGTGCTGTTCTTTGGATAGTGCCTTAAGCAGGGCCAGTTGACTCGTTTCCGGCAGGGAAGTGATAGTGGCCAAAGCGTCTTCAGCTTGCTGCTGATCAGTACTTGCATGCAGAGTATCAGCGATCTGATGATAGTACGCGAGTAGGTCTTGCACCTGGGTATTTTCTTCTGCTGAAATGGCAAGATTGGTTTCTTTTTTTCGGGTCATGTTCTATCTATGTTCCTTAATGTTGTACATTTTTGTTCTTGTCGATTGTATCACGTCATGAAAGAGGCGTCGAGAGGCAGTTTAGTTCAAGGAGCCAGGGAGGACAGGTAGGCCCGCGAGAGCCATATGGTGGTCGAATGCAAAGACCGCATCGATATCTGAACGAGACTGAATAAATGCGATAGAGAAGGCATCTACATAGGAGAGAGCTTAATATTAAAGGTAGATGTCATCGTGATCCACCTCAGAGGGACCTTCAAACATACCGATCAAGTCAGCAAAAGGGTCGCGAGTTTCGACAATACCCTCTTTGGCGAGAAACTGATCAAGAGCTTTACGCAAAATTTCAGCCTCCGTTGTCCCTTGTTGCTGTGCCAGCCGTTTCACTGCCCGGTCCTGAGCTGGCGTGATATACGTTTGTTTGCGAACTAATTCCATAGCTTTGTATCTCCCTGATGTCATTATACAACATTTCGATGTTATTGTATCAACATCAGGGGATAGAGACCATCCTCATCACTCAGCTCTTGTGTCTAGACAGAGATGTGTCGGATAGGTGAGAACTCGCATACCTGTGACTGCGGGTATTTCTGGGAGCAGAGGCTTGGTTCTATATGCAGAAAGCCCTGCGGTGTATTGAGGTGCTGCTTTGGTGGCTATGTTCGCACGCGTGGGTGTGCGTGCGGCCATCAAGATGAAGAGCGGGAAGGCAGCACAGTAGAAGTAGGAAGCCAGGCTGCGCCATGCCAGGAAGAGCGGCAGAACGGCTAAGAGCATGGCAGACTCTGGATATTGTTTGCAGATGCGCCAGTACCAGACGAGTGAACCAAGCATGGCGATACCTTCCAGTACGCTGTAGACCCATTTGGGCAGGAAGGGTACGAGATGCGTGATGCTGAGATTAACGATGCCGACACCCATAGGGAACATGGGGTCAGCTATAGGAGCTAGAATGCCAGCCAGCCAGGCATGTGGGTCCCAGAGGATAAAAGGCAGGTTGAAGGCAAGGGCTATGGAACTGGCAATGGTGAGCCGGTAAACGACCTCCTTGAGGCCGTAGTGACGCCATACCATGATCATGTAGAATGGGACAAAGAACCACGCGATCTGCTTGCTTGCCAGGGCGAGACCAAGGAAGATAGCGGAAAGCCAGCGTTTGTCGCGGAAGAGCCAGGTGATGACGATGAGCAAGACAGAGAAGATATCGAGGTTGCTCCCCACGGTGGAGGACCACATGGAGACGTTTGCCATAGAGAGAAGCAAGACCCATGGTCGTAGCTCCGGTCGGGCGAACTTCCAGGCCAGGAAGACCAGGAGGAAGTAACTGCCCAGGTAGAAGGGCAAGACGTTATAGTTGTGAAAGAAGACAAAGGGGATGAGGGTCAGGAAAGAGAGGGAGGGATAGCTGACCTTGGACTCAAATTCAGGGGCGGTACCAGCTTTGAGGTCGGTATCGAGTACGGTCCGAAAATCGGTCAAAGAGGGATAATCGGTGCGGTTGGCAAATTGCCCTTGTTGGAGAGGTGTGGTCCAGTTGGGCTGAATAGAGTACTTGCGAGCCATAGTCAGCATATTAGAGTCGGTATAGGGGTTGCGTCCCTCTAAGAGCAAAGCAGCTCCATTGGTATCGAGTGCGGTGCCATCGTTAGAGAATATCGGAGGAAAGAAGGAGAAGACTATAGCACGTCCACTTTCAATGAAGCCGGCAATCGTCAGGATGATGGTGAGGATAAGTAGGATGCGTTGCCAACGATGCGGCGGTCCCCGACGTATCTGCTGTTTGGTGCGTATTGGGCGCAAGGCCATAGTCATGGCGACAAAACTTCCCAGAAAGATAGTTAGAGGGATGAGCGAGGCAAAGGGCATAAGATAGGGTGTATACCAGTCGTGGTTGATCTCATTGAGAGCCTGCAAGATAAGGGCTAAGCCGATCCAGGCGGCACGATGTTGGAGTTCGACGATGGAAAAATTATCTGGCGAAACATCCTCTGTAAAGAAGAGACGCATCCAGTGGTATTTGGTTGTGGTGATGATATGATCTTTCTCTGGTCGAGTGGTCTGTGTGAGTACAGATCGCTGTGCCATATGTATATGTCTTGCGCGGTTCTCTCACGAAACATGCTGAACAGTAGAGAAGCTCGACGGTGAGTGAGCAGGATATTCAGGAAAGAAGCGCATTTACCTCCGCATCAGAGTACCGAGTACGAGGTTGAAATAACCTCTCAAAGAGCTTTTCTCGGCCTGAACTTTACAACGAAGGCAGGGGTAGTTACGTCACAAAATTTGAAAAAAGTTTAGCTGTTATGGTTGTTTTTTACGTGGGAGCAGCAAAATGGAGACACCGGCATAGCCTGAGCATACGAGGAGTAACAAGGCATAAATTTTCGTTTCGACGTCCCCAGGTGAGAAGAGCAAGGAGAGACCCCACCATAAGAAGCCGACAAAGACAAGAAATAATAAGATGGTACTCGTTAGTTTTTTGCTCATGTTGAGATCCTTCTGGGCGGATATGAAATCATATGCCTTTGGTTCTGTTTCCTAAATTATAACATAAACATGATGGATATGGATGATGGGGTTTGATGAGTGCCCCACCGCATGATGACCGCAAGGGTCATCACTACTATATACGGATGCGTCGGCCTGTGAAGCCGGAGTATAGTAGTGATGACCCTTGCGGTCATCATGGAATGGGTGGTCTGGTGACATACATTAGTGCGATGACAGGAACTGTTTGGCAACCTCCATCCCATGTTCCAGTGCCAGATGCACACGTCCACCTACAAATCCATCGCCACAAAAGGCCAGACCTATAGGCAGCGTTAACGTATTGAGTGCATTGGCATCGGCCTTTGCATTGGGTAAAGCGTATTGCCAGCGATAGATGTCGGTGAAGATTGGCTCCGGCAGTTGCTCATCAACCAGTTCGGCAACCAGCCGGGCTACATCGCCGATCAATTGCTCATCAGCAGTGTGCCAGTTTTGCTGGCTGTAGTGGGGAGCCATTTGGGCGAGCAGCAAGCCGGTGTTTGGGGGAGTACGTTCAGGGGCTTTTTCGTGCTCCCAGGCAAGCCAGGAGATGGGGTGAGCTTTGTCGGTGTTGACGAGGGCATAGTAGGGACGCACTTGCGGTTGAGGCTGGTAACCGAGCATGACGGAGATAAGCGGATTGTAGCGAGCCTGGCTGAGTGTAGAGAGAAGGGGTTGACGTACGTTATTGTCTAATGAACTGGCGGTAATGAGATTGATGGCCTGAGGAGCGGGAAGTGTGACGAGAAGGCGAGCAAAGGTTCCAAGAGATTGCCCTGATGTGTTGCTGAGATGCCAGCCGGTTGTGGTCTGTTGGAAGCGGGTGATGAGTGTTTGCAGGGAAATATGTAGTCCTTCGGCCATACATTTGGCGAAAGTGTGGAGGCCGGAGCGATAGTTCCATTTCGGGTCGGCGTTTTGGGCAGGGTCGCCTTGGGCAATGTGGCCGTGTTGATCGAAAATCCAGACGGGTTTGGCAATGTCGATGAGGTCGTTGACGTAAAAGCGTTCAGTGATCAGAGATGTGCTGATAGGGGAGCCACCTTTGATGTACTGTGCGCCGTGGTCGTAGATAAAGCCTTGACGTTGACGGGTGGCGGCCCGCCCACCGACCTCTGTATGCTCCTCGAAGAGAGTCACTGTATGGCCTGCATCTTGCAGGATATGAGCGGCAGCAAGGCCAGAGCTGCCCGCGCCGATAATGGCTATGGATGTCATTTAATGCTGATTCCCATTGTGTATCTCAGTAGTGATCGATAGCTGTTCCTGCCGCTCTGTGGTCCAGTTTTCTTTCCAGAGGGAGGCGCGAGCCAGCATTTCTTCAGCACTTTTCATGGAGAACTCGGTGACGTTGCCACCCATGATATGGGCGAGTTCGCGCACACGCTGCTCCGGTCGCAATTCGTTGACGATGGTTATGGTGCGATTGTCCAAGATTTGCTTGTTGACGTTGTAATGGGTATCGGCGAAGGCGGCGATCTGTGGCAGGTGAGTGACACAGATGACCTGGTGGTTCTGGGTGAGTATCCAGAGCTTTTCGCCGACGATCTGGCCACTGCGTCCACTGATGCCGGCATCAATTTCGTCGAAAATGAGCGTAGGGGTAGCGTCGGCGGAGGCAAGGATGGTTTTGAGGGCCAGCATGAGGCGCGAGGTTTCGCCACCGGAGGCGATTCTGGTGAGTGGCTTGAAAGGCTCGCCAGGGTTGGGGGCGATGAGAAACTGCACGCGGTCTATGCCGGTCAGGTCACAGGCATAGTGTTGTTTGGGTTGGTTGTCTATGCTGGCCGGGACGCCGTTTTCGTCGGGAAGCTGTTCGAACTGGACGGAGAAACGGGCGCGTTTCATGTTGAGGTCGTCCAATTGTTCTTCCATGGCAACAGCGAGGCGTGCGGCGGCAGCGCGGCGACGGGTGGAGAGGTGTTGGGCGAGTGTGCCGATCTCGTGACGGAACTGGCTGTCTTGTTGCTGTAATTGCACGATGTATTCATCGCGATGGGTGATCGTGTCGAGTTCGGCCTGGTCTTCGGCCTCGATGTCTGTGAGGCGGCGCGGATCGTCTTCAATATCGCTTTCGTAACTACTGATGCTGGCGGCGACATCTTCCAGGCGGTAGATGGCCTCGGAAAGGCTCTCCTCGTACTCTTTGAGGGTTTTGTCGAGGCGGGCCAGCTCATTGAGGCTACGTAGGGCGGTACGCAACTGGTCAAGGGCTGGTTTGAAGTCATCGCTGCCGATATCGCTACCTTTAAGAACTCCGTAGACGAAGTTGCACAGTTCACGGAGGCGTTCGGCGTTGCTCAGGACTTTGCGTTCTTGTTCGAGTTCCTCGACTTCGCCGGGCTGGAGGTGAGCTTTCATGATTTCGTCAATTTCAAAACGGAGAAATTCGGCGCGACGGGTCTGATCGCGTTCGTGGCGCTGAAGTTCCTGAAGGGTTTTACGGGCGTTGCGCCATGCAGTAACTTTGGTACTGAGTTGGTTACGTAGGGGCAGCAGTTCAGCGTAGCGGTCGAGGAAGTTGATGTGTTGTTCGGGACGGAGCAGGCTCATATGTTCGCTCTGTCCGTGGATATCAATGAGCCAGCTGGCGACCTGTTGCAGAACCTGTTGTGAGAAGGCACGACCGTTGATGCGGGCAACGGTGCGACCAGAACGGAAGATATCGCGTGAGAGAATGAGCTGGCCGTCTTCAGGTGTGATGTCGTATTCATGCAGAAGGGTAGCCAGGGCGACTTTGGCATCGGCACTGGCGGCATCACTCTGTAGACGTTGAGCGGCTTGTAGCTCGGCTTGTTCAAAGGCTTCAAAGATGGTGCGAGAGCCATTGGTGCTATTGTCTGTGGCGGTGTCGAACGATTGCCATTGGTCATCTATGGCCGGTAGGGTGTCGATGGAGAAGACGCCTTCGACGGTGGCGCGTTCACAACCGGCGCGGACAAAATCGGCCCCAATTTTACCACCGAGCAGAGTGTTGACGGCATCGATGATGATGGATTTGCCCGCACCTGTTTCGCCTGTCAGGACGTTAAAGAGGCGATGCAAGCGCAGATGTAGGGTGTCGATGATAGCGAAATCTTTGATGTTCAGTTCTAGTAACATGGTCGTTTGTGTATGGATTAGTCGGTTGGCCGACTCGCTGTATGATCAACGTCACTTTTGAGCTTGGCGATGATGATCTCATAGAAATGGGTTGGTGGTCTACGTCTAAGAAACTGTGTGACATACTGGCTCTTGTGAACAGTTACGGTTGCACCGTGCTTAATCTCGCGGTTCATCTGACCATCGGCAGAGAAGACGCCATGCTGTGAGCCGGTGAGAATTTGGAGCTTAATGTTGGCTTCGGGTGGTACGACTAATGAACGGTCAGAGGCGAGGTGTGGTGCGACAGGTGTGATGACGGTACTCTGCACCTGTGGATGCAATAATGGACCACCGACAGCCAGGTTATAGGCGGTTGAGCCGGTGGCGGTGGAGACGATGAGACCATCGGCATAACTGGTACTATAATAGTAGTCGTCGATCCAGATACGCACTTGTACCACACGTGGCCATGGGCCACGGGCAATAACTATATCGTTCAGGGCTAAGAACTCCTCGCATTGGCCGTCCTGATCAAGTTGCGCATGGAGCATGGCACGTTTGTCGATCCAGACGGATGCATCACGTTGCAGGTAATAGTGCAGATTTGTCCGTAACTCATCTGGTTCAAGCTCGGTCAGGAAGCCAACGCGCCCAAAGTTGACGCCAACGATGGGTATGCCTGCAAAGGCACAGAGGCGGGCCGCATGCAGAATAGTACCATCACCTCCGAGGACGATTGCCAGTTCAAACCCTTTTAATGAAGGATCAAGCGTTTCCTCTCCTTCATGGCGGATATCAATGCTACGCACTTCATATCCCTGTTGTTGTAGAAATGGGATGATCTGGCTCGCAACTTCTGAGGTGTCTTCTTTGCGGCCCTGATAAAATATGGCTATGGCTTTCAAAACAATACTCTCTCCAAAGTGAGGATTCTCTGCCTACGTAATGGTACGTCATGGGAGGATGGTTGTCAACTGTTCCGTGTAGCAGGGTGACTGCTCCAGCAGGACGAGCGTCCCACCAGGAAGGACGACCGCCCCCCACCAGGACGACCGCAAGGGTCGTCCCTACTATATACGGTTTGCGGCTCACGCCAGGCAATGTGGTGGATGGCGGAGAGGGTGAGGGGGTAGGAACAGTTGTTGTTTCGATATATGAGATACATTCTTTTTGTGGGGGTAGGTGACGGAAATGAGTTGAGCGAGGGATGGCTCGGTGTAGCGAGAGTATCAGGAGTAGTGTGTGTAGTGATTGTGACAGATGTGACAGCGAAGTGTGAGAGGGATCGGTTCACGGTTACAGGTGTTACTGAAGTTACAGGTGTGGTGGTGAAACTTGTGTTGGGATCGCTTGAGGAGAGGTGTTGGTCATCATGCTTTGCCAGTGATACAACTTTTACATTTTGTTATTCGTATTGAGGAGGATGGGATGCATGTCGCTGCAAGCTTAGCAAATAGAGAGAAGGTAAATCATCATGTCACAACAAGAAATGGACTACGGTGAGACGAATCGTGACAGACCAAATTTTTCCTATCCGGGATATGAAGGTGCTTCTTATGGGAACAGTTATTCTGCTGGCTCTTATGGGCAAAAACTTTCAGGACACTCTGTAGGAAGAACTGTCACGTCAGGCCAACGTTTGGTACTGGCTGTAATCTCAATGATCATGCTCATGATTATGACTTTTGGCTTGATAGCAATTGCCATAGCTACACAAGCTCCCAGCTGGGCAATTTTGCCAATACTCTTTATACTCATTTTATTTTATTCTGCAGTTGTAATAATTAATGTTGTGTTTAATCGTAAGAACTAGTCACTACTCAGGAGGGGCCTTCTTCAGTACTGAAAAGGACTGAAATGAGTCTCAACATCCATCATCTGAAGCTCTCGCGATTGAGGACGATGTGTCTGTTGTATCTAATGTATCGGTTGTATCGGTTGTATCTAATGTATCGGTTGTATCAGTTGTTTGAGCAGTCCGATCCATCCTCCTCTGGAGTACCTGAGTAGTTATGCCAGAGTCTAGCTTGTATTTAGCTGATTCAACTTCTCCTCTGCGAGCCAAAACGCCTCATCCCTTGATGAAATAGCACCCTCAGCCTGAGCTTCAGCGATGGCTTCTAGCAGGCGACCAATGTGGGGGCCTGGTTTGAGGTTGAGGCGGCGCATGAGTTCGTCGGCACTGATAAGCTGAGGGGGCAGGATATTTTCGCGGTGCTGGATGTATTGGTTGAGGAACAGGTGGACGGTGGCAAGATGCTGTTCCCACGAACTAATAGTGGTGTCTGCGTTGTTTTCTGATGTACCGAAAAGTGGCCCTGTGGTGGCAAGATGATCGGCCAGCGAAAGTAGGGCCACGATAATACCTGTGGTACCGAGATCGACGAAGTAGCGTCGGATAGCACGGGGAGATATGGCGTCAAGGTGGGCCAGTTGACCGGGACGCATATGATGAGCCACGATTTGTTGGACGAGGCGGCGATCGGCGTTGCTGGCATGAATGCGTTTCATGACTTGTTGCGCGAGGGGAACACCTACCTGGGGGTGTGCATAAAAGTGAATATGCCCTTCTGCGTCCTCTGAATAGGTGGGCGGTTTGCCGATATCGTGCAGGAGAGCAGCCAATTTCATGCGCGGTGTGGTGAGTGTGGCTCGTGAGAAGATGTGTTGTTGTTCGGCTTCTTGCAGTAGTTGCTGGATGTGAGCAAGGTAGTCATGTGCCTGGCTTTCCAGGGGAGATTGCTGTATCGCGTCTGGTGTTTGTTGCAGGAGTGTGGACAGTTGCTCAAGGGTACCGACGGTCTGCAACGAGTGTTCCAGGACGTCCCAATAGTGGGGGCGCGGTTGAAGCATGCCGCGTGCCGGAATGAATTCGGGCATGAGCGTGGTGAGCAGGCCATGAGCGTCAAGAAAGTGCAACTGGTCGGTAGCACCCCGAGGTTCGAGGATGGCGTACAGTTCGTCATGGATTCGTTCAGGGGCGACCTGGAGGAGTAATGAAGAGTCACGGATGAGTAGCCCTTCAGTCCAGGGATCAATGCTCAGGTGGTAGCGTGCCATGAAGCGTACGGCGCGGAGCATACGTAGTGGGTCATGACGAAAGACATCGCTATCAACGGCTTTGAGGCGATGAGCCTGAAGGTCTGCCAGACCATGTAGCGGGTCGATGAGGTGTAATGCTTCGCCGGTTTGGAGGTGTTGTGAGACGTTGGCAAGTGGAGCAGCGATGGCGTTGATGGTGAAGTCACGTTTGCGTAGGTCTTGCTCGATGATGTCGCCTTTGAGATGGGCGATGTCGAGGATAAATTCTTTGTGCGGGTTTGGCGTTTGTTTGTCTTGGGTTGAGGTTGAGGTTAGGGGGACGATGACGCGGTGTGCCTTGTCGTGGAAGTGGGCATAGTGGCCGCCGAATTTGTTGGCCAGTTGCCGTGCAAGTGAGGGTGCGTCGCCGGTGATGGCGATGTCCCAGTCAATGCCGGGTGTTTCCAAAAGGATGTTGCGCAGTGAGCCGCCGACGAGGTAGGCTTGCTGGTGGTGGTTGGCAATGTATTCGGTTGTTTGTTGTAGGAGGTGGAGGGTTTGGGTGTGCAAGTTCAAGGGCTGGTTTTCCTTATTACCTCTCAACAGGCCGTATCCCTAACTATACGGCCTAACGATGAGCAAGCGGAGGTGGTTGTCCCCTATGGGAACAATCACCTCTGTCTGTACGTCTTATGAATCACATCTTATCATTTCCGAAAAGGTCGCGTGAGTATGCCCTAAGTACAATTAAGCAACTTTTGTGGAAATGAGGTAAACTGTTGGGAGAAAGCCGCCGAGATTGTGCTGAGTCGGCCCAACACAAGATTAACAGTTCTGATGCTCATGAAAAAAAGGAGGAGGTTATGAACAGGTTTTTCAGATATTTGGTAGGGCCGGGTATTGCTCTCTTGCTCTTTCTTCTTTGTAGCTGTGGATCCTCGGGAAGTTCTGGTGGAGATACTGGGAATCAAGATACATCTAAGAGCGGCCCAGTACGTATCGATACTGACAAAAAAACGTATGCTTCAACCGACTCCATAAAGGTGTCTGTCACGAACAATACAAAGAACAGTATATTTTCGTATGATACCCGTGCTAGTTGTACGATTCTTGGTTTGCAAATACAGATGAATAGTACGTGGCAAGATACGCAGATAGCTCGCTGTTCGCTAGGACGCCCAGCAATGGCTGTAGAAATTGCTGCAACGAGCGTCTATACCGCGGTGATTAGCGCTGGAGCTCAAGGTGCCAGTCAAGCTACATTTCCGCCTGGCACCTATCGCCTCCTGCTTACCTACTCGACATCACCGGTCCCATTGTCACAGCAAAACTCTCAAAATACAACGACCATCTATTCGGCCACCATCACTGTAATAGGTTCTCATTAGGGCACCGCTTTTTCGAGTGAAGGAAGTTCTGCTGCTCAATCACATACAGAAGACCATTCATATGACTGAGCAGCAGAGTCACACTCTGAAAGCTTATGGTGTGACACGTCCTACTTCTGTACCCCACACATTTTTTGCTTTCGCATATTGCCCTGTGATCCAGATCGAATTCACAGATGTCGTGGCAGGGTCTAGCCAGGCTGACTGATAATCTCCCCAGCGTGCCGTGCCGCTGGTTCCATAGATGCCAGCTCCGCTGGCGAGTGTTTTCGTCCCTGAGAGTGTTTGGTTCACGTACCAGATACTGGGATGAATAGTGGTGCCAGAGGCATTATAGACGAAGAGCGTATTTCCTGCACTATTGAGTATCGTGGCCGGATAGAAGAGCCAAAAACCGGGCGTGCCAAATGACCCTTGAGTGGATACCGTCGCGGAACTGGCCTTGAGGACGAACCATTCGACGATTCCCACTGGCCCATTCCCATCGCCAAAGTCATGAGAGCCTACCGTGTCCAGCGTTAGCAGGCCATTGAGAAAGTTAGCTTGATAGAGCCGGTTGTCGCCTGCATCGATTGTCCCAGAGGAGCCCAGTTGTTTCGCTGGTGGTGGTGGGCTGTAGCATTGAGTACTGACGCTACGATTGGACAGTGATTTACTACTCGTGAGTGACCAGAGGGTCAGCTTGCAAGCTCCGCCAGAATAGGAATTGACCAGATATTCAATGTGTGATGAGCCAGAGTCTTGACGTGCTGGAACGATAGCAAAGGCAACACTCCCATCTGGATTGGTCAGACGGCTCCAGGTAGTGAAATTGACGGTTGCGCAGCTTTCCAATTGTGTGCGATTAGCGAAGAAGAGCTCATTAGAACTGAAGTTGTTATTGACATACAAATTGACGCTGAAATAGACGCCATCTGCATCCACACCGAGTTTCTCATAGTCAGCAAAGTCACCGCTGGGCGTAGGAAAAGTGTAGTTACAATAGTTCCCTACTCCATTAGTCTGTTGCGCTACCGAGAGCAACAGCGAGGAGCCAGTATCAGCGATAAAGAGAAAACGCTTTCCTGTTTTATCCCATTGGACAACAGGATCAAAGATGGAACCAGATATCCTAAACCAGGTATTGAAGTTTGTCTCAAATTGCTGGGTACCAGTTCGGCTGTAGACCGCCCACTGCTCATTCACTGTTTCGACGTAGTTGTTCAACCCGCCAGCCCCATTGCTATCGGATGGCTGGAAGCCATTCTCAGCCTGACCTACAAACTTGGTATTCGTTTGCAGGTTCGCGTCAGTGGGTGCTGGAACACGCACAACATTTTGAGGAGAAGGGACCTTGGCACGACCACCAGGCCCGGGAAGGAACGAGACTGAGCCCTGTTCTTTCGCGGGAACCTGGAGAGTGGCGAAGGTGCTCACTTTCGTCGGCGTCACCACGCCTTGTCCACTCGACGAAAAGCTTCTCCCAGGTGACGTTCCCGCACTTGGTGACGCTGCATGCGAGAACAGAGCCGAACTGATCGACGGTGTGGCGATGGCAACGGCGATCAGGATACATGTGGCTAGCATAAGACCTAATTTTGATCTGATAAAGCGCTTCATACGTGTTTCTCCCAATTAAGAAATAGACATACATTTCCATGAAGGTGAAAAGTCGCTCCGAAACAAGGCTTCGGTATATGAGAGTTGTAGATGTGCATATACAATCTAGTATAGAGCGGTTGTGAGTGAGTAACGAAGCGGTGAAGATATAGTGATTATTATTGCAATGAAGTTAAGATATTCCCACCCCCCTACACTATTTTGTCAAGAAGTACCGTCTTGTATCACAGGGTTTCTCAAACTGAAAGGGCAATAGTGGCGTACTCGCGTGTGGCAATCTATCGTCTTGGCAACCATGTTCCTATTAAGGAAAGCCTCCTCATCTCCTACGTCGCGCCTGCTCCCGTATAATTTGCAAATTAAGCAACTACGCAACCTCATAAGCCGTCACAGGCCAGGCTTAGGACGCAAACGTATCAAGGCTCGGAAAATGCCCAATACGCTCATGCAGTTCTGCGAGCAAGACCAGGGTAGCGGGTGCGTATCCTGGTAGATTGATGAGGAGTAGGCGAGTTTGCCCTTCTTCTGACGAAAAGCCTATGGTGTCTATGATGGCGATAAATTGTGGGGTAGAATAACATAGGTGATCAATTCAACACAATATTTTGAAGATGGCTGGTCACAGCGACAAGGGCTGCTTGCTGCCGCTCTTGGAAATTGCTTTCTAACGTCCTCCTTCTCTGCTATATTCGTCACAGGACATCTGACTTGGAGAGACAGATACAAAGGGGCCGAAGAATGCTTGAAGTTTATCCAAACATATTTGTAGGCAGTATGATTGACTACGAAACCATCGTCTCAAGTCAAACGGGTTGGGCCATAGTTCATGCGTGCAAGGAGCCATATCATCGTAGGGCGGTGGGATACCGCCTGTGGAGTGTTCCTAGGAGCCATCCTGAATACCTGATAGCTCGTCGAGAGAATCGGTTGATGCTCTGCCTGCTTGATCTGCCTGTCTCTTTGTTCATTAAGAAGGAGATGATAGAGCAGGCGTTAGATTTTATTGATGAGATGTGTGCCAGTGGCCTGAAGGTGCTGATTCATTGTGTTGCTGGTCGCTCACGTAGTCCTTCTATTACGTTGCTGTATCTGGCGACTCGTTTGAATGTTTTGCCGACAGATTCGTTTGAGGCTGCCGAGGAGGCGTTTAGACGCTTGTATCCGTTGTATAAGCCTACGAGGGGGATTAGAGGGCATGTGCGGAGGTTTTGGAGGGAGTATTGTGAGAGGGGGAGGGGAGGTTGAGTTTCGTTTTGACGCCTGCCATAATCTCATAATTGAGAGCTTTGACAATAATTGCAATATCGTAGGGGTCGGTTTCAAGCCCATAAACAATTATCTGTTTCCTTTCAGTTGTCTTCATCTGCTGAAGTGTAGCTTCCAGTCGTTCATAGACTGGCTTTGTTCTTTGAGTATAGAGGAGTAGGACATCGCTGGGATGGCAGTGCAGTACTGCAAGGAAGTTGGGCTGGGGTTATTCACCAAAGAGGACAACCATGAGGGTCATAACTGTGTTCCTTTCGTACTCCCCTCTTTTCGAGAGTTATTAGTATGAATACTATCAACGACGGCGACGTGCCTGGTCACGAATAGCCTGTAGATTGATCAGTTCGGCAACTTCGTAGACTGTAGGCGTACTACCAGCGACAGGACGCAAACGTATCAAGCTCGGAAAATGCCCAATACGCCCATGCAACTCAGCCAACAAAACAAATGCTGCCGGAGCATATCCAGGTGGATTAATAAGCAACTGGCGTGTCTGCCACTCCTCCGACGAAAGACCGGTAGTGTTTACAATAGCAGTAATCTGTGCTTCGAGTGGCTCATATTGGTTAATTTGGACAGGAATGGTGTGAATTTCTTCAATAGAAATAGGAGCAGCAAGAGTCTGAATTTGTTCTCGCTGTTCGGCTGTGAAGGGGTGGGTGAAGTTGAGTATGAGCATAGTTATATCCTCGGATACGTTGGTTTGATAGCTTCTTGCTTTAGTATGTTTCCTATGTCAGGTAATTGGTCAGCAGTAATAACAACTACCTGTTTGCTATGGGCTCTTGCCAGGAAATCTTGATAAGATTGGAATGCTCCTCGCTCAGTTTCCTTTGGAGGTAAAAGGCTTGTAATTAGCAATTTCCCAACGAATCTTCCTCCGAAAGAGTTTGCGACAGAATCCCATTTATAAATGGTATCTGGTGAAAATGTACCTCTGTCACCAGTCTTGCATTCAGCAATAATAAGCTGTGCTTTGTATGTCATCGCAACATCTAGTTCATTACCGGTATCCCCATCCAGAATCTGATTCCATCGACAATCATCGAAGAGTGCCATCGTACCAGTTTCATCCCGTAATTGGCGTGCTTCATCCCATACATAAGCTTCAAGCCATCCCCCATTTAGAAACTTATCTTGCTGATAAGATAATTTGAAAGAAATAGAAGAATCTGTCTCCTTTTTTAGCTGACTGAGTAAGCCCACTCTCTGAGCTTCTTCTAACAGGACATATGTCTCATTGGATAGCTCTGATATCTGGTATAGTTTGGGTGTGTTGACAGCTGGTCTATTTCCAATCTTGCTCATAACCTCCTTCACCAATGTAATGTAGCGGGGATGCTTTCCTAGTTTTTGCGCGAATAAGAGCCACTCTTTTTTGCTATTATTCTGGATACCCTCAAATATGCTTGGCTTTAGATTATGCTTATAAGCCGTTGCATATGCATCTACATTTATATGAAAAATGCTTTTATCTGGGCTTTCTCCCACAAGCCGGATAACACGAGTCTGGGCAGTGTTGAGATACCAACATTTGACAGGTTTGCTGAATTCATTTCTGAACTTCCTGGCCACCTCATATGCTGCTATACTCATCAGGGCAGTTCCACCTGTAATGTCGAATATCCACTCCATTTCAGAATGTTTTTCAACAGCATTCTCACAAACTTCTTGTATCTTTTCCACATCAAAGGCATCTATACCCTCTGGCGTTTCAAGAGTACACTCGAAACTTAACTCTCTTTTGAACTTTTCAATGGCTTGTTCTAATTGAGGAAGGTCTTGATGACTTTGTTGTGAACTGATAGCCACAACAATGTTAGGTTTCTCATGAATGAGAAGAAGTGCAGTTGGTAAAAATGATCTTCCACCGAAAAGTGTTAATAGTGCTTTCTGCATTGCCTACTTTCCTTACTCTTATCCTTATCTCTTCTTCTTGCTTGGTCTCGGCTGGCATACCAACAAAGTGCAGCCATCTCGCACCTCTTCTTTTACAAACAAGCAAATGCGAGTCTCTCCTGGTTTCCAGTTCTGTACTTCTTCGGCATCGACAACCATCAGCACGTCTTTGAGGGCGAATGATGAGTATCGTAGGAATGCCTTAGCCTCAGCAGGTGTTCGTCGTCGCAATTCATCAGTTGGTGCCACTACCGTTCCTGTAATGTCCTGACCTGCCCGGAAATTGGGTATGGCAGGACGTATACGCTCGGCGGGAGCGGATGGTTGAGCAGGTTTTACTGTTGATACACTTTGTGATACTTGATCTACCGAAGAAGCTCCTTGTCCGTCTTTGATATCTTTGAAGTAGCCGTAACCAGCACTGGTTTTGCCACCGACACCATATTTTTGAAGTGCTTGTTGTAATAGTCTACTCACTTGTTCTGTATCAGTTTTATGTTGTTCGATTTTTGGATTGCGAGGTGCAACGGCAAATACGAATGTTGTATCGGTGACAGTGAGAAATGCTACTGGATTAGGCTTCTGGTCATTTGTAGGTGCTGATGGCTGCGAACTTTGTTGCGTTCTATAGTAATCAGGGTAGTGCGGGTTCATAATGTCAAGTATTAATTGCGCTTTACCTTTTTGCGGCATTGCATCAAGGAAAATCACTGTTCCTGAATCTTTCTGTGTACCAAATATTCGTTTGATGTCAGGATGATCATTATCAGTATCTGTACTTGGTACACGTTCGTCTACCGGTTTGTTTTCTGGAATATAAAAGTCCTTCTCTTCTGTCACTGCATATGCTCTTGTCAGTCCCTTTAATGCGCTACCAGGAATGTAAGGTATGCCATAAAGGTGATGCAAGGTGAGGTCGGTTTCTAGCACTGTTTCACCCCCTAAACCGACCACCATACGCCAATCCAGAGTTAGATCGAAAGGTTTTACTCCCATTGCTTCTACCATAGCAAGCCAGCGGCTGTAGATATTTTGTACTAATTCAGTATCAGTGTGGTCACTAGCTAGGATGCTTCGTAACCATTTACCTTTCGCCTCATTATTTCCTGCTACACCTTCCGGAACGTACTTGTCTAGAATTAACCCCATATTTTTGCACTTATCTCTATACTCATCTATTATCCTGACAATATCACGGTAGTAGCTCATACTATATCTCCTTGAGCTTGTTGGCTAGTTGACTCTGGTACATCTGGGTCTTTTAGTTCTCCTTCAGCAAATCGACGTAGCCAAGTGCCAAATGCAAGACATTCTGTTGTTGCACGTCGATAGTCAGCATTGCTTGCTCGCTTGAGTATCCATTCAAGCAAACCATCGTTTTTAGCATCTGTTGCTTCTGGAATATTGGAGTTTGGTTGATTATCAACAATATCAAAGTGCCAATGCATCCAATGGGTGAGATGTCCAAGCAAGTAGAAATGTGCGTTCTTCGTTTGACGCCCATCTTTGAGTTCATTTTTACCTTTGGCCTTTAGGAAACCTAGCATTTGCCCTAAGCCATTAATTTGGATCATGGCATTGAGTCCTCGTGCCAATGAGCGGTACTCTTTCTGGAGTTTGTCGTATTCCTTTTTCCACTTTGGGTCTTGCTCGTTTTCACTGAAGCTCTTAATTTTTTGGACGTCTTTCCACGCTTGACTGCCGCGTTGTTGTTCGATGTTTTGGCGTATTGTTTCTGGCTGTTGCGTCATTGTAATCTCCTTTTTCGTTGAAGTTAGCTACTTTGTATTTGCAGGTTGGCTCTGCCAGTCCATGTGTATTCGTACAATGCCGCGCCCGACGGTTTCATCTCCTCCAAGTTGGAGGTAGCCGCTTTGTTTTGTCTCAACTTCCTTTGCCATTGTGAGAATGTCTGCTGCGGGTATCTTACCGTTGCTATTTTTATTGTCTTGTGCCGCCTTTTTACGGGAGTCAGTTGCGTAAAGTGGTACGTACAGAAGTGTATCACTGGGTAAATGTTCCTCTGTCCAAAGTGCGCCTCGCTCAACAGTTTTCTTGGTGCGGTCTATGCGTACTCGTGTAATGATCTCTGTAGCGTAGAGTGCGAAGTCGCGGAAATCATTATTGGGCAGGACGACGAGAGAGTCACATATTTTGTTGTACCAATAATTATCTTGTTGTGGATTAGATAATGCATTAGTAGCCATCCATTCGGCAATCTTATCTACTTGTCCATTTGGGCTGGACTGGAAGCCAAATTCTTCTAGTACGACAGTATTATTAGTACTAACTGCGCTTGCTATTTCTTCTGTTACCAGTGCTACATTTTCGTCTACATCATGAGGCATCACCCATGGAAACACTCCATCAGCACGTTCACGTCCTACATCACGTTTGAAGCGGTTAAGTACATCATAGGATGTGGTATAGGCAAAAACTCCGTTGAGTGAACGTACAGGGAAAAGCAGAATACGGGCATCACCAACGATAAGTGCTCCTGCATGGTCATTGTTGGAGTCTTTCGTAGCAGTGGTAGGTGGGCCGAACAGAATATCTATTTTAGCCTTTTCCTCTTCTGATAGTTGCTCTCTATCACCTTCCAAGGCTGCTCGCAGCTTTCCCTTGATACCGCTCCCTTGAATCATGGGGTACTGAGTTGTACGTTCACGCTGTATGGGAAGATCAATACTGCTGAGGCCAGAACCGACGCCTGCATGAAGGGGCGTTTCTACATAAAGGTAAAGCATAGCTGTTTTTGTGATCATGGTTACCACTCTCCTGTATAAGTAATGCCATATCCAATATGGCTACCAAACTCTGTCAAAGGTTGTGTAATGGTTATAGGTTTATCGAAGAAGTAAACACTTCCAGCTGGAACACAGCGGCGAACAAGCTTTTGCGTTCCGCCAGTCTGTCCTGGGTTAAGACGCCAACCACCAATTGGTTTGTAGCGATCTACTGCTGCTGCGATAGGGTTGATCGAGTTGGGCCATGTTGTTGGTTGCCAACCAGCTTCAAAGTATGTTGGTGTTGCCAGGTAGAGCAGATTTCCTGTCTGTCTACCAAGGCTTTCTTGCTCATATATTGAAGATCCTATTACCTCGAAACGTGCTGCTCGGCGTTCACCTCCAAGCGTAATCCATCCCTTAGATGGCAAGTGCAGCTTATTCTGCGTCTCTGTATCATCCATGAGAGTTGCACTATCGGAGGATTCGCTCAGACGAATATCCACCAAAAAACCATATCCAGGACGCATACGAATCATATGCATTTGATAGAGCATACCTTCTTCTGTTGTCTTGGTCGTGTTCTGTACTTCAATACCGATGCGTGGTTCACGCATATAGATATGGTGGGAACTGACAATGTGTAATGTAGAGAGATTAGTCTTTGCCTGCAGTGCATGATCGAGGCTCTCTTCAGTCAACCATCCAGTGATTGGTTTCAGTTTGCCCTTTGTTTCTATATTAGGATCAGGTAAGAGATACTGCATAGTATATGGTACCGTTTTTATTGCTCCATCATCCGTCCTTGCTTGCATGATGCTCTGCACATTGTCCCTTGGCTGAGGTTTTAGCCGCAGCATAGTTCCTTTCTCATCTTTAAGTAAATGGGCCGGTGGTGGAAAGAGACGTTCTATCTCGTGTTCTTTATTCTCTTTGCGACGTCCCAGCGTTATACCCGTGATACGAAAACGCCTATAATTGTCTCGATCGTAGCTACTCCGATTTCCAATCAGATTAATGAGATTATCGTCTCGGAAAACTTCATCAATTGTTTTGGTTATGTTCCAATGGGTAGCGATGGTTGCCCGTATGGCTCCTTGAAGGGTCTCAGGAGTTGGAGGAAACATACTTTCTGCATAACCGCTCTCACCTGCATCGAATGGTCGTCCGGTGCGGAACAAGAGCGACTCGCTTGGCTCAAGGAATATACGCATCAGTCCTGCTCCTTTCTAGCAAGAAATGCCATGACTAGCAGCCAGCCTAGTACTTCGATTAAACTGAAGCGTGGTTCTTCTGAATGGAGTTCTGTGGACTTCTTAAACTCTTTGTCATTCTTATGCTTCTCATCAATTTCTTTGTCCATTGCTACTGCTAGGTCGGTCAGACGTGTTGCTAATTCCTCTATTCCAGCTGGTCCTGTGTCGGGCAGATCAGTTTTTTTGTCATCGCTCCTTTGCCGTTTCAAGACGCGTTTGATCTCACTTTTCTGTGCTTCGCGATCTAACCATACGAGCGTTGAGGCTTCGTCGAGCAGAATGTGAACGCTTTTGGGTGAGAGAATATCTTTTTCAAAGAGTTCATAGACGCGCTTGAAGAGGGTAATAGGCTGAGCATCATCTACCAAATTCTCATAGTGCCATTTACAGCCTACTCGCGTTTGCTCGCCTGAGTGTCGTATCACAGTGACGACGAGTGCATTGCGACCATAGTGTTCTTTGGCGAGGCTCTCTGCCTCGCGTGCAGTTCGCAACACGAATAAAAGGGGCGTGAGGTGATGTGCAATGGCAACGCCGATGCTTGCGGTTACTTTCTTCTGACGCTCTTCATCCTTGACTACATCTTTTACCGTACGACAATATTGATCCTGTAGATGGTTCACCAAGTCGAGGAGACCTTCGAGTGGTGAAAATGCCAGTACGTCATCGCCACCTGCATATACCAAGCGTGCTGCGTGTTTGTCTTGAACGAGTCGAGGTGCATCTTTGCGTGAAAATTCTGAGAGTGCTTGGCTAATTTCTACATGTTCATCTTTTTTTGGTACCTCGCTAAGCAATGTTCCCATATTATCACCGTCCATTTGAACAACAGCATAATATGGTGTTGGTCGTGGAATTCTAGGACGTCCGTCGGAAGTTTTAAGAGTACCAGTAGCATTAAGTAAATCAGTCAATGCATCCAGATACTGCTGCGCTTTGCTGCTATCTGTGATCCGATAATCTTCCTTTAGACGACTTGGTGTAAATGTTTCTCGAAAGTAACAATCACCATCACGCCGCAGTATCCAACTGCGTTCATCTGGTGATGCCCCTGCCTTCCGTTCAAGATAAGGAATTGCTTTTATTGTATCTTCTGGTTGTACAAGTTTACCTCTTGTTGCCTCACGCCATTTCTCAAGTGCTGATTTCAACTCAGGTGTTATAAGCAGCTTCTCTACGAACGAAGCAGTTGCCACAGAGCTCGTTGAAGGAAATGGCTGGTTTGGTATAGCTGATGACTCTGTAGCGAAACGCTTGATAGTATCTATAGCATCAAGACGTTCTGATCCCTCTTGTCCAATGTCTTTCGCTGAACACTCTTTTGCAATGGCTGTCCAGAAAGCTCGTACTTGGTCACGAGAAGTACTTTGCCCATGTAGAGCTGCGCGTTCTCCAGAGATCATTCCCTTCTCACTCGGCTCGTATTCGGCTTGGGGTAGGAAGTCACGCAGACGTTTGCGTGTGTCCAATGCTTTTTGCGCATCCTCTAACCAGACTGGATAGTTGTTCAGGTCTCCTTGAACGATGACCCAGACAATATCAAAGAAGGTATCTGCGTTGCTTTGCCTTTCCCATATCTTAAAGGCTGCCTCTTTATCCTCAGTTTTTATCGCTGGATTATTATAAATGACTGATTTCCACACAGCCCCTCGTATTTTATTCCATTCTTCTACGATTTGCTTTCTGCTCTGTTCGGCTGCATCCTTGGCATCTTTTGAAGAGTTGAAGATGGCAATATATTTGTTTGGAAGGTCAGGGATATTGCCTTCAATTGTTCTTCTGGTTGGGAAGACAAAATCTCCTGATATACCTTCCATTGCTGCTTCCATCAGCTTTGAGAGTAGAAAGCTACCCAACCAGAGGTCACGTGTTTTGCGTGCCTGCATAATGAAAGATTGTACAGGGCCGAGGGAGAATATAAGCATAGCTTGCTTCATAGTTGTACCTCCAATGACATTTGTTTACTTACTGGAAAGCTCGTTTTTATCCAATCTTCAATAAGTGCATAATCAGACATATATCCCTTTTGCCCAATCGTTTTAAACAAGACTGCTATCCCAACATAATGCTTTACTTTTCCCACTTGTAGCTCTGATACACGCAAAAGCAGTGGCGAAGCTCTGCGTTTGTTATATTCAATAGGTGGTAGAGGCAGTCCAAAGACTTTACGCCGTTCAATTGAGGAAATCTTGTCTATTGGAGGAACGTTGCTACGATAATCTTGTAGACTTCCTCCAATAGCATTCATCGCTTCGTCAGCACTAAGCCACGGGTTATTAGCATTTTGAAGTACCCAGATGCGACAGAAACCTTTAACCAAAACATCAAACTGTACTCCTGTCATAGGCCGTTGATCAATATCGTAAAGTTCTCTTCCAGTTGCTATTCCCTGCTTGATTTGTTCTCTCAGTGCTTCTGCATTAACTGGTGGTTTGAATGGAAGGCTGGGAATATGACCCTCTACAGGCGTCGCTGTCACGCTTCCAGCGCAACGTCTTGAACGTGAGCCAATCCCTCCTAAATGTGTTAGTAACCAGAATGCAACGATAGCTTGATTTAGCAATTTTTGTTCCGCTTCTCCTTGACCACGTACTGCTAGAGTGACCTGAAATTCAGTGTCACGAGGATAGTACTGACGGGGAAACTTATAGTTATCCTTCTCTATACTTCCACTTCTTGCCATTGACCAGAGAAGATAATCTTTACCTGTAGGTTCTCGTCCCTTTCCTTCTTTCCAGAAGTCTTCCGGCTCTTTAGAGGGTTTCGATATTTTGATGTGTACCGTTGACCCTGTATCCGTTGTGCCAAATATACTTGATTCAAGTTTTATCACGTCTTCTAATGGCATGGCTCCGCCAGTTAATGCTCTCTGCCAATAACGCATGAGGCCACGAAAAGGGGGAGAACGTAGTTCTGCTAAAAGTTTCCAAGTATAGTAATCTATATTTATACGGGTGCTTTGTTTTCGCGGATCAATAGAAACTTTCGTTTCGACTTGATCATTCCCTGCCAAAAACAGTGGCGTTATCGTTTGCAGGGTGAACGTTACTTCCTGCATCTGTTGATCCTTTCTCATGAGCTTTATCTCGTTTATCGAGATAGTATCATACTATACCTATCAATACATCCAAACTAGCTACAACTTTTTCAAAGCTAGCTTGGATTGCTGTTCGCGCTTAGTGGTGTATACTCTATTCATTGTCACTAGAGTAGTTGGCAAACTGTATCTGTAGGAAGCGGTAGTCAAGACGTTCTTTGTCTTTGATGTTCCAGGTGTTTCGGCATAAGCGGAGTAAAACGTTGGTATGGCTACTCACCGTCGATTCGCTGATGTTTAGTTGGACTGCTACCTCCTTTGGATGAAGCCCTTGCGCGAAAGCTTGCAGGACTCTTTGCTCTGCAGGACTTGCTGCGCCTTTAACTTGTTTGCGACGTTTGCCTTCTTCTGTTTCTCTTTGCTCGTTCTGTGAATGTATAAAGGTTCTGGTGCTAGTATTGCTGGTGCTCAGTATATGAGACAAAATGGGCTGGGCTGAACGAGCAAATGGAATCTCGATGAGGCGTACACCATCTTCTGGTGAAGCGTGCATCATGGCACCATTTCTAGCTTGTTCCTGAAAGACTTCAGGGGTATAGATATGCCACAGTCTATCAGCTGGCTCAAAGTTCAAAAGGGCCGCTGAAAATGAGAGGAAAGACATAAGCCGTCTTCCACCAGTGATGGAGAAGTGAACGATGTATTGCTGCTGCTTCAAGCTACGAATAAGCTCGTCCATTGTATCGAGTGTACCGTCTGCGGTTTGCTCATCTACAATATCATCAATAGGCTGTTCATAGTATTTGAGAGTATGAGTGCTAAAGCGAATATTATGACCATCTCTCTTGTAGTGGTCTCCCATGAATTCAGTTCTCAAACAGGCTATTGAATGTTGTAGATTTTCATGTGAGGTGAGAGCAGGATGAATAACAATGACCTCACGAATGGGAAATTTACGTTGTAGCAGGAGGTCAAGAGTGAACGTGACGACCTGTGGCTGCCCTCCAAGGGTTGCCAGTAGGACATGTGTATGATCTGGCAAGAAACCGCTCCCATCTAATTTACTACACTCAATCAATAAGAAACAAGAGGATACCAAATGGTTACTACTTTACCAGCCGTGTTAATTGCCGGTCCACCGCATGCTGGAAAGTCGGTTTTGACTTACAATCTTACGCAAGCTTTGCGCAGACGTGATGTACCTCACTATGTCTTGCGTGCCAGTCCTGATGGTGAAGGGGACTGGTCACAAGAAATGAACCAAAACACTGCACAATTGATTCGCGTGAAGGGTGATTGGACGCCTGAGTTTGTGAGTCGTGTCTGTGCCGATCTGGAACGACGTCAGCTACCGTTGTTGGTTGATCCTGGCGGGAAGCCTCGGGATGAACAAATGTGTATCTTTAAGCATTGCACAGACGCTATACTGCTTTTACATGCGAATGATAAACAGACTAGTCATCAATGGCATGAGCTAGTAAAGATAAACAATCTTACTCTCTTGGCTCACCTCTATTCTCAACAAAACGGAGCTTCGATGCTTTCGTCAAATGAGTCTATAATTGATGGTACGCTTGTTGGATTAGAGCGTGGTACACAACATCTGCAAGGACAACTGTTTGATGCGCTCGTTGAACGTATTCAATCACTGTTTCTCTCTGTTATAGACCCAGTAAAAATGCATCTAGAAGCCGTTTCTGCGGAACAGTTGGTTAACTTGGACAGTCTTCTACGCAACTGGATGCCACCAGCAAAGGAGTGGACGTCTGAGATGATGAGACAGTTACTTACCGATTTACCTGCTCACACTCCTCTGTCTGTCTATGGGCGTGGACCAAATTGGCTTTACGGTGCCTTGGCTGCTCATGGTGACATAGCTTCATTTTACCAATTCAATAGTCGTCTTGGGTGGGTGACTCCTCCTCCTTTGGAATTAAGTACACGAGAAATGCCAGAAGTTCATATAACTTCTCATAGGAACGAAGATACAACGATTCTTAAAATTGAGCCGAAGTATCTTGACTATTCGCTCTGTAATAATCTCGCCTTCCCTCCCGTACCTCTAGAGCATGGGTTAATTATTGATGGTGCTCTTCCGCAATGGCTCCTTACAGCTCTGGTACGCTTATATAAAGGTGCTGGCGTAGCATGGATCGCTTATCGCTATCTACGAGATGAGGAAGGCAGAGCCATAGTTATGACATCTCGTACTGATGTACCTAGCTTAGGCGACCTTGTTCCTCTTTTTATTCCTTGAATGAGATTGGCTTCATTTTACCTCTTCTTGGAGGAAATGTCTATAGTGTAGGTAGAAATAGCTACTATGTTCGTTACAAGCTTATGTATCGTTATATATAGACGATCAAGCTCAAGAACATGCTGAGTTGTTATTCAAAGCTAGGGAGGCTCATGCACGACCCAACCACCACCACCCAATCCCAACACTCCTGGCGTACCGAACCAGAAATCGACCAGGAACGCCAGCATTATCTCATCGCATGTCTCTCTACAAAGCCTGACGTCACACGGAACATCTACCCGTTCAAGAACGTCAGACTCACCCGTGCTGACATCGAATGGCTGCTTGCCATGCATGAGGACGGGCAGGGGCCGGTCGAATGGGTGGGTTTAAGGCAGAGGGGGCGTATGGGATTAGATTTGCGGGGGGCACACTTGCAGGGAGTAGACTTGCGGAGGTTGCCGTTGGCGCGGGTGTATGGAGGGTTGACGATAGAGGAGTGGAAGGGAGCGACGTTGGAGCAGCGCGATGGGGCAGGGGTGCGGTTGGAAGGGGCGGATTTGAGTGAGGCACATTTGGAAGGAGCAATTCTGCGGGGAGCGCATCTGGAAGGGGCGATTCTGCGCAAGGCGGCTATGCGGGAAGCGGTTCTGTATAAGGCGCATCTCAATGGCACCTATTTTCGTGATGCTCATTTGGAGAGAGCGAATCTGGCTGGAGCAAATTTGGAGGGGGCTTATTTGCGCAGTGCGTCTCTGGAAGGGGCTGATCTGCGGAAGGCCTTTTTTGATAGTCGAACGAGTCTGGAAGGGGCAGCGTTGAGTTCGAAGCGTGTTGAGTGCGCAAGGGTGGCTGAGGTGTGTTGGAGCGACGTGAATTTGTCGCTGGTGGATTGGACGCAGATAACAATGCTGGGGGATGAGCATAAGGCACGCCAGCGCACGACGTATGGAGATGTGGTAAAAGATCTGATCAAGCAGTTGGAGGATTATCGGGAGGCGGTACGAGCCTATCGTCAACTGGCAAATGCCATGCGGGCACAGGGGATGAATGAGGAGGCCGTGCCGTTTGCCTATCGAGCGCAGGTGCTGCAACGGGCCGTGCTGTGGCGAGAGTTGTTGCTGGGACAGGATGTTTCGCTACAAACGGATGGATCACAGGGGATGGCTCGCCGATGGATACGGGTACTGCGGCGAAGAGTACGGGTGTTTGGCTCATATATCTTCTCATGGTTTTTGGATGTACTGGCTGGCTATGGATATAGGCCAGGGAGGAGCATGTTTATCTATTTGTTGGTGATTGCGGTTTTTGCTACATGCTATGATGTGTTTGGACATCTTTCCATGTTGGAAGCTCTTATTTTCAGTGTGACATCGTTTCATGGACGTGGTTTTCTGCCGGGGCCTTTTGCTCTGAGTAGTCCGGTGACGGCGTTGGCGGCGTTAGAGGCGGTGATGGGCTTGTTTATTGAGATTAGTTTTATTGCGACGTTTACACAGAGGTTTTTTGGGAGGTGAGTGGTGCTGCTTACTCCCTTACCCCGCCGCGCCATGACGCCCGCAAGGGGCGTCACTACTATACTACGGCTTCGCGAGCTGTGGCATTCGTGGTGTAGGAGTGGCGTTTCTTGTGGAGTTATGTTTGAAATTTGGTATGGAAGGATAAATATATTTTAATGAAGACATCATTCTCTTCTTCGGCTCCGTCTCGGCTGTATGCTCTTTTGTTGAGGTTGCGTCCGATGCAGGCGGGGACGTTGATGGCTTTTAATGGGGAGTTGGTGCATGGGGCGTGGATGCATTGGTTGGGGAGAGCGGCACCGGATGTGGCGGAGTGGTTGCATGAGGGTAATCGGCGACGGCTGTTTACGTGTTCGAGTTTGCAGTTTCCGGTGCCGGAGCAGCGGATGTTGGAGGCGGAACAGCATAATGTGCATCTACCAGTGCTGCCTGAGAAGGTATATACCCTGCGGATTACGCTGTTGCTGGGTGAGCTATTCCCTCTATTTCATGAGGCATTAATGAGATTTCATATAGCCACAAATGATGGAGAGAGACAGCCTTTTATGCAGATTGGCAAGCAGGTTTTTGCGCTGGAAGAGGTGGTGCTGAAGCCTGATGATGCAGGTTGGACGGGTTTTACGTCGTTAGGTACGCTGGTGGAGCAGGCGAGGATGTTACGTATGGGCAAGGATGAGCCGATGAAGCTGGAGTTTGCGACGTTGACGACGTTTAATCGCAGCAGTAGCAAGAGTAAGAGGTATGGGGCACATTCTGCACGCTTGCCATTGACAGAGTATGTGTTTCCGGGATTGGCAAGACGCTGGGAGGATGTGGCCTCGCCAGAGCTGGCAGGTGTGGTGCAGAGGGAGCGTATTGAGCAGTATGTTGAGGATGATGGGGTGATTATTGCCGATTATGAGTTGAGGACGCACACGGTGAAGTTTACGACGCATACGCAGCCAGGATTTGTTGGGAAGTGTACGTATGCATTGCGTGGGCCGGATGAGATGGTGACGGAGGAGGCTCCGTTGACGGTGCGGCAGCAATTGTGGTTGTTGGGGCAGTTGGCATTTTATAGTGGGGTGGGATATAAGACGACGATGGGCTTGGGGAGAGTAAGGATCGCGTAGGGGCCCTTGTGGACGCCCGCTGGGGTGGAAAGGCAACGATGGCGGCGCCGGTGAGGCACGACGGGCAGCCACAAGGGCCCCCGCACCGCTCCACACCGCTCCTGCCCCTACGCGATTCCCAGTGCTGTTCCCGCAAACCTACCTGGGTAAGCCCTTGTAAAGTAGTATGATGAAAGAGTAGCTGATGCATGTATGAGTGAAGCTGGTTGGCAGACCTGTAAAAATATTTTGTGTGTGCGTCCTGATAATATGGGCGATGTTTTGATGACGAGCCCTGCTTTGCGGGCGATTAAAGAATCTCTTCCTGATGTGCGGCTGACTCTGCTGGCGTCGCCGAGTGGGGCGGCAATTGCTCCTTTCATTCCTGAAATTGATGATGTGATTATGTGCAGATTGCCGTGGGATAGCAGGATGCAACCGGATAGCGGTGAGGTGTTGTTGGGAGTCATTGATACGTTGAGGGAACGGGCGTTTGATGGGGCGGTACTGTTTACGAATTATAGTCAGAGTGCTTTTCCAGGAGCGTTTCTGTGCTATCTGGCGGATATTCCGAGGAGGTTAGGATATGCGAAGGAGTATCAGGCACGACTGCTAACCGATTGGGTGGTAGATCAAGAGCCGTATTTCATCCGCCCCAAACATGGTGTGCAAAGGCAACTTGATCTGGTGGCTGCGGTTGGTTTGACGACCAGGGATGAGAGGCTCTCTCTGCGGGTATCTGATGTGGCGGTGAAAAGTGTGGGTGCAAAACTTGAGCGTGTTGGTGTGGATGTTGGGAAGCCTTTTATTGTGGTGCATCCAGGGGCAAGTGATCCGAAGCGACAGTATCCGCCCGATTTGTATGCTCAGGCGATAGGTATCATTGTGCGGGAGATGGGGTATTCTGTGGTGATTACGGGCGTGTCCTCGGAGGCAGCGGTAGGCGATATGGTGATGAAGGGAAGTGGTCAGGGAGTCTTTTCGCTGGTTGGGCAGGTAGATATCGGTGAGTTGGCTGCGCTGATTGCGCTGGCGAAATTGCTGATCTCGAATAATACTGGCCCTGTGCATATGGCGGCTGCTGTGCAGACAGCGGTGGTAGATCTGTACGCCCGGACGAATCCCGAACATACACCCTGGCAGGTGAGCAGCCGTGTGCTGTATTTCGATGTGCCAGAACATTTACGGAGCAGGGCGCCTGCACTTGTGTATACGACGCCGAAGGTAGTAAAGCCCATGCCGGCACCCTCCGATATTGTGTGTGCTGTCCGTGAGCTTCTTATTGGGGAGAGTCTGGGGTGTAGTATTGCTGAGGAAGTGGTAAGCTGGTAACAAAAAAGATTACTCTTGTACCCTGACTTCAAGAGTGGAGTTCCATTTTTCTTCCTACCCAAGCACTTTCGTATATGTTTCATAGACGAGACGGTTTGCTTCCTCTTTTCCTACATGTTTCTCTAGCTCAACTTGATACTGTCCAATAGCATCGTAGCGGTGCCCGATGACTTCATGAGAGGCGACGACGGCATAGCCGTGTAGAGCTAGCTGCATGGCTTGGCATTCAAGTTCGATTTGTTCCATCAAGCGTTTGACTTCCGACATTGTCCTTTCCTTTCCATGATAATACGCATTCTAATGGGTAGTAGTATATATGATATCTATACAGTAATTACCATTACGATGTACTTGTGTCAAGGGGGTATGACCAGTATGCTTACCATATGAATAGTAAGGAGTATGGTTATGCGACGTTTACGGGTGAAGGAAGTGGCGCAAGCTAAGGGGATAGGGATGGCAAAGTTGTCGAGGATGGCTGATCTATCCTACCGGACGGTGCAGTCGGTATGGCACAATCCGCAGCATGACGTGTCTTTTTTTACGTTGGATAAGATTGCAAAAGCTCTTGGGGTTCCGGTGACAGATTTAATTGAAGATGTACCAGAGGATAAGGCATAATTTAAGAAGAATAGGGTTGATCATTCAAGGAGTGCATCTCTACGATATTGAGAACGGCAACTGATGGTTATGAAAAGGGAAGAATAAATGGCATTACGGGACATACGCACTTTCTCACCTGGGATTGTGCAAGACCCCTTAATTAATAGCGGGCGACCAATTGTAAAGGGAACTCGTGTCTTTGTGGATTGTATTATCGGCCATCTTGAGAATGGTATGTCACCTCAAGAGATTTACGAGGAGTATGAGTTGACGCCTGAACAGGTGGCGGCTATTCAGCGGCTAAGTCCAGAGCAGGTGCAGTATATAAAGGGGTACGCTGATGCCCTGGAAAATAGGACGGTGAGGTAGGAATATGGAGACTCGTCCACAGGCGTTTTTGCTGGACGAAAATATACCCAAAAAAGTACTCTCAACATTACGGGTAGCAGAATAACCTGCTACCCGTAATGTTGAGAAGCTTGGTTCCGAATCTGATGCAGCCATTTTTAGGTATGCACGCACCCATCAGATGACTATTATTACGTTTGATACTGACTACACAAGTCGGATACCGTTTCCTCCACCACATGCAGGTATCCTCATCATACGCTTCTTTCCACGAAATACACCTGTTAGGGATATTGCTTCTGCTGTGCTGAGTGGGGTGAAGCAATTATCTTCTGATATTTCCAACCGAGTCTATAGGATTGATCCGGATGGGATACACGAAGAAGAGTGAGCACCTTCTAGCTTTGCTCCCTATCTGCTCGTTTCATATTAGATTATGCGAATCCTCCATCTTGCCAGTTAGGCGTTTCGCATGTATAGTACTCTAAAGAGAGTTACGCAATAGGGGGTACGTTTGTCGCGTATGGGTAAGCATTATCTGGTGCGGGTATGGGAACTGAAGGCGGGTTGCGCGGGTGAAGAGTTGGAGGAGTTGATGAGTTCGGGTTATTTAGAGATGCAACAGTGGATGCCGGGAGTAGAGCATGTGTCGTTGTTACGGGCAGGGGGCGCGGGGGAGGGTCGGTATGTGTTGATGACAACGTTTGTGAGTCCTGAGGCGTATAGATATTGGCGGCAGGTGGAAGAAGAGGCGGCTGATTATTGGGAACGATATGCAGCAATTGTGATGCAATGGGAGCGGACGTGCTACTTGCTGGCGGAGTATGCAGGAGAGATGGTGGTGGATACGCATGTTGAAGGTGCAGTCTGAAAGCAAAGATATGAAGCAGAACTATGGTGTGTTACGGATTGTGCGTGTGCGTCCGCCGGCCAATGCAACAACACATCTCGCGGAACGCTATCCGTCTGGTTGGTTGCCGGAAGAACGTCTGGTGCATTTGCTGACAGAACGTGAGACGCTGATTGGGCGTGCGCTAAATAACGATATTATTTTGCTGGACCCTACGGTTTCGCGAGAGCATGCACGCCTGGTATTCGATGACGAGGGCTGGCATATTGTGAATTTGACGGAGCACAATGTGGTACGCGTTAATGGGCATCCGGTACCATATAAGGGCAGTTTGCCGATGTGCTCACAGGATATTCTAATTCTGGGAAGTACCATGCTGCAGTTGCTTGCTCCACAGGTGACAGCTGACGATGAGATGTCGATAGTGGATATGGCGACGGAGCAATTGCCCTCTTTCCAGAAAAATGGAAGCTCAGTCTATCTTGATGATAATATGCTTGTGCAAAAGCAGACTCGAGTGGAGAGGGTGAAGGCGAAGTTACAGGCGGCGGGAGCATTGGTACCAGCAAATGAGCAGTTGCGTGGGGAGGTGGTACAGTCTGAGCCTGAGCTGGAGGCGCAGGCATGGGATGATGAGGATGAAGAGAGTTTGTTGGGAGTGGGTGTGACGCTCCAGTTTGCCTTGCCTCAGAAGATGGGGAGGGGGACATTCTGGCTGATTGCCGGAGTTGGACTGGCCTTTTTGTTTATAAGTGCGTTGACGACGTTTGTGCTGAATAGCATTGTTGGCTTTGCTACGCTGGCGACACCGAATGGGGTGTCGACCCTTGTAGCGGCCCTGCTTATTCCTGCCGTGCCTGCGCTGGGGATTAATCTGCTGGTCAATTTTATCGATCGCTTTGAGCGCGAGCCGTGGTTTTTGAGGTTGGCAGCTTTCCTATGGGGGGCAATTATTGCCATTCCCTTTGCCTTGCTGATCGAGCGCAGGATAGATGGAGCATTGCAAGGTCTGTTTGGCTCAACGGGCAATGATGTGATGCGCTCAGCACTCCAGGGGCTGAATGCAGGTGTGACGGAGGAGACGATTAAGGGCCTGGGGCTGCTGTTGCTGTTCGTGATCTTGCGTGATGAATTCGACAATGTGACCGATGGTATTGTCTACGGTGCATTGATCGGGGCAGGTTTTGCCATGGTGGAGAATTTCCGCTACTTCGCGCAGGACTTTAACACGTTTTCCACTTTTCTTATAGTCTACCGAATTGTTCTGGGCTGGTTGGGGCATTCGACGTTTACGGTCTGTTTTGGTGCGGCTCTGGGCTATGTACGCCATACACATGTACGCTGGCGACAGATTGTGATACCTCTGGTGGGATATGTGTGTGCGGTGGGGTTGCACAGCTTCTTTGATTTTGTGGATTTTCAGGCGAGTGTGGCTCTCAATGCAGCTCCGCACAATAGCACTGTGACGTTGTATTCGCTACTGGCTCTGATCGGTGATTATATTCCGCCCTTTCTGGCACAGATGGTTCTGTTGTACATTCTGATCAAGTCATTGGCGCATGAGGCGGCGGTGATTCGTGAGTTTTTGGTGGTAGAGGTGAGCAATGGCGTGGTGAAGGTAGATGAGTATGCCCTGCTGCAAAATTCGTTTTTACGGACGAAGGTAGAACGGAAGGTGCTATGGAGAAGTGGCTGGAAACAGTGGTTGCGCGTGAAGGCATTGTATCAGATGGAGATCGGTCTGGCTTTTCGCAAATGGCATGTGAGTATGGGAGATAAACCCAAGCTCGGTTATGTGCAGCCTGAGGATGTCTACAGGCAGAGGATTAAGAAGTTACGCGATGAGATCGCGGCAGCGGAGACGAAGGAGAAGAAGAAATGAAGAAATACGAACTTGGTTCCCCCTTGCTCATCATCGTTGACCGCTGGGGCGAAATCTGGGCCGCTTGGTGCGGTGGGCAGGAGTACCGGATGCCTTCAAACCAAGACATCCTGGAGTGGCTGACCTTCATCGAATCCCAGTGCCCAGAGCGTACGATGCGTGAGTGGAGCGAAGCTTGGGATGCTTGAAAACCAGCCAATTCCTGTCGTGTTTCACTTCAATGGATGGAGAGCCAAACCATCATGGTTGTGGTAAGAAATTCTGTGAGCCGAAGGAGCCACCTAGCACATCCTTGGAGGATGCGCCCAGCCAGCGATCAAGCACGGTGGCGTAGATCGAGCGGAAATCGGTGGTATATTTCAAGTTGCCAGCACTGTCTAAATTGCTCAGGCTGGGTGGTTCGCCGAAGATGCCTTTATTGACGGGATTACCCAGTACAAACATGGGAGCCGCCGTTCCGTGATCGGTTCCCTGACTGCCGTTTTCCTCGACGCGCCGCCCGAACTCCGACCATGTCATGATAACCACATTGTCGGCCTTGCCATGTTTTGCCAGGTCAGTATAAAAGGCTAAGAGGCCGTCGGCCAGCATTTTCATCAAGGCGTTATGATCTGTTTGCTGGTTGGCGTGTGTATCGAAGCCGCCGAGCGTGACGTAGCCGACACGTAGCCCTAAGTTCTGGACAATGGCCTCGGCCAGTATCTTCAGACCGGCGGCAAACGGCCCCTGTGGATAGGTCACGGCTGGCTGGTACTGTGCCTCCGCTGTATGCAATTGACGCGAGCCTTCCTGGGCGTTGAGGGCCGTAGTATCGAGCAGGGCGGCATAGGGCGATGATTTGGGATAGGTATTGTAGAGCTTCATCAGAGCCTGAAGACGGGCGTTACCACTATCTCTGTCAGCTGGATCAGGGTAGACACGATAGGTGTTTACATTTGAGAGCGTGGGGACAGGTGCGCTGATGGATGACAGGGCCTGAGCGGTTTGCACTCCAATGTCGAGAGCCTTAAAAGGGTGGCCATCCTGATCTACCCAGCCAGAGACGAGTTTGCCTAGCCAGCCCTCGCTACCCGTGCCGTTCAGATCGAGTGTCTGCCAGATATCCATAGCCTGGAAGTGCGAGAGGCTTTGATTGGGATAGCCCACACCTTCGACAATGGCCATGTGTCCTTGGTCCCACAACTGCTTGAGGGGGGTAAGGTTGGGGTGGAGGCCCAGTCGCGTATCAAGATGCACGATCTGATTATCGGGTATGGCTAGTGTTGGGCGCATCTGGTGATAGAGCGAGTCGGTAAAGGGTATGACTGTGTTGAGGCCGTCGTTGCCACCGGCCATCTGTACGACAATTAGGGTACGCCCATTGGCCGTTTGGGCGATATGCGAGCCTTCCAGTGACTGCGCCCGTGCCGAGGCGACACCACGGCTGAAAATGGATGGCATGATCATGCCAGCCGATACGACTAACAAACCATCTTTTATTAAAGCTCTGCGCGAAAGGTTCATATGTATTCTCCCATATTTTAGTTTAATTGGTATGCTGGTGAGGCCATCAGCAAGTAGAGTGTGCCACGTACACGGTTTAATGGGTAAGTGTGACCATTTTTCAATGTGATGTGGGTGTTACCACGACTGGTATCTGGAGCCGTAAAGTAGTCGAGCAATTGTGTGCGTTGATCGGGATCGAGTACGCCGTCCAGAAGGAATGAGGCAAAGTAATCGACGAAATGCTCTGGTGTATCGATATTATGCGTATCCACAATGTTTTGCAGATCGATGGGCGAAGCCGGGCCTTTGCCTGCGAAGCTGCCTCGTACCAGCAGGGCGTCGATAAAGTTGAGACGAGTCATCCATGTGCCACTGTTCAGCCAGATCGCACTGACTTTATCGCCTGGCCAGCCTGCTACATTGGGTGGGTCAAACAAGGTCTGCCCCATGAGGGTGGTAATCGTGGGTAGACCATTGCCATCGCCCTGAATATTCAAGGCCCGAAATGCACCAACGGTATACTCAATAGGTGATTTGATGCGGCTACGATACGCCTTTGGAGAAGAGAATTGCGGTGAGAGCAGCAGGGTACGCATGACCGCGCCCATGTTGTGATTGCTTTGCACATAGGTGTCTACGAGAGGCTTTAAATCGTCGCTGCTGGGGTTTTCATAGACGAAGAAGGTGAATAGCTTACGACTGAGAAACCAGGGTGTAGCCGGATGGTTGGCGAGAATACGCACAACATCTTTATAGTCAAGGTTGCCTGTTTGTCCCAGGTAATGTTTGGTGATATCATTGTGATCGTTGGGAATATAACGGGAAGTGAGTCCTTGGACGTGCCAGCCGGTCAGAGCTGCTGCACCTTCATAGACATCCTGTTGGGTGTAGTGGCCCAAACCGAGCGTGAAGAGTTCCATTAACTCACGGGCATAGTTTTCATTGGGGGCATGTTTTCTACTTTTGGTCAGGTCGAGGTAGAAGAGCATGGCCGGGTCGCTGGTGATGCCGAGCAGAATGTTATCGTAGGTATCAAAGGCGTGGGTGCGCAAGAACTGGTTCTGCACTATCATACGTTGATAGCTGCTCTTACCACCGACTTTGCGGAAGCTACTGGTAAGAACACCATGCCAGAACAAGGTCATTTTCTCCAAGAGTGGTCGTTGTGTCCATGCCATGCGCAGGAGCCACCAGCGTTGCTGGTCAGTTGGATTATTCAAATTGAGGTTCAGAGCCTTCAGGCGATTTTCTGTATTATCATCCGCTACCTGTGTATAGTTGAGCAGGCGATCGACCGCGCCACTATAGCCCAGGCCTGTATACGTAGCCAGGTCATCGGGGCTGGCTCCAAAACCTGCTCGACGCAAAAGATGTCCGATCTGGGTGCTGGTTGCCGTGGAGCCATGCAACAGTGTGTTCAGTCCACCATGCTGTGCCCACTGCTCCAGAACTACACCTCCAATACCTAGACCAGCCAAACCGGCCAACGAAGCTCCCATCATGGCGCGCCGCGACAATTTGGGCTTCGGTGCTGGTGGTGCCGACTGAGCAGGGGCAGGCGTGGGGGGCATAGCCTGCCTGCTCGTCGGCTGAGGCGGAGGTGAGGAGGATTTGAGCGCTTTGTGTGGCTCTGTCGGTGAGTTATATAGATCATCATTTAGATTGATATTCATATGTTTTGCTCCGCACGGTATGTCTTAATGCACCCAACTGGCTCGCGCTTCGCGCATCGCCACGGGGCGCGATAAATCGGGCCCCTACAATTTTGCATAACCTACTTTCTTGCTTCTTTAATGCATAGTCTAGCAGATAAAGGTCAAGAAAGTCTCAAGATGGACTTAGAAAAATATCAATGTTTCACCCATATCTCACATCAGCTTGCCTATCTCGTGCAATCAATGTTAGACTATGAGCCATGCAAACGAAAACTTCAACTGAAAATCTGGCTAAAAACACCAGAAATCGCTCTCTACAAAAACGAGGTTATCTACCCCTTGTTTTATTGGCAGGTATGATAGGAGCGATTCTCTTTTTGGACGCTGTGCTGCCGTTGGGTGGGTTGTGGTTTCATACGGCATTGTTGCCCCAACTGGGGGCGTGGACTCTACTGCCAACCCACTTGCTCTTTCCAGGATGGGCTCTTTCCTCGATCATCACCAGCGATCGACCTGTGGCACCGCCTGTTGTTCTGGGCTGGGAACAGGTACCTTTCCTTTTATTGGCTTTCTTGCTTATTTTTATACTCTATCTCGTAGCCTTAGGCTATGTGCCGCGCTATCTTACGAGTTGCCGATCTATCGTCTACTCTACACTAGTATTGGGCTTGATCTATATTCTCATTCCCGTGGTGACTTCGCCCGATGTTTTTTCCTATATGAGCTATGCGCGTATGGGCGTTCTCTATCACCTTAATCCTTTGACAACACTGCCTATAGATATTCGTAACGATCCGACCTATGTGCATATCTACTGGAATACGCAACCGTCGGCCTATGGGCCTGTATGGGTGGGCATAAGTTGCTTGTTGCAGTGGCTTGTGCTGCCGTTTGGGGTGCAAACATTGCTGCCTTTGTTGATGGCCTTGCGTCTCTTTGGATTGGTAGCACATCTTTGCTCAACTCTGCTTATCTGGTCGATCAGTGGGCATATCCAGCGTCAGCAGGGGCAGCACGACCTACAAAAGCGTATCTTGGCAACCTTTGCCTTTGCCTGGAATCCCCTCCTCCTCTTTGAAGCCTGCGTCAATGCTCACAATGATGTGGCTCTGTTACTTTTGATCCTGGTCGCTATTTGGTTTCTAGTTTCTCAGGAGCAACTTACAAGGCGTTCCTCTATTATTGCTGTCGCTGTATTTGCCCTGGCGACCTGCGTGAAATTAAATGCAGTGATCCTGATGCCATTTGTCTTGATTTTTCTGTGGAAATGGGTAAGTGGGCGTCTTGACAACAATCAGTGTGAGCAGGGGGCAGGACGGTTGCGGTCAGGGCAGCGAGGGTCAGGGCGACCACGAGGGTCGCCCCTACATTTCTCACGCCGTGAGAGCGTAACGTCCCAAAATGTAGAGGCGACCCTCGTGGTCGCCTCTTTGGCGGGACTGGCTCTCATTTATGTTGGGTTAATTGTGGCACTCTATGCGCCTTTTTGGCAAAATGGAGCGATATTGAACATTTTTCATGCGAATCCAACGACATCGCGCAATATCAATACGCCGGTGGAGTTCTTGTTCCGTCTTTATAATGGAGTGGAGGCTCGTTTCGGTTCGCATCATCCGCCGGTTAATGGCTCACGTGCCGAGATGGTGACACATGTATTGAGCATTGGCCTCTTTGTGGTATTGTATGGGTGGCTCTGCTGGCAGGCGATACGTAAAGTATATACGCTGCGAACGGTAGCTAGCTTGGTAGGGTGGCTTGCACTGGCATGGTTCGTCTATTGCGCTCTGGGCACTTCATGGTTCTGGCCGTGGTATATGGTCACATTCTTCGGTCTGTACGCCGTCGTGGCGGCTACCAGTTCTACCCGGATAGTGTTGTTCGGCTTCACGATCACACCCCTGACGCTCTCTTTATTGGCTTTTAGTATGCTGACTATCTATTGTTTTTATGCGTGGAACTTTGATGCTACTTTTGTGAGAGGGCTACCCGATTTTAGCTGGTCTTACCTGCGTGGTGTATGGGCGTGGGGTATTCCCTTGTTAGGAATCCGCAGGGTCGCTCGTGTCGGTAGCCAGCCTCTTGCTCCTCTCAGCAAAGAAACTACCAGGTGAGAATAATGGTAGGTTGCTTGGTTCTGGTATAATTGAGGTTAGCAACAGAAGAAAAAGCTAACCTAGAAATGGAGCCAGTTGATCCATGTTTAAACGGCCATCGCCCACGCACTTACAGTGGCTTGCTCTGCTGGTCGGTGTACCTCTGGTTGTCCTTCTGCTAAGTGTAGGCATCTGGTCGCTGTTCAGTAGGACAACGACTAATGACTTGCATAGCAATAATAGCAATGGCGGCAATAGCATTCAAACAGCTGGTGTAAGTGTTACACCAGGGCCTACCGGCGAGGCACAGGTTCCGAACAGCTCCGTTTCACCTCTGCTCTTTGGCACCAATTTGAGCCTGTATGATAGCAATGATCAGGTGTTGCAATCGATCACTACGCGTAACGTGTTGGAGCAACTGCATTTCCGTATTATTCGTATGCCGGTGCGCTCCAATCTTTCCAATGAGACCGAAATTCAGGCAGCCCAGGCTATTAAAAGTGTAGGGGCTTATGCGCTGGTGGTTTTACGTGGCGCAGTGGATAACAATGTGCTGGCTGATGATATCAGTGTGATCCATGCTATGAACGGTATTTTTGGGAATACGACTGTCTACTATGAATATGGCAACGAGGAAGACCTGCTCGGTGTCGATGTCAACCGCTATATTGCTTCCTGGAATACGGTTGTTCCTCAATTGAAACGCCTTGCTCTGCATGGACAGTTTATTGGCCCCGTCAATTTCCAGTACGACCGCAACTATCTAATCACCTTTTTACAGCAGGCCAACCCACGCCCCGATCAGGTGAGTTGGCATGAATACACCTGTGATGACTCCTGGTCTACTGACATCTGCCTCTCCCATATTGATCATTGGACGGTGCATATTAGTGATGCCCGCAGTGCTATGCAGGCAGCCATTGGCACCGCTCTCCCGATTATGATCACTGAATGGAACTATGCACCTAATGCACAGCCCAACGATGGAAAAATCAATAATGATAGTTTTATGTCGGCATGGACAACCAAGGCGGTGCAGACACTGGCGGCTAATCGGATTTTCGCCTCGATGCAATATGCCTGCACAAACTCCGTCTATGCGCTGGTCAGAAGTGATGGAACACCGACTGTCCAGGGGCTGACCATGCAGTCTCTCTATTCACACCTGATTCTCGATGGACAGCAACCTACGCCTATTCCCAGCGAACCCGGTCAGGTGCAGCCAGGAGCTACTCCTACACCCACTGAGGTCCTTCCTCAACACATAGCCTTTTCCTTTGAGGATGGTGGCGTCAATGGCTGGAGCAAGTATGGCAAAGAGATATCTCTGATAGAGAATAGCACTGCTAATAAACTGGAAGGTAGTCACTCTCTGCATGTTGTGCTGAGTAATATGAGTAGCAGTAGCAACCCCTACATCTTAAGCCCAGGTATCACTAACGGTCCCCAATCGGGGCAGACCCTCGATGCGTATGTCTATCTGCCCAGTGATGCGGTGAGCTTTACGGCCAAAGTTTTTGCGGTGGATAGCTCGTGGCACTGGTACTTTAATGAGATGAGTACGCTGGCCCCCGGTATATGGAATCATCTCACGTATACTATTCCTAGCTCTGTGGGTGGTCAAATTTACCGGATAGGGGTACAATTTGGATCGACGACTAACATGCCCATGAGTAGTGATGTGTTTGTAGATGCAGTGGGGTGGCACTAGCAAAAAACATAAGTTTGGCTTCATTAAGAAGTACCATAGGGCTATATGTTTGGTGTAAAGGATGTATTATGAGTAGGATAATGATAATGCAAGGGACATGATGTAGCGAAAGCAGAAGAGTGTGAGATGGAAGTACGTGTGCGTGCTTTTGATTGGCGCGTCTATACAGAAGAGGTGATGCCAGCGTTTGCACGTTGGTTGGTGAACAAAGATGAGGCGGCTCTCCATGAGCTTTTTGAGGGGACGCGTTGTGCTGTAGAGGAGCAGTTTCTGCCTGCGGCGATGCAGAAGTTGCGGGTGTGGCCGCGTGCGAAGCAATTTGTGGATACGTTGCCACGAGGGCCGCATAGTCGTAAGGAGTATGTGAAGTTATCTTCTGCCGAAGAATTTACTCTCCTAAGTGATCGGTACGTGCATAACCATGTGCCCCATCTCTATCAGGACTCGGCGGCATTACGCACGATATGGGGAGCGGTTGTCGAAGAATATTGCTTGCCGTGGTTTCGTGTGGTCTATGATGGATATGATCCCAATGTTCAGATAGATGAAGAAGGGATGCCTAAACCAACAGTACGCACTGAATTGATCTTACTCTTGCAGGATGCTGGTCTCCCAGAGTTGGCGCACGAGGTGGGTGAAGAAGCTACGGAAGTAGAGCGGTTTGAATGGGAGCATGATGGGGAGTCTAGCGATACTGAGCAAGTTGAGGGGTACGAGGAAGAGCCTGATGTGTATGCCGATGAGGAGCAAGGGGATGAGGTAAAGCCGAGAGGTGTGATCCTTGGGCAGCAAGGTAATGTGTTGCATCTGCGTGGTTGGTTGGCCAGCGTGTCTGTGCGTGCGATGGCTTTGTTTGAGTATCTAGTCTGTGGACGCAGATATATGCCCTTTGGCTATGAAGCTGGTGAGCCGTTCGGAGGCTATATTGGCTATTTAACGCCGAGTGAAGTGTGGCAACTGAGCATATGTTTGCGTAATGTGAAGCCGCCCAGCCAGCTTGAGGCACAGGCAGATGAGCTGCGTTTTCGGGAGCAGGAGATGCCGGAGCGGCTGATCGACGAGGTGCTGCCGACCAATGCCGGTATGTTTCTGGATTTTCTCCAAGGCGCAGCCCTGCAAGGGCTGGGGTTGATTGGGAGCGTGGAGTAACGATTCTTCGTCTTGGTTCATTGACTATTCTTGCTCGTACCGGTTTTGTTACTTCGTCCTTACGGCTCTGGGTTAAGGCTCTTTCCAACCAGTGACGCCCTTCGCTAAAATGACTACGGACGAACCAGAACCACCACAGCTTCGAGCGTGCAACCGCCAACGAAAGCTGAGAGCCTACGAAAGAGTTGCTGCTCCTGAATGGGGAAAATAGGGCTTACTCTACGTTTCCCAGGAGCCAGCTCAGGCGAGCGCGATTGCGGCGTAGCTTCTCCATAATGTTATGATTGAGGCGGTAGATTTCTTTGATATCATTAAATTCGGCGGCACAGTGTATGACGATTTCGCGAGGCTTAAGACCACAGTAATAGAGGAGATAAGCCAGGCGTTGTTCGCGCTCATCTGGGAGGAGCTTTTTCAGGGTGTCTAGTAGCAGATGGCTGTCTTTGGTATCTGGGGCAACTAATTCTTCTGCAATATCGGGGTCAGGCAGGGCTACCTCTCTTGTGCGTGTATGGTAGCGCAGGGTATCGAGAATAACTGCATTGAGGGTAGCGCGGAGGTAACTCAATGCTGCTTGCTGGCTGAGAAATTCGATATGCTGGCGACGAACGGCATACCAGAAGCGAGAAAAAGTTTGAGCGACGTAGTTCTCTTCTGAGTCGTGTCGCAACGCGCTCTTTCTGTAGGGGTGATTGCGTAGCCAGAGACGTACCTTTGCTGCCAAGTGTTGGTGCAATGCGGACCATGCTTGGTCGGTGTGTTCAACGATGGCTCGATGAAAGATTTCTAGACAGCAGCGACCATCAGCAGTTTCTTGGCTATAATTTTGCTTCAGTTCATTACTGCTCACGTCTGCATATGTCGTAAGGCTCATATGACCGGGTGCTTCTTTGTCTATAGTGATACGCATTGGTTTTGATTTTCTCCCTTTTTGCGTATATGGTTGGAAATCTGTTGAATTGCACAGGTATGAAATCTTCTTTGATTACAGTATAGAAGATGGCAAGCTGTAGCACACCTGTAGAATTACTGGTTTTATTACCGGTTTTATACGTAGTGGAGGGAGAGGTGTTACCAGGGATGTGCTGGTATAATTGCTGGCTATTGTCTTTTTCAGATCTACTCGTCATCCATGCCGCGTAACAAGGCGTCCAGCAAGACTTGCTCTCAAGGCAGAGCCACACACAAGTATTGTAAAATACAAAGAAGGCCATCAAGAAGTAGGAGTGAAAACATGGACGATATTCGCCATTTTGATCGCTGGTCGCATACTTATGAAGACTCCTGGATGCAAAAACGCTTTTTTGACCCTGTACATGAGGCTGTACTTACGCTAGCAGCCAATGGACCAAAACCAGAAACCATACTTGATATAGGTTGTGGAACGGGTCGGTTGCTACGTAAAGCCATGACTCGTTGGCCGTATGCACGGTTTATTGGGGTAGACCCGGCACCAGGGATGGTAGACGTGGCGCAGCGATTGCTGCCGGATGCGGCATTTCGCCTTGGAACAGCAGAGGAAATACCGCTTCCTGATGCCTCGGTAGACCTGGCTATGAGTACCGTTTCCTTTCATCACTGGCACGATCAGGCTGCAGGAGTGCGCGAAGTTGCACGGGTATTGCGCCCCGGTGGCCGCTTCTTGCTTGCCGATGTTGCTGCACCACCCTGGTTATCAAGACTCATTCGCCATGCACCCTTTCGCAGTGCGGGGGAGGTGCGGGACATTTTCGATGAGGCGGGCTTGCAGGTTCGGTTGCAACAACCTACCACTCGGCGCTTTGTACTGATCACAATGGGAACGCGCTGATGAGGAGAGACGGCCTTTCCCCACCGTTGCTTGGACGCGATAAATCGGGTCCAAGATGCATCAACCGAAGCGGAAGAGATGGAGCAGAGCGAGGAGCGGCGGGCGGCCACAAGGGCCCCACACACAATCCCCCGGATTGCGTCCCCGCATCCACGCTCTACCTGTCTCCCAGACAGGATGCCCCCGCCCCTACGCGAGGGCCCGATCGTTGCGTTAGGTTGATGCCTATTGGACGCGATAAATCGGGTCCCTACAGGAGGGCTTCTAAGACCTCGACGAGTTCAAAGACGGATGTGTATCGCTCATCAGGCTCGATGGCAAGGGTACGCAAAACAATCGACTCCAGTGCTGATGGAATATGGCTATTCAGATGGTGAGGTGCGATCAGTTCCATACATTCTGAGAGAGGTGTGCTGCTGTGCGCGATTGGAGTGTGCGGTGTTGCAGACAGTATGTTCACACGATGCTCAGCAGAGACCGGGGCAAAGTGGGTGAGCAGCAGGTAGGAGATGGCACCCAGCGAGTAGATAGCGGAACGCTGATCGTGGAGGCCGTGAAAAAGTTCGGGGGCGATGAAAGGATTCGTAGGGTCAGGCTGCCCGATGGGGAAGAGCTGGCTGGAGAGTTCAGCAGGAGTCTGAGGAGAGGGAAGTTGTGGCCAAAATGCGGGTGCGGGCGGCCAGGACATGAGCAGAACGGGAGCCCACGTGACAGCATTATCTTTATCCACAAGTACAGTAGCAGGGTCGAGATGGCCAAGTACGGTACCGAGATGATCGAGGCGTGCTACCTGACGAGCAAGTGAGATAGTCCAGGCTAAAGCTGTGGAAGTATCCAGCCATGACGGCCACTGCGGGTAGTTGAGCAAGTTGTTAAGGGTAAGGGCATGTCCAGACTGCTGACTGCCTGTGGAAGGCAACTGCATGATCAGGTAGTGGCGATCTTCCTCTGTACATATGTGATCACGGGCACCTGACAGACGCGAAGAGCCGCGCATGGCAGGTGAGACAAATTCTTCAAAGGTGGTCTGCTCAATGGTGGTACGTAGGGCAGGGGTAAGACCGGTGAGCACGAGTTCGCGAATGGAGACTAGTGGGGAAGAGTTATTTATTTGTAGCCCTGGCCCATGATGACCGCCCCTCCCATGACGACCGCCCCCCACCCCCTGGCGGGCGTCATGGGGTGGGGGAGCGTCATGGGAAGAGTGGTCGTCATGGAGAAAAGAGAAGGGGAGGCGTTGTGCCAGGTACAAGTTGACTCGTGGACGTTGGTGCAGGAGACGCAGCAGGCGATAGCGTCCCTCTAGAATGAGGGCGCCATGTGGTAATGCGCTGTGGGAATCGGTCTGCTGATCTGCTCCCATGCCACTTTTCCCTCTCTGGATGTTATATCTCTTACTTTTGAAACGAACAGGGAAGGGAAGATTTAACATTGGAAAGGGTTTGACATTTTTTTCTAAAATAACGTAGGATATGCATATAGTCGCAGGGAAATGGTGGAGTTCATTACTCCCATTTTCCATGGCGTCGCAGTTCTTTTGGACAGGTACCTGTGGTCTTTTCCTATCGTTTCTATTCATTGTGTGAGTGCTACTCGTGTGATTACACGAGAGGCGAAAGGAGAACGCTATGATCAATCGTCGTGCAAGAAAGCGTCGTTCCTGGCTTCTGCTCCTGTTACTCATCCCCTTTATCGTGTTGCTGTGGCCCCCCTTTTATAACTATTGGGAGCCATCATTCATCGGAATACCGTTTTTTTACTGGTTCCAGATGCTCTGGATCATTATTACGGCTATACTGACCGCGATTGTCTATCTAGCGGGGGCTTGATGAGCATGCGCTAAGGCATGCTCACATTATGCATGTGAAGCTGTCCCCGAAAGATCGACTGACTGCAAAGGAGAAGTTTTATGATTAACTGGGTAGCTACATCCGTCTTCATCTTCTTTTTTCTGGTGGTTACTGTGCTAGGTTTTGTGGCGGCTCGCTGGCGTCAGGGCGATTTGAATCAGATTCATGAGTGGGGTCTGGCGGGACGTCGCTTTGGCACGATCGTTACATGGTTCTTGTTGGGGGGTGACCTCTACACAGCCTATACGTTCATTGCGGTACCGGCAGCCATGTTCGGTCTGGGTGCGTTGAACGGTTTCTTTGCCGTGCCGTACACTGTTCTGATCTATCCATTGGTCTTTATCCTCATGCCCAAGTTCTGGTCGGTGTGTAAGCAGCGCGGCTATGTCACGGCCTCTGATTTTGTGAAGGATCGTTTTGGCAGTAATGCGCTGGCTCTAGCGGTAGCTTTTACCGGCATTCTGGCCACTATGCCCTACATTGCTCTGCAGATGTTTGGTATCCAAGTTTCGATTGCAGCCCTTGGTATTCCCCTTACTGTGCCCATATTGGGTCTCAACGTTGACCTTCCTTTGATTATCGCGTTCATTATCCTGGCGGCCTACACCTACACCAGTGGCCTGCGGGCACCAGCCATGATAGCGCTAGTCAAGGATACGATGATTTTCATTGTCCTCTTTGCCACCATCATTTACCTGCCTCTCAAATTCGGAGGTTTTGGGCCGATATTTGGTGCAGTGCAAAAGAACGCTCAGGTGCATCGTGGAACATTCTTTGCTATTCTCTCAGACAAGCAATACACCGCTTATGCGACATTAGCACTTGGTTCAGCCCTTGCCTTGTTCCTGTATCCGCACTCGCTAACTGGCGTGTTGAGCAGTAGCAGCCAGAAAGTGGTGAAGCGCAACGCGGCGTTCCTGCCGCTCTATTCGCTGATGTTGGGACTGCTGGCACTGCTTGGCTATATTGCTATTGCCGCCAAGATAAAGCCACTGGCTGGTTTTGGCAGCAATGGAGCTGTTCCTGCGCTGATAAATGCCTCATTCCCAGATTGGTTTGCGGGCTTTGCCTTTGCGGCTATTGCCATTGGAGCATTGGTGCCAGCGGCGGTGATGTCTATTGCAGCTGCCAACCTGTTCACGCGCAACATCTTTAAGGAATATATCAACCCGGATAGTAGCGAGAGGCAAGAGGCTAACGTTGCCAAGATTACCTCATTAGTGGTCAAGTTTGGGGCACTGATCTTCATCATTGCTATTCCAACGGCACAGGTGATCAATTTCCAGTTGCTGGGTGGTATCTGGATATTGCAAACTCTGCCCGCCGTTTTCCTGGGGCTGTATACCAACTGGTTCAATCGCTGGGCCTTGCTGATTGGCTGGGCTGTGGCAATGATTCTGGGAACGATAATGTTCTTTGCTGCAGGACTCAAGGCTGTTTATCCTCTGGCTCTGGGCTCTCTGTCCCTCTCAAGCTATACAGCTTTTATAGTCCTGATAGTGAATCTCGTACTAGCAATTGTGCTAACACCCGTTTTCGAGGCTATTGGGGCCAGACGTGGGCAAGATCTGACCTCGCCCTCTGACTATGATGAGGAACGGGCACCTGTCGAGGCTCAGGAGCCTGCACCGGAGGCTCTAGGGTAAATAGACCAGGAGACCAGGGCATAAAGCAGAGAAGGCAGGTGTAGTAGCCTGCCCTCTCTGCTTTATGCCCTGGTCTCCTGGTTATACTTGTTGCTTCAGCGTGGTACCATTGAGGAAGAATCGCTCATAATGAAGAATCGCTCATAATACAGAAGGTTATTTTATGAACTTTGATGACGAAATATCTAACGAACCTATGGGGATTGGTAGTGATGAATTGCTCTCTGACGACAACTTGCGCTTGCCTGAGAGCGCGAATATTCTGGTGCGCGTGCATGCAGTAGGGGCGTGGTTGACGCGCCGTTATCAGGAGAAAACGCTTGAAGTGGGTGAAGCGGCTCTGGCACTGCAAGAACTGGCACAGATGGGTGAAGAACTGCCACGTTGGCGTAGGCGTGAGCGGCAGGAACAAGAGGCCCGGCTATCCCAGATACAACAGAGGCTCACGGAAGCACAGCAGCGTTTGCACACCTATGAAGAGGCCCAGACTCTTTTAGAGGAATGTATAGATCACACGAGCGGTGAGCGGGTGTTGGTAGAATATTATCTTGTCCTGGAAGATCTGGTGGAGCGTGTGGGGGAGGAGAATGAAGCAGGGCAAATTCCGCGTTTGCAGGTTCTGACCGAGGTGCAACATCGTGTTGAACGAGTGGGAGCGCCACATGAGGAAGAGGACGAATAAGCAAACCGAGGATTAGGAACGTCGCTGAAGTGGCCAAAACGGGGGGGAAGGGCAGATAAAACACGCACTCCTGCTAAAGTTTGAGAGTTTTCTGCCGACTACTCATATTAGCCAGAAGCGTTTCGCTAAACTGCGGAATGTAGGTTAATCAGGATATTCATCCCATATTGAGTAGTCTGGAGTGTAAAAAGTTGTTATGTTTGCAAACACGTCTCGTCGTATCTTGCATGTTTCTTTGTCTCTGATGATACGTCTGGGGCTGGCAGTAGTCTCGCTCATTGTCAGCAGCGTACTGGGGTGGATGGTGTTAGTGGGGGCGCATAGTGCAGCACATGCGAGTGCGCCGCTCATTCGGGAGACTGCTCTCCCCTCATCTACGCCGTGGGGAGTGGCTTTTGACAATACGGGTAATGTATGGGTAGCCGAACCAGGATGTGATATGGCTCCTGTGTGTAGCGTATCACAGATCGGTAGTATTGCCCAGTATAATCGGCAGAGCTTTACCCTGGTACAGAATTTTACCGAGCCGTCGAATTTTTCGAGTCCCTTGTTTGTGGTGGTGGATAGTGGTGGCCATGTCTGGTTTACCGAACCGAACACCGATGCCATCGGTGAGTTGACGGTCACCAATGGTACTCCAACTTGGCAGCAATGGACTGTGACGACGGCCAATGCCGAACCCTATGATTTGACCATTGATCATGCGGGGCATATCTGGTTTACCGAGTTCGGTGCCAGCAAAGTTGGTGAGTTTGATCCATCACTACAGCAATTTAGTGAGGCGGCAACGCCTACAGCGAGTAGCAGTCCCTATGGTATAAGCGGACCTGACCCGACCACTGGCTCTATCTGGTTTACAGAGAGCAACAGCGCAGTAGCGCGGATTGGCCGTTTTACACCGCCTTTGAACGGCGCATTGAACACTGCAAATATTGCCGAATATGTGACGAATGTGGGAAGCGTAAACAATGATACGCCGCACCTGATCACGTTCGATGGTTCAGGTAACGTATGGTGGACCGAAGGCTTCGATGCCAATATTGGACAGTTGGTCATCAGTTCAGCGGTGAATGGCACGAGCAATGGTGTGACGGAGCACCTTGTACCCTTACCGAACTGTGTGATCGGCCCCAATTGTGCCGTACATATCTCTGGCATTGGCGTGGATAGCACAAATACGGTCTGGTTCGATGACTCGCTCAGTTCACGTATCGGCTCATTTGTTCCCAGCACTAATACTTTCACCATCTATCCCGTTGGAGGTGGGTTAACGAGCAACTCTCATCCCCATGATGGATTGGCTGTGGATAGCAACGACAATGTCTGGTTTACTGAAGAGTTTGCCAACCAACTAGGCGAGGCGTTACGGCTAACAGTGCCGACGGGTACGCCACCGGTCAGCAAAACCTGGTATTTTGGCGAAGGCAACGTTGGCGGTCAATTTCAGGAGTATCTCACCTTGGATAATCCTGGGGCCACAAGCTGTGCCGTAAATATTCGCTATATGTATGCCAGGAATGGTGGCGGGACAGCGACTAGCAAGACGGTGGCGGTGAATGTTGCACCCACGACGCGCCTGACTGAAGATGTCGATCATGATCTGGGTTTCTCGCCTACGCAGAGTACGAGTGCTTCCGTTTCCTCAACCGTGACGGTAAATTCCACTGCGACACCCAACTGTACAGGCATTGTGGCAGAGCGTCCTATGTATTTCCACTTCAATGGAGTGCAGAGTGGCGGGGATGCACTGGGAGCGACGCATACCGGTAGTCACTTTTACTTTGCCGATGTGCCGACTGGCGGTGGCTATGCCTCGTTCTTAACCATTCTCAATCCTGGCACAACCACAGCTACCGTGACGGTGAATTACTATGCCAATGGGCAGAATGTGAAGAACCAGTCATTGGCTGTGCCTGGAGGGACACGTGGCACGATCAATCCGAATATCATAGGATTGCCGCAGCATGTGGCAGCAGTGCTCACTTCCACCCAGCCAGTGGTGGTGGAGCGACCTGATTACTTTAACAATGTGAATGGGGGTACTGCCGGTGTGGTCTCCGGCGGCAGCTGTGTCATAGGGGCACAAAGCCTGGGCTCTGATTGGCTCTTTGCTGAAGGTGCCACGTGGGCGCATTTGCAGGAGTATCTGGTTATTGCTAATCTGGATCCGGCACGGACAACCGCGAACGTAACGATTACCCTGGAAACGGGTACTGGCACGAACACCTCAGTCACGCAGAGTGTCGGGGCAAACAGCGTGGTTACGTGGAACGTCAACGCGCACACGGTTCCAGCAGATATTTCTGCCGAAGTGACCTCTACGGGAGCCAATATCGTTGTGGAGCGTGAGTTGTTCTTTACCTATACGGTAAGCGGAGTAAGCACGCCTGCCATAGGTGCAACTGACGTGATCGGCCAGCCTGGCCCGGCAGCGCAGTCGGCCTATAGCTTTGCCGAGGGATATACTGGTCCAGGCTTTAATGAATGGCTGACGATCCAGAATCCCACGACCAGTACAGAGGAGTTGTATCTCACGTTGATGAATGGTAACGGCCAGACCTATGCTCAGTGGTTGACGGTAGGGCCAAAGACGCGCTTGACTGTCAATGTGACACAACTGGTAGCCCAGTATCTGTCTGCGAATCGGGCCGTTTCAATGAGTGTACTGTCTCAGGGAGGTGCTCCGTTTGTGGCCGAACGCCCGATGTATTGGTCAGCGGGCGGGGTCTTACCAACACGTGGTGGCTCTGCTATTATTGGCTATACCGGTCAATAAAGCCAGGATGTGCAAGTAGACATAATGCCAAGGGTCTCGCATACGGCCCCTGGCATTATGTAGACTCATGTGGTTGAGAGGTGGAACCGATAACATTTCTATATTCATTCTCATCACCCAAACATCCTATAACTGTTATATTCGTCCCTTGCTTCGTTCCAGTAATCAGGATATTCATCCTACTTTGAGTAGTCTGGAGTATGAAAACTTTTTATGTTTCAAAACAGGCCTCGTCGTAACTTGTATATTGTTTCGCCTATGATTGTACGTATTGGGTTGGCAGTAGTTTCTCTCGCTGCCAGCAGTATCATGGGGTGGATGATATTTGTGGGAGTACATGGTGTAGCACATGCAAGTACACCGACTATTCGGGAGACTGGTCTTCCCTCATCTACCCCGTGGGGGGTGGCCTTTGACAGTGGGGGTAATGTATGGATAGCCGATCCAGGGTGCGATATGGTTCCTGTGTGTGGACCACAGACTGGTAGTATTGCCCAGTATAATCGGCAGAGCTTTACCCTGGTGCAGAATTTTACTGAGCCGTCGAATTTTTCGAGCCCCTTGTTTGTGGCGGTGGATAGCGGTGGCCATGTCTGGTTTA
>WNGD01000050.1_pt1 | contig 115173 bp, 102 predicted proteins | sample 5400671 | NCBI WGS metagenome assembly WNGD01 (sample SAMN13153369, study PRJNA577476) | soil metagenome | isolation source: 40 cm soil or saprolite under grassland replicate 2 | place: USA:California | collected 2016-06-15 | reverse complement strand
ATGATTCGCTGTATTCCACGGGTGTACCGGTAGAATCAAAGGTTGTACAGGTGATACGCAGCCCGGATTCGCCAGCTCGCATATGCAGGAGTTCGGACTCACGAGGTGAAGCCTGGTCAGATTTGATAGTTTGCTCCGCAACATAGGGATTGAGACCTTCAGCAGCCATCAGGCTATAGAGGGAACCATCTGCTAATTCTTTAGCCCGTTGATAAACGCCTTCGGCCCGTGGGTAGGGTAAATAACTGACTTGATGAGCAACGAGGGCACCATCTGCAGTACGGAGTCGTTCGAGGCGGAAGGCCTGCTCCGCATCAGTCAGGTGCAGTCGCTCCCTCACGGTTTGAGAACCTCGCACCAGTTCGCTGATAAGCACAATGCCACCCGCACGCTTGCCTCGCTGGCGCACAGCTTCGGTGAAGCTGGTCAGTTCGCTCAAGGATTGTTGCACACGAGGTTCGCATACAAAAGTACCTTTGCCATGCTGGCGGTAGAGTAGTCCTTCATGAACCAGTTCGGTAAGGGCCTGCCGCACCGTGGCACGACTGACACGATAACGCGCGACGAGTTCGGGTTCGGATGGAATGGCGGTATGAGGCGCAAGATGACCAGCAGTGATCTGCTGCCTCAGCACTTGTTTGAGTTGATAGTAGAGTGGAAGAGGATTAGAACGTTCTAAAGTCGGCATATACAGTCTCCCTTATGTCCAGACAACAGCATAAAACACAAATATGTAAACCCCATCCCGAAGTCACCAGAGTGCCGCCCAGGGATGGGGTTTACATCGAGTCTATTCAGACATTCTGAGCCAGGATACGATCAATATCAGATTTCAGGCGGCTCGGGTTCGCCCCAACCATCTGACCGATAACCTTGCCGCTCTTGAAAACCAACATTGTTGGAATGGCCTGAACACGATAGCGTTCAGGTGTCCTCTGATGCTCGTCGATATCCATTTTGGCAAAGCCCATTTTTCCCAGGTATTCATCGCTTAATCTCTCATACACGGGGGCGATAGCCCGGCAGGGTCCACACCATGCCGCCCAGAAATCAACGATGACAGGGATATCAGACTTGAGTACCTTTGACTCAAAATCCTGATCACCGACATGAAACAGATTTGGATGCGTTTCCATTATGTTTTTCTCTCGCTTTCATTGCAGTACAGGCACTCAGTACAAGATACTTGGATAATTGTACTGGTCGGGTTCTCTCTTTATAGGAGAACAAAACCGATATGGTTGTTATTCCCGTACTGTCTCCATCCAGCTCATCTCCTGTTCCTACCTCCCTGCAGGATAGTAAGTAGTTCCAGGATATAGAGGAACAGGTTGAGAAGTGTAATGAAAATGGAGACCGTCAGCCCAACTGCGTTGGGCATAGTATCGGCCAGGTATTTGGCTCTTTGTACATAGTATAGTACGTACCCAGAGAAAATGGCAACGCCAAAGATCGAGATGAAAAGGCCAAAAAATGTGCTGTGAAAGATACCGCCAAAGAAGAGGCTGACAAGGCTCGCTACAATGAGTAGGATCACGCCAAAGAAGAGGTAATCACCAAGGCGCGAAAAGTTACGCTTTGTTGTCCAGGCATAGACGGCCAGTACCAGCGATGTGATAGCTGTGATCAAAAAGGCCTCGCCAAGAATATAGCCGTATCCTATTGTCAGGTAGGCGGCGATAATCGGGGCAAGCGACATACCTTCCAGGAAGGTGAAAAGGTAGAGCAGGACGAGGTTTAGCCCTGAGACCTGTATAGTGAACCTCAGGATGAGTAAGACGACTAATCCCCCAATGGCGGCGATCCAGAAGGTAGCGAATCCAATAGTATGAACCAGGTTTAAACCGATAAAGGAACCGATACATGCTACCAGGAATGAGAAGGCGAGCAAAAGCATGACTTTGCCCACAAGGCCTCCTGCTTGTGTGCCTTCGTACACATTTGGCAACGTCTGATATTGATATCCAGAGGAACCGAACGGGCCGTTATTTCTCCGATTAAAGTTTCCCTGATTAAAGTTGTACATAGTGAACCTCGATGAAGAACTATCCTCTTCGGATGGGCGAAGAGAAACTATCTTATTCTATCATACGAGGCATATGTAAGGTCGGTTGCATTGACGAAGATAACTATTTTTTGCGGTTTTTTCCCTTAGGTGGCTGGCTCGGCTGCTCTAGAGGCTCATCAGAAGTCTGTACGGCCATAGAGGTATCGACGATATTGGTGATATCACAGCGTGGGTGATTATTGTCGGCATGCCAGTAGAGCGAACTGCCTGACAGCTTTTTCATGAGGCCACCACAACGCGGACAGCGGCGGGTTACAGATGTCTCCTCGGCCTGGGTCATAACGGGATTCTCCTGCGGAAAACACTTTGCATTTTTTGAACGCTTGTGCTATACTCTGCATGTTCATTTGCACACTGACAACCCAATACTGTTTGGGCGTTTCAGGGTAAGCCGTTCCCCTGGGTAAAAGCAGTAACGCGCCGCCTGTCTGGTGTGTCATGCGATACATGAGTTGCTTTGAGCTTGTCTCGCTCATGTGCATGCACCGAACAATCGGTGTAGGACGACACACCAGCGTCATTCCAGAAGCCCTGGCTTGGAGCTATGGGGAGTCGTCACATAACACTCCACACGCCACATATCTCACAAAAGGCAATACCAACTTCGCCAAAGGTTTTGCTACGTGTGTTCCAACGATCATAGACAATGGCGATAGAGCCACAATTCCAGCAACGAGCACGTCCACCGGCTTTGCTTTCATCGGCCAGTTGATTGAGCAGCACACTGCGTGCCTCATCAGCTCCAGTATAGCCGGGATTATAGGCCAGGTGAAGTAAGTTACCTAAAGGCAACGTGATTTCGTGTGTAGGCGGCTGTAAAGGGGACGATGAAGCATAAGCTGGAGCAGGCGGCGCGGGCATTTGCGGTGGACGACGAAATAATTCGCCTCGAACAGTACGTCGCCCGCCCTCTATAGAGGGCGTATAATCCTGGCGCTCGATACGATCACCGTTTGAAACCGGTGTAGGGGGCGGAACAGCAGGTGAAAACGGCACATTTTCCGTACGCTCGATAGCAGGTATTATCACATTTTCTTTGTCCATAGGCGCTTCCGGAGGCTGCTCGACGTCAGGCGAGGAGTCCACAGCGCTTTCATTCTGATCGCCAAGGTGATTATTATTTTCTGGCTGATCTGGATTAGAACGTCTACGACGTGTTATTGGCATAGGGGCTTACTCCTTGGAAGTAGTGTGCGCTGTGCAGATGCTTTACGCATTATATCATAATTCATGGAGCAGGTCTACAACATAATCGGAGAACGCCTGGCAACATCTCTCTTTTGGGCGAGCTGGTGTCCTGTATGAAGAGATACGTGCCCGCCCTGACGCCTGGTAAGGGAGGCTTGTGCCTTGGTATAGTGATACTAGACTTTGAAAAAATCGGCGTTGATCTTGATAAAGTCTTTCCACTCTTCGGGGGTTGCCGACTCCTCAAAAATAGCCGTAACGGGACAGGCCGGTTCGCATGCGCCGCAGTCAATACACTCATCGGGATTAATATAGAGCTGCTCAGCCGTATCGAACCCTTCCTCGTTCTGCGAAGGATGGATGCAGTCTACAGGACATACATCTACGCAGGATGCATCCTTCACACCAATGCATGGCTGAGTAATTACATAAGTCATTGTTTATTTAACCTCCTCCTGGCACGCCATGCACATAACAAGGATTACACGGCGGCAAAGTTATGTTTTTAGCCCTCACCAGTATAGAATGTCGAGCAGATAATGTCAATTCTCTGGTGGCAGCCACCGTTCAAAGATCTGATCTTGACAGGCCACGTGGCCGTTCTGTATAGTTGTAGTGTTACATAAAGCACTTCCCAGACGCGACAACCATGAAAGGAGACAGGCATACATGTTACATGAACATTACGTCTTCGTCGCGTCATCCAATAGTATCAGCCCCCCACCTAGTCCGGTTCAAGCCTTTCTGGCTCAGGGTCCCAGTGTGCCCATTTTCAGAAGGAGCGATAACGTCACGCACCTGACCTGACAAGCGGGAGAAAGCGCAATAAAAAACCGTGGCACCTGGAGGACTCATCAGGTACCACGGTTTTTTATTGCGCTTTCCTCCTACGTGCAGTGAGAAACATAAACAGAGCATGGTTTTTCCTTTATTCAATGAGCAGCCCCGTATAACAATGAAAGGATTTCAACGATGCCAACATCAATGGCGGACCCAATCTATCGTCGTGATTTAGGAGATGGCCTCATCCTGCGGTGGTCGAGCGTAAGCGATACCGAGGCAATAGCACAACTGGAGAGTTTGGTTTTTCGTGATCATGTCACTGACCCGCCTAATATTCCTCTTGCGCACTTTATGCGTGAGACGATGAGCGGTGAATATCCATTGATGGGCCCTGGCGATTTTGCGCTGGTCGAGGACAGCGCACAAAAGGATTACCCAGTCGTTGCCTGTACCTGCCTGTGGCGGCAACAATGGGAGTACGAAGGAGTTCCATTTGAAATAGGCCGTCCCGAATTTGTGGCTACTCATCCAGATTACCGCAACCGTGGACTGATCCGTGCCATTTTTGAATTGATCCACGCCCGCAGCGAGGCGGAGGGACACATGGTGCAGGGTATTACCGGCATCCCCTATTATTACCGCCAGTTCGGCTACGAGTACGCGCTGGACCTGGACGGTAACTGCATTGTATTCCTTCCCTTCATCCCTCAGGCAAAAGAGGGCATGCCCGAGCTATATACGCTGCACGACGCCACATTGGAAGACCTGCCCTTTATACTGGAACTCTATGACCGGCAGCGAGCAGCCTACAGTGTCTCAACAATCATCGACTGGCGCTGGTGGACCTACCAGCTCCAGACCTGGCATACGTCGGAAACGGGGCACAGTGAACGCGTCCAGATTATCATTGATGGCGCAGGCTCGCCGTGTGGCTACCTAATCACACCAAACGTGCGGACAGGAAGATACATGCCTATCTGGGACCTTGCGGTGACGCCCACTGTGAACTTGCAGGAGGCAATGCCGTCGCTCTTGCAAGCATTACACGCCTTGGGATTGAATATTCCTACGATCTATGATGCGCCAGCAGTAAGCGGCATTCGCTTCATCCTGAGCACAGGACATCCTGTATACGAGGTGTTGGACAAGTCACTACATTCCAAATACGAGCCACCATATGCCTGGTATGTGCGAGTGGTAGACCTGGCAAAGTTTATTCGCCATATTGCTCCTGCGCTGGAGAGGCGGCTGGTGCACTCTGCTCTGGGAAACTACAGCGGCGAATTGAAACTGGACTTTTATCGCGGCGGCTTGCACATAGTGTTCGACAAGGGTCACCTGACGAATATTGAAGACTGGCAACATCCCATCTGGAATCCTGAGTCAAATGTGGATGGAGGGACTCCACCTCTGGTTTTCTTGCAGATGCTTTTCGGTCATAGAAACCTGGATGAACTGCGCTACGCTTTTCCTGATGTATGGGTCAAGGATGAGTCTGAGCTGCTGCTGAAGACGCTTTTCCCGCGCAGGCCATCGTGGGTGGCGCCGCTGGGATAGATCATTGAGCCAGTACCCCATCCCTCATAAAAATATTGCGGGCCGGAGTCGAACTCCGGCCCGCTAACACAAGTGCTATAATCTGCTTCGGCAACGCGCTACTGTCCACCACCACTGACAAGCTTGTTGCCCACTCCTCCCCTGGAAACTACCTTAACCTCGATATCATCGTACTTTTTCACCTTGTAGATGAAGGTCGAGATAGCCCAACTTACCAGGAAGATGCCAATGATGATGAAGCCAAGTGTGCCAAAGTTCTCACTCAGGTTACCGATCTGGTCCCAGAGTCCCCCACTCAGATTTAACTCACCACTGGCGATGCTCAGCGCCTCGACGCCACCGACAAACAGTGCCACCACCACAGAGACCAGGGTGATGTTCATGTTGTAGTAGAGCTTGCGCACCGGCTTGACAAAGGCCCAACCATAGGCGCCCAGCATCAAGATACCATCAGTTGTATCAAGCAGGCACATACCTGCAGTGAACAAGGCTGGAAAGATCAGGATATAGGGGATAGGGAGGCCTTTCCCCGCCTCAACCGCGGCAATTCCCAGCAGTCCGACTTCGGTGGCCGTATCGAAGCCCAGGCCGAAGAGCACGCCGATGGGATACATATTCCAGCTATTACCAACGATCCTGAGCAATGGCCTGAAGAAGCGCCCCATGAGCCCACGCTGGTTCAAAAACTCATCCAGGGTCTGGTCATTGTACTCCTCGCCTCGCTTCACCTTCTGAAAGGTCTGGAAAATTTCCCAGAGGACAAGCATATTGATGACGGCGATCACAAACAGGAAGATAGCTGAGACCGAGGTACCGATGAGCCCACCAACATTTTGCAGGCTTGGAATATCATTCCTGATCACCGTGGCGGCTATCGCGATACCAATGGACAGGGCAACGACAATGGTGGAATGACCGAGCGAGAAGAAGAAACCGACGGCCACAGGGCGTTTATTTTCCTGCATGAGTTTGCGTGTAACATTGTCGATGGCCGAAATATGATCGGCATCGACCGAGTGACGCAGGCCAAAGGTGTAGGCGAGCAGCGCAGTGCCCAGCAGCAAAGGATACTGTGCGAATGCAATCAGGGCAATAACCCACACCAGGATGTTGAAGGCGACTAGCAGGGCATAAATACCGATGACCCTGTTTCGTACCTCACTGGAGCTTTCATTGAAGACACGCGTGAGCGCGGAGAAACCGAAGTTACTGCTCATGAATCCTCCTGAAATCAGGCGCCGAAGGGCGCAATAAAACACGATATAGGTTTTATTGGAACTGAAGAGCAGGCGTATCTGCCTTGCTCGGTTCTACTTAGCCGGGTATTTGGTTGCGTAGAAACAGGATGAGATACTTTTGTACATGTTACAGTAATAGCATACCATCTAAATTTCCTAATTGCAAGACTTTTGCAATTAGCACAGCACATCAATTGCGACGGAGTACAAGGCTGATCCACTTTCGGAGAAGCTGAGCGGGCGATCTACTTGTCAATGAGAAGATATGGTGCGACATCTACTGATAAGTTATTCATTTGGGGCATTCTTATCAACGAGCGCCGTTCAACTTTTGTGCTCTTTTAGCGTACAATATGAGAGTACGATAAGCTATTCATAAGGTATTACAATCAAGCAGGGAGATAGGAATTTTATGGAGGAGCCACGTAGTATAAGCGGCAGCAAACCAACAACTAGGACAACAGGTAAGCTCCCACCAGAGAATACCGGAAACAATACAAACCAGGCCACTACCAATGGCAGTCCCAGCCAGGAATCGGTGATCGTTGACAACCTGCAATTGGTTGTTATCGAGGGCTTCCAGGTCGGGCGGGGTGTTGCCCGCATAGATCCAAACGATATGGCACGGCTGGGCTGCCAGCCCGGCGATATTGTTATGATTACTGGCAGTCGCACTACAGCTGCCAAGCTCGTGCCAAGTGCTATAGTAGACCGCGGCCAGCAGACTATCCAGATGGATAGCCAGGTGCGCCAGAACAGCTCGTCGGGCCTGGGCGAGCGCGTCACAGTGCGCAAGGCAAAAGTAAGCACGGCAGAAAAGATAACGCTGCTCCCCCTGAGCGGCGGCACACCGATTCAAGAGAGTGACTTGCAATACATCGCTCGCTACCTGGTGGGTCTGCCCGTTACCATAGGTGATCTACTGCGTGTTGGTACACCGGGGACAGCACCACGCGAATTTCTGATTATTAGCACCATGCCCGCTACTCCCAGTTATACTATCCGCAAACGCACGACAGGTGAATTAGAAGCAGTGGTTCCCACGGTACAGCCCGAACCGATAACAGATGTCGAGGCAGTGCTGGTGCAGGCTGGAACGATTGTGCGCGCTCAGGCGCGTGGCGCTACCAGGCCCGGCACACCTGGACGAGTTGGCTACGAAGATATTGGTGGCCTGGGCAGAGAACTCCAGCGCATTCGCGAAATGATAGAACTGCCGTTGAAATATCCGGCCGTCTTTGATCGCCTGGGTGTTGAACCACCTAAAGGGGTGTTGCTCTACGGACCTCCTGGCACGGGTAAAACGCTGATTGCTCGCGTTGTAGCAGCCGAGACCAACGCAGCCTTTTTCGTGATAAATGGTCCTGAGATCATCAATAAATTCTATGGTGAGAGCGAGTCACGTCTACGCGCTGTTTTCCAGGAGGCGCAGCGAAGAGCGCCCAGTATCATTTTTATCGATGAACTGGACGCGCTGGCTCCCAAGCGAACTGATACAGGAGGCGAGGTTGAACGGCGCATCGTGGGCCAATTGCTGGCACTGATGGATGGCCTGACATCGCGCGGACAAATCGTGCTGATCGGCGCTACCAACCAGCCTAATGCCCTCGACCACGCTCTGCGCCGCCCGGGTCGTTTTGACCGTGAGATTGCCCTGCGCGTACCGGATGTACGCGGGCGTACAGAGATACTGCGCATCCACAGCAAAGATGCCTCGCTAGCCAATGATATTGACTTTGCGCGCCTGGCACAGCTCACTCCCGGCTTCGTTGGCGCCGACCTGGAGGCGCTCTGTCGTGAGGCAGCGATGATCGCTCTGCGCCGCGTGCTGCCACATATCGATTACCAGCGCGCTTATATTCCCTATGAGACCCTGGTCAACCTGAATATCACTATGGCCGATTTCCAGGCTGCCCTGCGCGAGATCGAGCCTTCGACGACACGTGAGGTGTATGTTGAAGTGAGCGAAACGACGTGGGACGATATAGGCGGACTGGAGGGGCCCAAAGAGTTGCTCACGGAAGGAGTAGAGTGGCCTTTACGCTACCCAGAGGTGTACACCAACGCGAAGGTAGAACCGCCGCGTGGCGTCCTGCTGGCAGGTCCTCCAGGATCAGGCAAGACACTGATCGCGCGGGCGCTTGCCAATCAGTGCGAGGCGAATTTCATCTCCATCAAGGGACCAGAGCTGCTCTCGAAGTGGGTCGGCGAATCGGAGAAGGGAGTACGGGAGGTCTTCCGGCGAGCCAAGCAGGCCGCGCCCTGCATTGTCTTCTTCGATGAACTCGATGCCCTCGCCCCGCGCCGCAGCGGGGCAGACATAGATGGACAGGTAGGCAACCGCGTGATCGCCCAACTACTCACGGAGATGGATGGTATCGAAGGGCGCGCAGGTGTGATAGTACTGGCTGCCACTAACCGGCTCGAACTGATAGACCCGGCATTGCTGCGACCTGGCCGCTTCGATATGGTTGTCGAGTTAGAGTACCCAGACGAGAACGCACGCCGCGCCATCTTTGCTGTGCATACGCACGGCAGGCCGCTAGCACCAGAAATTACAATGGAAGAACTGGCCAGCCTGACGCATGGCCGAAGCGGAGCAGACATTGAAGCTATCTGCCGCCGCGCTGCTCTCCTCGCCTTACGCGAATGGATTGCACCCAAGCTCGGTCTGACGCAGGTGCAGATTACCGAGGCAACAGAGGACGCGGATACAGCAACACAGCAGGAATCTCATTCGATAACAGAAGAGACCACGCAGCAGCTTCCTGCTGCTCGCTTCCAGATTCGTCCTGAGCATTTCGCCCAGGCCATCGACGAACAACGCGAGCGCTACGCTGTCCAGGAAGAGGCAGAGGAGTCCGTAGCGCGGAGGGAGGAGGGGCGCCAGCGTTTGCTTGAGATGGCTGCGAACTATGGCTCGGATCGCGAACCACCGAGGCGCGGGTTCCGCTACTGGCTGGCACGCCTGCTAGGACTTGCTTCCTAGTAACACTACGTGACATTCGAGCAAGTAGATGACTTTCGTTAGCTCAGCATTCTCCCTGGCCTTGAAAAATCATCTAGCTTGTTACGTTTCGTTACATTGTAGTAACGAAGCGGATACAAGTGTTATACATTTATTGCTCCTAATTAGTTACTAAATGACTAGCCACTTACATTATGCAGTTATACTATGCTATAATAAGAGGTGGTGAGGATACGATTCTATAGTGAAGGGAGAAGCTATGTCTGATATGCCATATATGTCTGACAACTCCTCTGCTCTCTCCCATGAACAAGTTGTCGCAGCATACCTGCAGGCTATGCGTTTGATTGATGACCGGGTCACGCCTTTCTTGGGCAAGGTTACAACGCGCGTCCTGGTCCAGGGAGCTGCCAAACGTATAGTTGATAGCTATCCATTTCTTCATTTTCTCGTGAAAATGCCCTATACTGACGTCATCCCAGCAGTGATTCATGAGCAACTGCATGCTGTCAGTAGCCAGGAGTTGGCTGCGGGATTGAATATGTTACTCCAGGAATGCTTCAGCGCTCTGAGGGAGCTTACCGGCGATCTCATTGTGCCCCCGCTTCATGACGAAGTGACACGCCAGTTGGGGCAGATACCATAATCAAAATAGAAGGATATGGAGGGTAACGTGCAGCCAGAGTCACAGATAACTGATAGCGCGTACCACTCCTTCGCAGGACAAAACGGGGATCGCCTGGCTGCGATTCGCCGCGAAATGGAATACCTCAATACTATAGGAAAGCGCTTTGTTGCCGCCATCGATCGCTTTCAGGTTCACCGCGCATTATTGGCCGCCCTGCAAGAATTATATAGCTTCGCTGCCTGTTCTATTTTGCTCAAAGGCGAGCCGTTTGAACTTTCAATCATCCCTCGTTATCCCCTGAGTGAGGCCTTTTTGGGAGCCATGTTCCAGAGGATTGCGCGGGCCGCCGGCGTCATCGACTTTCCACAGGTGACCGCCGACGAACTGGTTGCTGCTTCTTACCTGGATGCGCCCGATGAACTGGCTCAGTCCCAGGCCGATGCTCCAGTTGGGGGAGCCGAGATCGGCGATTTCCTCAATATCCCGCTTACTGTGGAGAATCGTATCATCGGCATGCTCAGCCTCTTCGACGACCGAGCGGGGACGTTTGATGCCGAACTGCTACAATTGACCACGATGATCGCCGACTATGCCGCCGTTGCGCTGGAAAATGTACGCCTTCGCGAGCGTGAGATAGCGCTCTGGCGACAGGCCGAATTGGAACGCAGTCGCCTGGAATTGATTATCGGAAGCATGACCGAGGGGCTGTTTATCACGGACGCACAGGGCGCGATTACCTTGTTGAACCGCTCAGCCCAGCACTTGTTCGCACAGGCCGAGGTGGAGCCCCAGATAGGGGTTCCATTACGCACCTGGGCTACCACCAGCAATGCTGGCTGGCTCTATGACCTGGCGGTCACCGTGGACCGAGCACTGGCTGGTGAGGTGGTGACGAACCAGGAGTTGATTGCAGGTGTGAGTGGCGAAACTATCCCTTTGACCCTGAGTGTCAGTGTAGCGCCCCTGCCTGATGCAAGCCAGATGCAGGCCCGTCCATTTGGCGTCGTTGCAGTTCTCAATGATATTACCTCTAGCAAGCAGATCGAGAAACTGAAAGACGAATTTGTTTCGGTGGTCTCTCATGAATTGCGCACGCCCTTGACGGCAATCAAGGGCTACACACAGCATCTTGTGCGACGCCTGGAACGACGCCTATGGCAGATGCACAAAGGGCAATTACCGGTAGAGCCTCCTCCAGTTGAACCGCCCGAGAGCTACGATCTACGCAGCCTGCACATTGTGCAAAGTCAGGCAGAGCACCTGGAACGGTTGGTGAACGATTTGCTTGATCTCTCACGCGTGCAATGGGGACAACTACACCTGCAATACTCTACTTTTTACCTGGCCGACCTGTTGGCCGCGTGTGTCCATCAGGCCCAGGTCAGCGCCGAACTACATACCATCTACCTCGATATTCAGACGCAGGATAGCACGATCGAGGCCGATTACTTGCGTATAGGCCAGATAGTAGGAAATGTCCTGGACAATGCGGTAAAGTACTCGCCTCAAGGTGGACAGGTGACAGTACAGCTCCAGGAACTTAATCGGGATTACCTTGTCAGCGTGATTGACCAGGGTATCGGCATCAATCCTGAATACCTGGATCATATCTTTGAACGCTTCTATCGCGTACGCAACACGGCCAGCCGCCAGTACTCAGGCATTGGACTGGGTTTATATGTGACGAAGGCCATCGTCGAGAGCCACGGAGGGCGTATCTGGCACACCAACAATCAGGGACGTGGCAGCACCTTCCACTTCACGCTGCCGCATAAACCTCGAACCGGCGCACTGTATACATAGACCAGCTACCAGTCAAAATGCCTGAAGTATATCGGTCGGAGTGAAGTTGAAGTGATCACGCAGGTAGGAGAGACCAAAGGGTGTAAAGTGGATTGTAGCCCAGCCCGAACGCAGGTATAGGATGCTGCGTAATATGCGCGCCTCGCCCCACAAAGGATAACGCAGATCACGGAACATGTTGAGAAAATCTTTGGTGCTCGTGATAAGTATACCCGCAGCAATTACGACAACCTCAAGCCACGGATAACGTGATATAGCTAACGGGCTTGTCAGAGATGTAAAAAGCCCGATATAGAGAGCGCTGCCAGAGACAGCAGCAGGAAAGAAAGTATCGAGTAAAATGTACAGCAGTGAAGGTTCACGCAGGAAAAGCGTGGTCACACCTAAAGGACTGATGGCCCAACCAATAAGCTGGTCATTCCGCAGCAGTGTTACTAAGATGTGAGCGCACTCAAAGAGCATAATCCATAGTACCAGGAATCCAACCAGGCCAAGAAGGCTGGTAATGTGTACGACTGGCGTGCCTGACATGCTCTTTCCCTTCGTAAATTCCGGCGCTTTCCCCGCGAAAGGCCTTTTTGTTAATTACTACTAATTATAGCTATTTTCGTCCAATAGGCAACCGTCGAGAACTTCCGTTTACTGGCTCCAACCTTCTTCGCCGATCAAGGGAACAAAGACACAAGCGCCAAGGGAGCGTACGTCTATGCGCCTGGACGTATTGCGAACGACGAGTAATTCCTGCCGCTCATGACTGCCTACCGGGGCTACAAGTATACCTCCTGGCACGAGCTGAGCCAATAGTTGCGAGGATATTTCGGGCGCAGCAGCAGTCACGAGAATGCGGTCATAAGGCGCTGCATCTGGCCAACCGAGCGAGCCATCACCGACATAGAGGGAAACGTTTTGGCGGCCCAGGTTCAGCAGGCGCTTCGTGGCCTTGCAGGCAAGCTGCTGATGACGCTCGACGCTGTACACATAACGAGCCAGGTACGACAAAATGACCGCCTGATAGCCCGAACCAGTGCCTATTTCTAATACACGCTCTCGACCACTCAGTTCTAATGCCTGCGTCATAATAGCCACCATGAGCGGCTGTGAGATGGTTTGGCCCGCGTCGATGGGTAAGGCACGGTCAGCATATGCCAGATCACGTTGTGCGTCGTCTACAAAGATCTCCCGTGGTACTATGGCCATAGCAGCCAGAACGCGTTCATCACGTATACCAATACCACGAAGCGACTCTATCAGTTGTTGGCGCTGGTTTTCCGGGTCCATAAGTGACTACAAGGAAATACTGTAGCATTCAATGTACGGAAAGGTCTCACATGTACAGGAGATCTGTTACTAGTGTATTGCTTGGAGAAAGGCACGTCAAGTTGATTATATGGTGGATGGGCGCTACAGGGCTCGAACCTGTGACCTCTTCGGTGTGAACGAAGCGCTCTCCCACTGAGCTAAGCGCCCTTATTGCTGACAGAAGCAACTATAGCACCGGCATTATGGAATGTCAAGCATTTGGGCCCCACGATAAATCAGGTGCCTACGCATACGGGGCAAGGTTCGAGCCAGTTATTGCTCTTCTGCCGTCTTGCGCATGGCTGGAAAAAGGATCACGTCGCGAATCGACTCCTGGTCGGCCATGAGCATCGTCAGGCGATCGATACCAATGCCGAGGCCCCCGGTAGGCGGCATTCCCACCTCCAGAGCCTCCAGAAAGTCTTCATCGAGTACCTGCGCCTCGTCATCACCATGCGCGCGCTGGCGCATCTGATCCTCGAAACGCGCACGCTGGTCAAGTGGATCGTTCAATTCGGTAAAGGCGTTGCCTAACTCCACGCCGCCAATAAAGGGCTGGAAACGGTCTGTCAATCCCGCAATGTCGCTATGCCGCTTTGCCAGCGGTGAGATATCAATTGGATAGTCGGTCAGGAAAAGCGCCTGGCGGAGTACCGGGATACTCTTGCGGAACATTGCTTCCTTGAGATCATCGATCAAGCGTCCTCGCCCAAGCTTGGAATCAGCCTCGTAGCCGTGTGCGCGCATCTCCGCCACCAGGCTGTCCTTGTCAGGGAAACGGTTGACGTCGATACCTGTAAACTCCTCAATTGCATCGAGCAAGCGGATACGAGACCACGGTGGGGTCAGGTCTATCTCGGTCCCCTGGTAGGTGATGCGTGCTGAACCCTTCACTTCCTGGGCAATAAAGCAAATCATCTCTTCTACCAACCTCATGATATCATTGTAGTCGGCGTACGCCTGGTAGCATTCCATCATGGTGAATTCAGGATTATGGATGCGATCAATCCCCTCATTACGGAAATCGCGCCCAATTTCGTAAACCCGTTCAAACCCAGCCACAATCAGTCGCTTGAGATAAAGTTCAACAGCGATACGCAAGTAGAAGTCGCGGTCCAGTACATTGTGATGCGTGATAAAGGGGCGAGCAGTTGCCCCGCCGTAGAGTGGCTGCAAGATAGGCGTCTCAACCTCCAGGAAGCCATGCTCATCCAGGTAGCGGCGCATAGCAGTAATCGTACGAGCGCGTATCACAAACACCCGCCTGGCTTCGTCACCATTGGCGATCAGATCAAGGTAGCGCTTGCGCTGGCGAATCTCTACGTCTTCGAGCCCGTGGAACTTTTCAGGCAGGGGGCGTAATCCCTTAGCAAGGATACGGTATTCGCGCACATGTAGAGTTCGCTCTCCTGTGCGCGTCCTGAAGAGAAAGCCACTCACTTGTATAAAGTCACCGAGGTCTAAGAGTTTGATTCCCCGGTATGCTTCTTCGCCAATATCGTTGACGCGGAAGTAAATTTGTATGCGCCCGGTACCATCTTCTATCTGGGCGAAAGCGGCCCTACCCATCTCACGCAGCAGGCGAATGCGGCCTGTCAGGGTGAAAGAGCCGTCGGATCCCTGCCACTCGTCAAAGTGCTCTAATGTCTCCGCAATAGTATGCGTACGCTCCACATGATTAGGATATGGGTCGATGCCGCGTTCCCGCAGTGCATACAGGCGCTGTAATCGTATTTCTCGTTCATCTGACATGTATGTTCTCTTCCTCACTCCGGCATTTTGTAAACCATTGTAACATTGTTCTTTGGCCGTGAATAGACGATAGAGCAGTTACCAGGCATAAAAAACCGGCCTGCGCACTTCTCAATAAGGGGCCGCAGGCCGGTTGATTGCTGCTACGTTCAGGAGATCAACTGACGGAGAGGATAGTCAACTCCTTCACGCCGCCGGGTGTAGATACAATCACCACATCGCCTGCCTTGTGGCCCAACAGAGCTTTCCCCACCGGGGACTCGTTGGAGATAAGGCCGGCGCTCGGTTTCGCCTCAAATGCTCCTACCAGGGTATAGCATATCTCACGATCATCGCTGGCACGTACACACACAACAGAGCCGAGGGAAACCAAATCGCTATCTACCTTGTTAATTGTCTTGGCAGTTGCCAGCAGTTGCTCCAACTCCTGAATACGTCCTTCGAGACGCGCCTGTTCATTCTTTGCATCTTCGTAGGCGGCATTGTCAACTACATCGCCCGATTCCTTGGCATCATGGAGGTATTGAGCAACTTCGGCACGGCGAACTGTGCGCAGAAACTCCAAGAGATTTAATGCGCGCTGTCGTCCATCATCCGTGAGAAACACATCCTGTGTGCTCATCTTCCGGTCTCCTTCATGGTGTGGTAGAAAGCGTTCTTTCTACCATATCATAGTAATTCGTCATATGCGAGGTAAGCAGTTACCCGACTGGATACCTTACATCACCCCAGGTGATGCTTACAAGTTCTCCAGAATGACGACGAAGTAACAGCTCTCCGTTGCCATCCACATCCTCAGCGATTCCGCGGACTACTGTATCCCCTTGCCGCACCTGGACAACGCGGCCCAATGTTGACAAACGGCTTCGCCATTGCTCTCGAATCCGCCGAGAGGCGGAGCCATACATTTCCACCAGTACAGAAGAAATAGCTTGCTGAGATTCTTCTTGCAAAGCAAGATAGTCTGCCTCCAGATGCTGCAACAGGCGAGCAATTAATATCTCACGGCTCACGCTGTGGCCACATGCTTCCTCAAGGGTCGTTGCTGTTGTGAGCAACTGCGCTTGCGCAGGAAAACTTTCTACTACCTCCTGGATGCGTCCATTGACATTGATGCCGATACCAATAACGGCCACCATACGATTTGTTACATCATGGCTGGTCTCAATGAGAATACCAGCGACTTTACGGTCTTCAAAGAGAATATCGTTGGGCCACTTAATGGAGGCGACAATATCACACGTTTCGGCAAGCGAATCAACGACTGCAAGCGATGCTACCATCACGAGCAGATGAGGCGGGAAGGATGGTCTGAGCAATGTGGATGATAACACATTGTAGCCAGGCACATCTACCCAGTGACGACCTTGCCTGCCACGGCCTTGGGTCTGACTATCAGTAAGTACAACCACTCCTTCATCTGGCCGTTCATCAGCCATTCGCATTGCTAATGAGTTGGTTGAGTCTACCACCGGTAAGTAGATCAACCGATCTCCTACGCCAAGGAACTGCGTCTCCAGTTGATGACGGAGTACCTCAATATCAAGCCGCGAAGTACGTTCCAATTTTAATGCTGCTCAGCACTTCTGTTTTATCGCATCCTGAAGAGAAGCCGATGCTCCTCACCAGAAGGGGCGCTCCGTGGGCAATAATCTGCGATTGTAAGTATAAAAACCCCAGGGCAAGAGACAAGTCTGATTTCGCCAATGCCCTGGGGGAACCGCTGCACAGGTAGAAGCTATACACCTCCTACCAGTGAGCTTGAACTGGCGTTACCGCCAGTCACCTCTTCTCTGGAAGGTGTGAGAAGTTAACTTTGCGCCTGTACAGCGACGACGTTGATCCATTACACACCACCTCCTTTCGTTGACACTATTGTAACATTGCATTTCTGATACTGTCAAGGTTTTTCACGATGTTCATAGAAACAAAGCGAGCAAGTTTCCGGAGCCCAGTCATTCCTGCTGGTGACTACAAAGGCGGCCGTATGATGTTGACGGATAGGGTCTTTTAGGGCTACACTAATGATATACGCAATAGGAAGGAGTTTGGATTTATGGGCATTGAACGTACCGCCCATCCCTATATCGTTCGTGATTCTGCCATTTATGGCGGCGAACCAATTGTCGAAGGCACACGAATTGGCGTGCGCCACATCATCCTGCTCTTTCAATCAGGCAAAGATCCGGAAGAGATTGCCCGTATACATCGTCTCTCACTAGCTCAGGTGTACGATGCTATCAGCTACTTTTATGATAATGAGGGAGAGATCGAGCACTATATTCGTCACGAATCGTGGGGTAACGGGTAAAATGGTAGTTTCTCGCCTTTATCAACTCGCGGGAGACTCGTATGGTCTTTTCACTCTGGAAAAATGCTTACCCCACGCGCTATACTATGTATAGTGACACACTGTTCTCCGGAATACAGATCAGTATAATGGAGAGATGTCTCTACTGCTCGCTCACTCCAAGTAATTTCAGTATCCACAGTTACATGCCCAGATGCTATTCATTGCTAGCATATAGGTGATGAGAGGACAGGCCTCGGATGCTAGTACAAGAAAGAGCACCCGGAAAACATAGGCAACATACTCATCCGTCTGATATTGTTGAAGCCAACTTCAACTATTCTATTCTTACGAGGAGGACCTTGCATATGCAGCAGTACATTGATCTGCTCATCGACGCCCTCCTGGATGAGGGCTTTACAGTGGATGAGGCCCAGAGGCTCATCCACTTGCGCGAAGCTTACGAGGAACAACAAGCAACACAGGAAACGAATTATCACCGTTTTGTCCGCTGGCTAATCGAACATGGCCGATTGAGCGATTGGCAAGTATAGATAAAGGAGGCCTCTATGAAAGCGGTCGTCATGGCAGGTGGAGAAGGATCGCGGCTACGGCCATTGACAGTCAAACGTCCCAAGCCTATGGTCCCCATTGTTGGCAAGCCGGTGATGGAGCATATACTCAATCTACTAAAGCGCCACGGCATTACAGAAGTAGTCGTCACAGTGCAGTACCTGGCAAGCAACATTGAAGATTATTTTGGCAATGGCTCGCAATTCGGTATGCGTATCACCTATTCACGAGAAGATACGCCGCTGGGAACAGCCGGCAGCGTCAAGAACGCAGAGCAACAGCTCACCGAGCCCTTTCTCGTTATTAGCGGGGATGCCCTGACCGACTATAACCTCACGGATATCATTCAATATCATCAGGAGAAGAAGTCGCTGGCAACGTTGATGCTGGCGCACGTGCCTAATCCACTGGAGTATGGCGTGATTATTACCAACGAGGATGGGCATATTACCGAGTTCCTGGAGAAGCCGAGCTGGGGAGAAGTTTTCAGCGATACCATAAATACAGGCATTTATGTGCTGGACCCGCAGATTTTTTCTTATTTCGAGAAGAACAAACAGTTTGACTTCAGCCAGGAACTCTTCCCTATGATGTTAAGGAAAGGTGATCCTATTTATGGCTACATTGCCAGCGGTTATTGGTGCGACGTGGGGAATCTGAGCGAGTATATGCGAGCCAACGCCGACGCCCTGCATGGGCGAGTTGCTATCGATATTCCCGCAAAAAACATCGGGGGGAATATCTGGTGCGAGGGAGGCGTTGAGATTGCCGACGATGCACAACTCTATGGACCAATCTACCTGGCACTTGATTGTAAAGTCAAGCCAGGAGCCATCATTCACGGGCCGAGCACAATCGGTCATTATACCATCATCGATGAGAGGGCGCAGGTGGACCGCAGCATTGTCTGGAATAACTCGTATATTGGGGAACGGGCCGAATTGCGGGGGGCGCTGGTGGGCTCGTCGACGAGCATCAAGAGCAAAGCGGTCATGTTTGAAGGCTCAGTGGTGGGTGATAACTCGATTATCCAAGAAGGCGCGATCATCCAGCCAAACATCAAGATCTGGCCTGATAAAGAAATAGAAACTGGGGCTGTCATCAATACCAGTATCATTTGGGGATCACAAGGGCGGCGAGGCCTATTTGGTCGCTATGGAGTTACGGGCCTGGTCAACGTTGATATGACCCCTGAGCTCGCGGCTCAACTGGGCGCAGCGTACGGCGCAATCTTACCCAGAGGTTCCATTGTTTGTATGAATCGTGACGCGCATCGTACATCACGCATGATTAAACGCGGCATGGTGGCAGGTCTACCTTCGGCCGGAGTCGATGTATACGATATCAACCAGGTCCCAATCCCGGTAGCCCGCTACTATATTCGCAATACCGACGCGGTTGGTGGCGTACATGTCCGTGTTTCGCCATACGACAAGCGCATCGTGGATATCAAGTTCTTCGACCAACAAGGCCTGGACATTAACAAGACCACCGAACGTAAGATCGAGAATCTCTTTTTCCGCGAGGACTTCCGCCGCGTCTACGTGGACGAATTAGGCGCGATCGAGGTGCTGCCGAGTTCGCAAGTGCTCAATCGCTACCTGGAAGGCTTCACAAAGCAAGTAGACGATGCCATTGTACGAGCGCGGAAATTCCAGATAGTGGCGGACTATGCCAATGGAAGCACTAACCAGCTCCTCCCGCAAATCTTCAGCCACCTGGGCTGTGACGTGATTGTTCTGAACCCGGGTGTAGATGAGAAACGTCTCTCGCGCACATTAGACGAGATAAACGATGACTTGCAACGCCTCGCTACGATTACAGGAACGCTGAACACTGATATAGGTGTACGCATCGACACTGGTGGAGAGCGCATCTCAGTGGTGGACGATAAAGGCCGTATCCTCGACGGGACGAAGATACTCGTTGCAATGACAAGCCTATTCTTGCGTAAATACCACAATGGAACGGTTGCGGCTCCGGTTACGGCTCCGAGTGCAATGCAACAGATTGCGAAGCGCTATGACGGGCACATTCAGCATACGCGGGTTCTCCCACACGCTCTGATGACGGCGGCAGGGCGCGATGGGGTGGTGTTGGTAGGTGATGACATAGGAGGCTTCGTCTTCCCGACATTCCAACCGGCCTTTGATGGTATGCTTGCAATTGCAAAGTTGCTTGAACTACTAGCGACGTTTCAGTTGCGCCTATCAGAAGTAGTGGACGATCTGCCTGTATACTATATGAGTCGCACTACCGTGGCTTGCCCGTGGGAGAACAAAGGGAAGGTGATGCGTATCTTGAGTGAGCAGTACCGCGAAAGGCGTTCAAAACCCATCGATGGGATTAAGCTTGACCTGGGCAAAGAATGGGTGTTAATCTTGCCGGATGCCGACCGCCCGCTCTTCCAAATCATCGCAGAGTCTGTCTCGAACGACCAGGCCCAGGCCCTCGCTGAAAAATATGCTCGCGTCGTCAGCGGGCTGCAACAATCAGGCGCCCCTGCTTGATTACAGGACATAGCCGGAAAAAGGACCTGGCTTCCTCACGGAAGCCAGGTCACGGCGGCAGGCGCAACTAGAGCGGAATGGAAACAACAGCGTGAACTGGAAGTTTCTTGCTCACCTGCATCCTTAGCCGCTCGACGGCAAGCCGTACACCATCCTCGAAATCGATCTCAGGATGCCATCCCAAAATTCTGCTTGCAAGCCGATTGTCCAGCGCTATCGACGAGGCCTCTCGCAGTGAATCGCCAACCGGCACACTCGAAAGGTACGTCGGGATTATTTTGCTACCTAGAAGATCCGCCACCGCTTGGTAGAATTGCTCCAGCGTATAGCCCTGCCCTGAACTGATATGAAGCGTTACATTCTTACCTCGCTCAAGCGCATAGAGATTTGCTTTCACCACATCGTCGATAAAAATTTGGTCTCGTCGCTCTTTTGCCGTTCCGCGAATGACCGGCCGTTGGCCCTCAAACAGCATTCGGACAAAATAGCTCAGGGGATGATGTGCCATTTCGTCATCGGTTTCGCCATATACATCGGAATAGCGGAATATAGTATAGGTTAAGCCATACTGGGAGGCATAGTAGCGCACGTACCATTCGCCGGCCACCTTGGTGATGTCACAGGGCCGCTGCGGGCAGAGCCTGTAATCCTCTGTGACAGGGAGCTGTTCAGAACTGACACACCCATAGAGGGTATTGCCACCAGAGGCGAATATGACTTTGCTCACAGAAGCGCTGGCACAGCTATCCAGGACATTCAGCAAGCCGCGCACATGCACATCGGCATCCGCGAGTGACTTTTCTCCAGGTAGAACATACTCGCGCTGCGCTGCATGATGACTCAGCAGATCAGGGCGTTCCATCTGTAAAAGAATCTGAAGCTTGCTATCGCGAATATCCATAGGATAGAAACGTGCCCGGGGGTCTACGGCTTTGCGTGATCCATTCACTAGAGTATCAATAACGAACACATCATGACCAGCATCTAAATAGGCTCGCGTGAGATGGGAACCAATAAAACCTGCGCCGCCAGTAATTGCTATCTTCATAAATATATAAGCTCTCCTCTATCTTCATTGAGGGTTTTTGATGCAGCGTAGCATCGATGTAGCCTGGCACTCCTTGGTGTGTCACTACGTTCCCCAGGACCCTGTAATGACTTGCCACACTCTTAGTCTTAGTGTATCGCGATTACCTATTGGTAGATGCAGGTATATCTATCAAGTACCGATATCTCTTAGTAACACATTGCGGAATAAAAGCCAATAAGAGAGGAGGAGCCTTCCTCCCGATTCCCTGAAGAGAAGGGTATCCGCGCCGAAAACTTTTATAAGGGCCGCTTGCCCAGCTTTGCTGTGAACGTAGCAGCTATGGAACGCTGTATCGTTCACAGCAAAAGAGTCTACAACGATGAATAGCTCATTACGGCAGCGCGTTGGGACGCTTGAGCAGTGCGTCTAGCGTGGACTGTTTGATGCGGTAAGCCTGTCTTTTCCCCCTGTGAGGCAGCGTAATTGCCTCCAGGGAACCACTCTTAATCCAGCGTCGCACCGTAGTATCATCCACACGTAGATGACGCGCTACTTCTCGTACAGTTAGCAATTTTTCAGTTTCCTCCGCCATAGCAGCATCTCCTAGATTTTTGTCAGAACGGGCCTTGCGGTCGCCCAAAAGAGTATTGTTACGAGCAGGCATATCCACACCCCTATCTCTGAAACACTAGAAACAATCACCACATCGCAACACTGGCATGACGAGACCAGTATACTCTACAGTGTATCTCCCCATTCCAGCCACGAGAACATCTCATAGAGCATGTGACGATAGAGCGAAAAAAGGTTATAACACTGCTTGCCAGTTAACTATACTATACAACTCGTCAGAAACGGGCTAAAATGAAGTAGATAGGATAGTGCGGTAGTGTAAAGTTGCCCTTCACGTGACGTATGCCTCCGGATGGTTGCTAACTCGCCAACCAGGGAGTACAATTTAAGGAGTTAAGGCACCGGCACATCTTCCAGTCTTGGTTCATACAAAAAACGACCAGCGCAACAGAAAGGGTATCTTCACGAAAGGGTTCTTATGACCACAATCAAACTGGTTATCAGTGATCTACATCTTGCCGATGGTCATGCACTACTGGATGGATTTGGAGAGTATCAGCAGTCGGCACTCGAAGGACTGCTCAATGCAGCAAGCACGTATGGCCCGTTGAGCCATGCAGGAGATGTCGAGCTTATCATCAATGGCGACTGCTTTGACTTTCTGACGGTTCCGCCATATGATACCGGCGACACGATGGCTGCTGATCTAGCAGTAGAAAAGTTGGTGAAGATTATCGCCGCCCACCGTCCTTTCTTCCAGGCTCTTCGCACTTTTATCGCTCAACCAGGGCGGCGTGTTACATTCATTACAGGAAATCACGATATCGATCTTTGCTTTGCAGAGATACGCGCAGGCATTTATGACGCGATGGGCATTGAACAAGGTGCTGAGACGGTACAGTTTTGCCCTACACGTTTCTATCGCCCGCTGCCAGATGTCTATATTGAGCATGGTAACGCCTACGATTTCTGGAATCGTGATATCAGTGAGTTATGGGACGCACAGGGCCAGCCGCTCAAGCACGAGCCGCACAGCATCACATTGCCCGCAGGATCGCGCTACCTGCAACACGCGGCCCTTCCCATTAATCTCGCATATCCCTACATTGACCATTTCGAGCCATCCATGAGCATCTTGCGCCAGATGGCCCTGTTATCCCTCATCAATCCTCAGATCGTCATTAGAACGGTGCAGCACACAATGGAACTCCTCTCCCAACCTCGCGAGGGACTGGCACAACTTGCCCCGGGTGACGAGCGTATGCCTGCCAGATTGTTTGAGCAGGCGATGCTGGACTTCGCAGAGTTTCAACTAGACGCTGCCGCGCGGTATCCTGGTTGGGCTGCGCCACCCGGCCTCGATGCAGAACGTGCGCGCACCGACACCATGATAGAGTTCGCAATACTGCATGAAGCACTGGACCTGCCTTTTCTTGAGGCGATCGCGGCTGCCTGTACGCCAGCGACATACCAGATGGGAGAAAGCGTAGCGGCAGGCATGCATAATGTACTCAGGAGCGACCCTACGCTGCGCTATGCCATCGCCGGCCACACGCATATGCTGCGCATCGATCCTATCAAGAACGAGGCAGCAGACCAGCAGGTCTATCTCAACACAGGGAGCTGGACTACGCGCGTCGCTTTGCCTGCTCCGGGGGAGATTACTACTGAAGTGGCTGCGTGGCTACGCCAGCCCGATTGGGCCAACATCCCGCTGCGCGATGTCACACAACTGATTTTTACTATGGTCAATACTGCGGCTGGTGGGCCATCCAGCGCCAGCCTTTGCCTTTGGGAGGGAGGCAAAAATGGGCATTACCGGGTACTGGCGTAGCAATAAGAAGGATTCCTTATGATGACACAACATACCGAGCAAGCACAAAATACTTCTTCCACAGCGCCCAGGCGCAAGACGATCGTGTTAATCGATGGACACGCCATGATTCACCGGGCCTTTCACGCTGTACCCGAAAACCTAACAACCAAGAGTGGAGAGCCAATCAACGCCACCTTCGGCTTCACCAATATCCTCATTAAGGCTCTTGGCGACGTGAAGCCTGACTACATTGCCGTGACCTTTGACCGGGCCGCGCCGACCTTCAGGCACGAGCAGTTTGCTGCTTATAAAGCGCACCGGCCAACATTGCCCGATAATATGAGGCCGCAATTTGGTCGCATTCGCGAGGTAGTCGAGGCCTTTGGCATCCCCATCTATGAAAAAGATGGCTTCGAGGCTGACGACGTACTGGGAACTCTTTCAGTACAGGCAACGCAAGAGGGGGTTGATACCATCATCCTCACAGGTGATATGGATACTTTGCAACTGGTCAACGAGCATGTACAGGTCATGGCAGCAAAACGCGGCATCAGCGAAGTAACAAATTATGACGAGGCCGCAGTGCAGGCACGCTATGGTATTCCCCCGCAGAGGATACCCGACTTCAAAGGGCTGGTAGGAGACACCTCCGACAACATTCCCGGCGTCCCCGGCATTGGCGAGAAAACTGCCAGCAAGCTCTTGGCAGAATATGGCGACCTAGAGGGTGTGCTTGCTCACATCGACGAGCTAAAATCCAAAGAGCAGAGGTTATTGCGTGATGCGGCGGATCAAGCCCGCCAGAGCAAGTTCCTGGCCACTATCGTGCTGGATGCCCCCGTACAGCTTGATTTGCAGGCCTGCCGCGTTGGCAACATACACCGCGACAAGGTGCTGGCTCTCTTCCGCGAGCTGGAGTTTCGTTCGCTTATCGAAAAAGTGCTGGCGCTCCTACGCGAACAGGAGTCCACGAGCGCTCCCTCACATGTTCCACAACCGGGTGGTGAGCTCGCCCGCGATAGCAGCGACGAGCTAGAACCTGGCCTGATGGAAGGTGAGGAGGAGGCGTCCCTGGCCATTACAGAAGACCGGGTAACGCAGGCAAACCTGCTGTTCGCACCGCCGGTTGGCATCGTTCCCATTATGTCGCCTCCCCCACCTCCCACTGGCGCTGTGAGCGCACCAGAGGAAAGCCCGACTACGGAACCCTTGCAACTGAGCCTCTTTGATATGCCTGAGCATCCCACGGAGGTTGTGCGCAGGCTGCACATGCCCAGCGCCCCTTCCGAACCACTGTTCCTGCCAGATAAATCCGCCAGGACCACTAATACGATGATCGTCAACAGCGAGGAGGCCCTGCAGGTGCTAGTCAGCAGCCTGCGCGATGCCGGAGCCTTTGCGCTTGACACCGAAACGACCTCCGATGATATCTGGCACGCTGAACTGGTCGGCATTTCCTGCTCTATGGCCCCAGGTGAGGCATACTACATCCCCGTTGGCCACACCCGCACTCCAGACGGTCAGGAGCCTGAGAAACAGTTGCCGTTGACACTGGTACTGGAACAGCTACGCCCTATACTCGAGAGTTCAGCTATAAGAAAATATATGCACAATGCCAAGTATGATATGCTGGCACTGGCGCACTATAACATCAGGCTGCGCGGGTTGGCTTTCGATACCATGCTGGGCGCCTACCTGGTAGATCCCGGAAGGCGCGGGTTGGGGCTGAAAGACCAGGTTTTTCAGCGCCTGGGCCACATCATGACGAATATCTCAGACCTTATTGGTAGAGGCAGTAAGATGATCAGCATGTCACAAGTTCCTATACGTCCTGCTGCCGACTACGCCGGAGCCGATGCCGACATGACACTGCGCCTGGTCGAGCCGATTATGCTTGAACTACGCCGTCACAACTTACTCGAACTGTATAACAACATCGAGCTGCCACTGCTGCCAGTGCTGATGCAGATGGAACAGTATGGCGTAGCACTCGACACCGATTTCCTGTATAACCTGAATGGGCAACTGAGCGAGCAGATCAGCATGCTGGAAAAAGCCATTTACGACTCTGTTGGTCATCACTTCAATGTCAACTCGACCAAACAACTTGGCGATATCCTCTTTGAGGAATTGAAACTTCCAAGGGGGAAGAAGACCAAGACAGGCTATTCTGTGAGCGCCGAGGTCATCGAGAGCCTGCGTGGACTCCATCCTATGGTCGATTACTTGCTGGAATACCGGCAGCTTGCCAAGCTCAAATCGACCTACGTGGATGGCCTGCTGGCGCTGGTAGACGCGGTGACCGGGCGGGTACATACATCGTTCAACCAGACGGTCGCCTCCAGCGGGCGCCTGTCATCGAGCAACCCGAACCTGCAAAATATTCCCATCCGTACAGAGGTAGGGCGGCAAATCCGGCGGGCCTTCATCGCTGATCCCAGCTATGTTTTGCTCACCGCCGATTACTCACAGTTCGAGTTACGCATCCTGGCTCATATCACACACGAGCCGCGCCTGATCGAGGCTTTCAGCAAAGACGAGGATATTCATACCATCATAGCCGCTACGCTGTTCAACATATCTGTGGCGGAGGTTACAAAGGACCAGCGCAGGCTGGCGAAAACGGTGGTGTACGCCACGCTCTACGGGCAATCCGCCTTTGGTCTGGCCAATATCACCGGCATGAGCAATAGTGAAGCGACAGCCTTTATCAAGCACTATCATGAGACATTCCCGCGTATTAAAAGTTACGTCGATAGTACGCTGCACCAGGCACGTACTCAGGGATATGTCAACACGTTGTTCGGGCGCAAACGTTTCCTGCCTGACCTGCTCTCCCTGCCCACGAATGAACGCCAGGCCGTCGAGCGTGAAGCCATCAATATGCCCATTCAAGGGGCGAATGCCGATCTCATCAAGATAGCGATGATTCGCCTGCATCATGCCATTGAGGAGAAGCGGCTGAAGACGCGCATGATCCTACAGGTTCACGATGAACTGGTTTTCGAGGTGCCTATCGAAGAGCTTGAGCGGGCAAAGCGCCTGGTCCCGTCGATTATGGAAGGAGTGACGAAGCTGGATGTGCCGATCAAAGTTGAGTTGAAGGTGGGGAAAAATTGGTATGAAGCTGAGCCGATGGAGTGACCACTCCCTATGGATAAACCCAGGTGCCCTCACGTTGCAATTCTGGTAGAATGTAGACAACAAATCGTGAGGAGTATTTTTCGTGCACCTGTCCAATTTAATTAACGACCTCCCGCCATACCACTTTGCCAGCGCAAAGCAGAAGATAGCCGAGCGCAGGGCCGCCGGGGTAGATGTCATCAGCCTCTCTATGGGTGATCCTGACCTACCCGCGCCACAGGCAGTAGTTGACCGCCTGTGTACAGCCATGCAGGACCCCGAAAACCATCGCTATCCGGAGTATCGCGGCATGCTCGCACTGCACGAAGCCATCGCTGCCTGGTTCGAAGAGCGTTTCGGCGTTCGCCTCATGCCTGAGCGAGAAATCCTGCCATTGCTTGGCTCTAAGGAAGGTCTGGCTTATGCCAGCGCGGCGGTGCTCAATGCCGGCGATGTATCCCTCATTCCCAATCCTTATTATCCAGTCTATGTCACCGCCAGTACCACAGCCGGGGCACAGCCATACATGCTGCCCCTGGTGGAGCAGAACAACTACCTGCCCGACCTGGATAGTGTTCCCCAGAATATCCTGGCGAAGTCCCGCCTGCTCTGGCTCAACTATCCCAACAATCCGACCGCCGCATGCGCCGATCGCAGTTTTTTTGAGCATACCGTGGAGTTTGCCCATCGTCATGACATTGTGATCGTTCATGATATGGCCTACGCCGAGGTTTATTTCGACGATCTTCGCCCCATGAGCATTCTACAGATTCCGGGAGCCAGCGAAGTCGCCGTCGAACTGCATTCGCTGAGCAAGACCTACAATATGGCCGGGTTCCGCATGGGCATGCTGGTGGGTAACCCTGAACTGGTAGATGCCGTGGGCCGCTTGAAGAGTAACATTGATAGCGGCATTTTCCGTCCTATCCAGTATGCCGCAATTGAAGCTCTACATTTACCGGTCTCCTGGATAGAGCGGCGTAACGCTATTTACCAGCGCCGCCGCGACCTGCTCATAGAAGGCTGTATGACCATAGGGATGCGCGCCAGAACCACCCGGGCAGGGCTCTATATCTGGGCATCCATTCCCGATAACTTCTTATATACGACTTCACGCGACTTTTGTAGCTGGCTCTTCGACAAGACAGGCGTTTTCATTACACCGGGCACAAATTTTGGTAATCTAGGTGAAGGTTATGTACGTATCTCTATCACTGCGCCCGATGAGCGCATTGAGATGGCAGTACGGCGCATGAAAGCGGCTATGGAGGCGTAGGTACTGTCTCCGTTGGGGAACCATGGCACCCGCAAGGGGTGCCACTACCATGAGACGCCTTGCGGGTGCCATGCGCGAGTGCATTACTAGTGTCATCCGCCAGGAGGAGGGATCTAAAATGGAGGGAGGTATGATGATACGGACACGCTGAATAGCCCACCCACAAACGCATGGAATCTCTACCTGGGGCGAGAGATGTGCGGCGATGTGCAATCAGGACTTAACCATGAGTGGCTCGTTACCAATGGCCTGGGTGGCTATGCCGCTGGCTCTATCGCAGGGGCCACGACCCGCAGCTATCACGGGTTGCTGGTAGCTGCCCTGCGTCCCCCTGTCGAACGCACTATCCTGGTCACGAAGATAGATGAAGAGATTGAACTTCCCGGCGGGCAACAACTCAAGCTGGGAGTAAACGAGTACCACGATGGCACCATCGACCCGCAAGGATACCAGTATCTCGAGAGCGTCTCCTTAGAAGGCGATATACTTTACTTTATCTATCGCCTGGAAGACAATCTCACGCTGCATAAACGTGTCTGGATGGAGTATGGGCAAAATACCACATATGTGCAATATACACTGCACGGGGCCTACGAGGATGAAACGGACGAGACGCCATTAATACTCACGTTATCCCCGTTCTGTCTCTCACGCGATCATCACGTCACAACGCAGGGTGCAGCAGATTGGCATTTTCTCGTTGATAACGAGGGGAATCTCTGTCGTGTGCGTGCGTTCGATGGCGCTCCTATCTACTACCTTATCGCCGGCCCCGCCGCACATTTCACTGCTACAGGAGTGTGGTACTGGCGGGTGCTGCATCGACGCGACGTTGAGCGCGGTCTGCCAAGCCTGGACGACGTGTACCAGCCGGGAACATTTCGCGTACAGATTGTTCCGGGAGAGCGGGCGACGCTCGTGTTGAGCACTGAAGAGAGGGCACGCAGCGAGTTTGGCGAACCGCAACACGAAGAAAATGTGGTACAGGCCCTGGCACGTCACCAGCGCCGTACCAAGCAACTCCTGGCCGTGGCCGATCGCACTATCAGCGATTTGCCGCAATGTGATCCTGTGCGCGCTCGCCTGGTAATTGCCGCTGATCAATTCATCGTTGCACGCCCCCAGTACACGGAGGACGCGGACGGAAACAGGCACCTGCACCTGTCGCCCGAGCAGAAAACGATTATCGCAGGCTACCCCTGGTTTACGGACTGGGGACGTGATAGTATGATTTCTCTGCCTGGCCTGCTGCTCGCCACAGGCAGGTATAGCGAGGCGCGCGGCCTGCTCAAAGCCTTCGCGTCTTTTACTCACGAAGGGCTTATCCCCAATCGTTTTCCAGACAGCGGTGAAGCTCCCGAGTATAACACCGCAGATGCCACATTGTGGATGTTCCATGCCATCGCTCGTTACCTTGCGGTGACAGGCGACCAAACGCTGTTGAAAGAGCTGTTCCCCATGCTCAAGAAAATCATTACATGGCATATAGGTGGGACTATTTATGGCATCGGTGTTGATCCGGCCGATGGATTGTTGCGCGCGGGGGTACCCGGTATACAGTTGACCTGGATGGATGCCAAAGTCGGCGACTGGGTAGTGACGCCTCGCCACGGCAAGCCGGTAGAGGTGAATGCACTCTGGTACTGCGTGCTCACTTACATGGAAGCCTGGGCGGTACGCCTCTCCACTGATGCCACACAATACGGCCAGCTTCGCTCCCAGGTACAACAAAACTTCGCTGCGCGTTTCTGGTACGAGGAAGGCGGATATCTTTACGACGTGATTGATGTAGAAGGGGTATCTGGCCGGAACGATGCCTCGCTACGACCCAATCAGTTATTTGCAGCTTCACTGACCAACAATCTGCTCTCTGAAGTGCAGGCGCGCAGTATATTACAGCATGTGACAGACCGACTCCTCACGCCGATGGGCCTGCGCACGCTGAGCCCCGACGACCCCGCCTATCGCAGTCATTTCAATGGCAATCGAGAACAGCGCGATGGCGCCTACCACCAGGGTGCTGTCTGGCCCTGGTTGATCGGCCCCTATATCGATGTGCATTTACGCGTTTACAAGGACCGGAAGGCACTGCGGCCCCTGTTGCAGCCGCTAGTGGAGCATTTATGGGATGCCTGCCTGGGAACGATTAGCGAGGTTGCGGAGCCAGAGCCACCCTTCACACCAGCAGGCTGCTTCGCACAGGCGTGGAGTGTTTCGGAACTGCTACGCTGCTGGATTTTGGCTGCCGGCTGACACTCTTCTGCTTTGGCCTGGATGTGAGCACACCTCAAGCAACAGGTAGATTACTGGACTTTCACGACGACCGCACTTACATTCCCCTCGCCGCCTGCCAGGTTGGCCGCGTCAACCAGCGCGCGCGCCAGCTTCTGCGGGTCGCCGCCCTGTGCCAGGATCTCCGCCAGTTTGTCATCCTGCAACATATGCCACAGGCCATTTGTGCAGAGCAGGATCAGATCATTTACTACCACAGTATGCTGGGAGAGATCAACACGCATTGAACCAGCCTGTCCAAGAATGCGGTAGAACTGCTTGCGCTTCGCGCTCTTATATACCTCTTCGGGCGTGAAGAGATGGGCATCGACCAGGTTAGCCGCTAGCGTATGATCGACTGTGACCCTGTGGATTCCCTTGCGAAGACTGTAGTGATACGCCCGGCTATCACCAACGTTCGCCACGTAGAGGTGGTGCTTATACATGAGCGTCACCGTCAATGTGCTCGCCATGTTGGTCTCATAGTCGGCATTGCAGTGGTAAATCACCGAGTTTGCCTGTTGTACCGCCTCGATCAGCCACTGTTCGATCATTGATTCTGGCGATGGCAAGGCTTTATACGAGCCGCCGGGCTGTTTCGCTCCACCCCGCGATACGAGACCTCCTGATACCCTATAGGAGGTCGAATGTGAAGGTGATGTCAGCAGGGGCACCAGGACATCGGCCACCGTCTCCATGGCCATGCGGCTCGCCTCGTGCCCACCGGTGGACTTGCCATGCTGGCCGCGCAATCCATCTGCCACCGCAAACAGTCCAAATGGGCGCGCTGGTGGCGCAAGATTGGCGCACAATCCCTGTACGATGAGCAGCATATCCTCGTTCTCCTGTGCGACATAACGGCGCCCTATGTCGCTGACATAGCCGACCTGGCATATGTCGGTGAGAAGCGGCGAGGTTTCGTCAAGGCTATGTCCACAACGCCGGCAGAAATGCGAAGTGCTGCGATTCTCCTGCCCGCAGGCCCCGCAGGGGTTCTCAGGAATGATGGTACGCACAATGATATTGGCACTACCCGGCACCACCGATACGGTAGGCGTTATCTCTGTTGGCTTTGATTGCAGCGCTTTATTGAGAGCCTCGGCGAACTCTCGTCCCGAGCGATAGCGCAGCTCCGGATCAACCTCCATTGCGCGTAAGATAATTGCGTCCACAGCAGGGGGCAAGGATATATTCAGTTTACTTGGCGGCGGGAGTTCAGCGGCGCGGCTGCGCACAACCGCCTGGAAGGGGAGCAGACCTGTAAACGTCTGGTAAGCCACGACCCCCATAGAATAGATGTCGCTGGCAGGTTCTGCCTTTCCTTTCTCCTGTTCCGGGGCAACATAGTGTTCGGTACCCAGGGCCCAGCCGCGTTGGGTGAGCGCCTGTTCCTGCAAGGCGCGAGCGATCCCAAAGTCGGCCACGACTAATCGCCCATCGTCCTGGTGAATAAGGAGATTGGAGGGTTTAATGTCGCGATGGATGATCTGCCTTGGGTGTGCATGTATCGCGTCGATGGCCTCTCCTAGTTCATTGAGGTAGCGCTGGGCCAGAGCCGTAGGTAAGGGCTGCTCTGCTTTTAGCATAGCTTTAAGCGTGCCGCCGGTGATGAGTGACATGACCAGGTAGAGCAAGGTCCCATCCTGGCCGAAGTTCAGCACAGGCACAATGTTACTATGGCGTAATTGATGCGCATAGCGAGCCTCGCGGCGAAAGCGCTCCACCGCCGTCGCCAACTCCATATTGTTACTAACCGCCGAGATGACTTTGAGCGCTACCTGCTGCAGCTCGAAGGTATCATTCGCCCGATACACTGCTCCCATACCACCAAGACCCAGCAGCGTTTCAATGGTATAGCGGCCAGCTACGACCGCTCCGGGCAATATACAGCGGCAGAATGGATTGACACACTGGAGGGTTCCCGGTGGGTAATCAGCCTGGCAGCGCGGATTGGGGCAGCGCGGCATGAAGGGCACCTCCGTAAAAGTACAGCAGCAAAGGTCCTACCTGTTCCACCTCGTAGTGTAGAGGGACGATAGCTAAGTGTCAATAGAGCATGTATCTTCCTGTTGATGTTCTATAGATATGGAAGAAAATTGGAAAGAATCATGACAGGCGATAAACTCACTGAACACTTATTACGACATTTTCACTGGACACCAGCAGAAGTATTAAAGTACCTCGACTGGCGAGAGGCTGTATGGTATGATTTTGTATGAAACAATTTGCGTAGATTATGGATGATATTGAGACGATAGTAATATTGTCCTGGTTTCTGGTGGATCACGGTGCCGTCTTTTCCCTACACAAAGCGAACGCAGACACAACGCATGTCGAAGACTGTGCTTTCAATTGTGCAGTTATTCCTCTTCTTATTGCTTTTTACGAGCTGTAGCAGCGCAGGAACGAATGCCACTCCTGCATGCAGGAGTGGCGCTTGCAATCAGCGCACGCAGGGCAAACTCACGTATGTAGCTATTGGAGCCTCGGACACCTTTGGACTGGGTACCGATGACCCATACACACAGAGTTGGGCATCCGACCTGGCTGTGGAGCTCGGCCACAGATTTCGCCTGGTCAACCTGGGCATACCGGGCGCTGTGATGCATAGTGCGCTGGGGCTTGAACTGCCGGTAGCGCTCGATGCGCATCCTGACCTGGTCACGGTCTGGCTGGGAGTGAATGACATCGCGGACAATGTGCCGGTTTCGAGCTACGCCCACGACCTCCACCGATTGTTGAGCCGCCTGCAAGCTGGTATGCCACATGTACGGATTGCTCTAGCCAATATACCCGATATCACACTGCTACCGCATTTCCGCACGTCTAACCCACAAGTCCTGCATATACGCATTCGCGATTATAACGCTGCTATCGCAAACAATGCAGAGCGGCACCACGTCATACTGGTCGATCTTTCTGCGTTCAATGATGTGATCAAGAATCATCCTGAATATATCAGTCGCGATGGTTTTCACCCAAATGATCTTGGATACTTACAACTGGCAGAGGTTTTTTACCAGGCGCTGCGAAGAGCACACGCCATAGCTTAAAAAATATGTCACAACCATTTGGCATTCAACTTGATACGCTTACCAATATACTGCTCATCATCACTTGCGCCATCATTGGAGGGGTAGTGCTGCTGGCGTTCGGCAACGCTATTTTTTTCAAAATAGGCGCACGCAACATTCCCAGACGGCGTACGCAAATGATGTTAATTATCTTCGCGTTGATGCTTTCGACCACGCTGCTCTCCAGTGTGCTGGCAATTGGCGACGTGATCACTGCCGCAGTACAAAGCGTTGCCATCTATAATCTGGGGAATGTGGATGAGACAGTTGAAGGGGGAAATGGAGCGCTGGGTTTCTTTGACGATAAGGTCTATTACGATCTGTTGAAGCTCGCCAGGAACTATCCCGATATTACAGCAGTGGGCGCAGCGATGGTTGAACAAAATTTGCTGGTAGCAGACGAAAACTCCCGCCAGGTGCGATCAAAGGTGACTGCCCTGGCGATCATACCGGGCAGCGAGCAGGGCTTTGGGGGCATGCAGAACGATACTGGCAAGGGTCGCCTGCGCATTGCCGATCTCGCGCCGGACGAGGTGTATCTCAATCACACCACAGCACAACTGCTCAACGCGCATCCAGGCGATTTCATCTACCTATATTCAAAACGCTGGCCATCCCAGCGCCATGGCTTTCGCGTGCGCGCTGTCGTTGCCAACGGCGGGCTCACGGGTGACACACCCTATATTTTGAGCCAGATCCGGCCATTTCGTGACATTGAACGGCGCAGGGACGACATCACAAAGGTGTTCATCGCCAACCGAGGGGGCGGAGGGGTTAATGGTGTTGAGCTTTCTGACAGTGTGGCATTAGAAATCGAGCGCTGGATTCCCAGAGGGGTACACGTCATCGAGGTGAAGGAGCAGGGCATACAGAACTCGCAGAAGGCAGAAAACATTTTCTCGCGCATCTTCGCCCTTTTCTCTCTCTTCGTGCTGGCTATTGGTCTACTGCTGATCTTTCTCATTTTCGTGCTGCTGGCGGCAGAGCGCCGGGTAGAGATGGGGATGGCACGAGCCATCGGAGTGCAGCGGCGTCACCTGGTGCTGATGTTTCTTTTTGAAGGGACTGTGTACGACCTGCTGGCTTCATTCGTCGGGCTAGGTAGCGGCGTGGGAGTGGGCGCGCTGCTGGTGACCTTTTTGGGGCCGACCCTGGCTCGTTTTGACTTTCCAATGATACTCACGTTTCAGCCACACAGCCTGATTATTGCCTACTGCCTGGGAGTGATCTTCACATTCTGCTCTGTAGCCGTCTCTTCGTGGTTTGTCAGCCGCATGACGGTGGTGGAAGCTATCCGTAACCTAGCAGAGTCGGGACGGCAGACATTATCATTGAGAAAACTATGCCTGCTCCTTCTGAAACTTGCAAAGCAGGGCAGTAGGGCTATTGCGCAGGGAAAGCTCAACCGGGCGCGGCACATCATACTCGAACAGATACCCGATGGGCTGATGGGAGTGCTGCAAGTCCTGGTACAGTCAGGATTACTCCCCTTGCTGGCTGGATACTGGCTGATGCAGTTGGGGCTGGAACAGGCTGAGATCGCATTCTTCTCACTGGGTTTGACGCTGTTAGTCGTGGGTGGTGGATTGCTGATCAAGACGGTGGTGGAACAGGTAGTGTGTTTGCTGATCCACAAGAGGATGCAAGCCAACAGGATGCTTGCGGCACTGGCGGGACTGGCGATTGTGACATACTGGGCATTGCCCTTCGACGCGCTGGTCGGCCTCGGGCTTCCACGCTTCCGCGGAGGGCTCGAGGTTTTCTTTATCGCGGGCCTGATGATGGTACTGGGAGCTGCATGGGCGCTCATCGCAAATGCGGAACTGGTGGTGAATCCTTTGCTCAAGCTGTGTTCATGGCACCCTCGGCTGCATATCATGGCGCGGCTGGCGTCTGCGTACCCGCTTCATCATCGTTTTCGCACGGGACTCAGCGTAGTGATGTTCAGCCTGGTTATTTTTGCTATGACGGTAATGGCGGTGATCACGAACGCTTTGCAGAACACGTATGCGAATATCGATGTACAGACAGGTGGATATGATATTCAAGCTGTAACATACTTCAAGCCACTGCCGGTGGGCGGTGGCATAAACTCAGTACTGGCAAGCCATGGTATTAATCCACAGGACTTTGCTTCCATCGGTATACGCTCGGCGACGGCCGTAGGGGTGATCCAGCCCAACGCAGCGAACCCGGCCTGGCACCTGTACCCGGCGCAAGTGGTAAGCGGAGGCTTCCTCCAGGGTCTGGGGCTACACCTGACAGCCCGGGCGCAGGGCTTTGATAGTGATAGCTCGATCTGGCAGGCCCTGCAATCTAATTCACATTATGCGCTCATCGATAGCAGCGCATTACCATATCGTCCCAATAGCTTCTTCAACGGTCCAGTCTATGATCCCAACGCGCCGCCACCTGCCGATGCAGGTACACCCGTCCACCCACCTGGCTTCGATCCTTACTATAGCTTTTCAATGGACGGCATTTACCAGGGCGATACGACATTCCAGCCGACGCCAGTATGGGTAGCAGGGGTGCAAAGTTCTTCTGCGATTAAATTAACCATCATTGGTGTTGTGGACAACAGCGACAGCGCCCATTTCGGCATCTATATCCCGAGCGCGACCTACGGGCACATCAGCGCCGATCCATCGACGCCTGATACGCAGACCTATTACTTCAAAGTAGCTCCTGGGCAAGATAAACGAGCACTGTCGCTGGCGCTTGGCTCGGCCTTTCTTGATTATGGGCTGGAGACGACGGTACTGGAAGATGCGATCTGGCAGGTACGCGGGCCGCGCATCCTGCTCAGCAACATTTTGATAGGAGTTGTAGGCATGGCACTATTGCTGGGCGTTGCGGCACTGGCGATAACAGGAACGCGTGCAGTGATCGAACGCCGCCAGCAGATCGGTATGCTGCGCGCACTGGGCTGCAGCCGTTGCCTGATACAGGGGGCATTTCTGTGCGAATCGTTTTTCGTGGGCTGTATAGGAAGTCTGCTGGGCATTACTCTGGGGCTGATACTCGCACGCAATATCTTCGCCGTTAATTTCTTTGAGCGCTACCAGACAGGGCTGACATTTAGCGTTCCCTGGGGAGAGTTGGGGATTATTGTGGGTGTGGCCGCGCTGGCATCGCTAGCAGCTGCCTTGCTTCCAGCATGGCAAGCAGGCCGCGTACCTCCCGTGGAGGCACTGCGGTATTAGTATTGGGCCAGACCCCGAAGTTGCAATTTCTAGTGTATACCTCTCCCCAAGAGGGGAGAAATGGAGTATACTCTGGGAAAGGCGCAAGGGGTGTGATGTTGGAGGGGGAGGATGTTTATGCGGAGCAGAGCACGCTATCACCGTATCCAGTTGATCGCCTATGATTTGGCGGATACACCTCTGTGGAGCCTACCCCTGATCGGCCCCAGTCCAACACCTGTGACGGGAGGCATAACTCCACGACAGGCAAGATACTCCCCTGTGGCAGCAAAAGCAGCGCCACTCTATCCGACTCGTTTACTACGCAGGGTGCAACTGGTGCCAGTGGATGAGTAAACCTGCGAAACGCATCTATATTACCGCTTGCTTCTTGAATAGGGCAGTATAGTGTAAAGTGTGTGTATATATGCACCTATTAACTCATATCCTTTTTACGTAGTAAGAAGCTGAAATGGGTGGCCCTGCTGGTCACTCAGGGGGAAAAGTAGATGGTAAGGATAATGATAGTCGATGATCACGCGCTGATTCGTCGCGTGGTACGGGGAGTGGTCGAAGGGGAGAGCGATATGGAGGTAGTGGGGGAGGCCTGCGACGGCCGCGAGGCAGAGGTGCAGGCGATACAGGCTCAACCCGATGTTGTTCTGATGGACCTGGACTTACCTGGATGTGATGGCTTTGAGGCGACTGAGCGCATACTGGCCTGTTCGCCACATTCACACATTGTGATCCTCACAGCATCGCACCACGAACAGCATATTTTCTCCGCAATACAAAGTGGTGCAGTGGGCTACCTCACTAAAGACATCGAGCCTGATGCATTGATACATGCAATTCGCTGTGCAGTACGGGACGAGCTATGCATACCACGTCCCCTGGCTAATCGCATCCTGGCTCATATACGTTCGCTCCAACTCTCTACGAATACAGGAATGGCCAGTCGCGAGATGTCGCTTACGGGTGGGCAGGCCAGGTTTAGGGGCAGCGAGCTGATTCAGGTCAGAGGAGGACGACGGGTAGCAGCCGGGGCAGCACAGCCAGAGCAGGCAATAGCACTGCATCTTCTGACGGAACGGGAACGAGAGATTCTTGACCTGATACGCAGGGGACACAAGAATCGCGAGATCGCCGGGGAGCTATGTGTCGCGGAATCAACGGTACATAAGCATGTACAAAATATCCTCGATAAACTGCACGCACGGAACCGCACGGAAGCTATTTATCTGACACGCGAGTGTGTGACAGCATCCCTATGTGATACAATAACCTCCGTAACGAGATCAGACTATCAGAACCTGGAAGGGTCAACAAATTACTAGCGTGCAGATGATGATTCGGGCACAAAGGGTGTGGAAAACGTATCGAAGCGGGCAAATCCGGGTGGAGGCACTGCGCAATATTGACATGGAGGTTGCGACGGGTGAGATGGTAGCCATCATGGGTCCGAGCGGCTGCGGCAAAACGACGCTGCTCAACTGCCTGGCAGGTCTGGATACTGTAGATGAGGGGGATATTTACGTTCAAGGAGATAACCTGCGCGACCTGAGCGATAATGAACGCACCTCCTACCGCGCCAAACACATGGGGTTTGTCTTCCAGGATTTCAACCTCCTGCCCATGTTGACTGCAGTGGAGAATGTTGAGCTTCCCATGCTGATTGCAGAGATTTCGAGCCGCAAGGCGCGTAAGCGAGCCCTGGAATTGCTCGAGCGCGTTGGGCTGGCTGAACGCGCTCGACATCGCCCGGCGGAGCTGTCAGGAGGACAGCGCCAGCGCGTGACGGTTGCCCGCGCGCTGATCAATAATCCCGCTATCGTCTGGGCGGATGAGCCGACGGGGAACCTGGATAGTGAAGCTGCCACAGACATTATGGACCTGCTCGGCCGCTTCAACAGTGAAAATAGACAGACGTTTGTGATCGTCACGCATGACCTGGAGGTCGGCAGACGCGCCAACCGCATTATTGCCATGCGCGACGGGGTGATTGTATAAATGACCGTATTTGAGCGAGGTTGCAGGGCGCCCAATAGGCATCAACCGAGGGTATGGAGAAGCCACGGAGATAGGCAGCAGGCCGAGTGATCCGTAGGGGTCCTCCCGCGCTGCTCTACCGCCCTCGCCCCTACGGATGGTGATGGGCTGTTTCTTCGGTTGATGCCTATTGGGCGCCCGTATCTGAGTTAGCGGGCCAGTTCGTAGCCTTTGGCTGGCGCGTGTACGAGATCGCGGACGACCTCCTTGATATGGGAGGATGAGAGGCCATAGAGTTCCTTCAAAATTGAAGGGGCGCCGTGCTCGATAAATTTGTCGGGATAGCCAATGAGGCGTATATCGACAGTATTGAGCAGGCCGCGCGCCTCTAACAATTCAAGCATAGCGCTGCCGAAACCGCCAGCCGCCATGCCATCTTCCACAGTCACCAGACGCCGCACACCTTTGGCCAGGCGCGTTATCAATTCCTCGTCAAGAGGTTTGGCCCAACGCGCATTGACCACGGCGACATGGATATCCTGCGCGGCCAGTTCCCTGGCTGCTTCCTCTGCCTGAGCGACGGTTGTACCATAGGCCAGGATGGCGCAATCTTGCTGCTCCGCCTCCTCAAGGGTGGATGGGCTGACGAGCTCTGCCTTACCGACCTCCAGTTTGCGGAATTCAGCATCCAGAGGAACTCCAAGGGCCTTGCCACGTGGATAGCGCAGGCATACAGGGCCGTCCATATATATTGCGGTGTAGAGCATGTGGCGCAGCTCGTTCTCGTCTTTGGGAGCCATTACCTTCATATTGGGGACGACGCGCATGAATACGATGTCGAAGACGCCATGCTGGGTATGACCATCCTCGCCAACGATGCCTGCACGATCCATAGCAAAGACGACATGCAAATCCTGCACGCAGATGTCGTGAATGATCTGGTCATAGGCTCGTTGCAAGAATGTCGAATAGATGGCAACCACCGGGCGCAGGCCCGATACGGCCAGACCACCGGCAAAAGTCACAGCGTGTTGTTCCGCGATGCCTACGTCGAAGTAGCGTTCGGGGAAGCGCCGGTGCATCTTCTTCAGGCCTGTGCCTTCTGCCATAGCGGCAGTAATGCCGACGATGGAGGTATCCTTCTCAGCCAGATCTACGAGGGCATTGGCGAAGATGTCTGTGTAAGTCGGCGGGTCGCCAGCATTCTTCTTGATGACGCCTGTTTGATAATCGAATGCGCCCGGGCCATGCCATTTTGTTGAGTCCTCTTCGGCGTAGTCCAGGCCCTTGCCTTTCTTAGTGACCACCTGTACCATTATAGGGCCTTCAATGTGCTTGATATTCTCAAAGACATCCAGCATCAATGGGATATCGTGTCCATCGAATGGACCGAAGAACTTGAAGCCCAGCTCTTCAAAGATCAGCCCACTCTTACTATGCATTACAAAATTCTTGAAGCTTGTTTCGGCACGGCCTGCGGCCTCACGCGCTTTATCACCCACCACAGGTAATTTTTCGATCGACTCTTTTGCCATCTCTCGTAGGTAGCGGTAACTGGGCAAGGTCTGCATATGGCGCAACTTGCCCAGGTAGTGATGCAGGGCACCGACATTATCAGAGATCGATTTTTCGTTGTCGTTCAATATGATGATGAGGTTTTTCTTGAGACTACCCGCGTTGTTGATAGCCTCCAGCGCCATCCCTCCGGTTAAGGCGCCATCACCGATGACTGCAACTACTTTGAAATTTTGACCTTGCAGGTCACGGCCTACCGCTAGGCCGAGCGCTGCCGAGATCGAGGTGCTGGCATGGCTTGCTCCAAATACATCATATGGGCTTTCATCACGTCTAAGATAGCCGGAAAGGCCACCAAACTGACGAATGGTGTGAAAGCGGTCACGGCGGCCTGTCAAGAGTTTATGCCCGTAGGCCTGGTGGCCAATATCCCAGACCAGCAGGTCATGTGGGGTGTTGAAGATACAATGGAGAGCTATGGTTAATTCAACCGCGCCCAGGTTAGGGGCCAGGTGTCCACCTTTTACCGAAACTCTTTCGATGATTTCGCATCGGATCTCGCTGGCCAACTGCTGCATTTGCACAGAGGTCAAGGCGCGCAATTGAGCTGGACTGTCAATACTATCGAGAATCCTTACCAATGATTTCCTCCAAAATCTCGCGTTTACGTTTATAACCAAGACGCCTCAAAGATGAATATAGGGTGTTTTGAACTTGCAGGGTAGGACAGGACCTACTTGGGAGACAATTTCATTGTATAATTATAGGCGCATTAGGCTAACTGAGCAAACACTGGGAAGGAAAAATGATGCACCCGGGCACTTGACACCATCTCATTGCCCTTCAGAGGCAGAGCCAACCAGTTTTTATGGTATCTTGACAGTCGATGACTTTCTCCTTATGATGGCTAATGGCAAAAAGCCTAAAGGCAGCCGGCTCTGAAGTGTTTCATTGAATTTACGCGGCTGCCTGAGGCAAACAGGAGCAGTATTGATCGAGTCCCTTATGGATTTTGACGAGTGGCTTTCATCCCCATGCTTGAAAGCATGGGCCTTCGCCGCGATTTAGTAAAAAAGGTGGTACATGACAAGGAAAGATAGTGAGAGAGATGCAGAGCGGCCGCGCTACTACTCCCAGTTTTGGCTAGATGTGGCCGCCGGGCGCCGAGTGATTGGAACGCCCAAAACCGATGAAGGGGTGGAAGGATTTGAACCTGAGACGCCCGAGATCAGTGTAACGCGGAAAACTGGACGCAACAACTCGTCTGCCGCAGACGGGTATAGAGAGGCACTCTCACATACTGCGGTCGAGCCGGAGCCTGTGCCGGACGAAATTATCGAACCGGAATCCGAGCTGGAAGATGAGCTGATCGACGAGGTAGATGAACTGGACATTCCCAACATCGTGGTAGACGAGGACTCTACTCCGGACACGGCCACGTCATCGGAGGAAGAGGAAGAGCTGGGAGAAGATTTCTACGATGAAGACGAAGAAGAAGAGGAGGAGGAATCTGGCTGGTCCGGCCGCGGGCGTAAAAAGCCGACGCCACGTAGACAGGCAAAACAGCCGAAGAAGGGACCCAAACGCGACCAGAGACGCGGATATTAGCAGCCTGGGCGACCACGAAGGTCGCCCAGCCCACCAGGTAGAAGTTCTCAGGGATAGATACCGCGAACCTGTGTTGCTTCGGCAACGCGTGAGATAGCCAGCATGTTAGCTGCCAGGCGCATGTCGCAGTGATATTGGTCGGCCTTCGCTGCGACAGCGCTAAAGGCGCGATTCATGATCACTTCGAGCTTCTGGGTTATCTCATCGACGCCCCAAAAGAAGCTCTGCAGATCCTGTACCCACTCAAAATAGCTAACGGTTACGCCGCCAGCATTCGCCAGGATATCAGGGATTACAATAGTATCTTTGTCGAAGAGGATCTTGTCTGCTTGGGGAGTTGTTGGGCCATTGGCAGCTTCGGCGACGATACGTGCCTGCACGCGGTCGGCATTTGCTGCCGTCAATACACCTTCGGTGGCAGCAGGTATCAAGATGTCACAAGGCACCTCCAGCACGTCCTGTACCCTTATCTGCTGGGTCCGTGGGAAATCGATCACGCTGCCCTTTTCCTGTTTGTAACGCAGCACGGCTGAAGGATCAAGGCCGGCCTCATTGTAGATGCCCCCCCGCGTATCGCTTACTGCGACGATCTTGCATCCCTCGTTATGGAAGAGCCGGGCAGCGATAGCACCGGCATTGCCGTATCCCTGGATACTCACACGGGCGCCTCGCAGGGGCATACCTAAACGTTTTGCAGCCTGGCGGGTGACGAACAACACACCTGTTGCGGTCGCGTCATTGCGACCCTCGCTTCCGCCGATGGAAAGAGGTTTACCGGTGACGACTGCGGGGATAGAGAAACCCTCGTGCATGGAATAGGTATCCATGATCCATGCCATTACCTGGGAGTTTGTGTTGACATCGGGGGCAGGAATATCGCTATGTGGGCCTATGATAATGGATATTTCAGTCGTATAACGACGGGTCAGGCGTTCGAGTTCAGCAGGGCTCATTTGCTTGGGATCGCAGATGACGCCACCTTTGGCACCCCCAAAGGGGATACCTACAACGGCACATTTCCACGTCATCCACATTGCCAGCGCTTTAACCTCGTCCAGCGTTACGTCAGGACCGTAGCGGATACCACCCTTGGCGGGACCACGATTGACATTATGCTGGACACGATAGCCTGTGAATGTCTTGATACGGCCACTGTCGAGACGTACGGGAAAGTTGACCGCGAGTTCGCGCTTGGGTTGCCGCAATACCTCTCGCATATCCTCGGAGAGGTGTAACTTTTCTGCAGCAGATTCAAACTGCTGAACCGCCATATGATAGGGATTTAAAGCTTTCACTTCCTCGTGCATAGCTTGCTTTTGCCTTTCTTCACTTCTTCGTGCAAAGCCCACTTCTACAGTTCAAGCAGAAGGAGTGCCATCCAATTTTGCTTTCAGGAGTTTTTGCACAATATCGGCCCTTGCCTGGCCGCGGGTTTGTTTCATTATTTGACCTACCAGCGCTTGTATCGCGTTCATTTTACCAGCGCGGTAGTCGTTAGCGACTTTAGCGTTGTTGGTTATCACCTCCTCTACTATGCGCTCTAGCTCGTCCTGGTCACTGATAGGAGGCTTGATGCCCTTCCTGGCAACAATCGCCCCAGGCATTTCGCCTGAAGCAAAGGCTTCGTCAAGCACCTCTTTGGCTTGTGTACCAGTGATACGCTGCTTGTCGAGCAAATCGAGCAAATCTGCCAGGGCCACAGGCGAAAGCGGACAGACATCGCTTGCGACGTTGTGCGCCTTGAGCAGGCGCACAACTTCACTGAGCACCCAGTTACTGGCTGCCTTGGCGCGAGCCTTGCGGTCATTGACGTGAGAAGCTATCATGACCTGCTCGAAGTAATCGCCTAAAGGTTTATCTTCGATGAGCACGTTGGTATCTTGCGTCGAGAGGCCGTACTCGGCCAGAAAGCGGGCACGACGCCCATCCGGCAGCTCCGGCAGCCGCGCACGCAATTCCTCAACCCAGGCGCGGCTAATCACCAGGGGAGGTAGGTCTGGTTCTGGAAAGTAGCGGTAGTCATGAGCAAACTCTTTGCTCCGTTGAGGTACAGTGATGCCCCTGGTCTCGACCCAGCCGCGCGTCTCTTGATGAATGGGTTGTCCAGAGCGCGCCAGCGCTATCTGGCGCTGCGCCTCGTATTCGAGGGCGCGCTCCACGGCACGGAAACTATTCATGTTCTTGATCTCTGTCTTCACGCCCAGTTCTTGCTGGCCATAAGGACGCACCGAGATATTGGCATCACAGCGCAGACTTCCCTCTTCCATACGTCCCGAGGATACACCCAGGTACACCAGGACCTCGCGCAACTTTTGCATATAGAGCCGCGCCTCTTCAGGGCTGCGCAGGTCGGGTTCGCTGACGATCTCCATCAGTGGCGTGCCAGAGCGATTGATGTCGATCAGGCTATAGCCATCACGATGCAGCAGCCGGGCAGTGTCCTCTTCAAGATGTACACGTGTAATACCAATGCAGCGTTGCTGTCCATTGTGTTCAATCGTGAGGTAACCATTGCGGCTCAGGGGAATATCGTACTGCGAGATTTGGTAGCCCTTCATCAAGTCTGGATAGGGATAGTTCTTGCGGTCAAACTTGGAGTAATCGGGAATCGAGCAGTTGAGCGCAAGAGCCGTCATGATGGTATAGGCAACGGCCTGCTCATTAATTACCGGCAGAACACCGGGCATACCCATGCAGATGGGGCAAACATGGGTATTTGGCGCTGCATTCGCGTAGTCGGTACTGCACGTGCAGAACATTTTGCTTTTTGTGAGCAGCTGCGAGTGAACTTCTAAACCGATGACGACTTCGAAGTCTGTAGCAGCAAGGGCATCTGTAGTCATTGCTTCCTGAACCTCACGTTAAATCCATATCCTTAGAACGTTACAATTTTTCATTGTATGTGTAAGTCTAGTCTTTTCCTGGACATTCGTCAATGGTGCAGATGTGCGAAACCTCGCACCAGGCCGGTTGCCTAAGATCCAGCAGTGGCAACAGGAACTCCTCTGGGCCGAATGGATGCGCGAACAGGTCAAGGCAATCATACAGGCGTCCAACTCGTCACCGGACAAGGCAGGAACATGAGCAGACATTTTGAGCAGACAAGTACTGATACGAAAGAGACAGGAGGGAACTACTATGCGTCTCGGATTATCAATCTCCCATTTTACCTGGTCGCCGGATCAGGAGCGTCTTGGCGATACCTTTGGTCTTCTCGTAGAGCGCGCTGAGCGCGCAGGCTTTTACAGTCTGTGGGTTCCAGATCATTTCTTCCAGTCGCCCTGGCTTGGTCGTCCAGAGCAAGAGATGCTCGAGGGGTGGACCGCTCTGGCCTATGCTGCTGGTCGCACCAACCGCATCAAGCTCGGCACGCTGGTAACGGGCGTGACCAACCGGCATCCAGGCATCTTAGTGAAGATGGCAACTACACTCGATGTGCTCTCACACGGACGAACGTACTTTGGGATTGGTGCAGCAGCGGGCATCGAGGAGGAACACCAGGGGCTGGGTATTCCTCTCCCACCCCTGGCGGAGCGAATTGCTCGGCTAGAGGAGACCCTGCAGATCGCCCAACAGATGTGGTCCGGGGAGGAGAAGCCCTATGAGGGGAAGTATTATCACCTGGCGCGACCGCTCAATTCGCCGCAGCCGATCCAGAAACCACATCCTCCGATCCTGATGGGAGGGCATGGCGAACGCAAGACCCTGCGCCTGGTGGCTCAGTATCAGACATTTGGAGATAAGACTTCCCGTGAGCGGACTTGCGTGCTATCCTCCCTGTCATCCTGAGCGCAGGAGCCGCAGCCCTTCGCTACGCTCAGGATGACAAGCATTATCTCCAAATGTCTAGCTCAGTATGCCGACGCTTGCAATTTCATGGGGTATCTGGACAAAGCCCAACGGCAACGCAAACTGAACACCTTGCGCGAGCACTGCCAGCAGCTTCGCCGCCCCTACGAGCAGATTGAAAAAACCCTGGTCTACTTCCTGTAATTCAGGGTCAGGCGAGCCTGGTACCCCCAAAAGTACTATCTATAGATACACGCCTTACAAGAGTACTGGTAGATGATCCCAGGTAGAAAGGCTCATGAGAGGCGTGAGAGCAGAGTAACGAATCTTCTATAATAGTTCAGGTTTTGCATTCAGATATGGTGAAGCCGCCTGTCAGCTATTTGAACAGTTTGACAAAATAGAGTATACTGTCCCGTAGCACTAAGGGGTGCATGAGCTTCTTAACATAGCTATTAAGTACCAGGACACCAGAGACATCAACGACCCCACATCCCAAGGCGGGAAATCTTGGCCGGAATCGGGTGGAGCGTATGAGCAGGCAGGAGAGCAACTATCTATGTCCCTAATTAACATGGCCAAACGAGAGATCAACTGTAAGATCGTCTATTATGGTATCGGGTTGTGTGGCAAAACTACCAATCTACATTACATACACAGAGTTGTCGATCCAAAGGATGTAGGCGATATGGTCTCAATTGATACTGAGACCGAACGCACTCTCTACTTTGATCTGCTCCCACTTGAGCTTGGCAAGGTCCACGGCTTCCAGATTCGCTTCCAACTTTATACTGTCCCCGGCCAAGTACTTTACCAGCAGACGCGCGTTTCGGTGCTCAAAGGCGCCGACTGTGTGATCTTTGTGGCCGATTCACAGGTCAGCAAATTGCAGGAGAACATCGAGAGCTGGAATGAACTCCAAGAGCAGCTACGCCGCATGAACAAGGATGTTGCAGAATTTCCCCTGGTCATGCAGTGGAATAAGCGCGATTTGCAAGATATACTGCCGATATCTGTGCTGGAGCAATACCTTAATCCCTACCGCAAACCGAGCTTTGAGGCGGTTGCAGTTACAGGCAAGGGAGTTATCGAGTGCTTGCGCACAGGCATCAACTCCACTTTACGCCGCCTGGAACGCATTTAGCGGTGATGATTCTCCGTCCTCGAGGTGAGATGCCCGGAGTAGGATGCCCTGGCTATCCTGTTCTCGCGGCATGTCGGCCGGGAGGACGGCAATACTTTTACCTGACACGCTCCTTTTGTCTTCCTTACAAGATATGCTATCCCTATTGATTGTTAATACTAGATTTTGTGTGTATAATAATGCAACAGCTATTCCCACTTATCCCCCTTCAATGCGCGGGGGAAGCGTTGTATTTGCAGATTTGGGGATATACTAGCAGGAGTGTAGAAAGTATCGCGGCAGGCTCCCCCTATTGAACTGCTCTGCTGCGCGAGGATTGGATTTGTGTCAATGACCTCCCCTCCTAGGGGGAGGCTTGTGAGAGTACTCCTCTTGTAAGCCGAATTGACCAGACTGAGCCTCTGAGAGAGTCGGGCCGAGCAAGTGAGCGTCTCGGCTCTCAGAGATGAGGCTACGATACGACGGAGTGTTCCCATTCAGACCCAGGCGTGCTGCCTCAGCGCCTGGCTCTCCAACTCCTGGCTTAACCAGTGGTGCGGTCAGCCACCGTGGTCAGGGGAAAGTACCGCGTCGTATCCTTGTCGAGGGGATCACTTGTACTCCGAAAGGAGCCTTACCAATGAAGGGGTTTGTTCTATCACGAAGTGGAGAACCACTGATGCCAACGACGCCTAGACGAGCAAGACTCTGGCTCAAGGCCGGAAAGGCGCGGGTTCTTCATCGAGACCCGTTCACCATCCAATTGAGTTTCGAGACAACTGGCTATACCCAGCCAGTCACGGTTGGGGTCGACACCGGTTCGCAGACGGTGGGGATCGCCGCGATCACCAAGAGTGAGGTAGTCTACCAGGCCGAGGTCTATCTGTGCACAGACATTACCAAGAACCTTCTGCAACGCAGACAATATCGCCGCAATCGCCGTTCGCGCAAAACGAGATACCGCCCTCGGCGGTTCGCCAATCGCCGTCGCTCACCTGGCTGGCTCCCGCCTTCGTTATGGGCCAAAGTGGAGGCGACGGTCAAGGCCGTGCGCTTGGTGGCCTCGGTGTTGCCTGTATACCAGATCAAGGTGGAGGTTGGGAGTTTTGATACGCAGCGGATGCAAAATCCCGAGATCTCCGGCCTGGAGTATCACCAGGGCCAATTGCAGGGTTACCACCTCCGCGAGTACCTGTTGCAGAAGTGGCAGCGATGCTGCTCGTATTGTGGCGCAAGTGGGCTTCAGTTGCAAATCGAGCACATTGTGCCCAAAGCCAGGGGAGGATCGGATCGAGCATCGAATTTAGCCCTGGCGTGTTTGCCCTGCAATCTGAGAAAGGGCAACCAGACCGCTGTTGAATTTGGTTTCCCCCAGGTACAAGCGCACGCTCAGGCGCCGCTCAAGGATGCTACCCACGTTTCCAGCGTGAAAACTGCTGTGGTGCAGCAGTTCAGGGACCTCTTCGGGCCGGATCAGGTGACGATCACTATGGCTATGAAACGAAGTACCAGCGCATCCAGGTGCTCGACCTTTCCAAATCACACATCCATGATGCGGTCGCGATTGCCTGCTCCTTTGGAGAAGTGGTGAAGCCGTCATCGGTCTTCTACCAGGTGCGCTGCGTGCCACGCGGCCAGTACCAGTTGTTCAACGGGAAACGAAGCGAGCACCGGGTGTGGGCACCGCGCAAACTGAAAGGCTGGAAGCCAAAGGGCAGGTGGGCTATATTGGCGGGAGGCGACAGAGAGGGAGCTTTGTGGTCAAAGACCTCTCCACAAGCAAAACGATGCTGGAGGTAGTTCCCAGCAAGCTGCGACGCGTGGCTCGCTGCAGGCATAGCTGGATCCTGACCACGCTGTATCTCAATACAAAGGAGGAGCGTGCTTCCCCCGCCGTTCTGAAGACGGGGGTCCCCGCGCGCTGATTTTATGGAAACGATACGTGTCATTATTATCGAGGAGCAGCCCTTGTTCCGCTGCGGCATCCGCTCAACGCTTGAGCATATGGGGGATTGCGAGATTATCGGCGAATCCACCGACCCCAGCGATGTACTGGATTTGACGCGCACAGGTAATCCCGACGTAGTGATTATCGATGCTGGCCTCACAACTACTGACTCGCTCGAAGTAGTGAGGCAAATGCGTCACCTGATTCCACACATGGCGATTGTTGTCCTCACACCTTCGGAAGACGAGGAGAGGCTATTTCAGTCCATCAAGGTTGGAGCAGCCGCTTACTATACACGCAATATCATGCCCGAGGAGTTGCAAGAAACCGTGCGGAAAGTCAGTCGCGGCGAATATTTGATCAATGATGACGTGCTTTCAAAACCACAGTTAGCCAGCCGGGTCCTCAAGTCGTTCCGGGAGCTGGCAGTGGAGGAAGAGGAAACGGCAACAAAAGACCTCTATTCACCGCTTTCGAGCCGCGAGGTGGAGATTCTGGACTATATCGCTCGTGGCAATAGCAACAAAGAAATCGCCAAGTCCCTCAAGATCAGCGATCAGACGGTGAAGAATCATATCACTTCTATCCTCAAAAAGCTCTCGGTGAATGATCGCACTGCAGCAGTCGTGCATGCACTGCGGCATGGCTGGATCAAGATGCACGATAGCTAGATAGTTATACCCAGATTGCCAGGAGTTCCTTGCCATTATTGGCATCCAGGAAGACATAGAGGTCGTGGTGGGACCGCGGGAAGGGCGTGGGGTCAACTGAGGCATCGCTGGGCTGCAGTGGGATATTTTGATAGAGTATCATCCAGGCAGGATAATTCGTCAGGTCTGGACGTATGGCAGGAGTACTTCTATTCGTGTAATTCAAGAGCACGTACTGTGTGGTGGTGCTTTTTGCATTGGCGGCTGCATCCGGCTCAAGTTCGCTGGCAATGAGCAACGCCTGCTGTTGATTCAGCGCTGATGGTTGTAAAGGTTTGCCCAGAGTGATGCCTGCAGCGAGCAAGGGCGAGACCTGTAGAGCCGGGGGATGAGTTGGAGCGAGGCCAGGAATCTGGAAGACCGGAGCAACCGGTCTTGCATTTTGATGAGCCAGGAGCCATGCAAGCCATGCCACTCCAGCAGCGAGCAATATACCTCCCACAATGCCACTTATTAAGCGCGACCGTGAAGTCGAAGGGCGCCCTCTGGGGCGGTTTGGAGTGTGGGGGGCCTCCACGTCCAAACCAGGCATCCTCACATGGTGACGCGGCAGGCCATTCCTGCGCTTCGGCATAGGTTATTTGCCTTTCTGTACTGCACTATCGTTTTCTTCTCGACCAGTATAGAATAAATCAGGCAGCAAGGCAATAAGGTATCTCTCTCATTGACCTCAATTTGCTCAAGCGATATACTGTTCAGTGAGAACATGCCGTTTCCGAGAAGAAAGGAATCGTAGGTCCGTGAAAGTTTATGGTCGTGTGACCGTCTTCCCAATCATGCCTCCCCGTATTAGCCGATTGTATGAACTAGCTTATAACCTCTGGTGGAGCTGGCATCCCGAGGCTCTCGCGCTCTATAGAAAACTTGACCCCGACCTGTGGGAATATGTTGGACACAATCCGGTGCGCTTCCTCAGCGAGGTAGAGCCTCGATACCTGGAGAAAGCGGCCGATGATCCTGAATATTTGCCGCACTATGATAGCATCCTGCAAGAGTTTGATCGCTACATGCATCCACGTACTGAGGAGACCTGGTTTTCGCACAACTATACAGAACTGGCAGATCGCACAATTGCCTACTTCTCGGCAGAGTTTGGACTGCACGAGGCGCTGCCTATTTACTCCGGCGGCCTGGGTATTCTTTCCGGTGATCACTGCAAAGAGGCGAGCGACCTGGGCCTACCTTTCGTGGGAGTGGGCTTTTTGTATCCACAGGGCTATTTTCACCAGCGCATTACGCGTGAGGGTGTGCAGGAAGCATTTTACGACAAGCTGCATTTCTCGGAGGCTCCTGCCGTCCCTGCCTGTGATGCAAACGGTAACGAGATAATGATCAGCGTGGATCTGCCCGGACGGCGTATCCACGCGAAGGTCTGGAAATTGCAGGTGGGACGCATTCCGCTTTATCTGATGGACACCGATGTTCCCCCTAACGCTCCCAACGATAGGGAACTTTCGGCGAGGTTGTATGGCGGAGACCGCGAGATGCGCATTTCCCAGGAGATCGTGCTGGGCATCGGCGGTGTACGGGCACTGCGAGCACTGGGTATTTCACCTGCCGCATGGCATATTAATGAAGGGCACGCTGCTTTTCTTAACCTGGAGCGTTGCCGGGAACTGGTTACTTCGGGCTTGAGTTTCAACGAGGCGCGCGAGGTGGTTGCCGCAAACTCGCTTTTTACGACGCACACGCCCGTACCGGCAGGTAATGATACTTTCATCTACGATCTGGTTGACAGGTATTTTGGTTCCTACTGGGGACAGTTGGGGCTCAACCGCGACCAGTTTATGGAGGTGGCACGCGAGGATCACGGCTACGGGTCGACTTATGGTATGACTGTACTCGCGCTGCGGCTGACGGGACAACACAATGGTGTGAGCAAATTACACAGAGCGGTCTCGCGTAGTATGTGGCAGTTCTTGTGGCCGGGCGTCGATGTCGACGAGGTGCCCATCGATTCCATCACGAATGGCATACATTCCCCTTCCTGGGTCTCGCCGGAGATGAACACGCTGTTCAAGCAGTACCTGGGCGAAGACTGGGAAGACCACGTGGACGAGCCGGATTTGTGGAAGCGTGTGACGGACATTCCCGACAAGGAATTGTGGCAAATGCATATGAAGCGGAAGGATGCGCTGATTGCTTACGTTCGCCGCAGCCTGAGGCAGCAGCACTTGCGGCTGGGCGAGGGAGCGATCCAGATGGCCGAATTTGAGAACATGCTCAATCCAAATGCTCTCACCATCGGCTTTGCACGGCGTTTTGCCACGTATAAGCGAGCCACCCTCATCTTCCGCGATGTGAATCGCCTGCGACGCATCCTTAACAATCCGGACCATCCTATACAGATTGTCTTCGCGGGCAAGGCACATCCTGCCGACGAGCCCGGAAAAGCCTTCATCGAGCAGGTCTATCGTTTCTCACGCACCGACGAGTTCCGGGGGAAGATCGTTTTCCTGGAAAACTACGATATAGATATGGCGCGTTACATGGTTTCAGGCACAGACCTGTGGCTCAACAATCCCATCCGCCCACACGAGGCCAGCGGTACCAGCGGCCAGAAAGCCGCTTTGAATGGGCAGCCAAACTGTAGTATTCTCGATGGCTGGTGGGCCGAGGGCTATAACGGCAAAAACGGTTGGGCGATTGGAGAAGAACGCGAATATCACAACTTGAATATACAGGATGAGGCCGACAGCCTCTCTTTATACAAGTTACTCGAAGAAGAGATCGTGCCAACCTACTATGACCGGGGTTCGGACGGTATTCCGCATCGCTGGGTCGCTATAATGAAGGAGGCGATCCGTACCTGCGCTCCCACCTTCAGTATGCGGCGGATGGTGAAGGAATACACTACGCGCTATTACATTCCTGAGATCCAGCAAGGCATGCAGATCAAGAAGAACCGCTACGAACAGGCGCGCGTGCTCGCAACCTGGAAAAACAAGGTGAAGGCGGACTGGCCACGCCTGGAAGTCTACGTGGATGGACGGCGCGATGGGCAATTGAGCCTCGGCGAGAAAGTTGACGTGAGCGCCTGGGTGAGGGCAGGGAACCTGAAACCTGAAGACCTGGCAGTCGAACTTGTCTACGGTGAAACCACGGATGAGCAGGTTGTACCACAGCACGCCCTGGCGATGGAGTACACAAAGCAGGAAGCGGACGGCTCCTATCGCTACGATGCAAGCCTGCAACCGGGCCAGAGCGGCAGCATTGCCTACGGTGTGCGTGTTCTCCCGAGCCACCCGGTGCTTGCCGGTAAGCACGATATGGGACTGATTCGTTGGGGTTGACATCCTCCCCAGGGCTCAAGCCCTGATTCTTACCCACATAATACAAAGTGATAAAATAAAGGATGAACACACAAGACGTGTTGGATCCCAAGAGCTGGGCCGAGCGAACCTTTGGGAGCGTCCAACTGCAGGATATGCGTCGCACGAGACGAGCGGTCCAAGCGGCCACCAACCTGGCGGAGAACCCCTTGGGGTCTCTGCCCGCTCAAATGCACACCTGGAAAGAGACCAAAGCGGTGTATCGTTTGCGCGATGAGCCAGATGTCACCTTTGCTGCCTTGATGCAGCCTCACCTGCAACAGACCAGGGAACAAGCCCTTTCCTCGCCTGTGGTGCTGATGGTGCAAGATACGACCGACAGCGATCTTGCCCATCGTCGCAAGATCAGCGGCGTGGGACAAAAAGGCCTCGAACGAGGACGTGGGTTTTTCGTGCAAACGGTGCTGGCCGTGCGTCCTCCGACACGAGAGGTGCTCGGGTGCATGGCCCAGGAACCGTTTGTGCGCATTCCTGCTCCCGAGGGAGAACAACGGTATCAACGGCGCAAGCGAGAAGCGCGCGAAACCGCTGTCTGGATGCGCCAAGTGCATGCCATTGGGACGCCTGCGCTGGGAAGCGTCTGGGTGCATGTCGGAGACCCTCGCGCTGATATGTTCCCGTTCTTTCAAGCGTGTCAGGCGACGCAGACGCACTTTCTGGTACGAGCGGCCCAGAATCGGCGCGTCGAGGTGTGCGAAGACGAGATCAGCTATGCGCTGACGCAGGCCCGAGCCTTTCCAAGCCAGGCGAGCCGTCCCTTCGAGGTTCCTGCCAGGCATGGTCGCCAAGCACGTTCGACCCAGTTGCAGCTTGCCTGTGGGCAGATGACGCTCTTGCCACCCCGCCATGAGCCACGCGCAAGCAAGAAGCCCTTGACCGTGTGGGTTGTTCGTGTCTGGGAAGAGCAGGCTCCCGACCCGAAGGCGAGGAGCCGCTGGAATGGGTCTTGCTGACCTCGGTTCCCACCACCACACTCGAACAAGCGTGGGAACGAGTAGACTGGTATGGGTATCGTTGGTTGGCCGAGGACTATCATCAATGCCTCAAAAGTGGGTGTCGCATTGAGCACCGGCAGGTGCAACCCGTTGACGGCCTGATGCGCTTGCTGGGTCTGTTGTCGCCTCTTGCCGTGCGCTTGTTGCAGGTGCGTGCCTACGCGCGTTCCGAACCCGAGCGTCCGGCTCACGAGGTGATTGAGCCGCTGCTGCTGGCGGTGGTGGCCCAGCGCTCTGGACACTCGCCTGCCACGATGACCATCGGCTCCTTCTGGACGGAAGTCGCACGCCTGGGTGGCTATCTGGCTCGTTCCCATGATGGTCCCGCCTTTCTGGCGAACCATTTGGAAAGGCTGGCTCTCTTTGCACACGTTCCTTGAAGGCGTTCACTTTGCTTTTCATCTCCGTTTGTAAAATGTGGGTAAGAATCAGGCCTGAAGGCAGGGGTCTCCACTCGCGCGAATTTCGATGATAGATACCGCTAACTTTTAGACTTTGCAGGCAATTACTGCAACATTGCCTGCAGATAGGCCATGATGAGTGGATGCGCTGCGCCTGCAAAAGCCGAGCGTTCCGGTTGGAAGAGTGTGCCCACAAAAAAAGGATGCCCGGCAAGTTCGATAACGCGCGCCTCGTCGTTGGCATCCACGCCAGTAATGCTCATCCCGCCCTGTTCAAACAAAGAATGGTAGTGAGGATTAAGGCCATAAGTACAGTGATAGCTTTCAACAATTTCAGTTCTTTCGTAAATAGCGGCGATACGGGACCCTGGCTTCAGGTAAATGGTATCTTGCACCTCGACAAGTGAACACGTAAGTGGTGCTATCAGCGGCAGTGGCGCTGATGGATTGGTTTCGGCGTGATCAGCTTCTGCAAGACCAAGGGCATTTCTGGCATATTCGATGATGGCATGTTGGGAGCCGCCGCAGGTTCCCAGGAAAGGGATGCCATGCTCTCGGGCGAAACGAATCGCAGAGAGAGCACCTTCCATACTTGCATATGGGCTGGCTGGAACGCACCAGAGTGCATCGTAAGCGGACAGCAGATCTTCGGTATCATGCTCTAAGAGAGGCGTTGCAAGCCAGGATGTTTCAGCATCGCATGCGAGAGCGTTGGCTGCCAATGCTGCTGCTCGAGGAATAGCGATATGTGCCTTGACATCGGGGTTGAAGTCGCCAATGAGTCCGATACGCATCGTTTTGGTCATGACATTCTCCTTATACACGGATAATCATAGTCGCCTCTTTCTTCAGCTATAGGGGCCGATCTCCCCTGCTAAGAAAATTACTCCTGCCAAATTCTACAGTAACAGCCCTGGCGATAGCTACCCTAACAAAGATGATTAACATAAATATTACATCTTTTACAATGTGTTAAAAATCACATCACACAAGATAGCTATACTGAAGGTGTGGGTACTCCTGTTAGTAAATTTGGATATATTCAGATGGAGGGAGCAACATGCTTTCGAACCTCTGGCAGACAACAGTCCAACTGCCGTTTGCCATAAACCTCACGGTGTACATCGTCCTCATTGTAATTGCGCTTGGTCTACTCTTCTTCATATTTCGGCGCGGTAGAGCAGCCGGTTTTGTGATGCGCTGGACAACGCAAGATATTCTTATTCTTGCAATCATGGGCGTTTTGCTCGAAGTCTATGACAATCTCATCGGTGATCAGTTTATCACACCGATCATCAAGCTGCTGCCAGCCGGTGATGTGTTGCACGACCTGGCATTGAATGACATTCCCTACATGTTCCTTTTGATGGTTGGTATCGCCCTGATTCGCAAACCAGGGGTCGCCACGGCCCTGGTGTTTCTGAATTTCTTGCTGATGCAACTGTTATACCCTGGTGATAAGTCGAGCGTGCTGTGGTGGCCATATGGCATCTACCAGGGCGTGCTGGTAGACGCCTACATTGTCCTGCGCGGCCCGCGCATATATTGGAGAAGCCAAACTGGCAGGCAGTGCTTGACGGATTTGTGATGGGAGCAGTGCGTGCCGTCCCAGCGGTGACGATCTCGGCAGCGATCATGGGGCCGCTGCTGACAGGTCAAACCGATACTTTTGGCGCAACCTTCAGAAATGGCACGCTCAACTGGATTGGCAACGGCGCGGCGGCGGCCATCTGGGCACCGCTCGCCATTTATATCGCGCACTCGGTCAGCCAGACCTCAACGCGCGAAGCCGTTCCTCAGGCAGCCGAAGCGGACGTGGTTGCAGTCGAAGGACAAAAGGAAGGTGGAATGTGATCAACTACAGACTTATCGCCATTGCCAGCGCAATCCTGGGCATACTGCTCGCTATCGACGGCATATACATGGTGGCAACAAACTACAATCAAGGCGAGACACAGATGCTTAATCTACCAGACGGCTGGATTGTCATCATTTCAGCAGGAATCCTATTCGTAGTTGCGATCATAGCTTTCGTGCTGGCAGCACGTTCGCCGCAAGCCGCGAGGTCAACGCCGGTGGCCAGATCAGAGGTAGAAGCAGAAAAGGGTTAAGATGCCAGACCTCCGCATTGAGAACCTGTCGTTCACATATACAGGCGCGTCGGACCCTGTGCTGCGTTCTATTCACTTGACCATCCCTGAAGGGCAGTTTGTCCTGGTTACAGGACCATCCGGGGGCGGGAAGTCCACTCTCGCCCTTGCCCTGGCGGGGTTAATTCCGTCACGTATCGCAGGACACATACGAGGTGGTGTGGGCTTTCTACAAGTTTCGCCTTCCTCCGGCAGCCGGGCTGGCATTCTCGGCAGCGTTACGGTTCTTGCCACAAATGCTAGAGCGCATGACGGTGTTGCTCCAGGTAGTGCAGGTGCGGGGCTATGACCTGACAATACCCAGGAGGCGCGACCTGCACGACTGGCCTGGCTATATAAAGCGCGTGTTCGCCTGCATCCCGGTTATTACCGTTCCCCTCTTGATCGGCGCGCTGCGCAATACTTCCGTGATGGCGATGGTGGTTGATGCTCGCGCCTTCGGTTCGCACAACAAACGCAGTACCCTCAAAGAACATCAAACGACGCTGGCCGATGGCATTGCGCTGGGGGCGCTGGCGGCGGTAACGCTGGGGGTGATCCTGCTGGTGGCGCTGCATATCGGGAACCGGCTGATATAGTGATGCCACATCGCTTATCCAAAGGTGTAGGTCTGTCAAAGACTTTTGTGTAAATGCGTCTACCTCGACTGTACGCAGCCCCAACTCACAAACAACGTGTCATATCTTGTCCTCCCCCGGGTTCTCTTGCAAGGGTGAGATGACAATGGCTTCCCGTGTGCTTTCTACTAGAGCGACCAGCTCTTCTTGCTCCGCCTGGGGCACGTTGAACTTATCGAGCGTCTGTTGAAAATCATCCAGAAAGGCCTGCCACTCTTGGGGAGTGATCATGAGATGCCTATGGGAATCACCCATGGAACGCCCGCTGTAGTGTTGTGGACCACCCGCTGCCCAGCAGACCATTTCGGTCACAAGGTACTTGAACCCTGCTGGCGATACGCGATGGTGGGCTTCATCTACGTGAGGATTAGCATTCAATCTCTGATCGAGCATGATTCTGTCAATGAAATCATCGACGACAGTCGCGATATTATATACTCCACCGAGCCGATCATAGAGCGCTACTTTTTCTGGGGTTTGCATAGTCAGCTTCCTTTTGAAAATGACAACTTGCGTGGAATGAGATCGCTTCAAAGACTAGTGTACAGGAACACTCAAGCAGTGCAATAAAGGAATGTAGTTCCACGTTCTGTATTAGAGATATGGCAGGGCAAGCACGATTGGAGGATCGGTTAATAGTGGTGAACGCAGCATAATATGCGGGTCGCCGCTCATTCTGCCGTTATGCATGACCAGCGGTCCCTGGCTCATGCCGACCAGCAAGCCAGAATCTGGTGAGAGGCATGTCCGGGGTTCTTCTGACAGTGGCAAAGCGGCTGAGAGCACATGGTAGCATCCGTCGGGAACAGATTTGAGAAAATAGGTACCCGGCGCGGACAAAACTGTACAGCTCACAGGCTGGCCCTGGGGAATAGGCTTGGGAAAGAGGCCTATAAAGATGAGGCCTGTAAAGGTATCTGGCGCTCTGACATGGCCAAAGAAACAACCACGAAATTGTGAGTAACAAAAGGTATATGTATTGGAATCGCGCAGGGACTCCAGAGAAGGCATGGTAAAGTCTTCTGCGAGACGGCGCAGGAGACGAGGTGGGACGCCAACAAGCTGTGTGAAACGCGTCGTGAAGGAGCCAAGGCTGGTGTAGCCGAGCTCGAAACAGACATCCGTCACACTCAGCGAGGTCGTCAGGAGGAGGCGTTTTGCTTCTTCCAGGCGTAAGGCAGTGAAGTATTCACCAGGGGGAATGCCGATGACACGGTGAAATATACGGCTGAAGTGGTACGGGCTGAGGAACGCGATATCCGCCATGTCTTCGATCGAGAGCGGCTCGCACAATTGTTCTCGCATGACACGAATGACGCGTTCAACGGCCAGTTGATGCGAGGCGGCAGTGCTTAGCTGGCAATGATCAATACTTGATGGTGGTTGCTTTACTTGCATATTATTCCTCCAGGTTTGTAGTTTCTAAACCGCCCTCCCTGTAAAATCCCCTGCACCCCAGGTGGGTACTACTAGCATATTCCATAGGCGATCAAGAAAAGCGGTTAACCAGTGGGTCGACGGGCGACCAATTCCTAATCGAGAAGCCGTAGACAAGCCCGTACCTCGTGTGACACACTAGAGAATAAAGCACGCGTGTAGGAATGCTCATGGATGCTTTTATTGAGTGTTTGACCAGGAAAGATAGCAAACACCAGATTCTTTAGTAAGAGTCTGTCTGCTTGCCATCACGCTCGCTTGCTCGCGCCTGCGGCGCTCGCCTGATGGAGTATGTTTGGTGGAACATGCGCTTCGCGCATGTTCCACCAAACATACTCCATGGTTTGCGCGGCCAGGCCGCGCGAGCCTCCGGCCAGAGAGGGCGAAGCCTCTGAGCATCAGACCCGCTCTAACGCCTAAGAAACGCTGCCTATACTACTCAGAGAGTATTATGCCACTCCGAAGGATTTTCCAATGAATTACAGCACCAGCCAGGGCAAGCGGCGATTGCGCTTCTATACACTTTTCCTGGCCTATATTTGCGCCGGTATTGTGAGCATTTTGCCTGGACCGACGCTGCCCATCCTGGCGCAGCATACCGGCGTCGCCCTGGCGGTCGCAGGCTGGGCGTTCACGTCGGGGGCGACGGGTTTCATGGTGGGTGTAGCCATCGCCGGGATGATGATTGGCAGGATTGGCCCGAAATATGTTTTGATGAGCGGACTGGCGATTATGACATGTGCTGGCATTGTGATTCCCTGGACCCACCTGTTCCTGCTTTTGCTGGCGGCGCAGTTCGTAGCGGGTATAGGCTTTGGATTTCTCGATGTCAGTATCAACATCATCGTCACGCTCAGCTTTGAGGATACGCTCGGCGAAACACTCAACAACCTGCATAGCTCGTATGGGATTGGAGCGCTGCTGGCTCCACTGGTGCTTTCGCTGGCGCTCCAGGTGGCTCATGAAGCCATATGGGCTTATCTTACCGGCTCGCTCATGGGGTTGGCGGGCATCTTCTTACTGGTCCGGCAGCATTTACCGTCCGTACCCAGGCGCAACGAGGCATTGCAACAACAGGACATAGCCGTCTCGAGCACTGTATTCAGGCAGGTCTTACTCTGGCTCATGGCATTACAAATGGGCCTGTATGTTGGAGCGGAGGTGGGCTTCAGTAGTTGGATTGTGACAGCAGTGAGCCAGAGCGCTCTCATTTCGCTTGCCCTGGCAGCGCCATCCGCGACTGCTTTCTGGGCCGGCATGACTATTGGACGTTTGCTGGGCGCGCAGGCGCTCAAGCGTGGCATACTGAGCGAGAAACAACTGCTCTATCTCTCTATTCTTGGCGGGGGCATCAGCGGCCTGGTTGTGGCAGCCTTTGTGAGGTACATCGGAGTCAGCTTCGGTGTGAGCCTGCTGGTTGGATTGTTCTTCGGCCCGATCTTTCCGGGTGTGATGGCTATAGCGTCGCGCTGGTTTGTACATACCCTGGGGACGGTTTCAAGCGTGATGCTGATCAGTGCCGGCGCGGCGGGTATGATTATGCCGGTGCTGATGGGCTTCCTCATCGCGGATATAGGCTTTTCCTGGGTGATGGCTATACCAGCCCTGGTGTGCCTGACCATAGCTGTGCCGTTCAGCCTGGCGCTGAGGAGACAACGGCATGCACTGCAATTACCTGGTGATATGCAGGCAACGGAGAAGGAAAGTGTTTATAAAACCTGATGTAACGCGCTTCGAAATCTTGATTTGCATTGCCTTAACAGGTGTCGTGCTGTATCTCGCAGGGTTATGGGATCTCCGAAACAGGCTGGTGTATGAGCAGCATCAGTCGAGAGCGAGGTTTTTTCTGCTACTTGGTACGATGCTGACTTCCATAAGCCTATCTTCTCTCGTAGGGAGTACTCACATTTTTCCAAAGAGCATGGGGTACTTAGACGAGTACATAGTAGCGTTCGGTATCACGTTCCTGGGTCTGATGTGCATCTTCTGGGTTTTGCAGGTTATATGGCTAAACCAGGGGAACAAGAGGCGAAATGACCGGTGAAATTGATTGCAGATAGGTTGCAGCATGCAACTAAAAAAATTACTAAATTACTGATGAGTTTATTTGCAAAATGAGATGGAATGAGTGAGCACGCGAGGATATGCCATCCTATAGTTATTTTACCTGAGAAGAGAAATGGCTATAGGACGTGCGCTTGTGTTGGCCGAGGAGTTGATGCTAGCCGGCTCCTGTGGTGATAGCGCTGAACTGACTGCAGAGACGTTCAGTGCCGAGACCACTAATGAGCAGTCTTTCTTTGCTATTGCTGAGCACTTGCTGGGTCCATGTTGTGAAGCCGCCATCGACCAGCTCAAACTCGGCCCCTGCTACATTCGTGGCGTAGACGTGGAAGCAGGCCCCAACGTAATACCCACGGCCGATCTCCCGGCCGGGGTCAAGTTCGCAGAGCACTCCTGGATGGTTGCCCATTAGAGGCCTGAGCACCTGAGAGTCGAGGGTTTGCTCCCGCCGACCTTGTTCAAGATCAGTGAGAGTGACCCGCAACCGATGAGCCAGGTAGCCAAGTCGGGAGACTTCCCGCAGCAACCGCAAGTAAAAGGCGATCTGTTCGACCAGGCTCGTCGTCTCGAACTGAAAAGACCCCTCGTCACGCCCGGCTGCACATAGTCCGAGGAGACGAAAGTGAGGGAGCACACCTGGAGCGGCCCGGTAGGCCTGCCCGCGTACCACGTGGTGTGACGCGCAGAGTCGCACCCGTTCCCGGTTCTGTGGGTCCAGGCGGAGGAGACGACGCCGGCGTGAGGCGCATTCGAGCGCGAGAACGCTGGTTGCATCGGCCACCACCTCAGTATTTCGGATCGTCGTCACCACTTTGTTCTGATCCACTGTTGCTACCGTGGCATTAGTGCCCAGCGGGCAAACAGGTGATAACTCGACTGCAGTGTAATGATCTGGGAGCAGCGCCCACACGAGGCTATCAAAATCCGCCAGCACTCGTGGCGCCAGGTCAGATGGCCGTACGAACCGATCTCGCTCATAGCGCTCAAGCAGTTGGCCCGGCTGCACTCCGACTGCACGACGCCGGTAGACTTCCAGTAAGAGCGTCTGCAGATCCGCCGGAGCGAGGCGTTCGACGAGGACATCGATCAACTCGGGGATACCAGCTTCCCGCTGGATACGCTCGAGAATGGGATTACTCATCGTGGTCATCCTTTCCGATAGCTGGCAAGAATTCTTGCCTGTAAAAAGTGAAATCAGTATACCACTTTTGGCTTCAGCGAGCTTGATTCTGCTGGCGAACTGCTCTACGGAAGTGCCCTACCACCCCAGGGCGCGATAAATCGGCCCCTACGAAACGCGGCATCGCTGCGCTCGCCGTTTCTGGACACTCAGCGAGTTTTTTGAAGGCTAAGAGATTTGTGCGAGATGGCTATAGGAATTGCATATTTTTTTGAGGTATATTATGACAAAGTATGATACCTGCTGAGACTAGATTGGATAGGTGACACGTGAACAGGCCTTTTGCCCCTCGACAGAGCGCTTCACTTTCATTGGATGAACACACACTCATGTTGATTGTCGATGCGATACCGCAAAAGGTATGGGCAGCAGATGTACAAGGAAGTGGCTTTCACTTTAACAAACAATGGTGTGACTACACCGGCTACACATTGGAGGCGCTCAAAGAGGGGGGATGGCAACCGCTCCTGCATCCTGACGATTGGGAGGATCACCGGCATGTTATGCAGCAGGCTTTTGCCTCAGGAGAAGACCTTCAGTTCGAAGAGCGTCTCCGCAGAAACGATGGCATCTACCGCTGGCATGTGAACCGTGTGGTGGCTCAACGAGATAATCGTGGCGCGATCCTGCTGTGGGTCGGAACCTGTACAGACATTGACGACCAGAAACGCACGGAGCAGACGCTGAAAGCAAGGGAAGATTACTTTCGCGCGCTTGCAGAAACCGTGCCGCAGCTTATGTGGATGACGCGGCCGGACGGCCATACCGAGTACATGAATCAACGCTGGTATGACTATATGAATACCACCCCCGAGCGGCTGCTCGGCACCGGCTGGCTTCAGTTCCTGCACCCCGATGATTATGAACGTACTCTGGCTGCCCGGCGTCACGCGCTCGAAACTGGGGAATACTATGAGATAGAGTATCGTCTCAGAAATGGCCAGACCGGCGAGTATCGCTGGTTCTTAGCACGCGGCATACCTGTGCGTGATGAGCATGGCACATTTGTCAAACTGTTTGGCACTTCCACAGACATCGATGACCAGAAACGCATCGAGGAAGCCTTGCGACACAGCCAGGAACGCGCACGCAAACTCATGGACTCCAATATTATTGGAATCCTTGTTGCAGAGGGGGACGATGTTGTTGAAGCCAACGATGCATTTCTTCACATGACCGGGTACACACGAGAGGATCTGCACAAGAGAAGAATGAACCGGTTCACGATGACTCCTCCGGAGGATGTACCGCTCACACAGCAAGCCCTTCAGGAGATGGCGGCACGCCAGCAGGTGATGCCTTATGAAATAACATGCATATGTAAAAATGGCAGTCGCCTCCCTATTCTGACTGGCGTCGTCGAATTACAGCACGATCCACCCCAATATATTGCCTTTGTGCTGGATAATTCCGCCCGCAAGGAACTGGAACAGCGCAAAGATGACTTTATCAGCATGGCCAGTCATGAACTCAGGACGCCGCTCACCACGCTGAAGCTGCAGAACCAGTTGCTCAAAAGGAAATGGGAAAAACAAGGCAGCCACGATTCTGCTGCAGCTCTTGAGAAGATGGAGGCACAGGTCAACACATTAACAGAACTGGTGGCAGCATTCCTGGACGTCTCTAAAATCCAGGCGGGCAGGCTCGAATATGCACAAGAAACAGTTGATCTTAGCGAGCTTCTGCGCGACCTTGCAGAAGTCATGCAGCAGACCAGCCCAACGCATACCATTCACGTGCATGGCGCAGCGCATGCACTGCTGGTCGGGGATAAAAACCGGCTCAGACAGGTCTTCACCAACCTGGTCAGTAATGCGATCAAATATTCACCTGGAGCAGACGCGGTGGATATTGACGTGACTTTATCCGCTGAGACCGTGACGGTTAGTGTGCGCGATTATGGCATCGGTATCCCGCGCGAGCAGCAGGGCAAGATCTTCGGTCGCTTCTATCGTGCCCACGCTCCGAGCACAAAAGCATTTCCAGGACTGGGGATGGGCCTGTACATTTCCTCCGAAATCGTCAAGCGTCACGGTGGAACAATCACTATTGATAGCGAAGCGGGCAAAGGGTCAACCTTGCAGGTTGCTCTTCTCCTGAAGGGGGACACCAATCGCTCTCCTTCCCGCCTGTGAACCATGCGACAAATTTTTCTGTTAGATTACAATATGGTCCCGTAATGCCGCCCATATGTGCTATCATGGGAAGAAGGCTCTTTTAGCATTTAATCTCAACAGAAGGAAACGTACATGAAAGCAGTACAATTCGCGCAATATGGCGATCCCGAGGTTCTACGGGTTTATGATGTGCCTGATCCCGTACCTGGTCCCTCGGATGTGCTGGTCCAGGTCAAGGCGACGACGGTGAACCGGCTGGATTTATTTCAACGTAGTGGCAGCAGGCCGGTTGGTAAACTACCATTTACTCCAGGGTTGGAGGCAGCAGGCATGGTGGAGAGGGATAGCGCGGGATTCCACGCGGGCGAGCGCGTGATGACGACACTTGCACTGGCAGCCAAAGGAGGTGGTGGCTGCGCCAGCAAAATAGCAGTGCCAGCAGCCATCCTGGTACGCATCCCTGACGGGGTGACGTTCGAGGAGGCCGTGGCAGCCGGTCTGACCTCGTCGACGGCCTGGGGAGCCTTATTCGATCTCGGGCACCTGCAGGCCGGTGAGCGGGTATTGATCTGGGCAGGCGCGAGCGGCGTGGGATCGATCGGCATCCAGTTTGCTAAATATGCAGGCTGCTGGGTTGCCACAACCGCGAGTAATAGCGAGAAGGCGAAGGAGTTGCAGCGACTAGGAGCCGACCTGGTGATCAATTACCGGGAGCAGAACGTGGGCCAGGTGCTGCGCGACATAGGGGGTGTTGACCTGGTGATCGAGCTGGTGAGTACAACTTTACAGGCCAGTCTCGATGCCTGCAAAGAGGATGCGCGCATCGTGCTGATCGGCAACCTGGGAGGTCAGCAGGCCACGGTTGATACACAGGCATGGCGACTGCGGCGGGTGACGGTCATCGGGGGAGGCCAGCTCCGCACTTCAACACAAAATGAGCGACACATACTGGAGCTGATAGCGCAGAAAGCCATTACACCTGTTATTGCACACATATTGCCGGTGGAGCAGGCAGCAGAGGCGCATCGCCTGCTGGCAGCGGGCGGGACCCTGGGGAAGATCGTGCTGTTGCACTCCTGAGATTTCCAGGGAGAATTATGCATACACGTGAATACTCGCCAAGCCTGGGTGTTATTTCACCTGAGCAGTTTCAGGCTGCGCTTGATCGCTTCGGGCTCGGGACATGCATACAGGCCGAGCCTATTCCGTTCGGTTTCTCCAAGCGGAATGTATTTCTGACGAGCAGTACGGGTGAATACGTCTTCCGGGGAGCAGGGCACTCTCAAGAGCAGTTTCTCAGGGAACATTTTTTTGCGCAACAATTGCACGAGCGGACCTGTGTGCCTGCTCCGTGGCCGTACCTGGTTGATACAACAGAGGATATCTTCGGGTGGAGCTATGCAATTATGCCCAGGATGCCAGGATTACAGCTAGCCGACCCGGAGGTGAGAGGTACTCTAGGTAGAGAAGACAGGAGAGGAATTGCGCGTGCCATAGGTGAGAACCTGGCTTGGATGCAGGAGCTTAGATGGCCTCATGCCGGACAATACAATGCCCGGACGAATACGATAGAACCTTTTGTTGTTCCCTACAGCGAGTGGGTGATTGCGCGCATCCTGCATAACCTCGCGCGTTCACGCCAACATTCCGAGCGCACAACCGACGCTGATGTCCGGTGGGTTGAGAAGTTGATTGCTTACGCTCGATACGCATGCGATGACGCATTCCAGCCATGTTTTGTGATGCAGGACTACAAAGAGAATAATGTAGTTGTTGAATGTACCGGCGGGCAGTGGAGAGTGAGCGGCATATTCGATTTTACACACACACATTTCGGTGATGGGGAAGCTGATTTCTCACAATTGGTAGCGATGTACCTGGACGAAGACCCGGAACTGGCAGGCGATTTTATGAAGGGCTATACAGACTACAGGCCTCTTCGACCTGGCTTTGCCGGACGTTTCCCGCTTTACATGCTGGACAACCGCCTCGGAGTGTGGGAGTTCTTCCAGCTTATCGGCCGTACGGAGTGGAACGAGGAGTGGACGTTACGGGAATGGGCGAGCCGGTATACTGCTTTTCTCTCGTGACCAGGGCAGCTACTGCTCCGGCTTTTCACCCCAAACGCTGAGATAGATCCAGACCGCACAAAAGTCATTCATCCACATTTCGCTCAGGGCTTGCTGATACAGGTGACTCACCTCTTGCTGAGTTGTCACCCCCATCTTCAGCATAAAGGGTTGTAACAAATTGAAGCTCATCATGAAGTTCTGGTACCAGCCCCGGTGTGCTTCCGTCTCTACCGAATAATCGACGACATGGGCCTTCTGCTGGATATGGATGCACCCGGCCTGCCGGAAGAAATATCCCAACCTGGGCAGCACTCCGATTTTGCCCCCATCGCTCAAAAATGCGTTTCCTGCCAATTGCATGGCACGGATAGCCAGCCCGGTGAGTTTCTCATAGGCAGGACTGCTGGTGATACCAAAATCGTCGGCCTCGGTGAGACGGATGATTCCACCAGGCCGCAGCACCCGTATGCATTCTCGCAAGAGATCTGGCCACGCAGTGGTAGGCATAAAGGATACGAGCAGCCGGCCATTGATCAGGTCAAAGGAGTTGTCGGGAAACTCGAGCGGCTTCAGGATGTTCATGGTCATGAAGGCAGCATTGTCCAATCCCTGTGCCCGGGCCTGGGCACGAGCATAGTCAACCATCTCTCGACTGAGATCGATTCCTATCACTTGAAACTCGGGATGCTCAAAGGCTATATCCAGAACCCATTCTCCAGGACCACAGGCCATATCCAGGATATCGTGCATCCTGGCCAGGTCGATCCCCTCTGGCAGCAGCCCGCTCATATTCCTGGAGATGAGACGACCCTGGTGCATCAGACGAGTCATCTCTGCCCCACTCTCCGGATCAATAAAATACGTATCTTCTCTTGGCGGTGGGTCGAGTGGCATAGCACAATAGCCCCTTCCATAATTCTTCAGAACTCCTCACCACCTTCGGTGGTTCGCAAGAGGTTTCTTCCTGCGGGCCTGGCAGCCGGGCTGCCAGGCCCGCAGGAAACAAGGCGCGAGCCGCCGCAGGCGGCGAGGAATCAGACACCTGAGGAGTTACCTCCTTCTTTGGTAGAGAGCATCCTGCCGCGGTGCAAACGTTCGACAAGACACCCTTTGCTTCTCTGGTACGAAGGTGTAGTTATTATATCAAGGTGAGCCTGGTATAGCAATGCTTCAGGATGAATGGGGATTGGTGGGTTCATGCAGGATGAGCAGCCTGGGCTGATGGACGGGGCCAGCGCGATCCCCAGGCGTTGTTTCATGCCAAGGGAGTACTCGCTCACTTTGCGATGCGCATCTTGCGCGAGATCAACGAGCTGCAGCATCTGCCCGATGCGCTCCTGGGGGAGGTGCAGCAGGGTGGTCACAACTTGCAAATTTTCCTTGCCGGTGAGATGCGGATATAACGATGGTGTTTCCACGAGTGAGCCGATGTTGCGCAATAGCTGCCTTTTGCCGCGCTGTAAGCGCTGCCCAAAGAGCAGCACTTCTCCTCCTGAGGGCGCGATGAGTCCGAGCAGCAGGCGAATGGTGGTTGTTTTGCCTGCCCCGTTTGGTCCCAAGAAGCCATAAATGCTGCCTTCTTCGACAGTGAGATTGAGAAGAGATACGGCCTCGGTGGATTTGAATTTCTTCGTCAAATTGTCTGTTTGTATAATCATGTTCCTGCCAGTTTATTCGATGCTATATTGAACGGAGCGGGCTGCGATGCCGCGTATGAGGGAGACGACGGCTGCCGCGGTCGAAATAGTCATCGCCGCAATAATGCCGAGCCATGTTCCTGATGTGCTGGAGCCCATGATGCCATCATTGCCGGCGAAGAGCTGCGGGACCGCGCTCTGTAAGCTCAGGCCCCAGAAGATCGTCGCCAGGAGCATGCATAGCATAGAGATAGTGGCAATGGCGGAAGGAAGAATAGCAAAACGGAGCAGTTTGTCAGAAATTTTGCTGCGAGTAACGGCAATAGATACAGAAGCAGTGCTGACGACTGCTGCAGCTAGCAAGGTACCAAAGAAGATCGTCGCACCAACAGCCTGCGGGAGCTGGCTCGCAAATGTGTGGCCCACCACCTGAATTGTTCCTAACAAGGCAGCAAAGGCGAGGAGGGGAACGGCCAGCAGCAGCAGGCGGCCTATACACTTCGTCGCAAGTGCGTCTTTGACAACGGCGAAGGCGATGGGGAGACCGCCGGCGAGGATGGCAAGCAAGGCGAGGACGGAGCCGATCACGACCAGCGTGAATGAGGTGCCCACGAGACTATGCGCCTGGGCTGCGGCAACAAAGTCTTCGTATTCCGTGAGTTTCTGGAACGCCATTCCAGCCAGGACAAAGCCAATATAGGCACAGAAAAGGGTGATCAGAGATCGACGCAGCGCGCGGAGCATATGTATGATCCTTTCTTGCAATGGCATTCCTCTTGTTCCAAGATACGGGTGAAGGTGAGCATCAAAGGCGCCTAAGAGCATGTCGATGGTATCAGGGAATGAAAGCGGGCATGATTCAAGCACCGCGAGAAGCTCTTCTTCGTAGCGGGCACGCCAGGTACGGGGATAGAGACGCAGCAAATATTTTTCTATGCTCATATGTTTGCCAGCCTCCGCAAGCCCATAGCGGCAAAGGTTTCTAAGCTTGAGAGCTGTTCACGCAGGAAGGTGATGCCGGCAGCGGTCAAACGATACGGGTGCCTGCGTTCTTCCGAGGGGAGCGACTCGATCAGGCCGTATTCTTCCAGGCGGGCAATGGCTCCATAGAGAGTTCCAGGGCCAGGACGCATGCCGGCGAAGGTTTCGATGTCCTCCATGATGGCATAGCCATGCTTCGTGCCCCCGGCCAGGCTGGCTAAGATGAGGATTGATGGATCGGAAAAGCGACCGAGGTTGGGCATATCCATATTATTCATCTCAAGGCGATAACTACGTTCGACGTTATACCGCGTGACGTTATTACGTTGAATGTAGTATATATACTGGCAGGTGGAGTTGTCAACGTTTTTAGGGGCCGTATTGGCGATGCTTGAGTGCGGGACGTGTGGCACTCGGGTGTGCATCAGTGATGTTACTGTCATAATTCAGGCAAGGTCGAGCGGATTTTGCAGATCAACGAGACGCAGGCGATGACCAAAGAAGTTGTCGCAACTGCGCGGGATAATCTGATCATTGGGCAGGCGTGAGAGCGCGAGCAGAAGCGTCGCAAAACCTTTCGGTTTCTTGAGGCTATTAACTTGAACAATTGGCTGTCACCTCATTTATAGATTATAATGTAGTCTATAAGGCCATCGATTATGCTGTTCTAGGAGTAGCAATTAACGCTCGATTGGTAGAGCCTTCGGTTAGATGAAGAGGGAACTGTGATATGCCTGGAAAAAAGACGAGAGCTTCTGACAGACGTAAAGAGCAACCCTCTCAGAATACACAACCAAAACGTAACCCTTCCAATAAAGTGCCACGAAGTACAACATCTGGGGGGAAGACGCAAGCAGGTACCATTGCTAGAAGCACGAATGAAGGCAGTACGGTTAGCAGTGACGGAAACACTACGAGTCCAACCACACCTTCTAACAGTGTAAATAAAGAGAGGGCAACCCTTTATGGGTGGGTATATTCCCTCTCTAAACGTGGTAGAGGATATTTAGTTAAACAACTTGTCCTTATCTTACCAAGTATCGTTCTCGTGCTATTCGGCTTCAAAGAACTCCCCCGCTCAGTGCCATTATTTACTTTTATTGAGCACCATCCAATTGGATCGCCTATCATCGGGGGTGTTCTGCTATTAATCACCTTAACTACGCTGCTTATTTCCTTCGGACCAGAGCCACAAAATACAAGCAAAACACCAAACCAGAAAAAAGAGTGGTACAGCCGGCTCTTGATGCTTGCTACTGCCACATCAACTACCTGCTGTATTTTCAGCACTACTCTCCTCGTAGTCGTCCTTGCTCGACCGTCATGGTGTCCTACTCCTCTTTGTCCACCGCTCCAAACTGTTACGAAAATTATGACCAATCCTCAAGGTGTCCATGATGCCAATCTTGAAATATACTTCCTTACCTTTCAAAGTGCATCATATGCGATTCCAGGTAACTCGATAGAGAACCCCCCTTATCTGCCAGACGACAAAAATCCGCGCAGCATAGGGACTGTACGTATAGATAGCCAGTTATCTTCAGTCTATCGCGTTGTGTTGGAAGCCCATAGCTTATATCAGGGGAAGTATAGCATCCTTATCGATCAAGTGACGGTTGTAATCAAGAAAGTCCCCCCTGGACCGCGTCCACTGGATGTGTGGACCAAGGGATCGCTGCTCAACTACGCAGCGAATCCCTACCAAGTCGTATACGATGGGCAAGAATCTGGGCAAGTTCTTCCGGCCACATACCTCCCCGTGCCGTATGCCCGCGTGCAGTTAACCTCGGGTGAATCTGACCAACTTGATGTACAGGTGAGGTCTCATGTTGTCGCTGACATTCAGTTTCAGATGCAAGTAACCTACCGGATAGCTACTGAATCCCGAAAGTATACGCTTACATTACCAACCGTGTTTGAAGTTGTGTTCTCAGATGCTGAGAACTGGCATCAGTATGCGCTTCAGGGAGGGTCCTTTGTTCCAGCACCGTGATGAGAGAAGGGGTTTCTCTAGAGTTTTTACGATAGGTAGAATATTGGCAGGGACCGCCCTTCTTGCCTGGCTTGCTGGGTGCGGCAAAAATACGATCACACCCCAGCCAGCCATTACACCTTCCCAATCCGCTACTGTTGGGGCGATATCTGTCCCACCTCCATCTCTTTTCTCCTCAAATCCAGGTGGAGTGTTCAATCTTGCTGGACTACTCCATATTGATACTTCTTGGCCCCATGCTCCCAGCGGCTCTATTAGATGTGCGATTAACTATGACGAGGATACAAATATCGTTTTAGCGACAAATCGCCTCACGTACGATACCGGTGAAATTCAGCAGATGACGGCTGTGTTTGCCTTTGACCAAAGCAGCTTACCAGGCGAGAAGCCTCCACTATTCCCAAACACACTCCAAAGGGTTTCAGGGGACCTGCCGGGAGCAGATATACCCAATTGGAACACCGATGATAGAGGTTACGTTAGTGACAGTGGTGGTTGCACCGGAGCTTGGAGTTTTACAAACATAGGACAGCAAGCCATTCAGATAGCTCTAGGAATAAGGTATGTTAGAGCTTCTCAACCCAACAATTATCACTATCGCCTGATAGATGCCTGTTCTTTGCCTGGAGTAGTCAGCCCAGGTAACTGTGGTCACAAAGCGGGAGGCAGTCCTACAGTCAATACATTTACATTTCTTTTAAAACCTGGAAGTAAAAATACCATAGTGCAGGCAACTAGTCGAGTTCCTCCCTTAAATCCGGGAGGAACTGCTGATGTTGAATTGATATTTTTACCAGCAAATTCGGCCGATCACCAAATATACTCATTCGTGCCAGAATTTACTGTTAGTACCATAAATGAACGAATTACCTTGTCCCTGCCACAGTTAACCAGTACGATCAGCTTTATAACTCCTAGTCAATTGTCCTGCTACCATTGGCAAAATAATACATTCGTATCCTTAGATATAGGAAATGTCAGCTACTCCCCTCCATTCGTAAACCCAAATAACAATGTACTTTGTATGTAAAGTTGGAGTCTGCTCTCATCGGGAGCGGCTACCGTTCCTATGGCCGCATGCCCAGGTCAGTGCGGATGAACAGGGCCATGTCGTACGAGCCATCGGGGCTGCCGATGGGGCGGCGCTCCCACCACCACTGCCAGATGTGCCGGGCAGCCTGGCCAGGGTTGAACTTTGCGCCTGGAGTTGGGTTATCGCCATAGCTGAGCCACAGCAGGGGGCCAACCCCACCATACGCTGGTTCACCAGAACAGTCATTTTGCCGGGAGGGTATACACGGTGGCGGTTTATAGCCTTCATCCCACCATGTACGCATGTGGTACTGGTGATACAGGTATTTGCTAGCTTTGCCATTGCCATATTCGGCTTCGGCGTTGAGCAAGTTATCTCCACCCGAAACGATGACAGGTATTGTCTTCCCCAACCAGGGACAGGTATTGACATCGGAGTAGTAGAGACAGACATTGCTGTAATCGCGCAGGTACCAGACGAAAGGCCAGACGGCGTCGTTCATCACACCGATGGGAAGCAGGTGCTTTCCAGCATAGTATTTCTGGTCGAGCGCATCGATCTTTTGCATGACAATGTTGACATCGGTTGTCGTCTGCACGTAGACCATCATTTCGTGCGGGCCATCGGCGGGATGTATGTAGGCTACTTCATACATATTGTGCAACGTTGGCAGCAGCAACAATAGCGCCAGCAGGGCTCCGACGAGGGCCGTGCTACCCGCGAAGGCGCCGACTCTGCGAGGCCGAGGCAAGGGGGTCGATACGGGCTGGCCGTTAGCGGTATCTGTAGCTTCTTTGACCACAGCACGGGAGGCAAGGCGATGCCTGACGAGGTCGACCAGTGTCACCACGACAGGCTCCAGGCCAACGGCAGCCAGCAGCATCATGGGCATGGTCATGTGGATCATCAGCCAGGGCATTTTCTCGGCGGCCCAGGAATAGATGGCGACATTGCCCACGAACCAGTAGGCTATGAAGAGGCGGAAGCGAGTCGGCCGCACGAAACAGCGCACGAGGCCAACCAGCCCGAATACAACGCCGATCTGCTCGTACAATGGAATGAGCAGGAGGTAGTAGTACCACGGCTGGCCGCCGCGCGCTACCTGCTGCTGTTCCAGCCAATAATAGATGCCCGACCAGATACCATCCCCGATGCCGCCGCGAATGTTGGTGAAGACCACCGTAAACAAGACCAGGAAAATGGTCCACGCGCATAGCACGGCGAAGAACCAGTGCGTCCAGGGCATGGTCAGGATGGCGTCGAGTAGGGGTTGTTTTTTGGGGTCGATGTATGCTGCCAGCCCGCGCCTTCCCTGGGGCGGGAGTTTACCAAGCATCTCACGGATGAGGATACTGAGTACAAAGACGCCCAGGATGATACCCAGGTACGGCACGATCATTACCGTTTTATCCTTCAGCCCCTGCACGTATATGTCACTGAGCTTCTGGTGATTGGTGATGTAGATCGAGGTAGCTTTCATCCAGGCGAACAGGAATCTGGCCGCCAGTCCGGCGATTACAAAGTAGACCAGCAGGAAAAGCGGTGCAGCGGTGCGTGGGAGCAATGTGCCGGCTGGCAGGTCCGCATTTGATTTCCAGGGCAGCCGCCAGCGCGATCCAAGTTCCCAGGCAATCAATCCGCCCATGAAGCTGCCAAAGATTGCAATCGATAAAAACGTCGCTTCCTTTGTGGCGTAGGCGAGCGCGAAGGCTGCCGCGGCGAGGACGAGCCAGTACATCTTACGATCACGCACGTAGCGAGCAACAGCAACGATCATCAACAGGGTGAAACAGGCCATGTAGATATCTTCACGTGCGAAGCGCGAGAAGTAGACCATGCTTGGCGAGACAGCAAGGAGGAACGAGGCGATCCAGGCCCCATACTTGCCCAGGTAGTCACGCAAGAAGTAGGGCAGGCCGACAATCACTGTCCCCAGGACGGCAGCGGGGATACGCACGGTAAAAGTATTTACGCCATTATCATAGATGCCTAACCACTGGGAAATTTTGTATACGAGGGCGATGATATGGAATTGAAACGGTCCATGTAGCAGGGGATCGTACTGGTAGCAGGCGTATCCCGGCGGCGGGTTAAAGCAGGTGGCCCAGTGCTCCAGGTTGTGCATGAGCTGCAGCGAGAAATAGGCGTGCAGACTTTCGTCGTGGTGCAGCGGCTTATCTCCAAGTCCCCAGAAGCGCAAGATGGCACCCAGCAGGATTATTCCCCAGAAAGAAATTCCATACAGCAGTTGCTCGCGCGTGGGCGGAGGAGTCAGGAAGCGGCGACGCCTGGGGCGCTCACAAGCTCCTGCCTCTTCGTAGGAATCGAGTTCAGCGTTTTGTGCCTCGATCTCATCTTCGACCGGCGAAACTTCATTTTCTGTGCCAGAAGTAGCTATGCTCTCGTTCCCATCGCTTACCTGTCCAGCGGGTAAGCGATCACCAGGATCGCTTTCGTCAGGCGTAACCCCCCGATCCTCTACTTGCTTATCTGTAAAGAGTGGCTTGGTTTCATAGCTTTTCACCCGGAACTCTCCTTAAAATTTTTACCTGACCATATATATTGTAACGCCACCGGCAGAATAAACGATCTGCATGAATGCGCTGAAGCGTTGTAAATTTGCCGTAGGATATTTTTCTCGCTCTAAAGGGCCAACGTACAGGTATTGCGCGTGGTAACGAGCCATGAGGGCCAGGACCACATCCGGATGTGAATCGGTGTAGATGGTATCGATATCCCCGGCGCGGCGGCTGAAATCGATGCTATTATAGCTGTTATTGAGCCAGTTGACACGCCACTGGTATTCATGGCCTACCCAGCCCATAGGAGTGGGTAAACCCGTGAAGGCTGAGATACGACCATAACTGCTATAGTCCGGGCCAACAGCCTCTACGATAACGGGATCACCACTGACATGATTGTTGAGCCAGCGAATGGCCGCATAATCACCGGAGCTATCGTAATCACAATACAGCGGGTGGCACGTTTGCAGGTAGGCTAACCCATCCAGGCTATTTGTGTGATGCGCGTAGTGGCCGGTGCGCGCATAGGTGCCGGCCAGCGGATACACCGCACCCGCCAGCAGCAGCGCCAACAATGCCACGCTCCAGACGGCTCCTAAGAGGCGCGGCAATTGATACCGCTCACGGGGCGCAGGTCCGGACTCAATTTCTTCTTCAGCGAGTTCGCTGCCATCGCCGAACCGCACGCGGCGCTGCACTTTAGATAGCAGGGCGGCAGGGCGGAAGCTCTCCAGGATAAAGTAGGCTCCTGCTCCAGAGCTGATAGATAGCAGCGCCCAGGCCTGGAAGTAGAACTTAAACACAGTATTCATACGTGGGTAGTTGCCTGCAAAGACATCTTTCAAGAAGAGGACTTCGCAGCCCGCCACGAGCGCAAAGGCCACCGTGCCCAGCAGCAGGGTAAAGGCGCGCGGGCGATCATGCAACTGGTACAGCACCACTGCTATCCCCAGCACGGTAATGATACCTGCCACTACCAGGGTAGCGCTGTTGCGTAACGAAACAAATGCAACCAGCTCGACCACTATAACGAGCAAGAGAGACACAATACCCAGGCGTTTGCGCCAATTGTTGATAGGAGGCGATACCCTGGATGAGTCTGCTGCTCCGTTGGTAGAGCCGGTCACGAGACGGCGTTTTAAGGCACTGGCTAACAATAATGAGAGGAAGACAAACGCAAACATGCCATAGATGAGGACTTCGTTACCCAGTGGAGAGCGGTCTGCCGGATTCACGATACCCAGGCCCTGCGCGGGTGAAATGAAGCTGATGTAGAACGGCACATATAGAAGAAATGAGAGAGCGGCGACATTGGCTGCTGCAATGAATACGTTCAAGGCAAGTTCTACGCTGAGGCGCGACCGGTGAGCCAGCCACTGCTGTAGTGCGATGCATACGATGGTAAGGCCGAGATAGGTGGGAAAATCCCAACCATTCATGGTGAAGAGGCCGCCGAGAATCACTGCTGTTGTTCCCAGGGTGAGCGGCAGGCGCCAGCCACGCCCATAGACCCAGATGCCCTTGCCGTCGCGTTCCAGGAAGAGGTTCAGGGCCAGGCCTATGGCTAGAATGGTGAAGGCCAGGGCCAGGACATGCGCGTGAAAGCAGGAGAGTAAGAAGCTGAAGGCGGGAAATTCGTTGATGGTCTTATCGATCACGCGCGTTGGCTGCCAGAACCAATCGAATGTCGACCAGTCGCCATGATCATGCCACCACTGTTGTGTGGCAGCCAGGTTGCCCAGCACCTGGCCCATCAACATGGTCAGCAGTCCATAGGGGATGGCTCCAAGCAGCGATGGATGGGCTGTACCAGGTGACACGGAGGAACTACTGCCGGCAGAGCTTGCTTTCATTCGCAGGTGCCGTGCCCAGGAGACGATGTTGCAGGTGACGCCGAAGAGATTTACGGCGGTCAGGCCATAGAAGATGCAGATACCGGTATTGAAGGCGATGGAGGGTGATTGACCGAGCAGTTTTGCCAGCACCGCTATCGTAAAATGGGCATAATAGTAGTAGTTGATTGGATAGCCGGAAAGCCACATGTCATTGGGGGGGAAATGCGGGCTGCGCATAATAGCCGCGATAAAGCCCTCGTCCATGAACATCTCGAAGGAGTGTATGTCCGGCACATATGAGCGTATCCAACCCAGCAGGAAGACCATGCCCAGGAACACAATCTCGCTGGCCACGATGTAGATGAAGTTGACGCGCACCAATTTCAAGATGACCTGGCGCGTGCGGGCGAAGCCTATCAGGCTGAAAGCCAGTATAACAAGGAGTACTCCCGCGATAAACACCTGGCTGAAAGGGAGTACATGGAAATACATCAGGGGCAGCCAGGCACAAAAAGCCAGTAAAGCCAGGCTAATTGCCTTACTGAAGGCCCAGCCACGATCAGGGAGGTTATGAAACACGGTCACTGTGAGCGGCAGGCAGATGAATCCCAATACTTCGACCAGTGCCCACATTTGTAGTAGTTCAAACATGCATATTCTCTAAAAAATATCAGTCACTTTTTGAACACCTATACAATACTATAAACACGGTCTGGACACAACAATTTTGCGATTATAGGTAATGACGTACTAACTGCCTGGAGCGTTCCTCGTAGAGGCTCCCTGTAGGGAAGCGGGCGGTAAAAGAAAACGCCTGGGGTCTACCTCCATTAGGGGAAACGAGCGGGCATACCTGTCCCCCAGACAGGGTCCCATAAAGGCCCTCCCATCCACTCCTCCCCACCCTCGCCCCTACGGGAATGGGGGGACGAGCGGGAACCGAATTTCTCGTGGAGTTCGTTGCAGGTAACTTTACGCCTGCAAGCAGTTTGTGCAAAAGCTGGTCGGGTGTATACGGGTACGGATTTTCACGCACGAAGATATGTACCGTGGGATGATCGAATACGGAATAGCTTTCATCGGCATTGCTGTCATCAAGCGTCACACCAAACAGGTTAGGGTGGTTCTCGAACTGCGCTGCCAGGTAGAAACCCAGTTGCCCGCTAAAGAGCAACTGGTAGTAATGGATGGTCAATGGGTAGCGCTGCGGCAGGCGGGGAATAGACTTATCCAGTCGATCGGTTGCCATGGTAATGCAATCGATATTCGGCAGCAGGTGCGCAAGCTGTTGCGCTTTCTGAAGCGTATCATCGCCGTATAAATCCAGGCCTGTCTGCACCTGCCCACTGGCATCAGGATAGGTGGCCTGGACGAACTGTGAGGGGTCGTTATTACCAACGGGTATGGGCAGCGGGTCATCCCACTGTTCGTAGGTCAGCACGCTTCCCGGCTTCAAGTGGCTATACATCCAGAGCGAGGCCTGAATACGCGTATTGGGCTGGCTATAGACGTTCAAGAGCGCCAGGCCCTGAAACGCGGTTCCGGCCAGGACAAGCACAGTTGCACCAATGGGAAGAGCTGCCCGGGGAAAACGCCTGTTTATTGCACCCTGGTGATAGAGTAGTGCTGCCAGGAGAGCGGCGGCCATCAGGGTCAAGAAAGGGTAGATGGGCAGCATGTAGCGCATGAACTTGACATAGAAACTGCCAACAATGATGTTGTAGGGGACTACCCAGGCCAGGATGACAAGCCACGGGCTGTCAAGACGCTTCAACAGGTGCCAGAGGAGCCAGCCAAACCCAACGAACGCGGTCAGGCCCAGCATGAGCCCTAACCCCCACAGCACTATATTCTGCGCCTCATAAAGATAGGGAATTGTGCCTACAAACTGTCGTACATAGGGTAAGTCCAACAATCCACGTGCCAGGTCTCCTTGTGTGGCTACCTGCTCGCGGAAGTTTGTCCAGTCGAGCAGCGCATAGGGCATAGCTATAAGAAATACCAGTCCTGCAGCAGTCAACGAGGAGAAGAACATGCCAAGGGACTGGAAGAGGCCATGATGGCGCCCACGCAGGGCGACCGCGACGAATAGCGGGACGATCAGGGGCGCGGCGCTAAATTTTGTGGCGAGAGCCAGGCCATAGCCAAGGCCAGCCAGCAGGGACCAGCGTACAGGGGTGCTGCTATCCACCAGGGCAACACATGCAAGCATGGTGAGTGTGACAAAGAAGAGGAGCATGGTATCGACAGCGTAGAAGTGAGAGAGTTGCAGTTGAAATGGAGTGAAGGCCACCAGCGCTGCCGCGAGTAAAGCCAGCGTCCAGGCCTGTTTCCGTTCAGTCGTGTGATCATCCGCAAGCAGTAATCCCAACCAGCCCGTCAAAAGAACTGTACCGCTATCGAGGATGGCATTTACTACGCGGCCAAGCAGCGTGAGGTTGGCAAAGCTACCCAGAGAGGGGAAGAAGCGTGTGAGGATATTGCCCAGGATAGCCAGGAGGTAGAGGGGAAAAGAGCCGTAGGCGAAGAAGTGCGGATTGAGCGGCGAATTTCCCGGGTCCAGAAACTGGGCGAGGCTATGCGGCCAGGCGAGCATCGTTACGTGGAACATGATCTGTCGCTCGTCTGGATGAAAGCTATTGCCTTGATCCCAGTTTAAGCCATACAGGCGCAAGGCAAAGCCGAGCAAAGCCAGGCCAAACAGGGCAAGCAGTCTCCAGTAGTGAGTCTTTTTCACGATACTTTATCGCTTCCTCCCATAACTATTCAGGTGCCTTCCTCGTGCCGCCTCCGGCGGCAGATGAATGAAGGATAGAGGAAGCGGGGACACCCCGCGCCCCGGCAGGGGCACACCAACCCCCAGATGGCGTCTGCGTCCCCTGCACCCCTTGCTGCGACTTATGAACGGCTTGTGCAGCACCCATGCTGGCCGGCAGGGGGACGCAGTTCCCCTGCACCCCCTGCTGCATAGGTACTTCTCCTTCGCGAGATGAGGCGGGATGATGATTACCTATGCCGTGGGTTTCTGGCCCCAGACGGTGATCAGATACCAGAGGGCGCAAAAATCATCCGAGGCCATCTCAATCAATACCTGCTGGTACAACTGCTCCAGTTCTTCTTGTGGAATGAAGCCCATCTTACTTAGAAACGGCTGTAGCAACTTAAAGGCAACCATCAAGTCTTTGTAGACGCCATCATGGGCTTCTTCTCCCGAGGAGTAATCGATCACATGTGCCCGTTTTTTAATGTTTTTGCAGCCTGCTTTGCGCAAGAAATGCCCCAGCATAGGTGTGACGGCGGCACCGCGTGCCTCTGGATTGAACGTGCGGCCAGCTAAGTGGCCTGCACGCACAGCCATCCTGGTTATTTTTTCTAGCGCAGGGCTGTTGCTCGTCCCAAAGTCATCGGTTTCAGTCAAGCGGATGATGCCGCCAGGGCGCGTGATGCGCAGACATTCTTGCAAGAATGCTGGCCAGGAGGCCGGAAGCATAAACCCGGCGATAGCACGAGCATTGACCAGGTCGAAAGAAGCATCCGGGAAGTCAAGAGGTTTCAGGGCACTCATTACCTGGAAACTCGCATTTTCGAGTTTCTGGACCTTCGAGCGCACACGAGCGTACTCAATCATCGACTGGCTGATGTCAATTCCTACCACCTGGATATCAGGATGCTCAAAGGCCATGTCCAGCACCCAGCCACCTGGTCCACAGGCAACATCCAGTACACGGTGAATGCCGCTAAAATCGGTTTGCTCGGGGAGCAAACCGCCCATTGACCTCGTGGTAAGCTGATCTTGACTCACCAGGCGTGCCATTTCGGCGGCGCTCTCGGCATCTATTACATAGGAACTTTCATTCCTGGGCTGCTCTGCTGGTGTTGACATCATAAACCTCTTTTCAGCCTGCTTATCCTTGCTCGTGATTTGCATGAGAGGATAGCCGTATTAGCTCGCCTTCCAGTTGTTGCCATGCCAGTTGCTCTGCTTGAACACTGTTGATTGGTCCATTTTTCCTGGCAGTCTCTAGCATAATATGGTAGACACGCTCCTGGAAGGTAGCTAAATGTATCCTTTGGATGTCATATTGAGGCATTACACCCAATTTTATACGCTCTAGTTCATAGAATTCTTCCGGCGCGAACGCCAGTACGAGCAGGTCCGCATAATTCTGAATGAGCGTGAGTCTCTCCGGGGTGAAGTAGTTGGGCCGGGCGCTAGAAACGAGCAAGCATCCGGCGACAAGATTTCCGCGTAGAATGGGATGAGCGGTTGAACTCTCCTCCCATTCTGCTCTGTGTGCCGGGAAAAAGCCTTGATCTTCATTGAGATTCTGGATCGTGATGGAACGTCCTGTGGTAACAACATACCCGGCCATAGATTCTGCTCCCAGAAGGATGGCTTGCTGTTCCAGATCCCTGTTCCAGGGAGGTATCCCACGTCCCATAACTTCGCGCAAACTGCGGACGATATGTTCTTTTGTGGGGGGCATACATTGCACTACAATGACGGCCATGCCCTGTCGCCTGGGAGCCAACTGTTCGAGGGCCTGCTGCACGATGATGTCGCGGATCAGCCAGGAGCGCAGGGAAGGAGTTAGCTCTGCATTGGCTTGAAAGACACGCGCATAAAATGTGGATGGAATCTCGTCCGCTGTTTCATCGTTGGTTTCGACTGTTGAGGAAAACTCTTCGAATTCGCTAGCAATCAATGCAGGCAGAGAGGCACGGTACTCGGGAAGCGCATTGACCAGGTGGTGCAGGTTGTAGAGACGAGGTCTCGACTCGTTATTTGCCCAGCGCACTAAAGTGAGCTGGCTTACCCCTAACTCATCGGCCAGTCGCTGTCTTTCTTGTGGATCTCTAATCACCATCTCCAGCAAATCGCGCCACGTTTGGGGGTTCTGCATATGTTCGACCTTACTCGATGCTTGCATTGCCGGTCTATACGCCTTCCGTGCGGTACGTTTATGATAGCATGTGGAGCCAGAAACGTCAACGATTGGTCTATTGCAAGGCAGGGCTTTTTGGTGTACCCGTTGCTCCCGTTGTACTCGCAGGGCCGCGCCCTGCTCCAAAGGACGGAGGGTGTGTGCTGGCATGGCTGCTGTGCAGCCATGCCAGCACACACCCTCCTCGTGAGCGACCCGCGTGCGGGTCGCGAGCATATCGGGCATACTATGCAGTTCAGGAACACCAAAAAGCCCTGTATAGCAAGGCAGAGCTTCGCAAAAGTCGCAAGGCTCAGCGAGGACTGGCCGCCTGCGGCGGCACAAGAAGGGGAGCAAGCACGTGGTGCGGCGGGCCGCACCACGTGCTTGCTCCCTGTGGGGGTGGGGGACACATGGACGACTTTTGCGAGGTCCTGTCTAGCAAGAACTTTGGGTAACACTTTACTGATGGCGTTCAATCACCGGCAGAACCAGGTGTGATGGATAGACCTGGCTATGGTACACGCGGTTGATTGCCTGCACGAAGTCTTTTTCTCTTTCGGAGGCAATCATGCCACCCGTGTTGCTATTCCGATCGAAGCGCGGGAAGTTGCTGCTGGAGACCTCCAGGCGGATACGATGGCCCACGAGAAAGACATTCGAGGTCGCTTCCAGATCGATGTGCAATTCATAGACGTGGCCCGGCTCCATAAGGGCAGGTGAGGAGAGCGACTGGCGATAGCGTGCGCGTAAAATGCCATCGCTGAGAATTTCAGCACATCCATCCGGGTGGACATCGACCAGTTTGCCAGTGAAATCGGTATGGCGAGCCGAAGACGACACGTAAAGCACCAGCTCAATCGGGCCAGTCACCTCCACGGGCTGTTCAAGCGGTGGGGTGGTGTAACAGAGCACATCCTCGCGGGCCTCGACCTGGCGTTGATCTAACGGTCCCACACCTTCTAGCATATTTTGCGAAGAGACGGCACCGCCCACCGTCGGGACAGGGTCACGCGGGTCGTAGCGATAGGTATCCTCCGGCTCCTGGTCCGCTCGCGCGGTCGAGTTCTTTCTGTGGTGTTACTAACTCTTCGCTTCATCCCTGGCCGATAGACGGTCTGGCTTGAGGCGCAATTATGACTTGCTAAAAAATGCTCGCAGTTCTTTGCTAATGCGCTCTGGGGCAGTATCATTTGGCCCATCATGATTGAGGCCTGGGTACTCAATGCGCTCGACATGCGGCAACGTTTTACTTAACGCGTCAAGGGCTTCACGCAAAAAAGCCGGGCTTTTATCGCCGCCCTGCAAGAAGACTTCTGCGCGCATGGCCTTGAAGCTTTCGAGGCTATTGTCCATTTCTTTAACAAGTTGCTGGTCAAAACGCAGCGTGGGGATAAGCGCTTCCATGGAGACATCATCAGGTTTGAGTGCCTGCTTGTCTCTGCGGAGCGCCAACGTTATGAGCGGCAGAAGCAGCCATCGCGGTATAAAGGTGAATGCCCAGCTTAGTTTCAACCCTTTGATAGCTGTAATCATTGCCGAGGCCACCTTGCCCTTGGCTAATTCACGCTCATACCTGGGGACCCATGACATGGGTACAGAGCCATGCACAGAAAGTGGCGGCTCGTACACGGCAACTTTGCGGATAGACGGCAGGGTCAGCGCCGCCTGGAGGGCGATGAGCCCACCAGAACTGTGACCAAACACGAAGTGCGCGCCTGTCTTGTCAAGGAGGGTGTCTACATCCTCACATTCTTTTGCTATGGAATACTGGTCGCCGTGCGGCCCACTCAGGCCACGCCCCCGCCGATCGGGCACATACACCGTAAAAGTATCCGAAAGCGCAGCCGCCAGGCGCATATAGTGCTGCGAGGCGTTCATGCCACCATGCAAGAGGATAACGCCAGGTCCGCTCCCGATTTGTCGATACCCTATCGTCGTAGCGTCTGACGTGACCGAATCAGTTGTATATGATGTTGTTGAAGTGCTCAATATAATATTCCTTTTAACTCTTGACTCTACTGTACATTTTATGATGCGCGTGTTAACTAACCACGCGCCGCTGGAAGAGCTTGAGACCGCCCCACAGGGCGAGGATGAAAGAGGCGCAGAGCGCCAGCAGCACCCAGCCGAGCGCGAGCGTTTGCAGCGCCTGCCCGTGAACTGGCGGGACCATGGCGTAACGCATACCCTCGGCGGCGTAGGTGAGCGGGTTAAAAAGCGTCACGACTTGAAACCACTTGATTGCACCGAGCGAAGCCCAGGGATAGAAGGTACAGCCGGTAAAGATCAGCGGGGTGAGCACCAGCGCGAAGATCAGGGGGAGCACCTGTATCGGTACCGTAACGCCCAACAGCAACCCGAGCGCTGCGCCCGCCAGAGATGTCAGCACCATCAGGCCGATCAAGACGCCGAGCAGATCTGCACGCACCTGGTAACCGCTGCCCAGCACCCAGAAGGCCAGTGGGAAAATGAACGCGCCGCCAATCAGCGCGCGCAGCGCAGCCAACAAGACCTTCTCGACGGCCACCAGCGCGATTGGCAGTGGCGCAAGCAAACGATCGTCGATCTCACGAATGACGCCCAGGTCTCGCGCCAGATCTACCGCCGGGAATTGTAACGCCGTCAGGAACACTGTGAGCGCCACGATCCCTGGCAGCAGGAGCGTTGAGAAGCTCGCGTTAGCCGCGCCAATGGTCGAGAGCACCTTGCCGAACACGAAGAGGAAAAAGAGGGGCTGGATCAGTGTTTGCAGTAAAAACGTAATCGCCTCCCGCCGCATCACCAGCAGGTCGCGGCTCACGATCGCCAGAAAGGCGGTCAGCGTTGCCCTGGCGTTGCTGCGCGGTTGAAACCCGTGCTGTTGAGTAGAAGGGATGGTAGTGCTCATGAACGTAAATTCCTCCCTGTGAGGTAAATGAACACATCTTCCAGGCTCGGTCGCGTGAAACGCAGATCGAGCAATTCGCCCTGTTCTTGAATCACTGCCTGAGCGGCGCTGGCGAGCAGTGTGCCAGCGTCCGCGCTGGCGTATAGCCGGAAGACAAGCGTTTCAGGCTGGCCATCCTCGCGAGATTGCCCAGCCAGTTGCTCTACTTTCGTTACTCCCGGCAGTTTCCCAAGCGCCGCGCGGAACCGTTCGTCCTGGGTGCCAGTTGCTCCATCTTCCGGCGCGCGTCCGGCTACACAACCATTTCAGGAACACGAAGGCGCAGTTCCAGCATGGTGCCACCGGGGATCAAGCGTTTTAAGCCGTCAGGGGTATCGAGCGCCAGGATACGCCCCTGATCCATAATCGCAATGCGTTCGCAGAGCCGGTCGGCTTCCTCCATATCGTGCGTGGTCAGCACGATGGTGACGCCCCGTTTGCGGAGGGCTTGAATGCGCTCCCAGAGGAAGAGGCGCGTTTGCGGATCCAGGTTGTTGGTTGGCTCGTCAAGGAACAACACCTCCGGCTCGTGCATCAGCGCACGCGCCAGCATGACACGCTGCTCCAGGCCTCCCGAAAGCCAGCCCAGCTTTTCTTTTCTCCGCGCGTACAGGCCAAGTTCCTCAAGCAAAGTGACAGCGCGCGCTGTGCGTTCGACCCGCGGCACGCCATGATAGGCGGCATGATAGGTCAGGATCTCGCTTATGCGCAGGCTGCGATCCAGGTTGTTGCGCTGGGGAACGATGGCGATGTGCTGTTTGGCACCAATAGGGTCGGAGACAACATCGATACCGGCGATGGTGGCCGGTCCGCGGCTGGGCAGCACCATGGTCGTCAGAATACCGATGGTCGTCGTTTTGCCCGCCCCGTTCGGCCCAAGCAGCCCGAAGGTCTCGCCGCGCTGCACACTGAATGAGATATCATCCACCGCGTTATGCTGTGTGCGCGGATAGCGCTTCACCAGGTGTTCGACTGCAATGGCCTGTGTGGCCTCTTGCATTTCCTGCATACTCTACTCCTTTCAGAATGTCATTTCGCTTCACATGTTTGAGTCTGTCTACTCGCCATCCCGCTCGCTTGCTCGCACCTGCGGCACTCGCCTGATGTTGGTTGTGTGGAACAGGCGCTTCGCGCCTGTTCCACACAACCAACTACATCTTTTGTGCGGCGAAGCCGCGCGAGAGAGGGCTAAGACTCTGAGAAGCAGACACGCTCTTTGATAAAAAGGGTAAGATGTATCATTTTCCCCGACTGATTCATTGCCATTGAGAAGAGACAACAGGTCACCAGGACATACGTTTGTACGTTTGTCTTCTGAACGGAATCTATAGCCTGGTGTGTCCGCTCTCCTACACTTCCCTGTGCACCGGAACGGGCCTTACTTCTGGTTTGCAGGTGGCTTGAATATCCGCAGGATAATCTCAGTCTCAGGAAAATGCTTTTTGACCCATTCAGGCTCGCGCAAAGCCAACCTGGATAAACCGTCAAGACACGTGAGGAAAACTATCACCAACTGGTCTGGATCGCCTTCTGCAATCTCACCGGTGGCCTGGCCCTCGATGATCAGTTGCCTCAGCACGTCTTGATAGGTCTGACCCTGCCTGCCTATAAGTTCACGGATGTCATCCAACGTCGCCTCATCGTCGAGCACCTGATACATAAGCTGATAGATTTCGGGATGTTCGCGCCTGCCCTCCCATGCCATTGAAACCAGAAAGCCAAGGCGTTCCTCCAGCGTACCCGGCATCTTCGGAATGCGCTGGATTCCCGCGATACCGGATTGTACGGACTGCTCTACCAGTTCGTGAAAAAGCGCCTCCTTGCTAGCGAAGTAGCGATAGGCCAGCCCCTGACTGACCCCGGCAGCAGCTGCCACGTCAGCCATGGTAGCCGCCATACCTTTGCGAGCAAAGACCTTCCTGGCGCTATCCAGGATCTTCGCGCGTTGCTCTTCGCGAATATGTTGATTTGCTACTCGTGTTCGAGGCATTGCAGCGCTTTCTTTAGTTGAATAAATTGTTCATTCATAGAAGAGTATACCTGCTCGGTGCATGATTGTCAAGAGTTTGACGGGGGAGGGTGACGGCTCGTTCCAAATAGGCCAAGGTTCCCACTTTCCTTCCCGCTTTTTCGATCTTGAGACGTATTTGTTCTATTAGGAAAGGAGAAGGAAGTATCAGTGCAAAATCGTCTCCCCGGGCACATCGAGCAGCAGCGCGGCGCCTATGAGTGGGGCATCCTCACCCAACTCGGCCTGGCTCAACTCAAGCGATGCACCCCTCAACTTCGCGTTGACTTTCTGCTGTAATAATGGCAGCAGAAATGTGTTATTGAGCGCGATGCCACCGCTGATCGTAACCGCTTCTACTCGCGTGAGCTGTGCCAGATTGACAAGGCCAAGCGCAAGCTTGTCACAGAAGGTCTCCCAAAAGGTGGGATCCATGGCAGCGATTTGAGCCACTGGCCGCCCAGAGCGTGACTCAAGCTGTTTCCCGCCGGTGAAGGTCTCCAGGCATCCCACCTGGCCGCATAGACAGGGGAGAAGATTGCCGTCCAAAAGCTGGTGGCCTATCTCGATGGAGATCGTCAGGCTCGTCGAGGTCTTGCCCAGGTGTATTGCAGCTCCTGTACCCGTGGAGATGGTGAGGTAGGCACACCTGTCGCAATTACGCAGGTGCCCGAATTCCTTTTCGGCCAATAAACCACAAACGGGGTCGTGGGCAAGGCGTACGGGGCAGGCAAGCTGCTGTGATAAGTCCTGGGCGAAGGGTTTCCCAACAAATGCAGGCAGATTCGGCGCGACGGCGAGCGAAACGCCATCTCTGGCCACGCGCCCTCCGATAGAGATACCGATTCCTGCCAACTGCTTCGGGCTGCTGGTGCGCACGACCTTCACGAGGGCTTGCAGCTGCTGTTCATAGCTCGGGTAGGTGGGAAATCTTGCCAGGAGCGCAAAGTCCGGTGAGTCTAACGATTGAAATAAACCCGCACGGGTGCTGGTGCCGCCGATGTCAATGCCGATGTACATGCGTGCCATCTCCAGGTATAAAAAAACAGACTTGAGCTACAGTTCCAGGACGGGGCGGATTTCGACGGAGCCATGCAACACGTCGGGGATTTTAGTCGCCAATGCGATGGCCTCGTCCAGATCTTTGCAATGCAGGACGTAAAAGCCCGCGAGCTGCTCCTTCGTTTCGGCGAATGGACCATCGGTGATCAGCGTTTTCCCGTTGCGAACGCGGACAGTAGTGGCAGTGATGGCCGGCTTCAGTGGTACGCCACCGCTCAAGAGGCCGCGCTGCTGCGCCTCTTGAGCGAAAGCGCTATGTCCCTGCATCATTGCAGCGAACTCCTCCTGCGTCATGGTGGCCGAGGCTGCTTCACTTCCATAGATTAGCAATACGTAACGCATAGGTGTGTCTCTCCTCTAGCTGGATATGCAGGCGATATATATCGCATTTTTGTAATTACGGCGAACGACAACGTGCCAGATCGACAAATCAAGTGACCAGATTTTCAACCTGTCTATAAATCCATTTCTCGCATATCCTTATTACGTTACCCTGTGTGTTCTGCTTTTTCAAGATGGTGATTGTCGCTTCATCACTTCCATTGCTATAAAAGGAAGGAATAAAGTAAGATACAGGTAGTCAATCTATGGACAGTTCATCTGAACGATTGGAGGCCTTTGATGGGAATAATTGCCCTCAGGTGCTTTTTTTGCCTTTTCATTGTCATAGGCTCCAATATTCAGAAAGGATTGTTATGGTATCGACAGATCGAACACTGCTTCGTTTGCACGTCGAGGCGGTCTGGGACGTGCGACTTCCTCCCATTGTAGAGAACGATATTGAACTCTTGTGGGAAAGCTTCCGGCCATCCTGGAAGCTCTGGGCAGGAGATATAGCCGGTGGCCACGTCCACATCTGGAGACCGGATGCCGAACCAACGGAACGTGAAACGCTGCGCCTGAGTGCGAACGAAGCGCTGGCCCTGCCTCCGACAGCCACTCCCATACCAGGTATCAGTCGGGAGGTTGCTCATTCCCTGGCTGCATCTCCAAGGCTCGACCTGGACACTGCTCGCAGCATAGCACGTCTCCTGACCTCGCGGGACCGGTCGCTTGTCGATGCCTTCCAACCAGGTTCCTGCGACGACTACTTTCGTCCAGAGAGTCGTCCTCTCATTGGAGTGGTCATTGCAGGACGTTTACTGAGCCTCGCGCATAGCGCTCGCCGCACAAAGGAGGCCTGTGAGTTGGGAATCAATACCTTACTGGAAGCTCGCCAAAAAGGTTATGCACTTGCTGCCACTATCGTGTGGACACGCACAGTTCTGCAAGAAGGGCTGGTTCCACTGTACAGCGCTCTTGCTCAGAATACCGCCTCCCTCCGCCTGGCTGCGGCTGCCGGATACCGGGTCTTCGCACGGGCAGCCATCGTTGAGGAATGAAGTGCCCTGAAAGCGGAACTGAATACCTTCCCCACGCAGGCGCGATAAATCGCGCGGCTACGCCCTACACCTATGGTTCAGGGGAGAGGATGAGTAGAAAGGAACTTGCTTGATGGACCGAAGAGCAATCGCGCTCCTTTCAGCAGGGCACGCGTGCGTCGATCTGTGCCAGGGAGCGATTCCGGCGCTCCTTCCGGCGCTGATAGTAGCGCAGCACCTGTCCTACGCAGCCGCGGCCGGCCTTGTTTTTGCGGCGACTGCTGCCTCCTCGGTGATCCAGCCGCTCTTCGGGCACTTCGCCGATCGCCTGAATATTCCCTGGCTCATGCCGGCGGGTGTGCTCATTGCGGGGAGCGGACTGGCGGTTACGAGTGTAGCGCCGGGCTACTGGCTCATCGCATTGTGCATGTGCATCAGTGGCATTGGGGTCGCCGCGTACCATCCGGAGGCAGCACGTGTGACGCATTATATAGCGGGGAATAGGAAAGCGACCGGGATGAGTATGTTTTCTGTGGGAGGCAATATCGGCTTTGTGCTTGGGCCTCTCGTGATGACGGCGTTGCTCGTTGTAACCGGGCTGAGGGGAACGCCAGCGATTATGGTTCCTCTGGGCGTGACGGCACTCTTGCTCTTTCTCTCCACCAGAAGGATGAGCGTAGTTCGCGAGGAAACTCTGATTCAAAACAAGAGCGAGGAGAGACGTTCCGATGCCTGGGGGCCGTTCCTCCGCCTCACTTCGGCACTCACGTGCCGCTCGATGGTCTTTTATGGTCTCAACACGTTTTTACCACTCTACTGGATCGTGGTGCTGCATCAGTCACAGGCGGCTGGCGGGGTCGCCCTCAGTGTGCTGCTCCTGGTGGGCCTTAGCGGGACTCTGCTCGGAGGCCGGCTGGCTGATCGCTATGGGCGTCGCCTGGTTGTGCTTACTGCGCTGGGTATGCTGGCTCCAAGCTTGCTGCTGTTTCCGCTGGTCAGTTCGCGAAGTCCGGCGCTCGCCGTGGCGATGCTTGTTCCCCTTGGCCTGGCCCTGTTTGCTCCCACAAGTGTGATGATCGTGATGGGCCAGGAGTACCTGCCCAACCGCGTCGGGACGGCATCAGGAGTCACACTGGGTTTAGCCGTCTCGGTCGGCGGCATTGCTGCCCCGGTGCTGGGACGAGTGGCAGACGTGTATGGCATCCCTATCATGCTGGCGAGCCTGGCATTGCTGGCCCTGGTGGGATTCGGGTGTACTTTTACGCTGCCTCGCACAGCGACAAAGGTTCAGTTCGCTCAAGCACGGGATGGGTTACATGAAAAGGAAGAGTGATGTGGGCAGTAAACTGATGCCGAAACGTGGCGCTCCTTTACCGGCATATGTAAATCGGCCTTACGCCTCTTCATCTGGTTCTTCTATCACCAAGTCAGCAACCGGTACCTTGAGTGCCTTAGCTATGCGATAGAGCGTTTCTGTAGTCATAATGTGGTATGGATCGTTCCAAACGGCGTCAACCGTGCGGTAGTTGATATCAGCACGCCTTGATAGCTTTGTCCTGGTAAACCCCTTCGCCTCTGCAACTTCCTTGATCCTATGCCTAAGCGCCATTGTATCGCCTCATTTTTGACCATGGTAGCACCTCACCGCCGTTGACAAAAGCTTGCAATTGATAATAGTATTAATTGCATGTAGTGTTGATAGTATCGGCAAAGGAAGGCGTGAAATGAAGAAAACATTGTACCTCTATGCAGCAACCCTGGACATAGGTTGTGAATGCTTGTTGCTTTTTACCTTTTATGCATCCTCGACAATAGAGGCAATGGAGCATGTCATAAACCTTGAGGTTGAATATGAGGCGCGATGTTTAGGTTATAAGGCGTATCCAGGTGGATTTAAAATAGTGATGTCCGAACTTTCTGGGGTTATCGATACTATAAGCCTTCCTGAGTAGTTTAGCAAAAGGCAAATCACCCTCTAGAGCCGACTCAGACATCTAAAACCTGACCTCTGAAAAGCGATCCATCGATCATCATGTACTTCAAGTTCTAGAACGTGTCGTATCTGCATCTCTTGTTGTGGTTTCACGCAGAGCTAGTGATATTTCCTCTTCAACGAACATTCTGAGGTACTCTGTGTACATAAATCGCCTATAACGCTGTTGTTGAGTCATTTCATGTAGAATGCCATGTTCTTGAAACTTCATTACAAGTCTGTTTGCATTTGCGTAGGTTTGATTTGTAACACCAACCACTCCCTTAATTGTGATAATAGGTCTCTCGAAGAGATGTTCATGTAGTTGATATGCCGAACCAGCAGAGCGTTTAAAGTGTTTTGCAATGATGGATCGATGATGCTCTCGCAGTTGGACAATGTTTCGTGCAGTAGCCGTCGCTTCCTGCGCAACTTCATACACACCACGCAAGAAAAATTTTAACCATGATTCCCAATCACCCTCATCGCGTACTCTTTGAAGGTATTCGTAATACTCCAGCTTGTTTAACTTAAAGAAGTGCGATAGATAAAGTAGTGGTCGACGCAGGATACCTTGCTGGCACAGGATGAAGGTGATAAGCAATCTGCCCATACGCCCGTTACCAGCAAGAAATGGGTGTGTCGTCTCAAATTGAGCATGGACTATGCCTGCTTTCAGCAGAATAGGCATTAGCTTACTAGAGTGAAGAAATAACTCAAGGTCGTTTAATGTAGCGTGCATATCTGTCACTGGAGGTGGTACAAACCTCACTGTTTGTCTCTATATGAAGAAAAGACTGTAGTACGCTATCCACCCCATAAAAATCTCCCTCAGCCTCTCAAGCCGAGGGAAGAAGTAGCGTACCCGAGAGGGATCGAACCTCCGGCCTACAGATCCGCAATCTGTCGCTCTATCCACTGAGCTACGGGTACAGAATGGGCTTGTAGAACGACATCTACAGGCGTTTCTGCATGCAAGTATATCAGAATAGCGAGATGGGTGTCAAGCAGAAATGGTGAGAGCCAGACATTTGGAGATACTACCTGTCACCCCTGGCTTCGCGAAGGGTCTGGCTCGACGGACGCAGAGATCCTTCCCCTTCGCGAAGCGAGGGGCTTCGGCTCATGCGCTCAGGATGACAGCCTGATGCGAAGGGATGACAGCCTGGATACCACTCACGTCATGTCACCCTGAGCCCTTCGCGGAGTTTACCCTTGAGCGAAGCGAAGGGCTCAGGGTAAACTCCGCGAAGGGCTCAGGGTAAACTCCGCGAAGGGCCGCTCACGGGAAGTCTTATCTCCAAACGTCTGGGTGAGAGCCAGGATCACCAACCATACGCTCTATGCGTTTCTTGTTGTGTTCGTAAATCAAGGACCCCATTTGTTACAATTTATAAAGGTGGTATACGACGCAACCATTAGCCTGAAGAGGAGGGGATCAGTGATTCCGATCAAGGACTATGCAGGACCACGACGACGCCTTCCCTGGATCACATGGGGGCTCATCGCTGTGAACGTGGTTATATTTCTCTACCAGGTATCGCTTGGGCCTGACGCCCCGGCATTCATGTTCGCGTATTCGGTGGTGCCGGTGGCGCTGACACATGGTATCCCCCAGACATCGCTCCCAGGAGTGCCAGCGCATTTCGCGTTTCATACGCCAAACCCGGTCTATCTCACGCTGATCACCGCTATGTTTTTGCATGCTGGCTGGCTGCACATCGGCGGCAATATGCTCTTCCTCTACATCTTTGGGGACAATGTCGAAGACCGCATGGGACACCTGCCTTATTTACTCTTCTATCTGTTCTGTGGCGTGATCGCGGGTATTACACAGGTAGCGGTTGATCCAGGTTCCTCCATTCCTAGTCTGGGGGCCAGCGGCGCCATTGCCGGAGTGCTGGCGGCCTACCTGGTGCTGTTTCCATTGGCAAGGGTGCGAACTATCATCTTCATCTTCATTTTCTTCACTATTGTGACTATACCAGCTTTTGTCTTGATCGGGTTATGGTTCTTGTTACAGTTTTTCGACGGCGTGGCAGCACTCTCCAATGTACAACAGGGCATGGGCGGCGTGGCGTACTTCGCTCACGTGGGAGGATTTGTGACGGGCCTGATCATTACGTTGTTATTAAGACCGTGGCTCCGACCACCGGCAAGTGTCAGCTATCCCTACATCCCACGTCATCCAGATTCAGCTGGCCGTTCTGAATGGTGGCAATAGCACGAGGTGAATTAGTGGCAATGCGGGTCAAGGCGACCCGTGTTGGAGAACAAAAAAGCAGAGACAATAACATGGGCGCACCACTGACTAGCCCTTGTTACTGCCTCTGTTTTAGAATGCCACGGTGCGTTTATGCTTCTCTGGGATTACCATTCATATTCGCGCGTTCCTGCAGAGTGGCACCAGCCCACAACATAGTATACCTCCAGGACTCGATTGCATCCGTACTAGGCGAGACCATTAATCACATCCTGGGCTCGACTTAAAGCTTCGCGGCGGACGTAGTAATACGCCCACAGGCCCCGCTTGCGGCAGTCTACCAGGCCGGCGTCTCTTAGTATCCTGAGATGATGACTTATTGTAGGCTGTTCCAGTGTGAAGCTTTCTACTATTTCGAAGACGCACACTTCGCCTTCGTGCCGACTGAGCAAGCTTAGAATGCGCAAGCGCGTGGGATCCGCCAGCGCCTTGAGCAAACGAGCCTGGCTCACGGCCTCATCCTCGGTCAATGCCGGTACAAATTTAGGCGCAACGCCCAAGCCTGTATTTACGACAGGGGTACGATGGTTCAAAACGCCCACCTGGCCTGTCGAACCAGCCGGTACAGGCATGGTCCTGGTTGCGCCCACATGATTCATTGTTGTTGCCATTACTCCTCCTTCCATCCACCCAACCGGGAGACGAATGTATGATAGAACCTGGGGGGGGTATCTAAATCCAGTATACTCGGGTATCCAAATCTAGACAGATCGCTATGTCTTATGAAAAGGGTAACTATTCAGGTCTCCTCAGGTGCTCGCGCGGCTTCGCCGCGCAAACAATTAGGTTTTGTGGAATATGCGCTTCGCGCATATTCCACAAAACCTAATAAAACAGGCGGGCGCCACAGGCGCGAGCAAGCGATCATGATGGGAATCATGCAGACTCTTACTGTTTCTCCTCTGCTCGCACCTGCAGGTGCAGTTCGTGTAACTGCCCTTCGTCGACTGGAGAAGGGGCATTCATCATTAAATCCATTGCGCTCTGCGTTTTGGGGAAAGCGATTACCTCGCGGATACTGTCTTCGCCGGTGAGCAACATAACCAGGCGATCAATGCCCAGTGCGATACCACCATGCGGTGGGGCGCCATACTCAAACGCCTCCAGCATGTGCCCGAACTGCTCTTTGATTTGCTCCTCACTTAACTTCATCAATGAGAAGACTTTGTGCTGCAGCTCTGCCACGTTGATACGCACGCTCCCGCCACCGATCTCATAGCCATTACAAATGATATCGTACTGCTTGGCACGGATATGCAGCGGATCGCTATCAAGGCGATCAACGTGCGCCTCGTCCATCCCGGAGAAGGGGTTGTGTTCCGCTTCGTAACGCTGCCCTTCCTCATCAAAATGCAGGAGAGGGAAGTCGACTATCCAGCATAAAGCCATCTCATCAGGGTCGATCAGCTTCAAACGTTCGCCCAACTTCACACGCAGGCGGAAGAGGACATCATTGCAGACTTTGGCGCTATCGGCAACGAACAGGAGCAGGTCGCCTGGCCTGCCTTCAAGGCGGCCGATAATCGACTGGATCTCATCACCGGACATGAATCTGGTCAGGGGTGACTTTACCTCACCAGTCGCGACGAGAGCGAGGGAAACCAGTCCCTTAGCACCCAACACACGCACGAATTCGGTAAGCTCATCAATATCTTTGCGACTATATGCTGCTGCGCCCGGCACGCGGATGCCCTTAACCATGCCACCGGCTGCCAGCGCGTTCTTGAACACCCCAAAATTTCCGGCAGAGGCCAGGTCCGAAATCTCTACCAGCGGCAGGTCAAAGCGCAGGTCAGGATGATCTGTACCATAGCGATCCATGGCATGCTTATAGCTCAAGCGCGGGAAGGGCCGCTGTTTGACGCGCTTGTTCGTCGTTTTCTCAATGAGGTGGATCAACAGGCCTTCGATGAGGGCCATCACGTCCTCTTCGGCGACGAATGCCATTTCTACATCAAGTTGAGTGAATTCCGGCTGGCGGTCAGAGCGTTGATCTTCGTCGCGGAAACAACGAGCAATCTGGAAGTAGCGGTCCAGCCCGGCCACCATCAGTAACTGCTTGAGTTGTTGCGGTGATTGGGGCAGCGCGTAGAACTCGCCAGGATAGAGCCGACTTGGAACAAGATAGTCACGTGCTCCTTCGGGCGTACTCTTCATGAGGATCGGGGTCTCAATCTCTAGAAAGCCTAGCTCATCGAGGTAATCGCGTATGACTTTCACGACTTTGTGGCGCAGTATGATATTATCGCGCATCCTGGGACGCCGCAAGTCCAGGTAACGATATTTGAGACGTAAAGATTCGTCTACCTGGATATTGTCGCTAATGGGGAACGGGGTTGTACGTGCCGGATTAAGTATCTCTATACGTTCGGCGACTACCTCGATCGACCCGGTGCTCAGGTTTGGATTCTCGGTGCCAGGGAGACGACGGACGACGGTGCCAGCCACCTGGATAACGTACTCCGAGCGTAATTCGGAAGCAACCCTATGGGCTTGCGGGGAGCGTTCAGGGTCGCAAATCACCTGTGTCATGCCATAGCGGTCGCGGATATCCAGAAAGATAAGGCCACCATGATCTCGACGTCGATTTACCCAACCCGCCAGTGTCACTTTTTGTCCGATATCATTTATGTTTAACTCGCCGCATGTGTGCGTACCTTTCCGTTGCTACTTCTCTCATTTCTATAATATTCTAACACCAAGCCTGGTGACGAGTTACTAGAGGCATGTGTCTTGAGCCTGCGCATTCAGATTGACTGAAACCAGGCTAAACACAGCTTGATTTTTCTGTGTCAGGACGTAGGCAGCTCCACTACTGGAGTTCAGTGTCAGGCTCTTCACCTGTGCGAAGAGGCCGGAGGACACGTACTGCCGCACGAGCTGGAGCCGTATCGGAGTGCTGGTGCCGGCATCGGGAGCAGGCTGGAGGTCAAGGAGACGACGATTGGCGGTATCGGCAATGTAGAGATGGGGCACGGTGCCAACCAGACTGGTAGAGAGGGGTGCCGTACTCGACACCGTTAACGGTGTCGAACCTGCCTGTACGGCAGGAGTAGCCACGGTTGGAACCGGGGTCGCCGGCGTGAATGCCGCCTCATTTATCCCCAGCGATGGGGCAATTGGCTGCTGCACCAGGACATTGGTAGGCGACGGCGCTTTAATGGGTAAGGGTGACGGGCCTGCACTGGTCAATTGCAGGCTCTGCACGGAGCCATTGGCCAGCGACAGGAAGAGCAAACGATTAGGGAAGGCGGTGATACTGACAATGGTTGACGAGAGCGAGAGCTGAGCGATCTTGGGGCCAGTTTTAAGCGTACCTTTAGCTGTATCAATGGTAAAATCGAGGATCAAGGCATTCTGAGCAGCATTGGCCGCCTGAGGAGAGGTAAGCACCACATAGACATCGGTGCCGCGGGCTGCCACCAGGGTCGGGGTTTGACCGCTGATGATCAAGGCCTTATCGATGGGAGTGACCGGTTTCAATTGCTGCTGCCCCGGCTGCAGGAGACCAAGAGCATAGCTATTGGCGGTGCTCTGTTTCAACAGGACTGCCAGCTCTGCATCGCCACCGTTGATATCTATCGCCTGGGCGTTCGCAGGGAAGGTGAGCAGACTGGAAAGACTGGTCTGACCGCCGAGTTGTTTGAGTTGATACAACTTGCCATCCTGGCCCAAGGCATAGGTCATATTCTGCACCGTAGCAAGACGCTGAGCGTGCGTTCCGGTGCTGCCATCATTGATCGTCGTCGCAGTAGATACCGAGGAGCAGGGCAAGACGGCGACCAGAGCGCGCTGGTTGTAGTTGTGTATAGCAGTCCTGGTCGTCGTGGTAAGATCGCCTTGCAGCAGGCGCGTGACCTGGTTGCGTTGCGTATCGCTCAACTGGCTGCTCAACAAGCCTTGCAGCGTTTTCTGAGCAGAGGCAAGATGCTGTAAGGCCAGGGCAGGGTTGTTACTCTTCTCGCTCTTCGCCCGGGTGATCAGCGCCTGGGCCTGTTGCAATGACTGAGTTACATCGGGAGCAGTGTTAACGCGTAACAGCACATAAGCCGCCCCAGCAGCCGCAGTTACGAGCAGCAGGATAATCAATCCCAATGTTGGAAAGAACAGGCGGCCACGCTTAGTACGAGGGGCACGCACAATTGGCTGCGGAGCAGTATCGATATCGGAAGATGTCAATGGGCCGCTGGAAATGCGCAAGGAGCCGCGATAGTTATTGCCACTCTGTACAGGGAACGCCAATGGCATCGTGCCAAGAGGTCCTGTTGTCCTGGTATCCGCGCCTACCAGGTATCCGCCAACAGGAACAGCGCGGTGACCATTGGGCTGTTCGCGACCAACCTCCTGCACATGTACAACAATGGCAGTAATATTATCAGGGCCACCGTTCTCATTTGCTCGTTCTACCAGGTGATAGACACTTTCCTGGGGCACAAACTGGTCGACGATCTTCTGCAAGTCCTCGTCATTCACGAGTCCGGACAAGCCGTCTGTACAGAGCACCAGGGAGTCGCCTTCCTGTAAAGGCTCAGCGAATACATCTATCTCGACATCTGCCTGGGTACCCAGGCAGCGGGTGATCACGTTTCTTTGTGCATGTGTACGAGCCTGATCTTCTGTCAATATTCCAGCGCGCACCTGCTCAGCCACCCATGAATGGTCTTGTGATACCTGGCGAACAAGGCCATTACGTATAATATAGGCACGGCTGTCACCAACGTTGGCAATGTAGGCCATATCACCACGCAGGACTGCCGTAACGCAGGTTGTTCCCATGCCACTACGTGACATGTTCTCCGCGGCCCGTTGGTGGATCGAGGCATTCGCACGCTTAATCGCTTGCATCAAGGAGACAGCCACATCATCGCTGTCATCCTGATAGTACACGTTGCTCACCGTGTCTACAGCGATCTCGCTGGCTACTTCACCTGCAGCATGCCCACCCATCCCATCGGCCACAATGAACAATGCGCCCTTCTTTGCCATCACCTGTGGGTCTTTCGGGATGATATATGCCATATTATCTTCGTTGTGTTCACGCTTACGCCCAACATCTGTGAGCTGTGCAACATCGAGACGAAGTTGTTTGGTGGCCAACGCGCTTTTCTCCCGTACGGTGGAGTATCCCTGATGAGTACCCCAACTAGATTTGTGCGTTATACCGACATCCCCTGGGAGATGTCTCTTCTATAATGGTAGTGTACAAATGCACTCTGGAAACAGAGAGATGCCTGGTTGGTGAACCAGATAGCGTGCGCCACTACCAGTTACTGGAACTTTAGGTTATAATACACCGATGCAGAGAAAAACGCAACGTACTATCCACTTTTGCGGGTCATAACGTTCTTGAGCAAGCTTATCCACCTACCTGCACCTCTGAGGATGAGTATACTCTTTCGCTATCTAAGCTTGCAAGAGATAGGACATATGGTAGGAGGTTCCGTTTAGGAAATGCAACTCATATCACTTGGCGAAAAAACGTGGGTTATACAGGGCGGAGCCAACATTGGCATTATAGCATATGAAGGGCGCTGTCTTGTTATTGACAGCGGCCTGGACAAAGATGCCGGGCGCGACATCCTCAAGCAGTTGAAGAAGCTTAACCTTACGCCAACGGCATTACTTGTCACTCATGCCCACGCCGATCACTTCGGCGGAGCGCATCATCTTATACAGCAGACGGGCCTGAAAGTGTATGCTACCCGTGTCGAGGCCGCCGTGATGTCAGGGCCTATTCTGGAACCGCTCTATCTTTTTAGCGGTGCACAACCACCACGTGAATTGCAGCACAAATTTCTGCTGGCAAAACCTTGCCTGGCTGATACTATCCTGCAAGGGGATGAGCAGGTAGTAGATCATATCCCGTTACAGGTCATATCTCTACCCGGACACAGCACAGAACAGGTAGGAGTCGCATTCGGCGATACCCTCTTTGCCGGTGACACATTCCTGGTACCCGGGATTCTTGATAAGCATCGCATTCCATTCTATACCGATATACAGGCAGGACTTACGACCCTTACTACGCTGAAAACACAAATCACTGCGTTTAAGCATATAGTGGCGGGTCATGGTGAGATTTATACCTCGACGGAGCATGCCAGCCCGGCCATTGTATATACCATCACGCGCCTTGAGAGTATACTGGATAATATACGGGCAGCACTTGCTGATGGAGGGCCGCGCCAGAGTGCGGATATCTTGAGTGCCGTTGCCAGTCAACAGGGTGCAACCATTACTGCGCTGCCACAATATGTTCTTTATAATACGACTGTACAATCGGGGCTCAGTACACTTTATGCTCGTGGCGAGATCCATCCTCTTTTCCGAGATAACCACCTGGAGTGGCAAAGGGGCGAAAAGGCATAGGTTTGTTACCTTGTAAATTCCAGGGACGTTATCAGAGTGAGGAGACCATGCGGATATGCACGTCGGTATCAATGCTCAGCTTCTATCATTCAGCCAGAATTACCGGAATAGCGGCATCAGCCGCCATATACGTTCTTTGCTAACTGCATTAGCCAGGTGGCCAGGCCAGCATGAATATACTGTTTTTGTCAATGGACAGGATGTCATAGAATGCCTGGGAGCCCGACATCCCCAGATCACCTATGTTCCTGTTCCATGGCCAGAAGCGCGGCCGGCATCCAGGATTGCATGGGAGCAGTTTGCTCTGCCAGCGCTGATCCGCCAGAGACATATCGACGTTTTGCACTCACCAGCCAATGTGCTCCCGGAACTGTTACCGCGCAATTGCGCGGGAGTCGTCACCCTGCACGATCTAGCGTTCTTACGTTTTCCGAAGGTGTTGACACGCACAAAGCGGCTGTACCACCGGACCTTTACCATTCGTAGTTTGCAGCGGGCGACAATGATCATCACCGTTTCGGAAAGCACGAAACAAGATGCTATTGAACTCGTGGGCATTCCTGCGGAACGCTTGCAGGCGGTATACGCGTCCATTGACGAGCGTTTTTCCAGTATGGCATCAGAGGAAGAGGTCAACGCCTTTCGCCAGAAACACGGCCTGATACAAGGCTTCTTGCTTTATCTGGGAACGCTGGAGCCACGGAAGAATATCGCCAGGCTTATCGAAGCATATGCACATTTGCGCAGAACGTACGCCAGGACAGAGAAGCTGGTGCTCGCGGGAGGAAAGGGTTGGCTCTACGAGAAGGTTTATGAGAAGATCGAGCAGCTCGGCCTGAAAGGGGAGGTAATTTTCCCCGGCTTTGTTGCCGATAGTGAGCAGAAACTATGGTATTGCTCGGCATCTGCTTTTGTATATCCATCGCTTTACGAGGGTTTTGGTCTGCCAGTAGCGGAGGCACTGGCCTGTGGGACTCCTGTTGTTACTTCAAACGTTTCTGGCCTGCGCGAGGCAGGAAGCGACATAGCATTGTGTGTTGAACCACATAACGTGGAAGCAATGGCAGACGCGCAGTACAGAGCGTTAACGGATCAAGCGTTGCGCCAGCGATGCCGCGCCATGGCAGCGGTGGTGGCGCAACGCTTCTCTGCACAAACAATGGTTGAGAGAACGGTTGGCGTGTACGAACAGGCAGCAGCGCTACACAGTTCACGACGTGCTCGTTCGTTTAGTAGGATATGAACAGACAGAGTATAGCACAAATGTACAAACGATGTAAGGAAGGAGACCGCCTGACGGCGGCACGCCATTCATCCCCATGGATAAATCCGGGGGCCTTCTGGCGCGACCCTGGTAATTAAACGTGAATAGCAGCAAACTGTCACAAACAAGCAATACCGGCACAGGCAGAGAGCGGGCAGGGAGCGTAGAAGCGATGGGAGGAGCATCAGGCCAGATAACGAAGGTACTCTCTCGCCGGCGCTCGTACCGCCACCAATGGCATATTATTGAGGTTATCTTTATACTCCTATTCGACGCGGTACTGGTGACCCTGGCCTTCACCGCGGCCTACAATCTCCGCTATAAAGTGCTCTTTAATAACAATTATTTACTTCATTTCATTCGCAATATTCTGAGCGGAGTAGCGCTCAGCCCGCATGGGAGAGATGTATTTGCGCCCTATAGCAGCTTCGTGTCACTCGAAATTGGCATTGTGATTGGCCTGATCGCGATTTTCGCCGTGCGGGGCCTTTACAACATCCGGCTCACGGGCACCTGGTTTCGCCAGGCATGGACGATCGCCAGTTCAACAACGATGGGCATGGCATTTCTGATTACCTATTACTTCGTTTTCGAACCACCTTCTAACTCTCGTCTGCTAGTGCCATTCGTGTGGTTGATGGCTATCATCGTGCTCTGCATAGGGCGGCTGATTGCCTCAGGAATCATGGGCGCACTTTATCGTGTGGGATTTGCCGAGACGCGGCTGCTGGTTGTCGGTTCGGGGCGGCTAGGCAAGATGATCATGCAGCATATAGCCGCGAACCCCGCCCTTGGCTATTCCATCGTTGGCTTCTTGCACGATATGGACGCGCCGCCGGGCGACTTCGGGCGCTTCAAAATGCTGGGCACGCTGGAGGACCTTGGGATGGTCATCCGCTCGATGCAGATCGACGAGGTCATCATCGCCCTGCCGGCACACTTGCACCAGCAATCCATCAGAACTGTTCGCCTGTGCGAGCGGGTAGGGGCGTCTTTCAAGCTCGTACCTGATCTTTATGAACTGAGCTTGTCACGCATCGATATGGAGGCAGTCGAAGGTATTCCACTGATCGGCATCAAGCAGGCATCGCTCAACTCGGTGCAGCGCGCTATTACACGTGTTGTGGATATCGTGGTGGCAGCAGCACTGATTGTGGGCCTCTCTCCCCTCTGGCTGTGCATTGCGTTAGCGATCCGCTTCAACTCACCAGGTAAAGTCATCTATAAAACGACGCGCATAGGTCTGAACGGCAGACCATTCCAGATGTATAAATTCCGCACAATGTATAATGGGTCAGACCATCTGAAGGCATCCTTGATGACGCAGAACGAGGCCCAGGGGCCGCTCTTCAAGATACGCGACGATCCGCGCGTTACTCCCGTGGGCAGATTCTTGCGACGCAAGAGCTTTGACGAAACTCCTCAGTTCTTCAACGTTATTCGTGGAGAGATGAGCCTGGTAGGGCCGCGCCCGCCGCTTCCCAGTGAAGTAGCGCAATACGAGGAATGGCAAAAAGGGCGGCTGGCTATTAAACCAGGCATCACCGGGCTGTGGCAGGTACGGGGGCGCAGCGACCTCAGTTTCGATGAAGGAGTGTTAATGGACCTCTACTACATAGAAAACTGGTCACTGCGGCTGTACTTCCAGGTCCTGCTGCGCACGATTCCGGCAGTGTTGTTCGGCCGAGGAGCATATTGATGAAAGTAGCGCTAGTTCATGACTACCTCAATCAAATGGGAGGTGCGGAGCGCGTTGTCATAGCTTTTCACCAGATGTTCCCCGATGCGCCTATCTACACCTCCATTTATGACCCGCAGCGCGTTGACCCGGTTTTCCAGGAGATGGATATCCGCACTTCTTTTATGCAAAAGTTTCCCCTGGTGACCAGGCATCACCAGCCTTATCTGCCTTTCTACCCGTTCGCGATGGAGAGCCTGGACCTGCGCGATTATGATCTTGTACTCAGCAGTTCAAGCGCCTTTGGTAAGGGCGTGATTACTCGCCCCGAGACTATGCACATTTGCTATTGCCATACACCTATGCGCTGGTGCTGGAACTATCGCGAGTACGTGGAACGCGAGCAATTAGGCGGTATGGCAAGGCGCGTATTGCCTTTCCTAATTACAGGATTACGCACCTGGGACCAGGTGAGTGCAATGCGGGTTGATCACTTCATTGCCAATTCGCCAGTCGTAGCCGCGCGTATACAGAAATATTACCGTAGAGACGCCGTGGTGATTCCCCCGCCAGTGGAAGTGAGCCGCTTCTCTTTCGACCCGGCCATACAAGGGGAAGATTACTTTCTCATTATTAGCCGGTTGATACCGTACAAGCGCATCGACCTGGCAATAGAGGCGTGCAACCGGCTGCACCTGCCCCTGGTAATCATCGGTGCCGGGCGCGATATGGAGCGTCTCAAGAGGATGGCAGGGCCGACCATTCGTTTCCTGGGGCGGCTCTCTGACGAGGAGGTAGTGCATTACTACGCGCGCTGTCGCGCGTTCCTGTTCCCAGGAGAAGAGGATTTCGGCCTCACGCCGCTGGAGGCGCAGGCCTGCGGGCGGCCCGTCATCGCGTATGGCAGCGGCGGCTCCCTGGCATCGGTCGTTGAAGGGATTACAGGAGAATTTTTCTATGAGCAGACTGTGGATAGCCTGGCAGCGGTGCTAGCCTCATTTGAGGAACGTAGATACGAGCCCCAGACTATTCGTAATCATGCGTTAGAGTTTGATATATCGCGCTTCCACCGGCGCATCTTGCAATTCATTGGGGCCAAGATGAGCGAAAGGAAGCCGAGGGAACTGCGCACGCCAACGAACGAGTTAGTGCTGTAACAATATGACGAAAGGTCAGAGATATACCGTGGAACTACGAGCCTATTGGGCAATTATCTGGCGGCGTATATGGCTGGTGGCACTCATTGTGGGAGTAGTTATCCTGTACATTGGCTATGAATATTACCATATAGGCAAGGCTTCTGGTGGGCTGTCAGCATATCAATCGAATATTACTTTCCAGATTGGCTTACAGGCGAGCACCAAAGGAACAGACCCCAGCTATGCCGACAACATTGCGGTCTCAGAGGCATTGGCCGATACACTTGTGATGGGACCTATCCTCACATCGAGAGAGTTTGATACGCAAGTCTCGCGCCAGGTGGGCCTCGACATGAGCCAGATCATACAACGTTACGGACCCAACCCCGACCTGGGCAACTGGCAGGACCCTGCTGCTATCGGCGCCGCTCTGAATGCCTCTCATGTTCATAGCCTGGTGACGGTGAACGTCACCTGGCCTACTCCAGCAGGAGCCTGGGCCATCGCAGAGGCCGTCGGCGACGTAAGTGCTAACAATGCCGGCACGTTCCTCGACTATGTAATCACTAACAACGCATCACATCCTACATCTAATGCGAACGTTCAACCGGCAGTATCTGCGCGGGTGATCAGTGACGCGACAAATGCTGTGAAAGTTCCTGGCGCATTTGCACAAAAAGAGGCACCCTTTATCATACTGTTGCTCGTAGCACTCATAGTTGGCATTGCGCTTGCGTTCCTTGCTGACTACCTCGATGATCGTATCTACGGCAAAGATGAGGCGGCAGATCTGCTCCAGCTCCCCGTCTATGGAGAGCTGCCACGAGCAAAGGCATCGGGGCCAGTTAAATCAAAGCAGCGTATTTCGTCACCGGCAGCGTAGTTGAGAGCCTGTTAGAGATAGCGCAGGATCCGCCGTCCTATCGCTTTGGGATCCGTCATGCGACCGCATGGATCGCCAGGTTTGACTTGACAACATAGTAGAACTGAGTCTATAGTACAATCAGCGAAACGGACAAAGAGAGAAAGCCGGCGGAAATTAATTTCCGCCTCTTTGTGCGTCGCCTGACAGATGGAATGAGGAGTTTCTGTCGTGGGTATTCCCTCGGATGAGCAATTTACGTTGCTCACAGACTATGATACAGGCAGCGCTTTTAGCGAGTCTTACCGTACGTTATACGTAAATATCCGCTCAACCTGGGATCACGATCCAGCAAAGGAACCATCTACGCCGCAATGCCATACATTGCTCCTTGCCACGCCTTCAGCTTATGGCGATTACGAGGCAGTGGCAGCAAACCTGGCTATTGTGGCGGCTCAAAGCGGTACCCCAACTATTCTTGTCGATGCAAACCTCAGAAACCCCCGGTTGCAGCAACGCTTTGGTATGAGTCAAAGCGCCGGGCTGGGTGAGCTACTGGCAGAAGAAGTGATTACGCCACAGAAGGTTGACTCGTACTTACAAACGACCTTCGTCCCTGGTCTGCGCCTGCTCTGCGCAGGCGCAGCAAAAGCGCAGGGAAGCGCGCTCTTGTTCTCGCCGAGGCTGGAAGAAATGCTTTGCAGCACTCGTCACCTGGTGGAAGAGCTAGAATCCAAAACGGGTATAGTTATTTTTAATAGCTTCCCAGTGCTAAGCGGTGCTGATGCATCGTTGATCGGGGCACTGGTGGAGCAGACCTTCCTGACCATTGCAGCGGGGTGTACGACACGCACCCAGGCAAAGCAGGCTCAGGAACAATTGCAGCGCACTCATGTGAAACTCGCTGGAATTATCATGTTCGAATAGAATGCAACCCTTCAGAAGATTGGTCTTCACCAGCAGGAGGACAAAGCATGCAAGGACGACAAGGCCCAGGTAAAGAACCGCGGGAATGGTTTGTCAGCCCGGAACCTGCCGCCGTCAATGGTAGGGGAAAGCATCGCGCCATCCCGCAACGGCCTCCTGGCTTGATCCGAGTGGATCAGCCTCCTCCCACACGGCGTGTAGCACGACCACAGTACCAGGCTCCTACTACGAAAAACCGGCGGCGGCGCCTCTTCTGGCTTGGCGCCATCTTCATCATTTGTGGGCTCCTGGCATGCGCTATCGGCTATGCTGCTGTGAACTTCCTTAATGCAGCCAATACTGCAAGCGGTGGAGCGACAGCCGCGGCCGATTTTCTGGCGGCTCTCTCCAGCCGCAATTACGACGAGGCCTACAGCGATCTCGGCGCAGCCATTACCGTGGAAATGACCCCAGAAGAGTTTAAGCAGCAGGCAATAAATGACGATAACTGCTACGGCCCAATCACAAATTATACGCAGGTACCCGGCAGCGCAAGCGTAAATGATAGCACTCACACCCAAAGCTATACTTACAGCATTACGCGCCAAAAGCTCAAGCAACCATACCAACTCCGCCTGACGCTCCGGGAGGACACGACGACGGGTAACTGGGCTGTTACGAGTTACGGCAATGATCTGGGGCCGGGGCAGCCCCCGTGCACGTAGGGGCGAGTTCGGAAGCTGCTGCCATGCCTCCAGAAGGCATTGGCGGAGTTCTGACTGCTCAAGAAGTGGCCTGCGTTGATCGGTACAGATCGTGACGAAATAGGCTCCAGTCGAGGTGTAATCATAGGTTGGTAGCCGCCTGGATTTTCTCTGCGGTCGATTTAGATTATTTTCCTGCGTAGGCATCATCATTTCTCCATGCATACACATACCGGGGGTTGATGCCGGTATTTTATCACTTGAGGCAAGAGGGTCGATAAGGCAACAAGCAACGCGGGCATACCTGTCCCCAGACAGGGTTCCACAAGGGTCCCCACCCTTCCCAACACCACCCCCGCCCCTACGGGTCAACGGTGTAATGTTTTCTGCCATCTTGAAGGTAAATCATACACAACAGTGGGGCAATGGGTCCGCCAGGGAAATTCTGCACACCTGAATACTATTCCCCGAAACAAGTGCCGCGCACAAGCGTATTATGGTTGACCTTCACCCGGAAAATATTCATAAGAAATTACTCACTATTCTGTGAACCTTTCCGTCTCCGTTTGCTACTAACACTATAGTAAGGAAGAGGTACAGTACGATGCTGGGAAAGAAAGCGACGGACCCTGGAGTATACGGCCCTGCAGGAGAGCAGTTGGATGGATAAGCCAGCTGATGACGATAGGCAGTTAGTAAAGCGCATAGGTGCTGGTGACCGGCAGGCTCTCTCAGAGCTATATGCACGCTACCAGCGGCTGCTCTTCAACTACCTGCTCCAGCTTACTCCTGACTACGGCCTGGCAGAGGAATTGCTCCAGGATACACTGGTCGCTGTCTGGAAAAGCGCTTGTAGCTTTGAAGGTAGATCAAGCGTGCAAGCCTGGCTGATTGGTGTTGCTCGGCGGCAGGCCCATAATACGCTGCGCCAGCATAAAATTTCGCTGGTCAATGAGTCAGAACTGGAAGGACTGGCAGCAGTGGGACCAGAACTGGAAGACTCCACGCTCGCAAGCATTGCACGCGATGAACTGGTCGAGGCTTTCAAGCAGCTCGGGGCAGTACATCGCGAGGTCCTGGTGTTGACTCTTGTACAAGAACTCTCCTACGAGGAGACAGCCGCGGCTCTCAATGTGCCCGTAGGCACTGTCAAGAGCCGGCTCAGCAACGCGAAACGCCTGCTGCGGGCGCTGTTGGTGACAAGAGAAGGAGCGGGAAGATGACATTGCAGGTACCACAAAGCCAGAATCACGTTGCTGATCTATTGCCGGCATATATCAATGGGACAATGGATTACCCGACTAGCGAACGCGTACATGCACATTTATTACACTGCGGGGCATGTCAGATCGAGCTATCGTCATGGGAGGCCGTTCGCGATGCGGCGCAGTTCACGGCAGCAGTGACACCTCTACCTTCTGCAAATGTCTTAAACGCGGTGTGGGCGAAAATAGACGCTTCGCCCCGGCGGGTTTCGATACAGCAGTGGTTTTTGAAGCATGCGCTGCACCTCTGGCTGGTGTTCAAGAGGCAGATACCACTCATCTATAAAAGCGTCTGGATTGGCTCAGCCCTGGTTATCTTCGCTGGCTGCAGCCTGGTTCTGTTTTCCATACTGCAATTACATAACCACCCGCGTGATGCAGAAGCGACGCTGGCGCTGATTGCTACAGTTACTTCGGCTGCAGGCATTGCCTTCATCTATGGCAGAGACAATGATGCCGGGCTGGAGATTACACTCTCAACGCCGACGTCCATTCGTATTGTCATGTTCTGCCGCCTGCTGCTGGTGCTGGGCTATGACTTCGCATTGTCGGCGTTTGCCTCTATCGTCGTCGCTCTGGCACATGGTGGAAGCTTATGGGAAATTTTCCAGATGTGGCTTGGGCCTATGCTGTTGCTGTCATCGATTACCCTGACACTCTCGCTATTGATAGGATCGTGGTTTGCAGTCATGGCCGCGCTTGTACTCGAATCGCTGCAAGAATTGCCGCTCTATGTTGAAAGACAGGCGCCTTTACTGCAATTTGCCAATCCCAGTACGTGGCAGACGAGCCCGACCGTGCTGTTCCTGGCGGTGCTGTTCATCATTTTTGCCGTGTTCTACGCGCCGCGCCAACCTCGCCTATCGAATTAAGGCAGGGTTCAATTTGAAGAAAAGTACTTGACAGTTGGAACAGGCACACCGTGTCACCCTGAGCGCATGAGCCGCAGCCCTGAGCGCAGCGAAGGGGAAGGGTCTGTCGCGAGAGGCAGCGAGATGCTTCGCGGAGTTTACCCCTCGCTTCGCGAAGGGCTCAGCATGACAGGGCTGGACCTTTCTGGTGGTGAGGAACTGTCAGGTTCATTTGAACCATGCCTAAGGTTACAATATGGAGGAAACATGTCTTTAGATCGACTGCGGTACGAAGTTCAGCTTATGGGCAAGCGCGTCATACTGACGCCTGTGCTGGTGATGGCCGGCTTCGCCCTGCTGGCAGAACTCCTGCACTATCTCCACACGAACCCAGCCCGCACACTGTCAGCGGGCCTGGAACTGATACTACCTATCGCTGCGGGGGTAGTAGTCGCCACGGTCATCAGCCATGACCCGGTCATCGAGCTGCAACTCACCTTGCCCAGGCAGTATCACCTGACTGGCATACTGCGCGTGCTCTTGATCGCTGCCTGGACCACCTGTATTGCCCTGCTCTCCAGTGGCATCATTGTTGCGCTCAACCTGGGTTTCATGCCCCAGCCGCCTCACACGCTGCCAGCAGCCCTGGAATTTTTGATGGGGCAACTGGTATGGCTGGCTCCGCTGCTGTGGCTTGCCGGCTGCGGCCTCTGCCTGGCGCTGCTCCTGCGCAGCCGCTCGGCCAGCGCGGCATTGCTGGGGGGCATCTGGGTGCTTGAAATCATCTTCAAGGATTACCTGGCCGCCACTGATTGGCTCCGTCCGGTGCTCTTGTTTCCGACGACGCTGCTGGCGCTGGCCGGCCGCTTGCCCCAGGCGTACTTCGACATATGGCTGGACACGCGCCTCGAAGTGCTGGGCACGGGGCTTGCGCTGTACTTGGTAGGTTGGCTGCTCCTGCACAACCCGGAGGGATTATTGAAAGGGGCGAGCGAGGATTAGCCATGAATCAATTGTCTGTTTTCTTTGGCGCGCTGAATTACGAGTTTCGCATGCAGGTCCGCCGGCCCGCTCTCTGGATCACTATGGTGCTGCTTGCAGTGCTCATTACGGGGGCAGGAGGAGCTTTTCGCGAGCTATTGACCTACCAGCTTAATAGTATACCCCTGGTTGAGATGGTCATCAGGTGGACGGTCAGAATGAACTTCATCTTCCCGGTTGGCGTGGGCGTTTTGTTAGCCGACCGGCTGCCGCGAGACCGGCGCACCAAGGTGGAGGAGTTATTCTGGTCTACACCCGGCGCTTTGAGCGCACGCCTGGGGGGGAAATACTTTGGCAGCATGTTGGCGGCGCTCATTCCGGTCATGGTTTTTTACGTGATTGGCGCCGGCTGCATACTCTACCACACGCAAGACTTGATGACGCTCCCGCTGGCGCTGGCGGCCTTTGCAGCGATCGTACTGCCGGGGATGCTCTTCATCAGCGCTTTCTCGATAGCCTGTCCAGCGATCCTGTGGGTGCCACTCTACCAGTTCCTTTACACGGGCTACTGGTTCTGGGGCAATATGCTGGGGCCAAGGGTCGGCATTCCGACGCTGAGCGAGACTATTCTCACCCCGGCAGGAGGCTACATGGCCGCCGGTTTCTTCGGAGTGCCGCCTGCCTTCCAGATTTTTGACTTCCGTGTCACCGCCCTACAAGGAGCGGAAAGCCTGTTGCTTTTGCTGAGTATCTCAGTACTTGTGATGGTTGTACTATGGCGCTTATTGAAATGGCAGCAGGCACGGCAATAACTGAAGTGGGGGTAGGCATCTCCATCCTTGGAGGGAATGAAGAAAGAAGCAGAGCCATCTTACCGGGGCGCGATAATGAACTTTACCTTTTTAAACGGGATTGTGGAACATGCACCGAAGGCCGATAAATCGGCCCCTACAATTAGAGGAGCATACTATAGTGGAAATAAAGATCTATCACCTCAACAAAATCTATCGCGGCGGCGTACACGCGCTCATTGATGTTGACCTGAGCATTCCCAGCGGCATGTACGGCCTGCTTGGACCCAACGGCGCGGGCAAGACCACGCTTATGCGTATCCTGGCGGGCATCCTGCGTCCGACCAGCGGTTCGCTGCAGGTGGGGGAGCACGACGGGGATACGGAGAGAGGGCGCACAGCTATCAAACGCGTACTGGGCTACCTGCCCCAGGACCTGGGAGTGTACCCAGATCTGAGCGCACGTGAATTCCTGGACTATATTGGCATCCTCAAGGGCATGGACGAGCGCAAGATTCGCCAGCGGCGCGTGGAAGAATTACTCGAGGTAGTCTCATTAGCCAATGTTGCCAACCGCAAGCTCAAGACCTTTTCCGGCGGCATGAAACGGCGCATCGGCATTGCCCAGGCCCTGCTCAACGACCCCGAGCTGCTGATCGTTGACGAACCGACGGCGGGCCTTGATCCCGAGGAGCGCATTCGCTTCCGCAACCTGCTGTCAGACCTGGGAGGCAATCGTACCGTGCTGCTCTCCACCCATATCGTGGAGGACATCGCCCAGACGTGCCGGAACCTGGCTATTATGAACAACGGCCAGGTGATCTTCCAGGGTACGACGGTGGAACTGGCAAGCGAGACGCGCGGCAAAGTCTGGATCGTCACCACCGGTGGGGTCAAACCGGAAGGAAACTTTACCGTTGTTTCCACGCTGAATATGGGGACTACTATACAATATCGTGTCGTCGGTGAGCTTTCAGAACCGACAGGGGTCATCTCAGCAGTGCCAACGGAGCCAAGTCTGGAGGATAGCTATGTCTGGCTCATGCGCGAGAAGCGCTCGCCGGTACAAGCATTGATTTCATGACACTGTTTTAGCTACAAACGTCGAACCATCATCAGGAGAACGCGTTCTGCCCTGTAATCGCCTGGCCGATGATCAGCGTATGGATGTCGTCCGTGCCTTCGTAGGTGAAGACCGATTCAAGGTTGTTCATGTGGCGGCTGATGGGGTACTCCAGCGTTATGCCATTGGCGCCGAGGATCGAGCGCGCTTCACGCGCAGTCTTTAGCGCCTCGCGCACATTGTTGCGCTTCGCGAGGGAAACCTGCACCGGGTGCAGCAGTCCCTCATCCTTCAACCGCCCGAGATGTAACGCGAGAAGCTGCGCCTTGACCAGTTCGGTCGCCATAATCGCCAGTTTCTGCTGCACCAGTTGGAAGCTGGCGATGGGACGATTGAACTGGATGCGCGATTTGGCGTAGTCGAGGGCCACTTCGTAGCAGGCCCGGGCCGCGCCGGTGGAGCCCCAGGCGATACCGTAGCGAGCCTCGTCAAGGCAGGAAAGCGGGCCGCGCAGGCCACGGACATTGGGCAACATATTTGTGGCGGGTACACGGCAATCTTCGAAGTGCAGTTCCGAGGTGACAGAAGCGCGCAGCGAGAGTTTCTGGTGGATATCGCTTGTTGTGAAGCCTGGCGTAGCGCGCTCCACGAGGAAACCTCGAATGCCGTCCTCGGCCCTTGCCCACACGACCGCCAGGTCAGCAATGCCGCCGTTCGTGATCCACATTTTCGTGCCGTTCAGCACATAGGAGTCGCCATCGCGGCGTGCTGTGGTACGCATACCCGAGGGGTCGCTGCCGAAATCGGGTTCTGTCAGTCCGAAGCAGCCAATTACCTCGCCGCGCGCCATACGCGGCAGCCAGTGCTGCTTCTGCTCCTCCGAGCCAAAGGCGTGAATGGGGAACATGGCGAGCGAGCCCTGTACCGACACAAACGAACGCAGACCGCTATCGCCAGCCTCAAGTTCCTGGCAGGCCAGGCCATAGCAAACGGCGCTCAACCCGGCGCAGCCGTAGCCTTCGAGATGCATGCCCAGCAAACCAAGTCCGGCAATCTCGGGTATGAGGTCGCGTGGGAAGGTGCCAGCCTCAAAGTGCTCGCCGATAATCGGCAATATGCGCTCGCTGACAAACTTGCGCACGGTATCGCGCACCATGCGCTCTTCTTCGCTCAGTAAATGATCAACGTTGTACAGGTCGGTGGCCGAGGGCGCCTGTACCTGGTGGCGTTCGATGGTTGTATCTGCCATAAAGATATTGCTGCCTTTCATTAGCTCGATGAAACATCGTTGTCTCGTAGGGTGGCGTCAAGGTTCAATTGACGAGAGCTCCCTTCCAGGGCGACCGCAAGGGGTGCCCAATACGCATCAACCGAAGAAGCCAGCCGACGATTCCGTAGGGGGGCCTTTATGGCCGCCCGCCTCGCCCTTATCGGATGGAGTATGAGCGTCTCTGGCACCCCACGAGCGGGCATACCTGTCCCCCAGACAGGGTCCCATAAAGGCCCCCACACCACCCCGCGCCACCCCCGCCCCTACAGGACAGGCCCGTTCCCATATCTTAGCTTGATGCCTCTTGAGCATACCTGTCCCCCAGACAGGATGCCGCAAGGGTCGCCTCTACATTTTGTTTAGAGTTATACGGTCTCAATGCCTTTCAGATATTATATCGCATTCTGTAAGAGGCAGGCTGCTCCAGCTTCCTCCGGCATAGCGGAGAACCCTGGTGAGACTCACTTCCGAAGAGGAACGGCCCGGCGAAGTGATGGAAGCAGTAACTCCATATCTATTCTTGTGCGCAGCGTATCGCGAATACGGCGATACTGCTCAAGCCGTTCCAAGAGAGGTGCCTGCCTGGGAGGTGGATCTTCAATCGACCAGAAGCGGTGCCGACCAGCACCAGGAATAATGGGTCAAGTATCGGACAGGCCGCTACAGAGGATGACGCCTTCATCCCAGGAGAGGCCAAAGATCGGTTCTGTCGTTCGTGCTGAGATGAGCAGTGGAATGCCCATTTCGCCGAGCGCCTGACGCGCCAGATCAACGTCCTGCGCGTCGCCTGTCACCGGTGTACTCCAGATATCCCACGGTTCCCGTGCCTGTGCCGCGAACAGACTCGCCGCCATGAGAGAACGGTTCGAACGATGGGCACAGAGGAACAGGATGCGTTTGCGGTGTTCATGCATGCTGTTTCATCCCTTGCTTTCTTTTCAACAGCGCATCTTGGAATGCCTGGCAGTCCGGTTCATACTGATGGTATGCATGAGAACAGGTTGCTATTGTGAAAGCGTACCTAATCCACGGACCAAAAGCAAGGGATTGACGGATATCTTGAGTCAAATTAGATGAAACTCGAAGCTCTGCTGGACGTATCAAAGATATATGGAGGCTATGTTTTGAGGTAGATTACAGATGCCCAAGGTTCATGGAAAACGTTCGTACAGGTCAACGGGGCGGCGAGGACGTTCCCGGCGCTGGTTTCCATATCCCTACATCGCGGTTGCGATCGTTATTGCCGGTATTCTCGTTGCCTGGTGGAGCGCCAATCTCAACCAATCACAAGCGTATACGGTTGTGGGACAGCCATCGATAAGCGCAGATTTTATTAATCATGTGCTCGATTCCTATCACTCGCCCGCCAGGGGGAAAGGGCAGGCGTTGTACGATTACGGCGTTAAATACGGCATTGACCCGGCATATGCTCTCGCCTTCTTCATGCATGAAAGCAGCTTCGGGACGACAGGGGTGGCAAGGATGACTCACTCGCTGGGCAATATCCGGGCTTCAGCAGGCTACCAGAATTATCAGGGTTATCGCCTCTACCACACCTGGGAAGCAGGCTTTGAGGACTGGTACAGGTTGATCGCGGACCTATATGTAGCGCAATGGAAGTTAACCACTGTCGATCAGATTGTGCCTGTATACGCGCCAAGTTCAGACAATAACGACGTAGCAGCGTATATCCAGGCTGTTAAAACGGCGGTCGACACCTGGCGCAGCGGTATTGTGCAGGTGTAGGAGAGCTTTTAGAGTACCGTGGTATAGTCGTCACTTGATATAGTGTTGCGAACCCCCGCCTCATCAGAGCAGCAAGCCCAAGGGCTGAAACTGTACCAGCTGGTGACTGCAATCATGCAGCGGCTCGCGAGAGCGGAAGAGCTTTCTTGAGCGCCTCACAATATTGCAAAACCATCATAGGCAAGAGGTAATGGTCCTTGACATGGGTGTGGGCGTGTTCGCCAAGTTCACGCCAGAGGTTCCGGTCCTCTATGAGCCTCAGCGTCACCTTTGCACACGTTTCCGTGTCATCCACCAGGTAGCCGTTGTGCCCATCGTTAATCTGCTCGCGTAAGCCTGTCACAGAGGTCCCGACCACAGGCTGGTATTTCCACATGGCTTCTGTTACTGTCAATCCGAAGCCTTCACGAGTAGAACGTTGGAGAATGACGCTGGAATAGCGTTGAAATGCATTCACTACCGTATGTGTTACCAGGGCAGGATCAGAGAGCAGGTGGATGTCCTGGTCGTTGCCTGCACGACCTTGCAGGTCTTTCAGTATCTCCATCGCTTTTATATCATCGCTCGCTTCCATGGCCCCCACAAGAGCTACCTGTACAGAAGGAAGCTGCTGTTTCACCAGGCGGTAATCGTCAATCACCTGCCAGGGGTTTTTCCAGTTGCCAAAGCGTGAAACCTGCGTGATGAGTGGCCGCGCTGTGTCTATCCCACATCCCGCCAGGGCCTTCATCCCTTCATCTGGTGGGAGAAATCTATTTTTTTCGCTGAAAGGGTCTATCGTCGGCGTAATTACCTGGGTCTTTTCAGGTGACAAGTCTTTGAAAACAGATTGCCGGGTGTTAAACACACATACCTTATAGGCATGCAAGAATTGTTCAATATAGGCCTTTGCATGCGAGTCTGGATGTGCAGTATCGACATGACACATCCAGAGAGCCGACCTCATCCAGGGGAAGATTTGCGCCAGGGGAGCAAGTTGAAAATCGTGAACGAAGTAGAGATCAGCTTCGTTGCCTGCCGCGAACCTCATTTCTGGTGTACGGCGTAATTTTTCGAGGAAGACGTGCTGATCTTCTTCGGGAAGGTCCCCTTGTTCAATTCCTTGGAGCAGGTCTGCAAGGCGTGCCGTAAAGAGATTCGAGGCATCATCCAACGCGATCACTTTGCGGGTATGCTTCATTCCCAACTCGTCCATGAGAGGAACGAGTACTCCAAGGAGTTCCGCTACTCCTCCGCCACGGGCGGTAGTGTTGATATGAAGGACATGTAATCCAGCGAGAGACTCTGCGGCGTGATAAATGTGTGAAAGCACATCCTTCCCTACAAGGGGTTCATAGCGGTCTAACAGGGGCGATCTTTTCACGAGACAATATTCCTCCGATTTTGATGCAATAATCTTTACGAAACACCACGAACAACGGGCAGTTTAGTTTAGATAGTCATCCTAAATAATGAGCAGCAATGAAAGCCATAAGTAAGGCAGAAACTCACTACAGATGGTCTAGCTTCTCTACAGAATATACACGTTTCAAAACGGCTTTTTGAGACACGGAGAACACTTACGAGCGCCAGCGTTAGATTTAACATGGACACAATCAACACTGCCATCCCACGTGGGTCTTGCCAAGTGCATGCGGAGCACGTATAATCACGAAGGCCATAAGAAAGCTACGTACGCCAGAGGAAACTCAAGGCGGCAAAGTTTGGTCGG